>Ga0209475_10004228_pt1 | contig 12481 bp, 7 predicted proteins | sample tdDd471_FD_187128 | JGI IMG/M metagenome (GOLD analysis project Ga0209475, IMG submission 187128) | Marine sediment microbial communities from the Atlantic coast under amendment with organic carbon and nitrate - tdDd47.1 (SPAdes)... | ecosystem: Environmental > Aquatic > Marine > Coastal >...
GTTCCGGAGGTTCCCAGAACAGGACGTAAACCGAATCCTGTCCGTAACAACCATATTGCGATTCAATCAGCACGCTGAACCAGTCCTGTACTTCTGCTGTGATAAACTGGCTGGTCTCACCGGTGTTCCATAGATAGCTTGCAAAGCCACCACCTGCATCGATATCAACGGGTTCTTCTGAGGTAATGGTATCCTGCCCGGCAAAGGCTGGAACTGGTATTGGATGTATAAGTATCTCAACAGAATCCTCCAAATAGCAATCCAGCGTATCACTTACCGTCAATTTCCAGGTGCCGGATTGCGTTGGCTGAGCATTGCTGATGGAAAGGTTCTCGTTATTACTTGTGGAACCTGAGGGATCTGACCAGATATAGCTGACTTCTCCATTGCTCGACCACAACATGGGGCTGATCTCAATATCGTCTCCCTGGCAGGCTTCCACTTGTTGTTCCAGAGTGAAAAACACTTCTTCATATATACGTACACTGCCCAGGTAATAATCCACCGGTATGGTCAATCCTGTGGAGTTCAAAAACAGGCTTGCTCCTGCACTGCCATCCCAGGCTACCATGCTTAGTCCGGGGTCCAGTGATTCAAAAACCAGGTCGGTCACCACAGTGTTAGCAGGTAGTGTTACCGAAAGTGCATGCCAGTTAAGTTCCACTTTCCCTTCAGCTGGGAAGAGCATCACTTCCAGTGAGTCCTCTAATTGACTATGTGCATTGGCAAAACCGCTGCAGTTGATCAGGGAATTGTCATAAAAGAGGGTAGCCTTGAAATCAGCCACATCATTGAAGTTGCTCACATACAGTGGCACAAAGGCTGTATTGCCAGGGCAGACCTCATCCTCGCCTGCTACGGCCTGTAGGCGAAGCGTGATCTCTTCGGGCACCTCCACAATAAAAGCGGTGTCACAACCCACTTCATCCATTACCACGCAGGTGTAGAAACCTGCCAGCAGGTCATAGAAATCACCATCGTTCACCTGGAAGGTCAGGCCATTGTCATTGGAATAATACAGCGTATCCCCCCCCCCAATGGCAGTGATCTCTATTGAACCATTGCTTTGTCCTTGTGAGCATGCACCAACGTTAACAGAAGTGATCTCTGGAGCATCCATATTATCGATGAACACCGGATTGTTCAAGTATACATCCTGGCAATCGGAAGAATCCCTTACCCTTACTGCATAGCTTCCGGCCGAAAGTCCTGTAAATATTCCCTCATTGGCATAGTAGTTTGCACCGTTATCGATGGAATAGAAAAGCATATCTCCCAGGCCCGACACTGCATGGACGGTGATGGAGGCATCCTGCTGGCTGCAATGTTCCATGGTATGTTCCAAGCCGTCGATAAGCACTTCGCCGGCATCGTGGATATGATAGGGGCCAAATTCCGTTATACATCCGTTGCCATCCAGCACCTCCAGTGTATAATTGCCAACCGGCAGGTGATAAATGTCCAGGGAAGTGGAAATGGTATCTCCCAAGTCATCCTGCCAGTACCAGGACAAGGGTTGCAGCCCATTGACCAAAAGGCCCCGGATAACGCCTGTACTACCCCCACAGGTCGTAGGCTTAACTTCTAATCCTGATGTATCTGCCATTGCAGGAGGATACAGAGACAGGTGAATGGAATCAATCTCGAAGCACCCCGCATCATTTTCCACTCTCACCCAGTACCAGCCTGTATCATATACAATGATCTGCGGACTGCCAATGGCTCCTGTACTCCAGTAATAGGAATGAAGTCCACATTCAGCATCCAAAGTAATGCCGGATGTTGAGCAGAAGGTAGTGTCAGAACCCAGGTCGGGTTCAGGTGCATATTCTACTTCTACTTCCCGGGATGTTTCCTCTATACGACCACTGGGGTATTCCACATGAACAGAGACTTCATAGGTGCCGCCATCGGTGAATTTATGCGTTGCATGTGGGATTGTTGAAGTATTGTTAGCTACTGATAGGGGATCTCCAAAGTTCCATTCAATGTATGTTGGTTCAGGGAAAAACCAGGGGGCGAAAGTGAATGTGTCACTTTCACAGATGCCCTCGAAATCGAAACGGAAGAGGAAGTCAGGTAAAAAATTAACAAATGGATAATCTATATCTCCATGTGTAATAAAAAATGCATCGGGTTGAAAATTACATTCGAGGCCAGGTTTCCCAGGCTCGTGAATTACTCCGACAAAATTATTAAGAGGTTGAAGAGCTTCATTAAATTCTCTTGTAAAGCAATATATCTTTCCATCTGGAGCCAACTGAAGTTGAGCACCCTGTGCCTCACTGATCAAGACGGCTGATTGAAAGAAAAGTGATGGGTTTTCAATTAGACTTACATCAAATTGATAAACATGGGAAGTAGAATCCGATGGGTATCTTGGGCTACTTATATATAGATACTTTGAGCAGGGAGAAAATTCGCAATTATTGCTTTTGTAGGCCCAGTAAATACCTGGAATAATATCCATTAGCCGGAAAGAATATAAAAACTCAATAATTCCAGTGGCATCATTAAACTTGCAGATTTCTACTATAGTGCGACTTGATCCCTGCCCCTCGAAGCAGACTACCAGGTATTTTTTATCATAGGAAATTTTCATATTTCCCATGTTAGAATCGTATAGTGGTCGCAGGGGTGCTGTGCTTAATACCGGTTCAGGATTAACACCTTCTTCATTGACCAGAAATGCCGCATATTCGCTTGTTTGAAATTTTCGGGTTACTATCCATATATCCTTTTTATTTTTATGATACGTACCGGTGACCATTGAAGCAGCATCCCATCCGGCATCGAGCGTATCTATATCAATCTGTTCACCTAAACCATTATCCCCTTCCATATTAATCGTATAATAATGCATTGGATTAGGATTATCAAGAAATCGAGCCGTAAAAATGTAATACAAGCTATCAGATCCAGGAGCGGGCACAGCTAATGCACCCTGATGTCCCGGTGTCCAGTTTGTTGGGCCAGTATGACTGTTTTTTAATGGCTCATGCTGCTTGTTCCAAATATAATTTGCATTGGAATAGAATAAAAGGTTTCCATTTGTATCGCTCATGGTAGAGGTAGATTTCCAGCCATCACTTCCATTTGAACAATTTGTATCTTCAGACGGGATTCCAATATTGAAATCAAGTCCTACTAAATCTGCAAAAAACCAAAAGTTTGTTCTTTTGTTGGGTTGTGAATAAATATCCAAATTAGCAATCAGAAGCATGAATAAAATGAGCAGGGCTATTTTAGCCGGAAGAGTATTGGATCTCGTTCTACTGTTTCTACTGGTTCGGTGCATGGTCCTTAAAATGCAATTCACACAAATTTAATAATTAAAGGCATGGAATACAAGTGGATTCACCCAAAGAATGACTTGCAAAAAATAGTAACATTTACGCCTGAGGTAACCTGGTACCTACTTTCTTGCCAATCAACCTGCACCCTTTGGTAGGGGGGCATCTTTTTATCTACATACAAAGAGACTCCTTTTTCAAGCCCACCGCACGGCTTCCCCACAATCCAAAGCTATCTTAACATAATAGCATCTTATCCGAGCAACCGCCTGCTGGTATCAATACATGGTTTATTTACTGATACGTATGGCCTGATTACTCACTATCTCACTGCACGTGATGCCAGGGTGCCATACAGGCCATATCGTTCAGAATACGGGGGTATGTTACAGCTTTTAAAATTGGATTTTGTAATCGTAATGGCTATATTTAGCATTCCTAAAAACCAATTGTCATGAAAAATGTAACTCTACTTGTATTATTTCTATTATCCCCACTCTTTGTTCTTACTCAACCCTGCTTGCCTGAAGGCATTTCATTTGATAATCAACAACAGATTGATAATTTCCAATCCATGTATCCAAACTGCACAACAATTGAAGGAGATGTCGTTATATGGGATTGGAGTATTAATGATTTAAGTGGCTTGAGTTCAATTGCAACAATTGAAGGTTCTCTGAAAATTATAGAAACGTCATTAAAGAATTTAACAGGGCTTGAAGAATTGCAACATGTTAATGGTGCTCTATTGATTCGTCATAACGATTCGCTTGTGAACGTTAATGGCCTCAATTCTTTGTCTACAATAGGTCACGAATTAGATATGCAGAATAATTATTATTTAAACAACATATCCGCCCTGAATAACTTGATAAGCATTGGTGGTGGTATACATCTTAGAAATTTATTTAGGCTTGATTCAATTAACGGCTTAGACAATTTAGTTAATTTCAACGGTGGCCTTACAATACACGAATGTCCAGTCATCAGCTTACAGCCATTTAATAATACTTCAGAACTAAGTCATCTTTATCTTCGTGGCCTCCAACTGCATGATTTGACAGGCTTAAATAATCTCACATCTGTCAGCTGGTATGTGGAAATTGTAAACACCTCAATAGTAAGTACTCATGGGATGGAATTGCTTAGTGAAATTGGAGGAAGTTTTACTTTTAAGTCTCATCCAAATCTCTCAAGTTATTCTGGCTTTCAAAACGTAAACGCAATTGGTGGTGACGTTACAATTGAATACAATAGTAGCATAAGTGGGTTGAATGGAATAACTGAAATAAACGGAGACTTCAAACTATCAAATATTGAAAATATGACAGGCCTCAATAATCTTGTTCAAGTTAAGGGAGATGCAATAATTACAGAATGTGATTTAGAGGGGCTGAGTTCTTTAAACGAAATCGATGGTAGTCTTACTTTTGAAAAAAGTCTACCATTGTATGGATTAGAGAACCTTTTATCAGTTGGGGGATCCTTAACTATTTTAGAAGGAGGCATTCAAGATCTCCAAGGTCTTAATGGTCTAACTACTATAGGTGGACGGCTTGAAATTAAAGATGATGACAATCTAAAAAACCTTTCAGGTCTACAAAATCTTGAAAGCATCGGTACTGATATAAAAATTCACGATAATCTAATTCTAAATAGTTTATATGGTATTGATAATATTTCTCCTCAATCAATTATTAACCTATCCATTTATAACAATCCTTCCTTAAGTATGTGTAAGATCAAAAGCATTTGTGAGTATTTATCGAGTCCAAACGGTGCAATCAACATATATGGAAATTGGGCAGAATGTGAAGATAGAGCTGCTGTAGAAACCTCTTGTGAAGATTTTTCAGTTGAAGAGTCAAACATTTATAATTTATTAAAAATTTATCCTAACCCGGCTCAGCAGGAGCTCAATATATCATTGGAATCTTTAACTATAAATGAAGTAACTATTTATTCACTCACAGGTCAACAACGACAACATGCGATGCCTGTGGAGGGAACAATTGATATTTCACATCTGATTCCTGGCATTTATATAGTTGATGTGCTTATAGAAGATACACATATTAGGCAGAAACTTGTGGTGCAGAGGTAACATTTACGCCTGTATAAACCCATCAATACCTTTTCTCGCCTTTAGTTATTGAATCTCCCCAGGGGGGTATCTTTCGGGGCAGGACTAAAGAGACTCCTTTTGAAGCTGATCATTTACATTTAGCCAGCATTTTTTCTAAAAATGACACCTATTACAAAGATGGGGATCATCAGTTAAAGGAGAATATTTGAGTAATTATATTATATTTATACCAAGCAAGTGCATGCTTTATTATAAGGATCTATGGAAATTTATTGAATAATAAAAGAAAATCATATATCAATGGGTATGAATTTGGAAGAAAAGGTTAAAAAACTTCATTGTATTTCCAATGATTATAAAGGGATTAATGTAGCTATTAATGAAATTATCATTTATTCATCATTTAGTCATAACAGGAAATCATTAGCCTTCGTCTTTGAAAGTTTGGAAATACCTTTTAAGGCTAAAAAAACACCTCCTAATCGACAAGGAATCTTTGAGAATAATAATATTTGCTTCCATGAAACAACAGACTTTTTGGTTATACATTATCTTACAACTATTGTGCATGCAATAATAGGTAATGATTTCTTAATATATATAAGCGATGCTATCTTTCCAAAGTTTGATATCCTTTTAGGTAAATTATTTGAATTTGGGACTGACTACTCTAACATAACATGCCCAATTTCACCAAAAGATATTATAGATTGTAATATAAATGAAATTGATAAATTTGATTTCTTAGAAAGGTTTCCTATTGAAAGTCACTCTGAGAGCGGGGCGGTTACATTTTTAGGATATAACGATGATAGCCCTTATTTATCTTCTGACAGTAAACATGGCTGCCAAGGCAGTGGCTTTGGGAAATACTCTGGAACTTATGCCCAAGATATTGAAGGGCTCAATGATGATTTTATAGATGATGCTTTGGGTGGTGAACCAGATGCGTATTGGAATATAGATTAACTATTTGCTTTTACCAATAATATTTGCCCTCAGAAGTAAATCTCTACCTTTTACCTGATTCAGATCAAGAACTTCTACAGGGGAGTATAATTTAATTTTGACCTGTGGAACCTTCTTTTTAAATCCCACCACACATCTTTTCTATACCAAAGCTAAGTAACATAATAGCTTCTTATCCGAGCAGTCGCCTGCAGGTATCAAACCTCGGCTTATTTGCTGATACGTCAGGCCCGTTTACGCAATTTCTCCCTGCAGGTGATGCCTGGGTGCCGGGGAGGTTAGATCGTACAAAATATAGGGGGATGTCACACCAACTTGATTCTGGCCCTGTGGTTTAGTATATTTACACCACCAACGGGGAAGCATCCATGCTTATGCTCTGCTTAATCAAAAGCCTAATCTAAATCAGTAGAGTTATGAAAAAAATCATTACAATTTTGTTATGTATTACTATTTCTGTAGCACTTGTTGGACAAAGTTCCCAAGGGAGAATACAAAATGATGAATACCTAATGAATTTTAAGGACATTGAATACTTTAGAGGTGGGAATACAGATGAATACCTCCCAATCCATCAAACGAATAATCAACAGTCAAACCTTCTCAAATCAAGCCAAGGCACAAAGCAATGCTTAGACAGCTTGATTCGAGAATCATGGAATATAGACATGAACCAATGGGTTGCACTCAATAAATCGGAGTATTCATACGATGATAACGGAAACATATCATTGGCTCATTATTATACCTGGGAAGATAGCTGCAGCCTCTGGATACCAATAAATAGAAGTGAATATTCATTCAATAGCAGTGGGGACGAAATATATTATGTAAGCTATTCCTGGATAGACAATATAAACCAATGGATTGCTGACTACAAGATTGAATCCTCTTACGATACCATTGGTAACTTAATATTGACTTCGGGATTTGGTTGGGTGGATAGTACCAGTATATGGGTTCTGTCATTTATTGTTGAGTACACATATGATGCTAACTGGAATCTATTATTATCAACAGCTAAGCGTTGGAATGATAGTACCAGTCAATGGATTCCCTTCGACAAAAGTGAATATACTTACGATAACAATGGGAATAGATTGACAGAGATTCGTACTGTTTGGTTGGAAGTCATAAATGACTGGATGCCCTTTACTAAAGATGAATATTTTTATAATCAATATGGAATTCGTATTTCATATATATTATACTTTTGGTCATACAGCAGCCAATGGAAAGCTTCTTCTAAAGGGGAATCCAGTTACGATAATAACGGGAATCCCGAATTAGACCTATTTTTTCAGTGGGATGAAAACATAAGCCAGTGGATTACCTCTTCAAAAAGAGAATTTACCCATAATCTTTCTTATAGCTTATCTCAGTTATTATTACCACCATTATCCTGGTTGTCGGGTGTTAACTCTGAATATACCATAAATATGCCAGTAGATTTTAAAAGATATCTATTCGTTGATAACGATTGGAATATTAATGAGAAAGGCACATATTATTATTCAGAGGTCATTGTCGGTAATCCAGAATATTCAAATTTAGGGTTTAATATATTCCCAAATCCTGCAAAGCAAAAGATAAGCATATCATTTGATGAAGGCAGTGAAGTTGAAGAGGTTAGTATTTACAACCTTGCAGGACAAAGGGACATTCATGAAAGAGAGCCAGGAAACGAGGTTGATGTATCAAGACTAATCCCTGGCATGTACATCGTTGAGGTAACGGTTGAGGGTAGGAAGATCAGGCAGAAGTTGCTTGTTCAGCGGTAGTACATCGCTCGCGACCTCATATGTGTGATTAATTCTCCTTTGTTTTCATTGCAAAGTATATCATAAAACTTTTTAGAAGTCGCTGATCTTTACACAGCCATTCAACCAGGAGGCAATTCTTCTAATTTTTACATAGGCATTCAGAGATATAAGGCACTTTCTACGATTAATGGGGGTACACCTTCATATAGGGTATATCGTGCATAAAACAGGAGTCGTGCCTGATTGTGGCCCTGTGATTTAGTATATTTACACCACCAACGGGGAATTATTATTTTCTTTTCTTAATCAAAGCTTAACCCTGTATAAGTCATTTGTCATGAAATTAGGACTTATAACTTATATGACTTTTATGTGTAAACTTCTAAAACCTACCATATGAGATATTTACTTTGGTTCATAATCGCGCATAGCTTTACGATGGGCTCACTGACTGCGCAACAAAATTATTTCATCGCCGGGGATACCTCAGGTGTTTTGTATTTTGATATCAATCCAGATACTACCCTGGAAATCCCAGGAGCATACACATATGGAATAGACATTGACCTTAATGGCACAGACGATTTCGCCATCGAAACGAATTATAGTCAGAGTCCCTCTCACACAAATTATTCTATTAAAGTGCTTCCATATGGCAGCAATATGGTAGGATATTCTTATTTGGCTCCCTGGGTAACATATTCCGGTGATACTACAGGTTACTCGCATATGGGGATTGGTTTGGGATACGGAGCCATAATTAATGAAGATAGGTTATTTACAGATGAAACTGTTATCCTTATAGGTTATTTTGATAATATAATAGGTTTTTTTGGCCACAACTGGAATCCCGGACCTTTTATCCCTGTATGCCTGATTAATGAAGGCTCACCTGATTGCATATACGGCTGGATAAAAGTGTATAATGTATCGTCGTCAGGAATAACATTGGATTCCTATGCCGTGGATATTCCTGCAACCACCGCATATGTTTTACCTAAACTAAAGGATTTTAATATTTATCCCAACCCAGCCAGGGAAAGACTAAACATCATCACCGAAGAATCCATTGTTGATGAAATAGTGATCTATTCTCTTACAGGTCGAAAGGTGATGCATACCAGGCTTGAGAATAGTACCATTAATATTTCAGAACTCCAGCCAGGCATATACTTCGTGGAGGTGACGATCGAGAATACCCTACTCAGGCAAAAGCTGTTAGTTCAGAGATAAGGGGATCATTTCTTCCTGTCCTTATGAGCAAAGTACATCATAAAGCTCTTAAGTAAGCGTTGATCCTTACAGAGCAATTCTACCAGAGCCGAACTATCTTTTTATTACCCTACCCTTCCGAGATTTAAGACGCTTTCCCCGTTCAGATGACCTACACCTCCACAAAGGGCATATCGTTTGAAATAGGCGGAAATACCATCTAGCTTGACAGGGGCTCCGTGATTTAGTATATTTACAGATCCAAAGAGAATCCTTCTGCACTTATACTCTACTTTATCAAAAGCCTAACCTAAAACAGTAGAATTATGAAGAAAGTTTTAATTGCTATTATACTTATTTCCACCTTAGTATCAGTTTATTCCCAGCCTTGTTTGCCTGAGGGTATCACATTTACAACACAAGCAGAGATTGACAGCTTCCAGATCAATTATCCAGGATGTTCAGAGATTGTGGGGAAACTAGTTATTTATGGTAGTGACATCAATAATTTGAATGGATTGAATAGTATCGTAACTATTGGGAGTTACCTTGGAATTGGAGACTGGCCCAATGGGAATCCATCACTACAAAGTCTTATGGGATTGGAAAACCTAATCTCCGTCGGGGGGGGGGTCATGATTGAATATAACCCCTCTATAACAGACCTGTCAGGATTAGTAAATTTAACCTCAATTGGAGGGTATCTGAATATTCGCCATAATTCCTTGGTCAGCCTAGCAGGTTTGGAGAATTTGATTTCTATTGGGGGAAGCCTTGTAATCGCCCATAATGATTCGCTAAACAGTCTGGAAGGATTGGAGAACCTTTCTTCTATTGATGGGAATCTTGAGATAGTTTCAAATTATCCACTCGCCACCTTGACCGGACTGGAAAATATTGAACCAAACTCAATTCATAACTTATTAATTCAAAGGAATTATTCGTTAACATCTTGTGAGGTCATGAGTATTTGTAATTATCTGGTATCACCAAATGGCTCAGTTACTATTTTTAACAATGCAAATGGCTGTAATAGTTTACCGGAATTAGCATCTTACTGTAGTATTGTTCTCCCTTGTCTTCCATACGGTAATTACTACTTTCAATCACAGACGGAAATAGATAGCTTTCAAGTCAACTTTCCAGGATGCATTGATTTAGCAGGGAGGGTAGAGATTGTAGGCGATGATATATCAAACTTATATGGATTAAATTCTGTGAACTCCATCGGAGGAGATTTGTGGATTATTCATAATAATCTCCTTATCAGTCTTTCGGGATTGGATGAAGTGGCATCCATTGGAGGAGACCTCCATATTCAACATAATGATGCCCTGAGCGAATGTGCAGTAAAAAGCATATGCGCATATTTAGAAAACACAAGTGGATGGATACCTATTAACTCTAATGATATTGGCTGTAACTCCCCAGGGGAAATTCTGGACTCCTGTGAAGCAAATGCTGTAATTATTGATGAGCAATATATCAAGGACAACCCTATGCTTTATCCAAATCCAGCCACTCAGGAGCTTCACATATCAGTAGAAGGATTCACTATTGATAAAGTAACAATTTATACACTTACCGGAAAACAAGTTTATGCAATCAGACCAGAGAGTGAGACTATAGATATTTCATCCCTCAAACCCGGCATGTACATCGTGGAGGTGACGATCGAGAATACCCTACTCAGGCAAAAGCTGTTAGTTCAGAGATAAGGGGATCATTTCTTCCTGTCCTTATGAGCAAAGTACATCATAAAGCTCTTGAGTATGCGTTGATCCTTACAGAGCCATTCAACCAGGAGGCGGATATACTAATATTTACCCATACATTCCGAGATTTAACGCACTTTCTCCCTGCAGGTGATACTTGGGTACCAGGCAAGGTTGATTGTTTGTCCCGGTTAGAATGGTTTGCCAATTTTATTATATTTACTCCGGACAAAGGAATAAATACTTTTTTAATAAAATATACAAGTTAAACTTGAAATTTCAATAATAATTAATCTATTAAATTTAATTAATGGTAAACGCCCTCGAATTAGTATCAATCTCGGATTTTGTACTTTCAGCACTTTGTTTATTTCTATCTGGGATTCTTTTTGGAAATATGAAGTCTCATTTATCCCGTTCAGGAATGCTTTGTTATTTCATTTTATTTTCTGGTCTATCTGCTTTTATGGGAGGTATTGATCATGGCTTTTTTCAACCAATAAACCAAAGCTATATTCCTAGAACTCTAACTTATTTATTCTTAGCTGCGGCAACTTTTTCCATTTTTAGGTATACTATTTTGACTTATTTTAATGGTGCAGTGAGTCGTGTTTTACTATTTCTTGCTTATATCCAACTTATTGGTGTCATAATAACTTCATTCTTTTACCATAATTTTCTTTTGGTTGTGGCTAATTACTTTCCCATTTTATTCCTATTTTTTGTCATGAATTTATTGCATATTAAAAGAAGTAAAAGTGAATTAAATTTCACTTTGTTTTGCTTGATAATGATAGTAGCTACATTGATACAAGTATTTGAGATTAAATTATCAAACATGATTAATGGGGATTCACTATTTCACATAATTGCTATTATTGCTTACTTATTCATGTTTAGAGGTGTAAAGAAAATTTCCAATAGTGATATGTAACGTAAAGTGCAAATACCAGTACTATTGACCCCCCTTAGTCGCATATATATGAGCCAGTTAAGTGTGGTCAGTTTAGCCGATCTATGCAGGTTATCTCTCACAACCCGGTAGTATAAAAGGCCTGTTAAGAACCATACCCATTTTAATTGGGCCACCACTACTGGTAATATTTGCTATGCTCAGAGAAAGGGTAGGTGGTTTTCTCCTTATCATAGTTTCCCTCGCATTTATTATATTGTTCCATATAGGATCCCCTGGTGGAAAGTGGGTTGGATTATTACTTGGTGGACCATTTCTTATTAGTGGAGTATTATTTCTACTGACTATTATAGTCACAAGAAACGTTGAGGTCACCATTGAGAACACCAGGATAAGGCAGAAGCTCATAATTGAATAAAGAATAAAGAACAAGGACTAAGAATAAGAACAGAGAAGGTAGTTCGAAGATTAATAGTTCATCTAACACCTAACACTTAACATCTAACACCTTGATTTCGGCCCTGTGATTT
>Ga0209475_10004229_pt1 | contig 12480 bp, 12 predicted proteins | sample tdDd471_FD_187128 | JGI IMG/M metagenome (GOLD analysis project Ga0209475, IMG submission 187128) | Marine sediment microbial communities from the Atlantic coast under amendment with organic carbon and nitrate - tdDd47.1 (SPAdes)... | ecosystem: Environmental > Aquatic > Marine > Coastal >...
CACCGGCATGCTCAACGGGCCGCGAAACGCCCAGCCGCCGAATCGCGCCGGACCGGCAAGCCGCAGATCGGGGAAGCGTTCGAACAGCATCGGCAGCGCCACCTCGCCGATCAGGGCCTTGGACGCCCAGGCCCCGGCGCAGAAATGCGGCCCGGCACCAAAGGAGATCGAGGCGCTGATGTCCTGACCGGTGTCGAAGGCATCCGGGTTGGCAAAGACATCCTCGTCGCGGTTGCCGGAACCGAACATCAGGAACACCCGGTCCTCGGGCTCCAGCGTGACGCCGTGCAGCTCGTAACGCTGCGCCACCCGGCGCGGCGACATTCCGATGGGCGAGATCCAGCGCGCATATTCCTCGAAGGCCTGCAGCCAGCCGACCTGCCCGGCCTTCACCTGCTCCAGCTGGTCAGGGTGGGTCAGCAGCGCCCAGACGGTGCCGGCGATGGCATCGCGCGGCTCGTTCTGACCGCCGGAGATTGCCAGTTTGACATTGGCGCGCACCTGATCGTCCGGCAGCCCCGCCTGCCGCTGCACCGACAGCAGCGACTGGTTCGGCTCCGCGTCCAACACCGGGATCACGCCATCGATATGGCGGTCGATCGAGGCGGTGCAGTCGTGGCAATTGGCCTCGATCGCCGGATCGCCGGCGTAGTTGGCGCAGCCGTCGATCATGCCCTGGCTGACGCGGTTCATCTCATGCGCGGTCATGTTGGTCAGCCCGGTGATGCATTTGAGCGCCTCGCCCGACACCGGCATGGCATAATCGGCGACCAGGTCGCAGGCGTCCCGCGGCGCCAGATCGTCGAGGATACGGGCGGTGTGGCTGCGGAACTGATCGGTCCAGACCTGTTTCACCGTCTTGGGCGACACGGTGGGAAAGATCGCCTTGCGCTCTGCCATATGCGCCGCGCCGTCCTTGCGCATCATGTTCTGCCCCATCAGCACGGTCATCAGCCCCTCGGGCTGGTCGGAGGAGAACACCTCGATCTTCTTCTCGTTGACGAAGATGTCGTCGCGCCGGGTCAGCAGCGTCGCCCCCAGTTGCGGCACCCGCAGCACCGGCCCCTGCGCGCGCATGCGTTTGAGATCGGGATAGGGATCGGCCCAGAACGCGGCCGGGTCGATTTCATAGACAGGGGCATCTGACATGGCGGCTCTCCTCCCTGCCCGGCAGACCAGAAAGTCAGCACGCCGCCCGCCCCCTGTCAACGTGGCGAACGGCCCGGTCAGTAGATCTTGGGCACGTAAAGCTCGTCGGGCAGCACCCGCCGCTCGTAGTCCGGGTTATAGACCCGCTCGGGCAGGTCGACCTTCTCGTGCTCCACATCCTGATAGGGGATCTTGGTCAGCAGATGCTCGATACAGTTCAGCCGTTCACGTTTCTTGTCATTGCCCTCGACGATGTACCAGGGCGCCTCGGAGATGTTGGTGCGCGCCAGCATGTCCTCTTTGGCCTTGGTGTAATCCTCCCAGCGGATGCGGGATTCCAGATCCATCGGTGACAGTTTCCATTGTTTCATCGGATCGTGAATCCGCATCAGGAACCGCAATTGCTGTTCCTCGTCGGTGATCGAGAACCAATATTTCAACAGGATGATGCCGGAGCGGACCAGCATGCGCTCAAACTCCGGAACGTCCTGGAAAAACTGCTCGACCTGATCGTCGGAGGCAAATCCCATGACCCGCTCGACCCCGGCGCGGTTGTACCACGAGCGGTCGAACAGCACGATTTCACCGGCGGCCGGCAGATGCGGCACATAACGCTGAAAATACCACTGGCTCTGCTCCCGGCGCGAGGGCGCGGGCAGCGCAACCACCCGGGCGACGCGCGGATTCAGGCGCTGGGTGATCCGCTTGATCACCCCGCCCTTGCCGGCGCTGTCGCGGCCCTCGAACAGGATGCAGACCTTGGCGCCGGTATGCTCGACCCAGTCCTGCACCTTGATCAGTTCCGCCTGAAGCCGCAGCAGGTTATGGAAATAGACCTTGCGATCCAGCATCTCGGGATGCGCCTCGCGATAGATCTTGCGAATCTCGAGCGACAGCATCGGCTCGGCGAACTCGATCTCGATATCCTCGTCGAACGTGTCCTGCAGCTCGGCTTCCAGCCAATCCAGCGAATGCTTGTCACTCTCTTCGGTCAAAATCGGATCCTTTCTGAAGTGTCATCGCGGGGGCTATCCCCCGGATGTAAAAATCTGGTGTCATCCTCCGCCAGACACAAGCCCCCCCACCAAAGGCTGCGCCGCCCCTTAAACCCGATGCGGCATTGCCAGACGATGACGAGGATCACACAGGCAGGGCCGTGGTGCGGCAGACCGTGCGCAGCGCAAAGCTCGACTGCATCTGCGCCACCCGCGGCAGGCGCGACAGGTACTGGCGATGGATGCGGGCGAAATCCTCGGTGTTCTCGGCGACGATCTTGAGGATGTAATCGGCGGTGCCCGCCATCAGGTGGCATTCCAGCACCGCCGGGATGCGCGCCACGGCGCGTTCGAAGGCGTCCAGCACCTCGTCGGCCTGGGCCTGCAATGTGATCTCGACGAAGACGGTTGTCGGCAGACCCATCTTGCGTTCGTCCAGCAGCGCCACGTAATCTCGGATATAGCCGTCGGTTTCCAGCCGCTGGACCCGGCGGTGGCAGGCCGACGGCGACAGGTTGATCTGTTCGGACAGCTCCGCGTTGGACATCCGTCCCCGTTTCTGGAGCGCCCCGAGAATCCTGCGATCTACTGCGTCTAGCGTCACTTGCGCACATCCTTTGCGGGCATTCCTGAATCCTTCGAAGACTATTCGATGATACCCCCCATTGACGAGCCAAGTTACACAGAAATTGCGTGGCAGATCGCCTATTTTTTCATCAGGTTCCACGCCCTCAGGGAGGTTGAGGCATGAAAATCGGTTGCCCGAAAGAAATCAAACCGCAGGAGTTCCGCGTCGGCATGACGCCGAACGCCGCCGGTGAGGCAGTGGCGCACGGCCATCAGGTCTTCATCGAGACCCTCGCCGGAGTCGGGGCGGGGTTCGACGACGCCGCCTATGAGGCTGCCGGCGCGACGATCCTGCAGACCGCGGCAGAGATATTCGACACCGCCGAGATGATCGTCAAGGTGAAGGAACCGCAGGCCGGCGAGCGCAAGATGCTGACCGACAAGCACCTGCTGTTCACCTATCTGCACCTCGCCCCCGACCCGGACCAGACCCGCGATCTGCTCGCCTCCGGCTGCACCGCGATCGCCTATGAGACCGTGACCGACGACCGTGGCGGCCTGCCGCTCCTGGCGCCGATGTCCGAGGTGGCCGGGCGGCTGGCGCCGCAGGTCGGCGCCTGGACGCTGCAAAAGGCCAATGGCGGCCGCGGGGTGCTGATGGGCGGCGTGCCCGGCGTCGGCCCGGCCAAGGTTCTGGTGATCGGCGGCGGCGTCGTGGGCACCCATGCCGCGCGTATCGCCGCCGGCATGGGCGCGGATGTCACCGTGCTCGACCGATCGTTGCCGCGGCTGCGCTATCTCGACGACGCCTTCAGCGACGTGTTCAACACCGGCTATTCCTCGGCCGGGCTGCTGGCCGAGCACCTGGGCGAGGCCGACATGGTGATCGGCGCGGTTCTGATCCCCGGCGCCGAAGCACCCAAGCTGGTGCGCCGCGCGCAGTTCGCGGACATGAAACCCGGCGCGGCGCTGGTCGATGTGGCCATCGATCAGGGCGGGTGCTTCGAAACCTCCCGCGCCACCACCCATGCCGACCCGATCTATGAGGTCGACGGGATCATGCATTACTGCGTCGCCAACATGCCCGGCGCGGTGGCCCGGACCTCGACCATCGCGCTCGGCAATGCCACCATGCCCTTCATGCTGGACCTGGCCGACAAGGGCTGGAAAGCCGCCTGCACCGACGACCCGCACCTGCTCAACGGGCTGAACGTGCATGCGGGCCAGCTGACCTATTACGCCGTCGGCAAGGCGCTGGGGATCGACGTGGTCTCGCCGCAGCTGGTGGTGAAAGTCTGAGATCAATCGGGATTGTCGGGGCATCCTCCCGCCCCTTCCGACGTCCGGCCGGGTTCGCCCGGCCGGATTTTTCAGGGCTGAAGCGTACGGTCGCCCGATCGCTCAGCCCTGTTTCCGGACCTCCACCTGGTGCGGATAGGGGATCGAGATGCCACCCTTGTCAAAGGCCTCCTTGATCGCCTTGGTCAGGGTGAACTTCAGATCCCAGTAGTCCGCCGCGCCGCACCACAGCCGCGCGGTGAGATCGACCGAGCTGTCGCCGAGGTTGGTCACCCGCACCCAGGGTTCCGGGTCGGCCAGCACGCGGCCATCTGCCCGCGCGGTCTCGAGGATGATCCGCATCGCGGTGTCGGCGTCGTCGCCATAGTCGATGCCGAAGGTCAGATCGACGCGCCGGGTCGCATGCGCCGAGTAATTGGTGATGATGGCGCCCCAGGCCTTGCCGTTGGGCAGGATGATCTGCACGTTGTCCGGGGTGATCAACTCGGTGGTGAACAGGGTCAGATCCCTGACCGTCCCCGAGGTGCCGCCGATATCCACATACTGGCCCAGCTTGTAGGGTCGGAAAATCACCAGCATCACCCCCGCCGCCAGATCGCTGAGCGTGCCCTGCAACGCCAGGCCGATGGCCAGCGACGCGGCACCAAGGATGGCGACGAGGCTGGTCGCCTGGATGCCGAAGATACCCAGAACGGCGACCAGAACCACCGCCAGGATCACCCATTTGACCGTGCTGGCCAGAAAATTGCCCAGCGTCGGGTCGATCCGGGGGGTGGCGTTCACCCGGCGCCGGACCAGCCCGGCGATGGCGCCGGCGGCGATCCAGCCCAGAACAAGAACGGCCAGCGCCTTTGCGGCGCTGAAAAGCATCGGCGTAAACGGGCCGAGTTCCGCGATCAGGTCTTGCATGTTGCCTCTTCGTTATCTCTGTGCAGACAGGGCAACCGGGGATGTCCGGTGCCCTCCTGTCTGTTCGTCCCGGCTGTCGCGGGCGCAATCACGCCTGTTTGAGCGAGTCCCGGATCTCCAGCAACACGTCAAGCTCGCTGGGCCCGGCCGGTGCCGGCTCTTCCACGGCCTCCTCTTCGCGGGCGGCCATGTCCTTTACCTTGTTGACATAGCGCACCAGCATGAAGACCACGAAGGCGATGATCAGGAAGTTGATCACCGCCATGAGAAACGCACCATAGGCGAAGACAGCCGCGCCAGCTTCGCGCGCGGCCTCGAGGCTGGCGCCCGAGGGCACGTCGCCCGAGAGCACGACATAAAGGTTGGTAAAATCCACCCCGCCCAAGAACAGCCCGACGAAGGGGTTGATGAGATCGCCCACCATGGATTTGACGATCGCGGTGAACGCGGCACCGATGATGATGCCGACAGCCATGTCCATGACATTGCCCTTGGCAATGAAGTCCTTGAATTCTTTTAACATATTTTGATTTCCTCAATCAGAGGCCGTTTCAGGCCAACGCCGCGTTAAAGAGCATTCGGGGATGCATGTTTCCCATGAAATCGGATGTTTTCCAACCCTCTTTCGCTTTGACGCATGGCCCCTTGCGCCAAAACCGCTATCCTCGCCGCACCTGAAAAAGGACCCTGCGATGCCCAATCTTTCCGACTTTCCGATCACCCGCCGATGGCCTGCCGCCGACCCGGAGGTGATCCAGCTTTATTCCTTTCCCACGCCGAACGGGGTCAAGGCCTCGATCATGCTGGAGGAAACCGGCCTGCCCTACGAGGCGCACAAGGTCACGCTGGACGACGCCGACGTGAAAAGCGCCGCGTTCCTGTCGCTGAACCCCAACAACAAGATCCCGGCGATCATCGACCCGCACGGCCCCGACGGGGCGCCGATGGGCCTGTTCGAAAGCGGCGCGATCCTGATCTACCTTGCGGAAAAGACGGGAACACTGCTGGGCAACACGGCAACCGACCGGATGCAGATCCTCCAGTGGCTGATGTGGCAGATGGGCGGGGTCGGGCCGATGTTCGGGCAACTGGGCTATTTCTTTGCCTTCGGCGGCGCCGAGATCGACGATCCCCGCCCGCTCGACCGGTATCTCGCCGAAACCCGCCGGCTGCTGGCGGTGCTGGAGGGGCGGCTCGCGGGGCGCGACTGGGTCTGCGATGCCTATTCCATCGCCGATATCGCCATCGCCCCCTGGCTGCGGGTGCTGGAACGATACGGCGCGCGTGAAGAGGTCGGCTGGGCGGAGTATCCGCGCGTGGTCGCCTATCTCGACCGGTTCCTGGACCGGCCGGCGGTGCAAACCGGGCTGGTGACCCCGCCGCGCGACTGAGGCGGCGGGGCAGGCGGCGATCAGCCCGGCCAGCGGAAACCGGTCAGATGCGCGGGCGGCTCCACCCCGTCGAGGTTGCGCGCATCCGGCACCAATGCGCCCACCCGGGTCTGAACCGGGATCACCCCGGCCCAGATCGGCAGGGCGTAATCCTCTTCATCGTCCAGCGGCCCGCCGCCGCGCACCTTGGCGCTGCCCTCCTTGATCTGCATGCCCAGCACGGTGGTCGCCTTCAGCTCCTGCGCGGTGTTGGGGCGCAGATGCGCCGCCCGACCGGGCCATAACCCGTCGATAAAGGTCGTTAGCCGCGCCTCCTTCTCCGCGTCCGGGACCACGAAGGCGGGGCCGAACAACATGACCGAGCGCGAGTTGACCGAATGGTGCATCCCCGAACGCGCCATCACGAAGCCATCGAGGATTGCCACCGTCAGACAGACCTCGGCCCCCTTGCTGGACCGGATCGCCCGGCTGGCACTGGACCCGTGCCAATAGACGTGATCGCCCTCGCGCCATTGCAGGGTCGGGGTGACATAGGGCCTGCCGTCGATCACGTATCCGACGCTGCACATCGGCTGGGCGTCGAGAATGACTTCGATGGTCGCGCGGTCGAAATGCCCCCGCTCATGCGAGCGGCGCAGGCGGCTGCGGTCGGTGATGTCGAGTGTCATCGCGGGTCCTGTTTGGCAGTAAGTGTTGTCGCCGCCTCTTTCGCATGGCATTGGTATGTTCAAAATGACCAGTTTAACGATTTCGAAACAGACCAATTTGCAGGCCGCCCTGCTCGCCCTCAGCCTCGACCGCGACAGCCCCCAACCGCTGCACGCGCAGCTGACCGAGGCACTGCGGGCCTTGATCCTGACCGGACGCGCGCACCCGGGCACGCGCCTGCCCGCGAGCCGGCAACTGGCGCAGGATCTCACGGTGTCGCGCCAGACCGCCCTGACCGCGCTGGATCAGCTCATTGCCGAGGGCTACCTGGAAACCCGGATCGGCGCCGGCACCTTCGTGGCCCGCGACCTGCCGCATCTGGCGCCGCCGACAACGCTCGCACCCGCCGGCCCGGAGCCGCAGGGCAGCCGCCCCTTGCGCCCCTTCCACCCCGGCCAGCCCGACATGGCTCTGTTTCCCCATGCCGCCTGGGCGCGGCACCTCGACCGCGCCTGGCGGCACCCCGATCCGGGGCTGCTGGCCCTGCCCGACCCGCTGGGCTGGCCGCCGCTGCGCGCCGCCATCACCGCCCACCTCTCCGCCTGGCGCGGCATCGCCTGCGGGTCCGGCCAGGTCGTGATCACCTCGGGCGCGGCGGAGACCTTCGAGCTGCTGGCACGGGCCGCGTTCCGCCCCGGCGAGACGGTGCTGACCGAAGAGCCGGGCTATGCCCCGATGCTGGCCGCGCTGGAGCGGGCCGGGCTACACGCGCAACCGATGCCGGTGGACGGCGACGGCGCCATCCTGCCCGACGATAGCGCGGCGCGCGGCGCCATCGTCACCCCGTCGCGGCATCATCCGCTCGGCGTGACCCTGCCGCTGTCGCGGCGGCTGGCGCTGCTGGACTGGGCGCGGCGCAAGGCGGCCTGGGTGATCGAGGATGATTACGACAGCGAGTTTCGCTACTCCGGCGCGCCGCTGCCGGCGCTGGCCTCGCTCGAGGCCGGGCGCACGATCTATGTCGGCAGTTTCTCCAAGCTGCTGTCTCCGACACTCCGGCTGGGCTATGTGGTGGTGCCGCCCGCCCTGCTGAACGCCGTCCGCGCGCCATTGGCCGAGACCGGCCCGCGCGCCTCTCTGGTGCCGCAACCGGCCTTGGCCCAGTTCATGGACAGCGGCGAATTCGCCACCCACCTGCGGCGGATGCGACGCATCTACGGGCAGCGGCAGGCCGCATTGCGTGCCGCGCTGGAGCGGCACCTGCCCGGGCGGCTGATCGCATCGCCCGATCCTTCGGGGATGCACCTGGTCTGCCGCATCGGCCCGGATCTGGGCGGGTTTGCCGACACCGAGATCGCGGCCCGCGCCGGCGCGGCGGGGGTCACGCTCCGGCCGCTGTCGACGTATTGGACGGACGGCACCGGGCCGCAGGGCCTGATCCTGGGCTATGCCGGGTTCGACGCCGAAGCCCTGGAGGCGGCCACCCTCCGCCTGGCCCGTGCCCTGCCCGCCGGTCAGCCCGGCAGCGCGCCGGTCAGAACGTAGCGCAGGATCTCCACCACCTGGCGCGGCGCCTCGGCCACGGCGAGCGCGGCGGCGTGGACCTCTTTCAGCGCGTGCTGATGCTCCGGCGGGTTCAGCACGATGATCGACTTGCCAAGCGCCGCGGCATAGCCGGCATCAAAGGCGGCGTTCCATTGCTTGTACTTCTCGCCGAAGCGGACAACGACCACATCGGCCTCCTCGATCCCCTTGCGGGTGCGGATGGCGTTGAGCTTGGCGCCCTTGTGATCGTGCCAGAACTTGTCCTGTTCCGCACCCAGGATCGCCACGCCGCAATCGTCGCTGGCGGCATGGTCGGTCACCGGACCGCTGAACGCCAGGTCAAGCCCCTCGGCCCCGGCAATGATCTGCTCGCGCCAGTCGGTGTGGATTTCGCCGGAAAGGTAAACGGTCAGGGTCATCGGCTCGCTCCTTGGTTTGTCCCCGGTGCACATAGCGCGCAGAGGCGACTGACGCCACTACCTCTGATCGAACTTCCGCAGACAGGCGATCACCTCGTCATCATCGACCTGGCCGAAATTCCGGTAGTGCGCGCCCACCGCCCAGAACTCCTGCGGGGTTTCCAGGCAGATCAGCCGGTCGGTTTCGGCCTGAAGTTGCGGCACCATGTCGGCGGGCGCCACCGGCACCGCGACCCAGACCGCCGCCGGCCCCTGCGCGCGCAACGCCTTGATCGCCACCCGCACCGTCGCCCCGGTGGCGATGCCGTCATCGACGATGATCGCCGTCCTGCCCGCCAACGGCACCGGCGCGCGCCCGGGCAGGTAACGCGCGCGGCGCGCCTCGATCTCTTGCTTCAGCGCCTCGATCCGCCCGGCAAAATCCGCCTCGCTCAACCCGGCGGCCCGCAGGATCGCGGTGTTGAACAGTGTCGTCGGGGCCGGTCCATCCACAATGGCCCCGGCGGCCAGTTCGTCATGCCCCGGCATCCCGATCTTGCGCACCAGCACCAGATCGAGCGGTGCGCCCAGCGCGCGGGCCACCGCCGCCGCGAGCGGCACGCCGCCGCGCGGCAGCGCCAGCACGACGGGGTTTTCCGGCGCGGCCCTGGCCACCGCCCGGGCCAGTTGCTGTCCGGCGTCGTAACGATCCTGGAACATGTCGCGGCCCTCCCGCTCCCTACTATGCCGCGCCCGGCCGCATGAAAAAAGGGGCGCCGCCGCGCCCCCTTCTTCTCGTTCGAAAATACTCCCCCCGGAGGGGGACCGGCCTCAGCCGCGCAGCACCCCGCCGGTGGCCTTGGCGACCTTGTCGACGATCTTCTTGCCGACCGCCTCGATCTCGGCCTCGGTCAGGGTCTTGTCGCGGGGCTGGATCCGCACGCTCAGCGCCAGAGACTTCTTGCCCTCGCCCAGCGCGCCGCCGATGAACTCGTCGAACACCCGCACTGCCTCGATCAGCGCCTTGTCGGCGCCGCTTGCCGCATTGACCAGCGCCAGCGCCTCGACCCCGGCATCGACGACAAAGGCGAAATCGCGCTCCACCGCCTGCAGGTCGCGCAGCTCCAGCGCCGGGCGGGTGGCCCCGGTCTTGCGCGGCATCGGGATCTCTTCGGGGAAGAGGGTAAAGGCCATCGCCGGCCCCTTCACGTCCATCGCCTCGAGCACCCTGGGGTGCAGCTCGCCAAAGACGCCCAGCACCTTTTTCTGCCCGAGGCAGATCCTGCCGTGCCGCCCCGGATGCCACCAGCCCTCGGCGCCGCGCAGGATCTGTACCTTGGCCGGTGCGCCCATGGCCGCCAGCACCGCCTCGGCATCGGCCTTGGCGTCAAAGACATCCACAGGGCGCATCGCGCCATGCACGTCGCGCGGGCCGGTGCGACCCACCAGAATCCCTGCGATCTGCTCGTGCTGCTGCTGCGGCTCACCACCGTGAAACGCCGGTCCGACCTCGAAAAGCGCCAGATCCATGAAGCCGCGCGCCTGGTTGCGCGCCGCCGCCTGCAACAGGCCCGGCAGCAGAGAGGGGCGCATGTGGCTCATCTCGGAACTGATCGGGTTCTCGAGCATGCTGGCGTCATCGCCGCCACCGAACAGCGCCGCGCCGGCCTGGTCGATGAAGGAATAGCTGATGCACTCGTTGTATCCCAGCGCGGCCGAGGTGCGCCGCCCGGCCTGCTGGCGGCGCTGCATCGGGGTCATCACCGGGCGCGGCACGCCGTCCGTGAGACGCGGCAGCGGCCGGCCCACAAGCCCGGTCAGCGAGGCGATGCGCGCCACCTCCTCAACCAGGTCGGCCTCGCCCTGCACATCGGGGCGCCAGCTTGGCACATGGGCGATATTGCCCTCCAGCCGGAAACCGAGCCGGGTCAGCGTCTGGCGCTGCTCGCTCTCCGGGATCGCCATGCCGACCAGCGACTGCACCCGCGCCGGGTCCAGCTTGAAGGCGCGGGCAGGGTCCGGGATCGCGCCCGCCACCACCACTTCGGAGGCCTCGCCGCCGCAAAGATCGAGAATCATCTGGGTGGCCAGTTCCAGCCCCTCCTGCGTGAAGGCCGGGTCCACCCCGCGTTCGAACCGATAGCGCGCGTCGGAATTGATCTTGAGCGCGCGGCCCGCCAGCGCGATCTGCACGTGATCCCAATAGGCGCTTTCGACAAAGACGTTGACGGTCTCCTCGGTGCAGCCGGTCGCCTCGCCGCCCATGATGCCGGCGATGCTTTCAGGGCCGGTGTCGTCGGAGATCACCATCATGCCCGGCGCGAGGGTATAGTCCTTGTCGTCCAGCGCCGTGATCGTCTCGCCGCCCGCGGCGCGATGCACCCGCAGGTTGCCCGAGACCTTGTCGGCATCGAACACGTGCAGCGGGCGGTTGCGATCGAAGGTGAAGAAGTTGGTGACATCGACCAGCGCCGAGATCGGCCGCAGCCCGATGGCGCGCAGCTGATCCTGCAGCCATTGCGGGCTGGGGCCGTTCCTGACGCCGCGGATCAGACGGCCGGTGAAGACCGGGCAGCCGTCCTGCGTGTCCTCGTCGATGGTCACGTCGATCGGGCACGGGAACTCGCCCGGCACCGGCACCGTCTCGCGCGGCTTCAGCGTGCCCAGGCCGCGCGCGGCCAGGTCGCGGGCGATGCCGCGCACGCCCAGCGCATCGGGGCGGTTGGGGGTGATGGCAATCTCGATCACCGGGTCGACCTTGGCCGGGTCGTTCTCGGCCAGCCAGTCGGTGAACCTCTCGCCGACCTCGCCCGAGGGCAGCTCGATGATGCCGTCATGCTCGTCGGAAAGCTCCAGCTCGCGCTCCGAGGCCATCATGCCATGGCTCTCGACGCCGCGGATCTTGCCCACGCTCAGGGTCACGTCGATGCCCGGCACGTAATCGCCCGGCTTGCACAGCACCACGGTGATGCCTTCGCGCGCGTTGGGCGCGCCGCAGACGATCTGCTTGTCGCCCTCGTCGGTCTCCACCGTGCAGACCCGCAGCCGGTCGGCGTCGGGGTGCTGTTCGGCGTGTTTGACCCGTGCCAGGGTGAAGCTTTTCAGCCGGTCGGCGGGGTTGGTGATTTCCTCGACCTCGAGCCCGAGATCAGTCAACGCCTCGGCGATCTCGTCCACCGAGGCGGTGGTGTCGAGGTGGTCTTTCAGCCAGGAGAGGGTGAATTTCATTTGTCGGGTCTCCTAGATCTGCTTCCGGGCGATGTCCTTGTAATCGCCCATCCGCAAGAGTTTGAGTTCACGCCAAAGCCGGATCGAGGGCTTCATGGCAAAGAAGCAAGAGCCGATCAGGAACAGCCAGCTTCCGGCCGTCATCAGGCTCTCGTAAAAGAAAAACACCGACCCCACGATGAACAGCGCCGCCGCCGAGAAATCCACGATCGTATAAGCGATCTCGGTCAGCGCATAGAAGCGACGCTGTTCGGGCGTGTGTTCGGAGCGGGGGGTGTGGAAGAGTTTCATGGTTTCCTCAGGGGGATGGTGGGCAGAATGCCCACCCTACATCAGCGCGAGAGGCCCCCA
>Ga0209475_10004230_pt1 | contig 12477 bp, 9 predicted proteins | sample tdDd471_FD_187128 | JGI IMG/M metagenome (GOLD analysis project Ga0209475, IMG submission 187128) | Marine sediment microbial communities from the Atlantic coast under amendment with organic carbon and nitrate - tdDd47.1 (SPAdes)... | ecosystem: Environmental > Aquatic > Marine > Coastal >...
TTTAACACCTTCATCAGCAGCTGCAACAGCAATCTTTAGACCTTCTTTTATATCTTTGTTTTCATCTACAGATTTTGCCAACGATTTTGCTACTGGATCCATTGAGTCCACCATTGTCTTATCCCCTACTTTTGCACCACCTAAATCCATTACCTTAGCTTGTGCATTTTCAAATCCTACTGCAAGTTCTTTTAATCCAACTGTTTCTACTTCTTTGCAGGCTTTTGAAAGCTCTAGAAATATGCTTCCAAATAGCGGTCCCATAGCCCCGCCTAGTGTAGATACTAAAGTTCTACCATAAGCTTTGAAATAATCTCTGCATGTGCCATCATCCATACTATTTAGCTTTTCTTTAGCAGCTTTTGCTCCTCTTGCCATTGTTATGCCATGGTCTCCATCGCCTATAACAGCATCAAGTTTTGATAATTCATCTTCTTTTTCAATATATAATTCAGCTACTATTAAAAGTAGTTCTTTTACTTGTTTTGAATCTAACATTATTAAGTTCCTTTCATTTATTATCATTTGTATTTTTACTTAAATAAGTTTCTTAAAAATTCTATTCCTTCTTTAGCAACCTTATCTCCACTTTCATCGATTGATCGCCAAATGTACAAATCATTACCTACTTCGCAATTTGGCATTACAAAGTTTTCTAAAGTAATCCATCTGTCATAATCTATAGTATCGAGAGCTTCCTTTAGTTCATTCCAATTAATGCTTCCGCTTCCTGGAACCCCTCTGTTGTTTTCGCATGCATGAACGTGGTAAATATCATTATTACCATTTACAATAGCTTCTTTTATTGATCTTTCCTCTATGTTTGCATGGAATGTATCGTAATGAAGCTTTATGTTTGGATGGTTAATTCTTTTTAAGTATGCTTTACCATCCTCTACAGTATTCAAAAAATAGCTTTCGTATCTGTTTAGCATCTCTAATGCTAATACTACACCTCTATCCTTTGCATATTCTCCTAGCTTGTGCAAATTGTTAAGGCTCATTTCTATGTTTTCTTTTCCTTCTTCCCTAGTCATAAATTGTCCCCAAGGGGCAAATAATACTCCACCTAAGCAGTCTGATTCTAGGGTGTTGCATATGTCTATGCACTTTTTCAAATGGTTAATCCCATTCTCCTCTATTTCTTTATCTAATGAAGATATATCTCTATTAGGGTTTAACCCAGTTCCACACGTGCACTCTAGTTGATTCTCTTTTAGTAATCTCTTTGCTTTATCTACATCAAAACTATCTGGGTCCATAAGTGGAAACTCCACTCCATCATAGCCTAATTGCTTTGAACGTGATACATACTGAAATACATCTTCTGCCCATGTTTTTGTATATGTGGATAAGTGAATGCCAAACTTCATAATATCTTCACCTCTTGAAAATTGATAAAAAAAATATACCTATGGATATTTCTTTTTTGTTGATAATTTTTTTGGGGCTGCATAGACAGCCCCATGTATGTTTTAGTTAATTAGCCACCAAACACTTTGCTAACTAAACCAGAGATTATTGACCAAAGTGAGAAGTCGTTACCACCGTAAAGTTGAACGAATCCAGCTGATGTGTTGAATACAACAGCGATTGAACCAGCGATTAAGAATACCATCAAGATACCGCCGACAATACTTGTTATAATAGCTGCAGTACGTCCACCAGTTGCGTTAGCTGCAATAGCACCAGGAGCAACGTCATAGAAGCAAGCTGTAGCCAATGGGATAACAGCATACATCAAGTTACCTGTAGATGCTAATAGTAGTATTGTTCCAATGCTTGCTGCCAAACTTAGAATGAAACCAATCATTAATGCATTAGGAGCATAAGGGAATATCATTGGTATATCTAGAGCTGGGATAGCTTTTGGAATTAGTTTGTCTGAGATTCCTTTGAATGCTGGGATTAATTCACCAAGCATCAATCTAACGCCTGTTAATAGGATTGTTAGACCAGCGCCGAATGTTAAGCCTGCCATCAAGCTAAATGTGAATAGGTCATATTGCATTCCAGGGATTGTATTGATTGTGCCTAATGCTCCGCCAAATACAGCGATTCTTGTTTCTGCACCAACCAATAGACCAACTACAATGTATACAACGAACATTACTAATGCTGTAGCAATAGTTGTGTCTCTGAAGAAGTCAAATGCCTTAGGAATTTTGATATCTTCTGTTGATTTTTCTTTGTTGCCAACAAGTTTACCAATCAAGCCACCTAAGATGATGAATAAACTTGCAGTGTGTCCGATTGTAAAGTCGTCATTACCAGTAATTTTCTTAACAAATGGCTTTGTAATTGCTGGAATTACGATTATGTAGAAAGCCAAGAATAATGATGCGAATATTACTAGTGGAGCTCCTTCTAGTCCGCCTTGAACGCCTGCTAGTACAAAGATGTATGACATCCAGAAGAATATGTGGCCTGTTAAGAAGATGTTCTTAATAGGTGTAATTCTTGCAACTAGTAAGTTGATTATAAAAGCAATAACTATAACAAGACCGATTGTAGAACCGTGTGTTCCAAGTAGAGTCCAGCAGATTGAAGGATCAAACTGATTACCAGATGGTAATTGATATAATGTACCAAATGCTGATGATAGTGGTGCAACTGCTGTTCCGATTAGGTTAACACCTATGAACAGAATGATAACACCCATAACAGTTTTGAATGTTCCTTTGATTGTGTCACCAACGCTTTTTCTTTGAAGTATAAGACCGATAAGTGCTATTACTCCCATGAAAAGTGAAGGTTGCTTAAAAATGTTGGACGTCAAATAATTAATAACTGACATGAAAAATACCTCCGTTTTTATTATGCATAATTTCACAATACCATGTTAATGCTCCCCGTCATTTAGCATTTAATTGATGGCTATTAAATGTTAAAGGGTATTGCGAAAACTTTAAATTACTTTTCCAATTCTCTAACTATTGGCATCATTTTTTCTTCGATTTCTTGGTTGCTCAAGAAGTTATTAATGACTACAATAGGAGCTGTTACTTTTCCGTCTAATTGGCTGAAAAGTTCTTGTGAAGTAAGTATGATGTCACAGCTTATTGAGCTTCCTGTCATAATATCAGCGTTTTCAACCTCTGCATCAACATTGTTTTTCTTCAATACACCTTCGATGCTCATTCTAAGCATTAAGCTTGTACCTACACCAAATCCGCATACTGCCAAAACTTTAATTCTTCTATCCATTTTTGTGTCTCCTATCTTCTAAATTCTAGTTAATTTCTCTACAATTTTATCTATATCCGTTTCCTTGTTTAAAAACTTTATGTTCTCTTCTTTCAAAAGAAACTTAGCTAAATCCTGCAAAGCCGTAAGGTGGTCGTCACCACTTCTAGCACCAAAAGCAAAAACTATTCCAATAGGGTCATTTTGCTTGCTACCAAAATTAACTGGCTCTTTTAAGGTAACCATACTCATACATGTTTCATTTACAGTTTCATCTGGTCTTGCATGTGCAAAAGCTATTCCAGGCATAATTGCAATATAAGGTCCTAGTTCATGTACAGCATTTATCATATTATCAACATAAGCAGGAGTTATCATTTCATAGTCAAGTAATGGCATAGAAGCTTGTTTAATAGCCTCTTCCCAATCCTTTGCTTCTACTCCTAAGCGAATCATATCCGCATTAATCAAATGTTCTAACATTATCACCCGTCCCCCTTTAGCATTCTTAATTTGGTCATATTTATAAATTTGTTTATACTTATTTAGTTCACCAAGCTTTGCAGCTATCTTTGATATATCCTCATTTTCTATGAACGGACTCACCTTTATAGCTTCAACATCTTTGGTTTTAAATGAATTAGTTGTAATAACTAAATCTATTTTCTTCTTGTTCGCCATATAATCATATATAGAGCAAGTTTCTATTATCTTCAAGTCAGGAAAATTCCTTTGCAGCTTTGCAACCATAATGTTTAGCAAAGACACGCCTTCCTGACAAACGACCAATGCTGTTGACTTGTAGTTTTCCACATAGTTCCTCTCATACGCTGCCCTTATATGTAGGGCAATATGAGAAATTTCATCGTCGTTAAATTCAAACTTGTTGTAGTTGTTTATGCTCTCCTTGACTAGCTGAAACACCAGTGGGAACTTGCTCTTTATTTCGTATGTATAATTACTGTTTATATTGCTGTTATTCTTTATTCTTCCTAATGCCGACTTTAGATGAAATACCAAGTCGCTATAGAGTTTTTTATCCTCTGACAAATCAACCTTTAGTTCATTTTCCGTGTAGGTGATTATGTGCTTTGCCAAATCTATAATCTCGTAATTAAACCTAAGGCTTGCATTTTCTATAGAGAAGCTTTCATCTGTGTTAAATAATTCAGCTTCTGCAAGTGAATTAGATATGAAATCTATCTCTTCTTCAAGAAACTTAATATTTAGTGCTTCACTTAGTTGGTTTGCTATACCCACTGCTATTTTGTATTCCACAAAGTCTCTTATTTCTATATTCTCATACTCTATGTGCTGGTGAATCTCATTTCTTGTCAGCATTATCAAAATATAAATAGTCAGCTTAGCTAGTGCATTATCTGTTAGATGAAAATCAAACTTATTTTCTATCTTACAGATTTCAGCGTATATTACCTCAAGATTCTCAAACCTATACTTTGGGAAATTGCTTTCGCAATATTCCATAAGCTCTCTATAGACTTCTTCATCATTCATAGCTAAGATAACATTATTTATGTCTAGTACCTTCATGAATATCTTTAGTAGAAGACTACGTTTTTTAAGTTCAGTACCTACTATCCTAAACCCTTTTGCATTTACCTTTTCAAGCTCTAGCGAGTTTTCCTCTAGATATTTCCTAGTAGAGTTTAATACCTTAGTTATTGTATTTCTACTTAAATACAATCTTGTGGATATATCCGCAATGGATAATTCCTCTTCGCCTGATAGCAGCTCTAAGACGATATATATAATTCTCTCTTTTTCGGTTAAGACTCTATTTTCTAGCGAAATAAAGCTTAACTTTTCCTGCAATACATTTTTGTGTAGATTTGTATCTATCATTATTCCGATTTTTGGTATCTTAACCAACGTGGCATTATTTACATTCAGCCAATCTTCAATAATTTCAATATCATATCTTATTGTTCTTGCGCTTACTTCGAACTCTCCTGCAATTGATTTAACAGTTATAAATTCATTTTGCTGGAGGAGAAAGTTGATAATGTTTATCTGGCGCTTGTTAAGAACATACATATATTGCCTCTCAGATATTACTCGTCAAATCCTGTTTCTATCAACTCCGTTAATGTTTCTATTGCTTCGTTTTCATCTTTGCCTTGTGCTGTTATTACTATTTCTGATCCTTTACCTGCACCTAAAGTTAGTATACCCAAAATGCTTTTTGCATCTACAGAGTTCTCACCCTTTTTAACACTTATATCACAATCATACTGCTGTGCTGCCTGTACAAACACATTCGCAGGTCTAGCATGCAGTCCTGTCGCATTTATTACTGTCAGTTTGCTCTCTCTCATTTATATCTCCTAATTAATGCTTTCTTCAATAAAATCTTTTAGCTTGTTTACTATCTCATCCGATGATGCATAGTTAAGGACTTCAAGCAATTCCTTTGATTTTCCATACTCTATGTTATCAAGCAGCCATCTTATCTCTGGCACTTTTACTGAGTTCATGCTGAATTCATCAAGTCCCATGGCAAGTAGTAGTGGTACTAATATATTATTTGATGCAGCTTCTCCGCACATTCCTACCCAAATACCTGAATCGTGAGCATTTTTTATGACCATGTTTATAAGTCTTAGCACACCAGGGTTGTACTCATTGTATAGATGACAAACTTTTTTATTACCTCTATCAACAGCAGTTGTATATTGTATTAAATCGTTTGTACCTATTGAGAAAAAGTCAACTTCTTTTGCAAGTAAATCAGATATTATTGCAGCTGATGGTACTTCTATCATCATTCCAAGTTCTACATTTTCATCAAACTTAACATTATTCTCTCTTAACTCATCTTTTGCGTTTTGAAGCATTTCCTTAGCCAATAACAACTCTTCCATTGAAGAAATCATTGGAATCAAAATCTTTACATCCCCATACATGCCAGCTCGAAGTATTGCTTTCAGCTGAGTTAAAAACAGCTTTTTCCTATCTAGACAAAGGCGAATAGCTCTATATCCCAAGAATGGATTTAGCTCTTTTGGCATCTCCATATATGGTATTTCTTTGTCGCCACCAACATCTAATGTTCGTATTATTACTGGCTTGCCTTCTAGTTTTTCAGCTAGAGCTTTATAGACTTTATACTGTTCATCCTCTGTAGGTAGACTGTTTCGCTCCAAGTAAAACAGCTCTGTTCTAAATAACCCAACGCCTTCTATACCGTTTTTCAGTGCAGCTTCTAAATCCTCCACACTTCCAATATTAGCACCTAGTGCAACATGTTTATTATCTTTTGTTACTGTTTCTTTATCTTTATATTGGTTGAATATTTTCTTATCTTCTAATATTTTTTTCTTTGTTTCTTCGCATTCTCTTTTTTGCTCATCATCAGGGTTAACTGTTATTATTCCCTCAAATCCATCTATAATAACAAAATCTCCATCATTTAAATCTTCTATTTCATCCACACCAACAATTGCAGGTATTTCTAATGTTCTTGCGATAATTGCAGTATGTGAAGTAACACCGCCCTCTTTTGTCACAAAACCTAATACATAATTTTTGTTTAAAGCGGCTGTGTCGGATGGAGTTAAATCATCTGCTACTATGATTGCATCTTCATCAAGTTTATATATATCTATTTTTATATGTAAAATATTTTTTACAAGCCTTGTAGCAACGTCTTTTAAATCGGCAGCTCTCTCTCTTAAATATTCATCATCCATAGCATCAAACATGCTAACGTATTTTTGTGTTACCGTATCTACAGAATAAGCAGCGTTAAATTTGTCGTTATTAATAAGTCCTTTTACTTCGTTTAAATATGCTGCATCCTCTAGTATCATTAAGTGAGCTTTGAATATCTGCGCTTCATCTTCTCCGATTTCAACCAATGCCTTATCGTATAATGCATTTATTTGATTTGCGCTTTGTTTAATGGCAGATTGTAGTTTTTCTATCTCTTTATTATCATCTTGGATCTTATTATCGTTAATTTCGTACTTTTCGTTGACTAAAACCTTAACTTTACCCATTGCAACCCCAGATGAAACCCCTATACCTTTAAGCACTACATTCACCTCCCAACATTTTGCACAAATTGCTATAGATATATTGTATCACTTTGCACAACAATCACAAGTCCAATTCATTTCCGTTAAAGTTGCAATAAACTGATATAGATATGTGAATATGGTATATAATTAGTTAGTTTTTCTAAAATACGGAAGATATACTGCATCGCAATGTTATTATTTAACCTTTATTAACATTATTCGACACTATATTAATATTACTTATTGCTATGTTACAAATATTAAATTTCATATAACTACATGCAATATGGTATCAAATAATCAACTATTTAGAATATGAGTATAAATATCCATCCTGTTAGGTGTAACTTATATTCTACTCTTTAATGATACTGAGTACTTATTTTATTAGCAAAATTTTGTAGCATTATGATAAATAATATATGTGCTTATTGTTTGATTTGATTTACATATTATGCTATACTTACTTGGATTGTATGACCACTACTAGAATACAATCATACATTTTATAAAACACAAATTTAAGTTTTCTGGAGTAATAATTAATGAGTTTATATACCGATATAAAAGAGAAAAAAGAAAAAATATCTGTTGTAGGTCTAGGATATGTAGGCTTACCCCTAGCAGTAGCGTTTGCAAAAAAAACAGATGTTATTGCCTATGACATATCAGAAGAAAAGGTAAACACCTATAAAAACGGAACTGATGTAACATGTGAGGTAGGCAATACGGCAGTTCAACAATCTGCTGCAGTATTCACTAGTGACGAATCTATGCTAAAACAAGCAAAATTCCATATAGTTGCAGTCCCAACCCCTATTAACCACGATAAAGCTCCTGATTTGTATCCTGTGGAAAGTGCATCCCATACTGTAGGTAGAAATCTAACAAAGGGTTCAATAGTCGTTTTTGAATCAACTGTTTACCCAGGAGTAACAGAGGAAATCTGTATCCCTATTTTAGAAAAAGATTCAGGGTTAAAATGTGGCATTGACTTTAAAGTTGGCTATTCACCAGAACGGATTAATCCTGGTGACAAAGTGCATCGACTTGAATCAATCGTAAAGGTTGTATCAGGTATGGATGAAGAAAGCCTTGATGTAGTAGCAAAAGTATATGAGATGATAATAGATGCTGGAGTACACAGAGCAACCAGCATCAAAGTTGCTGAGGCTGCAAAGGTAATTGAAAACTCCCAAAGAGATATAAACATCGCATTTATGAATGAGCTATCTATAATATTTAATTATATGGGAATAGATACAAAAGAGGTGTTGGAAGCTGCCGGCACAAAGTGGAACTTCCTAAAATTTACCCCTGGTCTAGTTGGTGGACACTGTATAGGTGTTGACCCATACTATTTAACATATAAAGCACAAACCCTTGGTTATTTATCAAAGCTTATATTAACTGGCAGAAGAATAAATGACAACATGGGACAATACTTGGCTGAACAAACTGTTAAAACAATGATAAAGCAAGGAATAAAAGTTAATGGGGCAAAAGTAGCTTTATTTGGTATTACATTTAAAGAAAATTGTCCTGATGCAAGAAACACCAAAGTTATTGATGTAATAAATGTTCTAAAGGAATATTGTGTTGAAGTCGTTGTTGTGGATCCTGTTGCAGACGCTGAGGATGTTAAACAAACATATAATATCGAACTTACAGACACCAATAATATAGGTAAAATAGACAGCTGTATTTTCTGTGTAGGACATACAGAATTTTTAAACTTAGATATGGATGAGTTCAAAAAGTACTATAGACAAGATAGCAAAATACTAATAGATGTTAAAGGAATATTTAACAAAGACGAAATGATAGAAAATGGATACAAATACTGGAGACTATAATAAATTATTAGAGAGTGTATTTAGAGAAAGCAAAATTTACTATCACATCAATACTTACTAGTTTACACAAAAGGGCTTTCTCTGCAGATAGCTCTTTTACAATCTATTTAACAGCTTTCCTTTACAATAAAAATATGTAAAAGAAAGCACTTTTCTACTTCCTCCAAACCATCTTATTTACAATACCCGTATAACTTTGAATAATTTTAACAACCTTAGTAGATACATTCTCATCTACATAATTAGGTACATCCAAACCATAGTCACCAGCTTTATCCATCTCTACTGCTGTATCAACAGATTGGAGCACTTGTTCAGTTGTTATTCCAGCTATTATAAAGTTTCCTTTATCTAAAGCTTCTGGACGCTCTGTACTTGTTCTTATACATACAGCAGGGAATGGGTTACCAATTGAATTAAAATAACTGCTTTCTTCTGGTAATGTTCCACTGTCTGATACAACGCAGAATGCATTCATCTGTAAGTTGTTGTAGTCACTAAACCCAAATGGCTTTAGACTTCGTACATTCTTGTGGAATTTAAAATTGCGCTTCTTAATATACTTTGCACTTCTTGGATGAGTTGAATAAATAATTGGCATATCATATTTTTCAGCCAATTCATTTACGGCATTCATTAAGCTAAAGAAGTTTTCTTCAGTATCAATATTTTCTTCTCTATGTGCAGAGAGTAAAATGTAGTTTTTCTTTTCCAACTTTAATTGCGTAAGTATATCACTGGATTTTATTTTATCAATGCTTCCAGTTAAAACCTCTGCCATAGGAGAACCTGTTACGTATGTTCTCTCTTTTGCTGTGCCTTCATAGTTTAAATACCTTCTGGCATGCTCTGAATAGCACATATTAACATCTGCAATATGGTCTACAATCCTTCTGTTTGTCTCCTCTGGTAAACATTCATCAAAGCACCTGTTGCCAGCTTCCATATGGAATATTGGAATATGAAGCCTTTTAGCAGCAATTGCCGATAGACAGGAGTTTGTATCGCCTAAAATTAATAATGCATCTGGCATTTGCTCAGCTAATAGTGCATATGATTTTGCAATAATATTGCCAATAGTCTCACCAAGATTGCTTCCTACAGCTTCTAAATAGAAATCAGGAGCACGTAACCCTAAATCATCAAAAAATATCTGGTTTAATTCATAGTCATAGTTTTGACCTGTGTGCACCAAAGTTTGATTAAAATATTTATCGCACTTTTTTATTACTGCGGACAGCCTGATTATTTCAGGTCTTGTCCCTATTATTGTCATTAGTCTAAGTTTTGACATTTTAACTCCTAAACTTTTTCAAAATATGTATCACGTCTTGAAGGATCAAAGCATTCATTACACCATATAAAAGTAATAAGGTCTGTGTCTCCTTCATTAATGATATTGTGTATATATCCAGTTGGAATATCTATGACCATTATTTCATCACCAGTTACATGATAATCAATAACTTCATTGCTTCCAATCTTTCTAAACTGGATTAAACCTTTTCCACTAACCACAACAAACTTTTCATTTTTTGTATGATGCCAATGATTACCTTTTGTAATACCTGGCTTTGATACATTTACAGAAAACTGTCCTCTGTCCCATGTCCTTATAATCTCAGTAAAAGAACCTCTGTTATCTGCATTCATCTTTAATTTATATGCAAACTTATCTACAGGTAGATAACTTAAATACGTGCTGTACAAAGCTTTTGCAAAAGTATTTGACATATTAGGAATAGACAAATCTTTCCTACTATTTTTAAATGAATACAATAAATCAACAATCTCACCAAGGCATACTTTGTGGACTGTAGGCACAAAGCAAAAATCATCTTCTTTATGCTCTTTGCCTTGCATAGCCAAAATAAGCTCATCTACTACATCATCAATATAAACCAATTTCATATTAACGTTTGGGTCATTAACTTTTATATCTAAATCGTTTGCTATATTGCTGCAAAATGTAGCAACAGCACTATTATAATTTGGTCTGCACCATTTACCAAAAACATTAGGCAAGCGATAAACCAACACTTTAGCCCCTGTTTCCTTGCTGTATGAAAACAGTAAATTTTCTCCTGCTTTTTTACTTTTGCCATATGGATTATCTAATGCAGCTTGAATAGATGATGTAATCAATACCGGCGCTTTGTTATTGTGCTTTTTTAGGCTATCTAGCAAAATGGATGTGAAAGCAAAATTACCTTCCATAAATTCTTTTTCATCTTTAGGTCTGTTAACACCAGCTAAATGAACTACAAAGTCACATTCTTTTGTGTATACATCCAGCATAGACTTATCTGTATCTATATCGTATTCATATACTGTAATATCAGAATCCACATTATAATAAGTCGCTTTACCTTCTTTTATATTGTAAAGTTGAGATATTAAGTTTTTTCCTACAAATCCTTTTGCACCTGTTACTAGTATTCGCATTATTTATCTAGTCCTTCAAGTTCATTTCGAACATAGTCTATAGTTAGAAGTTTTTCTTTAACACCATTAACATCTAGACGCTCTGTGTTATGTGATGTGTAAGATTCAACTTTGTCAAATTCAGGATTACCATCAGCAAAGTATTTATCATAGTTTAAGTCTCTGTTATCTGCAGGTATGCGGTAATAATCTTTTTCATCTACAGACTTTATTTTCTCTTCTGTAGTCATTAAAGTTTCAAATAACTTTTCGCCATGTCTTGTACCTATGTGTTGTATTGATGCATCTCCTGCAAATAGCTCATTTACTGCTTGTGCCAAATGCTCAATAGTACATGCAGGTGACTTTTGAATAAATAAGTCTCCAGGATTTGCATTTTTAAATGCATATACAACCAATTCAACAGCTTCATCTAAACTCATTAAAAAACGTGTCATATCAGGGTTTGTTATAGTAAGTGATTTGTTATTCTTTATTTGGTCAATAAATAGTGGGATAACAGACCCACGTGAGCACATTACATTTCCATATCTTGTGCAGCAAATTGTTGTTCTGTCCGCTGATACAGTTCGTGCTTTAGCTATTATTACTTTTTCCATCATAGCTTTTGAGATACCCATTGCATTTATAGGATAAGCCGACTTATCTGTAGATAGACAAACAATTCTTTTAACTCCTGCTTCAATTGCAGCAGTTAATACATTTTCTGTACCTATTACATTAGTCTTTACAGCCTCCATAGGGAAAAACTCACATGATGGCACTTGCTTTAATGCAGCTGCATGGAATATATAATCAACATCATACATTGCATTTTTTACACTTTGTAAGTCTCTAACATCACCTATATGAAATTTAATCTTATCGTTTTTATAAACTTTACGCATATCATCTTGCTTTTTTTCATCTCTTGAAAATATTCGTATCTCACCTATTTCCGTATCTAAAAA
>Ga0209475_10004232_pt1 | contig 12472 bp, 9 predicted proteins | sample tdDd471_FD_187128 | JGI IMG/M metagenome (GOLD analysis project Ga0209475, IMG submission 187128) | Marine sediment microbial communities from the Atlantic coast under amendment with organic carbon and nitrate - tdDd47.1 (SPAdes)... | ecosystem: Environmental > Aquatic > Marine > Coastal >...
TGGTTGGCTTGCTGGCGTAACTCAGGAGTTAACCCTTCTGGTCCTCCAACCAACAATGCAATATTTCTTCCCATGTCTTGCCAGCGAGTCATTTGTTGCGCCAATTGTGGCGTTGACCAAGACTTCCCTTCTACATCAAGTGCGACCACCCAGTCACTGGATTGAATGGCTTGTGAAATAGCCTCCGCTTCTTTCGCCATAATACGAGCGATATCGGCTTGCTTGCCTCGCTTTGCTGCATTGATTTCAATCAATTCCAAGCGACATTCACGAGGCATCCGTCGAGCATACTCTTGGTAACCAGCTTCCACCCACGAAGGCATTTTTTGCCCAACGGCAATGAGACGAATGATCATGAAGACAAGTCGTTGCTCCACAACTTTTCGATTTGATAATAATCTCGTACATTGGCCTGCATAACATGAACAATCGCATCACCAAAATCAACCAATACCCATTCTGAAGTGTCTTCGCCTTCAACACCGATGGGTTGCTTACCCTGCTCTTTGGCTTTTTGCACTAACTGCACCGCAATTGACTTAACATGTCGAGAAGAGGTTCCAGAACAGACGATCATAAAGTCAGTGATTGGGGTTTTATCTTGTACATCAATCACATTGATATTCTGTGCTTTAGCATCTTCAAGTTGTTCTATCACAAATTCTTTTAAAGCTTCACTGTCCATTCATTTACCTTGGGTTATGTATAAACCGTTTGCCGATATATACTCTAAGACTACATCGGGTAATAAAAACCGACAAGAATGTCGATGTTCAATCTGCTCTCGTATATACGAGGACGAAATGTCCAACAGTGGAGTTTCATATCTGAACACTCCGCCACCGGCTTGTAACTTTAAAGCATGAATTGAATCATGCCAGATTATTGGCCAGGTCGATGAGATTTCTCGCAAATTTGACGATTCGCCCCGCCTAGCCACAATAATGATATTGACCCGACCTAACAATGATTGCCACTCATACCAGGTCGCTAACCCAGCAAAAGCGTCATCTCCCATAACTAAGTACAGTGGTCGTTCGGGTTCTTCTTGCTCAATCTCACTGACGGAAAGCCAAGTGTAGGAGGTTCCACTGCGATTTATTTCTCGCGGGTCAACGGTAAGATGAGCGTAATCTCGCGTCGCCAATTGTAACATAGTTAGACGGTCCGACGCGGATACTTTTGGCGCTACGCGGTGCGGCGGAGTCGCACATGGCATCAACCGTATTTCGGCTTCAGGAAACAGGTTATGGATGTCTTCTGCTAACCGAAGATGGCCATAGTGAACGGGGTTAAACGTTCCCCCAAAAACCACCAATGGTTGCCTAAGATTACTCATTAGGTTCGGCTCATAGCAAAGATAAAAGGCTTACTTATCAGTGATGTTTCGACCATCATTCACCGCAGTTTTGTACGCGCCTGACGACTCACAGCACGCGACGCCAAATAGATTGACCGCCCATGAGCAATAAACAAGTTAAGAGCTCATCCCAAACGTTTCCAACTTCACTGCCCTTGGCCAGCTTATCAAGGTGTCCGCAGCGGCTGACGATGCGTTCCCATACCCCGAATGGCACTCGATTAAGAGCCCCGGTAATTAACCTCGAGCGATTACTCCAGACTCGATATTGCTTCAAGACCTCACTTATGGAGTCTCCTTGTCGCAACTGATAAGACATCTTCAAAAGATTTCGCGCCTCTCGGTACACGGTGGCCACTAAAATAACCGGAACGACGCCCTCAGCCTGAATGAGCTCTATCATCCGTCGAGTTTTAGCCACCTCGCCCGATAACGCGCTATCAATCAACTCAAATACATTATATCGGGCATTGTCAGCAATGGTATCTAACACTTGCGGCGCATCTACCGTCTCTTGTTCACACAGCAGCTGCAATCGATCAATATCTTGTTTTGTTGCCAGTAAGTTGCCTTCGGAGCGCTCAACTAATACGCTGACCGCAGCATCCGTCAGTTTTAATCCCGAAGCTTGAGCTCGCTGTTTAATCCATTGCGGCAGTTGATATCCAGCAACGGGCCAAATTTGAACCACCGTCCCCTGACTATTTAACGCTTTGACCCAGGCCGAGTTCAGTTGGCGTTTATCTAATTTCGGGCAAGAAACCAATAGCAATGTATCTTCGTTTAAACGGCTAATTAATTCCTTTATCTGCTCTTGTTGCGCCTTATCTGGGAGTTTATCGAAGCGCAACTCAGTGATTTTTTTTTCAGCAAATAAACTTAAGTTGTCAGCGTCTGAGTGAACTTGGTTAAAGTCAAATTGCTTCGTAACATCGAAAACGTGGCGCTCGGTGTACCCTTGCTCTCGTGCGGCGGCTCTAACCATATCTTGTGCTTCCATGAGCAACAAAGGTTCATCACCCGTCAACAGATAACTCTGACTCAAAGAAGAGATGGCACTCGACAGTTGTTCCGCTTTAATTATCAAGTTTCACTCCGCATTTGTCCGCAGCTGGAATAAAATACGCTCGATGATTTCTTGACGCATCTCAACCAACAGGGCCCGCTCTCGGTGGTCAGCAGCTAATAACTGATCATTATTGTACCAATAAGAACGTTGCGAGCTCGCTCGCAACGTCTGCAGTTCAGTATCGTTGATTTGGTTTTGCTCTGGACTAACCTGGTCAATGCGATAAGTGAGTAAAAGCTGAATATCAAACTCAGTCGCCCGCCCTACCGCGTTACGAGTGACGGCTCGACGTTGCAAGTCTTCAGAAATGAGTACGACTTGCACCGAAGCATCAATCGCAGGAACCACTTGCACCTGTCGTTGCTGTAACTGCGCCACCAATTGGTTTCGCAAAAAGTACAACTCGTTAGGCGCTGAAACGGCCACGTTATTCTTGAGCTCGCCGAGACTCTGGCTCTCGCCGGCTAACTTAAAGCCGCAACCACTCAGAATTAACCCAAAGGTGAAACCCACGAAGACTTTTAAGAATACGTTTAAAGTCGCCAAAACAGTTTAGCTCACCACAATGTTGACCAGTTTTCCTGGAACAACAATCACTTTACGAACCGTTAAGTCTTGTGTGAAGCGCTGAACGTTCTCATCTTCCATGGCGATAGTCTCGATTGCTTCTTTGCTCAAGTCTTTTGCAACACTGATTTTCGCTCGAAGCTTGCCGTTCACTTGTACGACTAGCTCAACTTCATCTTGCTGAAGCGCAGATTTATCAAGTGTCGGCCAAGGCTGATCGACGACACTCTCACCGTGACCTAGCGATTGCCACAAGTGATGACAGATATGTGGAGTGATTGGGCTCAATAAAAGAACCAGGGTTTCAATTCCCTCTCGCACAACGGCTCGCGCTGCACCTTCGCTTTGGTCAACCCGAGATAAGCTATTACTTAATTCCATGACTGCGGCAATGGCGGTATTAAAGGTGTAGCGACGCTCAATATCATCCGTCACCTTTTCAATGGTTTCGTGAATTTTACGTCTCACATCTTGCAAAGGTTTCGTTAATTCCTCGTGCTTCACAGAAGGAACATCGCCACTATTGACATGATCATAAACCAGTTTCCAAACACGACGTAAAAATTTATACGCGCCTTGAACACCGTCTTCTCGCCATTCTAACGACTGCTCAGGAGGTGCGGCGAACATGGTGTATAAGCGCGCAGTATCCGCTCCGTATAAATCAATTAAATGCTGAGGATCGACACCGTTTAATTTAGATTTCGACATCTTTTCCATGCCGCCCAAAATGACCTCTTCACCCGTGTCTTTTAAAGTCGCTTTTAACACTTTGCCTTTGCCGTCTTTTTCAACTTCAACTTCTTCTGGCGAGTAATAAACTTTGGCACCATTGTCTAGTCGATAAAAAGTTTCTGACAGCACCATGCCTTGGGTTAACAATCGTTTTGCAGGTTCGTTACTGTCTACCAGTCCTTCATCGCGCATCAATTTATGAAAAAAGCGAAAATACAACAAGTGCATGGTAGCGTGCTCAATACCACCAATGTATTGATCAACTGGCAACCAATAATTTGCCTCTTGCGACTCCAACATCGCATCTGAACAATGCGGTGTTGTGTAACGCGCGTAATACCAGCTCGACTCCATAAAGGTATCAAAGGTATCGGTTTCACGACGTCCGTTGCGACCATCGACTTGTGTCGACAAAAACTTCTCGTGGGTCAACAATGGCGACGTCGCTCCTTCCATAACCAGATCGGTGGGAAGCTCAACCGGAAATTCTTGCGCGGCTACCATTGCACCATCATCTAAACGAACCATAGGTATTGGAGCACCCCAATAGCGTTGTCGAGAAACACCCCAATCTCGTAAACGATAATTGACTTGTCGTTGCCCAACGCCAGCATCTTCTAACCAACGAGCAATGGCCTTAAACGCGTTTTCTGAGGTTAACCCATCAAACTCACCTGAATTGATTAACACGCCTTTTTCGACAAAGGCTTGTTTGGATAAATCGCATTCTAAATCACTGTCAGAAGTAGGTTCTATCACTTGCTTGATCGGGATACCGTACTTAGATGCAAACTCGTAGTCACGTTGGTCATGCCCAGGCACAGCCATGACCGCGCCCGAACCGTAATCCATCAATACAAAGTTAGCGACCCAAATTTCTACTTCTTCGCCGGTGATCGGATGCAGCGCCTTGATACCGGTCGCCATTCCTTTTTTATCCATGGTCGCCATATCCGCTTCTGCCGTTGATGAGCGATTGCACTCAACAATAAACTCAGCCAACGCCTGATTTGATTGAGCGGCTCTTGCGGCCAGTGGGTGCTGTGCCGCTACGGCTAGATAGGTAACTCCCATCAAGGTATCTGGCCGCGTGGTATAAATGGCGACGTCATCACTGCCATCCGCTAACTTGAAGGTCATATTAATGCCTTCCGATCGACCTATCCAATTACGTTGCATCGTTTTAACGCTGTCTGGCCAACCGTCAAGATCATCCAAAGAATTCAATAGCTCTTCTGCGTATTCAGTAATGCGTATAAACCATTGCTCAATATCCTTTTTAACGACCGGAGTATCACAACGCCAACAGCAACCATCATGGACCTGCTCGTTGGCTAACACGGTTTCGTCATTTGGACACCAGTTCACCTGAGACTGTTTCTTGTAAGCTAACCCTTTGTCGACTAACTTAGTAAAAAACCATTGCTCCCATCGATAATATTCAGGCTCACAAGTCGTCACCTCGCGATCCCAATCATAGGCAAAACCAAGGCTTTCTAATTGCTTTTTCATGTACGCAATGTTTTGCTTGGTCCAGTCTGCAGGCTGAGCCTTATTCTTTATTGCGGCATTTTCCGCGGGTAGCCCAAACGCGTCCCAACCCATCGGCTGCAAAACATTAAAGCCCTGCATTCGCTTAAAACGAGAAATAACATCGCCGATGGTGTAGTTTCTAACGTGTCCCATATGCAAACGACCAGAAGGGTATGGGAGCATAGACAAGCAGTAGTATTTTTCTTTCTCGGTATCTTTTACCGCTTTAAATACCTGATTTTCTTTCCAAAACGATTGAACGTCTTGTTCAATTTCTTGCGGATTGTATTGTTCCTGCATGCTCTGATAACACCTTTAAAGAGGAAGTTGCGTCCACTGAAGCCGACTCCAAAGCGAATTTTGGGTAAAGTTTGCTTCAACGGGTATGAATTCTATAAACTGCTAATAATACCGCAGCCTACGGCTTGGCAACAACCGTTACGGCCCCTTTTAATGCATCGATTGAAGATGAGTAAGACCCTTATGAACGACCATTGGCTTTCGGCACTTTTACTTCCACCAGGCCTAAATTTAGTTTTAGTGCTTGCCGCTTGGATTGTTTGGAAGAGTCAGCGCAGAATCGGTCGCTTTTTACTGGTGCTCTCGGCAACCTCCCTTTATGTTTTTAGCACGCCTTCAATTGAGTCAACACTGCGTTCAATGCAAGCCGAGATACCTCCTTTAACACTCAAAGAGATTCGACAGCTAAAAGTCACCGAAGCGGAGCCCGCTCTCACTACGATTGTGGTCGTTGGCGCAGGAAGAAAAAATAAAGCCGAAGAATACGAGTTTACCGATACCGTCAACAATCAAACCCTTGAATATTTGCGCTACGCAGCTTTCTTGTCTCAAAGCACAGGGCTTCCTTTAATTGCCGCAGCTTCTCCCGCAAATGACGGAACAACTCCGGAGCAGGTGCTGATGAACAAAGTGCTCACGGATGAGTTTCAGGTTCCTGTTACGCAGCTATTCTCTTTCAAAGAGCTGACCCAGTTCTTGCAAACCCAAAATCTAGAGGAACAAACTTTCATTCTTGTTGCAAAAGTCGAACATTGCGAAGCATTGTCGAAGTTACCCTCTTCGCCAAGCCTATCGATTAGATGCAGTTTTCCTAAGCCACAGATCGCTCCTGCCAAATGGCCTTATTTACCCAATGCCCAATCACTATTGAATAACACACGGCTATTACAACAGTGGGTAGGTTTGTAAAAAGGCCTGTCGATTACCTTCACTTTACGCGATTGCATAATGCTCTTTGAATAAATCCATGAGCATTTGGTTATAACTCTGGTTCAACGCTAAGAACGTTTCAAGCTAGGAAGAATGAACGCTAGGAAGAATATACTGTTCCATAATTTCAAAGGGCTGCTTCATATAGTATGTCGAACCGTAGTTAATTCCGGTAAAAACAACCACTAATTCCAATGCAGGAATGACAAAGGCATATTGACCACCATTGCCGGCAGCGTAATACCCGGAAAAAGTTTGTTGCCCTACTGAAAAATCATACACCCACCACAAATAACCATAGCCTTGCAATTGCTGAGGTTGTTTAAATGGAACTTGAACCTGAGTTGATTGTTTAACCCAAGACTCTGGGACTATTTGCTGGTCTTGAAAGCGACCTTGATTTAAATACAACAAACCAAACTTCAACATTTCACGGCTAGTCATGGTGGATGTTTGCAAAACATTATTTTCCATTTGCATCGGAAGCATTAACTTCTCTTGATAATAGCGAGTAGCGTATTGATCCGTTGCAATCGCAATGATTGCTCCTAAAAAACGATGTACTGCGTCGTTATAGTTAAAGATCTCACCAGGTTTCGCCACCATCGGCAGATCCAGAACCCATTTATAGGGATCAGTATGCTTATCCATTTCTGCTCCACAATGAGATTCATAATCGCCAATGTTTCCACAGTCCCAGCCAGTCGTCATTGTCAGTAAATGGCGAAGTTGAATCGCTGCTTTTCTGTCATCCCAATGTTGTAATTCTGGATAATCAGAATAATCGTACAAACTGGTTTCTACACTCGAAATTTTGCCTTCTCCAATAGCAATTCCAATCAGTGCCGATAATACACTTTTGCTGAATGATGCTGCGGGCACGGGGGTTTCTAGCGCCGCACCATTAAAATACCGCTCGAAAACCAACTGATTTTTTCGCGCGACTAACAGACTGGTAATTCCAACGTATTTTTTATTTTTTTGAAGGGTCGGTGAAACTGAGTTTTCTCGATATTGATATATTTCACTGCTCGCGGACTTCAATAGACGTTGATCAATACCAACGTTTTCAGGAGCGTTGATTTTCAAGCCATCATTACGCTCTAAAGGAACAACTCGTTTTTGAGCGCAGCCAGATAGAACAATGACCAAAAAGATAAAAAACACTAAGTATTTCAACATGCGAGTCATTCCATTAACAGCTCTATGAAGTTCCAGTGTATAAAAACTAACTTGAAAAAAAAAGCGTGGATTTCTCCACGCTTAAAAGCACTAAAAGCTTTGCTTGTATTGAACGTATGTTGTACGTCCGTATGGATTATGCAAATTAACCAAATACTGTTCACTCAACAAAGGATCGATCGATGGTTCTTCATCGCTAAGATTGTTAACACCAATAGCAAGCTGACCATTCCAAGGTGTATTCCAACTTAGCTGTAAATCATGCGTTGTCCAACTATCAATTGCCGCAGAATACCCGTAACTCGCATAGGCTGGAGCATACAGATCGAGCCACGTGGAATTTGTTTTTGCAATATGATTTAGCGTGTAATTAACGGAGTAGTCTCCAATCAACCAGCGATTATTCCATTGTATTCGATAATCTGGATTACCAACTTTTCCGACTTGATCAACGCCATCATTTTCATATTGACTCACTTCAGAGTAAGTAAACTTACTGGATAAAGAACCATACTCTGAAAAATTAACTTCCCCGTTAATGCTGAAATCAAACCCTGCCACGTCTGAGTCACCTAAATTGACAACGCCATTTTGAACCAGAGTTAGAAAACCATTGCTATCTCTAGACACACCTATTCCTAACGCAGCATTGGGTGAACTAAGATTTGTAGGAAGATTAGTCGCATATTGGCAGGTCGGAATCCTTGCGCAATCAATGACCTGTTGTGCGCCGATATAGGTATGCTTGTTAGCGATGGACAAGTTCCAGGCAGACAACTTTATCTGTATAGAATCATTAAGATCGTATTCTAAAGTTAGGCTTAAATCGTCACTGGTTTCAGCAGCTAAATTGGGGTTTTGCACTTGATAAGCGGCAGCAGGCACAAAACAGTTTCCTGGAAATCCACCGAGTAGACATGAATCGGGATCATTCACTTGTGTTAACGAGTAACTGGGAGCAAGCGTGGTTGAACGCATGTCGGGCGCTCGAAAGTCGGATGACCATTGTGCGCTTAAACGCCATTCATCAGAGATTAAATAAGACGCGGCTAATTTGACCGCGGTTTCAGCATCAACGCCAGTGTACTTTTCTTGTCGAAGCGACGATTGCACAGTCAATTTATCACTAAAAGGAAGATAAACCGACACAGCAAACGCGGTAAGATCACGATTCCCAAGTGCATTACTGCCAGACGATCCTGAAATTTGTCCTGAAGCCGACAAGGTATCGTAGAGGTCTTGATATTCTTCTTTACGCTGTTCAATATCGAAGCTTACGACCGCATCGCCACCATTCATTGCAAACCCTTGCCATTCAGCGGAGAGGTAGAGTTCATCAATTGATGAAAGCATGTCACGATTAATTGTTGCTTTAATAGAGTCTAATACGGCAGGATCACTACTCAAGGGATCATAAATATTGTACTCACCAGACTCAATTGCAGCTTGTGCCGATGACGTCACAACATAGTTTAATCCTAACCTAGTTCCTTTAGATTCATGTCGGCGAATACCAAAATCAAAGTGCCAAGAATTTAAATCAGCCTCAGCGCCAAGCGTCACTCGATATTGATTCTCTTCCAAAAATAACTTTCGATTACCAAGTCCTACGAAACGATGGCGAAGAAACAACGGCGAATTACCGTCATACCCTACAAAACCTTGATTTGCAGGATGATTCGGTGACGTTGTAGGAATAAAAACTGAGCCACCTACCCAAGGTGTAGAAGGTGTCGGAGCAAGTTGATCAAATGACTCCACTCTTGAAACGCCCGAATTGAAATAGACTTGCCATTGCTCATTGATTCGATAACTGGCATTGGCAAAAAGAGAGTAATTATTCAGCGATGGCTCTAACATCATGTCATTGTTGACATTGTAAAAGCAGCGGCCTCCGACCACAGTAAAACTGTCTGATAGCTCTGAACATGCTTCTGGAACCGAATTTCCATAAGTCGGGTGGAAATAGGCTGGCCCTTGAGTGTAACCGTAATAACTTCCCGGATTTAAATTTGCTTGATAAAAGTTATTTGAAAACGACGACGTTTCTTCAGTCGACCAGGTAACATCTTTACGATAAATTTCATCACGTTTATTGAGCGAAATTCCACCAACCAACTTTACTTTGGCACTTGAAGAACCGAATATCGCCGATGCTCTTTCAATGCCAGAGTCGCCAGTACTCGAGTCACCCAACGAGTAACTTAATTCGACGCCGTCAAAGTCGGCACGTGTAATGATGTTAACAACTCCACCGATCGCCCCTGAACCAAATTGTGCACTTGCCGATCTGGGCAACACTTCTATGCGTTCAACAGCGGCAAGCGGAATACTGTTAAGATCTTGACCATTTCCAGTTTGCATAGATTCTGGCAATCGTCGTCCATCCAACAGAACCAATGTTCGGTTACTACCCACTCCTCTCAAATTAACACTGGATATGGTCGCATTGCGACCCGAAATAGGTCGGTAAGAACCAAAATTATTTTGCGGGAGTTGATGCAGAAACTCTGCAATTGAATTCACGCCTTTTGCCTGAATATCATCCTTAGTAAATATGGATATATCGCTTAAACTTGCCTGTGATAGGCTTAACTTCTGCTCAACGCTGAGCTGATCGTCAGCCTTTGCATAAGCGCCAACAACCAACGCAGTCACGACTGCTAAATGAACACGACTCTTCATTCATACTCCTTGATCAATTTTTATTGTTTTCAGATACATTAAACGCATCACTTCATTTTGCGATGACACGAAAAAAAATAATTATTCTGACTATTCATAAATTCAATTTTACTCACTTATTGTCTTTACAAGATAATACGTGTGATGCAGACTGGATATAGAAAGCAACATCGGTAATGCTCGTAAATTTAAACCGCAACTTTAAATCCGTAACTTTAAGATATGACTCCAAGTTTTTTCATCATAGGTGCCGCTAAAGCGGCAACCACGTCACTCGCGTCTCTGTTAGCGCAGCACCCTGACGTAGGCATCGTGCGAGGCAAAGAGCCGCATTTCTTTTCCTTTGATAAATTTTACGCAGCAGGATGGGAGCGATATTTGACACTGTATCAACATTGCAAAGACTGCAAAATCGCTGGCGATGCCTCAACATCTTATTCACGTATTAGGTATCAACCGAATACCATTTCTCGAATAAGAAAACATGTTCCTGATGCAAAAATAATTTATATGGTAAGACATCCTGTCAAACGCATAGAGTCAGCCTATTACGAGCATGCGGCAACGCCTGAAAGTCCAAACTTTGTTTCCCTAACTCAAGCCGTTAAAAGAAACACCATGATGCTCGACTCCAGTCGCTACTGGGAGGTGTTTAGTGCTTATCGAGAAGCCTTTGGCGAGCGAAATATAAAAGTAGTTTGGTTTGAAGAATATATCACCGATGTCGTTGGTCAAACGCAAGAGGTCTGTCGCTTTTTAGGCGTAGATGATAATTTTTATCCCAATTTAGATCAAGAACAAAAGAATACTCGCAAAGGATCTTCAACCACTCAAAGAGAAGGAAAACAAGACTCTTCACTCAGCGGTTGGGATGACGAGACGTATAATTGGGTTATTGAGCAGTTGCGAGAAGATAATCTGAAGTTACTCGATCATTTCTCAAAACCAAAACACTATTGGAACGGCATTTTCTTATAAAAAAAGGCGAGTAGTTACTCGCCTTTTTTACAACTCTAAGATTAGAGCAAGCTTACTTACCGATGTTCTTTTCTAAGAACTTCAACATTTCTTTATAGAGATCTAATCGATACTCTAATTTTTGAAAGCCGTGTCCATCTTCTTTATACATTTTTATATAGGGCTTTTTAGCCTTCTTCAAAGCTTCTTCTAACACGTAGGCATTCTCGATAGGCACACGAACATCAGTCTCACCATGTACAATAAACAAGTCTGCTTTAACTTTATCAACATGAAATACTGGCGAGCGTTCTCTGTTATTTTCAGTGCCCCCGATTGAGCGCTTTATATAATATTCCTTATATTTCATATTCGCACCTCTAAAGGTGTCCGCATTATCCCACTGAAGTTCCAAATCATACGGTCCTGCATCGGGAATCGAGCATTTATATAAATCAGGCTCTGCAACCACAGCGTTCATCGACGCGTAACCACCATAAGACACTCCATGAATACAAATGCGGTCTTTGTCAGCGGCCCCAGTTTTTATAGCCCATAACGTAGCATCTGTAATGTCGTCTTGCATTTTACGACCCCATTCGCCATAACCAGCTTCCATAAACTCTTCACCGTAGTCACCAGAACCACGAAAGTTTAACTGCATAACTAAATAGCCGTTATTCGCTAACATCTGTGCGCGTCGGTCCCAACCCCATTTATCAGCAACGCCGTAAGGACCACCGTGGGGGTAAACAACCAATGGTAGGTTTTTAAGTTCGACTCCATTGGGAATGGTAAATTGGCCGTACATTTTTAATCCATCGCGGGCTTTTAAAGCAAAAGGTTCGACTCTCGCCATCAGTTCTGGTTTAACTTCTGGTTTAATACTCAAGAGATACTTCATGCTTTTCTTGGCTTTATCGTAAATGTAAAATTTACCAGGATCTCGGTCACTGTATGCAAAAACAAGAAGCTTCGATTTATCATCGGTCATGCTTGTAATATCGACACTGTGCTCAGGAAAAGCTGCCATAAACGAGCGAAGATAAACAGCGCCTTCGGCCTTCGGATCAATAAAGAATTTTTCAGGATACCCGGCTTCATACTCAACACCGATCAGCTCATCATCTGGGCCATAAATTCCGCCAGTTATA
>Ga0209475_10004235_pt1 | contig 12469 bp, 7 predicted proteins | sample tdDd471_FD_187128 | JGI IMG/M metagenome (GOLD analysis project Ga0209475, IMG submission 187128) | Marine sediment microbial communities from the Atlantic coast under amendment with organic carbon and nitrate - tdDd47.1 (SPAdes)... | ecosystem: Environmental > Aquatic > Marine > Coastal >...
AAGATGGCGACTATCCCAAGATGACGGAACATACTCATCTTTGTAATCAGTAAACTCACTTCTGACAAAAGTATAAGCCATAATTGTATTAAAGCCATTATTTGTTTTTGTCCGAACCAACAATTCAACTCCGTAAGTCTTTCCCTTTGAAGTAGAAGTAACTTCCTCATCTCCAAATACACCAAAATCGCCACCTTTACTTGCCATAGAAATAGAATCGGTAACTGAAAAAGGGTAATTATCATACTTCTTATAAAAGCCCTCAAGTGTAATTCGGGTATGTGTACCGGGTCTATATTCTAATCCGGCAACTAAATGATCAGACTGCAAATATTTTAATCCATTTTGTTTATTCACAAGGTCACCAGCCGTGTTGCGATAGCCCATTGTTGTATAAGCCGGATTCTGGTAATAACGCCCAATATTCATGTTAAGATAAAAATCCGGAACAACCATATACGATGCTGAAAAACGGGGACTAAATTGCTGCCAGAGTTGATTCATCTCATTGGAATAATTATTAGCATCCATACGTAAACCCGCAGATAAAGTCAGGCGATTATTGATAAAGGGATGTGCAACAGAACCAAAAACAGACCATTTTACAAAATCTAAGTCTGATGAATAATTGATTTCACCAGGCTGATCATCTTCATATATTCTGGTAAAGGTTCTGTTAGCGTATTGAATATATTCAGTACCTGCCCCAACAGTAATGGTAAAATCATTAGGACGAGCTGTATATTCAAACCTTAATTTATTCTCTATCTCATCAGAAGTATAATCTGTTAATAAATTCTCGGGCTGCTCAACATTATCCTGGTATTTATACGATGTATTATTTAGATGATTACGACTAAGAAAAAGGGATAAATAACTTCTTTCAAAATAGTGTTTATAAGAGCTTCCTAAGGTATAATTCCATTGATTATTAACCGGTAAGTATTGCAAAATATAGTTATTTTCCTCTGTTGGTTCTGCATTCTCATTCAACTTAAACTTATCTATTGCACCTACCCCAACAAAAGAAATCTCATTTCTGGCATCGATACGAGTCTTTGTTTTAAATTGAAAATCGGTGAATGTGGGCAAAAAAGGTAATCCGATGGCATCGAATAAAAACTGCAAATACGAACGACGCACAGATGCCACCATGCCGGTTTTTTCACTTAACGGAGCAATTGTCGTTAAAGATACTTCTGAAGCTCCCAATGTACCTTTAAAATAAGGCTTATCATCCTGCACATCAATCTGCTTAAACTCAAAGACCGAACTTAAGGCATTACCTTTTGAAACCGGGAAAGCGCTTGAATAAAAATCCACTTCGCGAATAAAATCAACATTTAATATACCCACAGGCCCTCCAGAAGCTCCTTGTGTGGTAAAGTGGTTAAGGTTGGGGATTTCAATTCCATCAATAAAAAAACGATTTTCTGATGGACCACCACCTCGAACAAATAAATCATTACGGAAAGTACTTGCACTTCCTACTCCAGGAAATGACTGCAATACTTTTGATATATCCCGATTAGCACCCGCACTTTTTTCTATTTGATCAATACCAATGCGACGAAGTGAAACAGGTGCTTCAGGCCTAATTGCAAAAGGCGAAGCGGTCACTTTAACCTCATCAATCGCTTCTGAATTACTCTCCATCAATATTTCAACAAAATTATTCCTTATCTGGGACACATTATATTCAGAGCTAACCAATGTATTATAGCCAATGGACGATAATTGTAAGCGAATGAATCCAGGTGCAACATCTCTTAATTCAAAACGACCAAGAGTATCCGTAATGGTTCCAATTGTTGATTCATAAACCACAACATTAACAAAAGGTATGGGTTGATTTGTGTAAGCATCTTTTACAATACCACTAACTACCCCCTTTTGGGCAAGCAATAATATGGAGCTAAAAGAAAATACTACGATTAAAAATATACGACTCACTTTGCTTCTCATTACTTCTGCATGTTAAGCTATATCCACAATTAATTAAACAACACGTCAAGAAAAAGGTTTTCAAAAATAATGACTCCTACTTAGAATAATACACAAACTCTATTTATGACAATCCTCATTTTCACTTCGGCCAAAGAAGCTTAGTTTGCATACCATAAAGCTGAAATCTACATTTTTTGTTACCTTGCTATTCCAACGATTAAAGAATGAACCGAAAATCCCTATTCAGACAGTTTTTAGTATGGCGCTTGAGGCATGTGAGCAATCGCCAGTTCATGATGATACTAAGCATATTAGTCGGCATTGGAGCTGGCTTAGCCGCCGTAATTATTAAAAATTCAGTTCATTTTATTAGTGAAATAGTCCACCATTATACGCAAAGCGGAAAAGGTTATCTGTACCTTATCACCCCTTCGATTGGTATTTTTCTATCTGTCTTGTTTATCAAATATGTCATCAAGCGTCCTGTCAGGCATGGTATTCCAAATGTACTTTATTCCATCTCAAAAAATGAGGGACAGATGAATCGCCATAACATGTTTTCATCCATAGTAACGAGTGCATTAACGGTAGGTTTTGGTGGTAGTGTGGGACTGGAGGGACCAACCGTTTCTACCGGAGCAGCCATTGGAAGTAATGTAGGTCAGCTTTTTCGGTTGAATTATCGGCAAATAAAGCTATTACTTGGTTGCGCTTGTGCAGGAGCTATGGCTGCTATATTTAAAGCACCTATTGCCGCCATCGTATTTGCCTTAGAAGTTATTATGCTGGATCTGACACTCGCATCTTTAGTTCCAATCCTAATGGCATCTATATCGGCAGTGGTTACTTCTTACCTATTTATGGGGCAGGAAGTTGTTTACCCATTTGATGTAGAACACACCTTTGAAATGTTGGATCTTGGCTATTATGTTTTACTAGGCATACTTGCTGGTTTTGTAGCTACCTACTTCACTCGGATTTATATTCTTATTGAGCAATGGTTCGAAAAATTTGAGCGCAGTCGTGTACGTATTTTAGTTGGCGGATTACTGTTAGGAAGTCTACTATTTTTCTTCCCATCGCTTTATGGAGAAGGTTATGAAGTTATTAATAATGCACTAGCCGGCGACACAACACATATTTTTGATGGTTCAATGTTTGCCTTCCTCTCAGATAACTTTGTTGCCGTAATTTCATTTTTAAGCCTTATTATACTACTTAAAGTTGTAGCAGCCTCCTTAACATTTGGAAGCGGTGGTGTTGGTGGTATTTTTGCACCTACCTTATTTATGGGAGCCAACACGGGTTTATTATTTGCAACAATTGTCAACAAGCTAGGTTTCCATCAACTTAACGTACCAAATTTTGCACTTATCGGTATGGCTGGCCTGATTGCCGGTGTTTTGCAAGCGCCACTAACAGGTATTTTTCTAATCGCAGATTTATCAGGTGGTTATGAAATGTTTTTACCCTTAATGATTGTGGCAACATCATCCTTTGCGACAACTAAAACATTTGAGACGCACTCTGTATACACCCACCAATTGGCCAAACGACGAGAACTTATTACCCACGACAAAGACCACGCTGTATTGACCATGATGGAAGTTAAAAATCTTATTGAAACCGATTTTGCAAAGATAAAACCAGAGGCAACACTTGGCGATTTAGTTGAAGTTATCTCTGAGGCACATCGTAACTTATTTCCGGTAGTAGACGATGAAGGACAACTCCATGGCATGATTAAAATGGATGATATCCGCAAAAAGATATTTAAACCGGAGCTATATGATTCAGTACTTGTAAAAGACTTGATGTATATGCCGGAATATTATATCAGTCCGGATGATACCATGGAAGAATTGGTTGAAATGTTCCGTAAATCCAGTCGCTTTAACATCGCAGTTATTGACAAAGGTATATACCTTGGTTTTATTTCGCGTGCCAATGCATTTACGGCATATCGCAATAAGTTAAAAATGTTTTCAGAATAAGAAATTAACTACTCCTCAGTTTCCTTAGATAAGCGTCGTTGCTCCTGCTCTATTAAGAAATCATTTAGTACGCTTTCAACCTCATTAAAACCATTGGTTTCCATTAACTGAGCTCTTAACTGCACGGCTCCGGGAAAGCTATTGGTATAGATTTTGAAAAAACGCTTTAAAATAGACCAAGGCTTTATACCCTGCCAGGTATTAGCATACAATGAAGAATGCAATCGAAGTGCTTCAACACGCTCTTCCATCGTAGGCTCATGACCTTCATTATAAAACCATGGATTATGGAATATACCACGACCAACCATCACTCCATCAACACCATAATCGCTTACTTTCTTATTTGATTCTGCAATCGACATCACATCGCCATTCCCCAATAGCTTCATTGATGGCTTTATCTGATTCCTTAACTGCACAGCCTTTCCAATCTCATTCCAGTCTGCCTCTCCTTCAGACATCATCTTCTGTATACGGCCGTGTACGATTAAGGCATCTGCTTCTGACTCTAAAAGATTTGATATCCACGATTCTGTAACGACAGATTTAAAACCAACCCGGGTCTTCACACTTAAAGGCAAGTCAGTTGCCTCATGCACAGCCGTTATAATTTCACGTGCCAACTGTGGGGTATTAATTAATGCCGAACAAGCTCCCTTTTTAATGATATTTTTCATCGGACACCCCATATTAATATCGATACCATCAAACTCCGTTTCTTCGGCTATAAATCGTGCTGTTTTGTAAAATTTCTCCGGATCTGTACCCCAAATCTGGGCCACCAATTTGACATTATCACGTCGAACAAGCTTTAACTCACTTGCGTTAACTTTAAACCGATGTACCACCTTTTCTTTCCCAACCGGATGACAAAAACCATCGGTAGATAAGAACTCACTGAATAATAAATGTAGATTTCCGGGTTGAGACAAACGCAATACAACTTCCCTGAAAACAGTATCGGTTACATCTTCCATTGGAGCTAAAGCCCATATCGGGCCACTATATTCGCTCCAATAGTTCCTTTTATTTGTTATGATTCTATCCCCTTTGCTATCCATTAATTAATCCCTTTAATTCCCAAATCCAATTGACTCGACACTCCTTATTACAACATCATTTAACTCACCAGCACTTCAATTAGGTTGCCAAAGATATTAAATGCTAGTGTACTTTTGCAAATATTCGTTATTAACTATACCGCAGCACACAACGGATAGAGAAGGCTTAACTTTTTTTAACAGCACTATTAACATATTAATGGTTGAATTGCAAAAAGCTTTTTCATACTTTTGCTGTTACCTTTTAACAGTTAGTCGAAGATTCTACTTTTATTCACTGAATTAAAGTTTTACAAATAAATATATTGGGTAGCATTAATATATAATTCAACCTTTAACCTATTAGTACAATGAAACCAAACATGAATGAACGCAAGCTCCGCAAAATAGAAGATGAACAATGGAGGGAGCTGAAGTTTACAGACAAAAAATACGAAATTAGCAATTACGGACGCATCAAAAGCTTTTGTTACGATAAAGTAAACGGGCGAATTGTAAAGCTTGGTAACATCAAAGGCTTTTACAACGTAAGCTTACGTGTTGATGGTCAAAAACGTTCTTACCTGGTCCATAAATTAACAGCTGAATATTTTGTAGACAAAACAGCTGAAGATCAAGATGTCGTTATTCATCTGGATTGGAATAAACAAAATAACTTCTGTGCTAATTTACAATGGGAAACCAAAGCTAACAGCTATAAGCGCATGCACAAAGTGCTTCAGGAAGCTCGTAAAAAAGCTGGTAAAGTTGTTACAAGTTCGAAACTATCAAAAGATGATGTTGCAGCAATAAAGGGCATGCTTGAAAAAGGTGTTAAGCAAAACTTAATTGCAAAACTATTTTGTGTTAGCGAAATGCAAGTGAGCAGAATAGCCCGAAAAGAAAACTGGGCCGAGATTGAACCTAAGATGTAATTTAGATATTTATCGTTTTAGAAAGGGAGTTTGAAACTCCCTTTTTTTATATATCGCTATGATTATACCCTTCTGATATATCACTTGCTTTCAATGTGATATCACATCACTCTTAAGATTCGTTAAAAATAGAGCCTGAAAAAATATTCTACTCTTATTTGTATTACTTTTGTGCCCATTATGAACAGATTTAATCGATTAGTTGGGAAATTCCTCATTTGGCGTGTAAAAAACATCAGTCAAAAGCACTTTATTCTTTTGCTTAGTTTACTGGTGGGTATTTTTAGTGGCTTGGCAGCCGTTACACTTAAAAATACCATTCACTTTACACATTCTTTATTAACTGAGAATTTTGACCTTGAAAGTCGTAACTATCTGTACCTGGCCTACCCAATGATAGGTATACTGATTACCATTTTAATCATTAAGTTTTTTGTTAAAGATAGTCTGGGGCACGGCGTTAGTAAAATACTGTATGCTATTTCTAAAAGAGGTGGCCATATGAAAACGCACAACAACTTTTCATCGATACTGACAAGTACATTTACCATTGGCTTTGGTGGTTCGGTTGGAGCAGAGGCACCTATTGTATTAACAGGTGCATCTATTGGATCATCACTTGGTCGCCTGTTTCGCATGAACAGCAAAACCATCATTCTATTAATGGGATGTGGTGCTGCAGGTGCTATTGCAGGTATTTTTAAAGCTCCCATTGCAGGTTTGGTATTTACTCTTGAAGTAATGATGCTTGACCTAACCATGGCTTCAATAATTCCACTTTTAATTTCGGCAATAAGTGCTGCTACAATTGCCTACTTCTTTTTGGGTAAAGAAGTTGAATTTGTTTTTGCCTTAGAAGCACCATTTCACTTAAACAATATTCCGTACTACGTATTATTAGGCATTATTGCGGGCTTTATCTCACTTTATTTTACACGGGGGATAATGAATATTGAACAACGCTTTGGTAAATTTAAAAGTCCGTACAGCAAATGGATAATCGGCGGTTTATCGTTAAGCTTGCTCATCTTTATATTCCCTCCTCTATATGGGGAAGGATACCAAACCATTATAGCACTTTTGAATGGTCAAAGTGAGGCTGTTGTAGGCAATAGTTTTTTCTACGGCTGGCACGACAATGCATGGGCCTTAATTGCATTTCTGGCCCTTTTAATAATTTTTAAAGTATTTGCTACAGCGGCAACAACAGGTAGTGGTGGTATTGGTGGTATTTTTGCACCTACCTTATTTATGGGTGGTGTTACAGGATATATGTTTGCCAAGCTCATCAACACATTAGGTTTCTCAAACGTGCCATCATCGCACTTTACTTTAGTAGGAATGGCAGGGCTTATGGCCGGTGTTATGCACGCACCACTTACCGCAATTTTCCTTATTGCTGAAATCACCAACGGCTATGGATTATTTATTCCACTAATGATTACGTCTACCATCGCTTATCTTACGATCATGTATTTTGAGCCTCACTCACTATACACAAAACGTCTGGCTGCTAAAGGAGAACTCATTACTCACCACAAAGATAAAGCTGTATTAACATTAATGCGATTAGATCGTGTGCTAGAAACAGACTTTAAATGCATCCATCCCCATATGACCTTAGGTGAATTGGTGAAAGTAATATCTTCATCAAAAAGAAATATATTTCCTGTGGTAGATAATAAATCACAACTAAGAGGCATTGTTCTTTTAGATGACATACGAGAGATCATGTTTAACAACGATTTATACAACGAAACTAAAGTTGAAGAATTGATGTCGATTCCTCCGGCAATGATTGAGTGCAATGAGAACATGGATAAAGTCATGCGGAAATTTGAAGAATCCGGCGCATGGAACCTGCCTGTAGTTGAAGAAGGCAGATATCTTGGCTTTGTATCTAAATCAAAAATATTCTCAGTTTATCGACGTGTATTAATCCATTATTCCGACGATTAAAAGAGATTACCCCAACAACAAAATATTTCTCCCCACATATTACTTTCATGAGCTTTGCTAGGCCAAAAGATGAATAATGTCAATTCTGTCTAAAATCATTTTTGCATCTCATGAAAAGTTATAAACTGCAATGTTTTTTTTATCATCTGGTTCGCTTAAATTTGTGTTCCATTTTATGAAATTAACTCATTGATGGTTAATGTAAAATATTAACCTATGACAAAATAAGAACTTGCAACGGCAAGTCATAAACGAGAAATATTTTAGTAACAACAGGTAGCAACTGGCAGATTTATACACAACCTTAACTCATGGGAGTAGTCAATCTATGACGTTGAACCTAAACAACGCTTATAATTTATACAAATGAAAAGAGATACTGTAATTTTCGACCTAATTGAGAAGGAGTACGCACGCCAGAAAAATGGTATTGAGCTTATTGCTTCAGAGAATTTTGTAAGTGAGCAAGTAATGGAAGCTCAGGGTTCTTGTTTAACAAATAAGTATGCCGAAGGTTATCCTGGCAAGCGTTACTATGGCGGATGTCAGGTAGTAGACCAAACGGAACAATTGGCCATTGATCGTGCTTGCGAATTATTTGGTGCTGAATATGCTAATGTACAGCCTCACTCAGGTGCCCAGGCTAATGCTGCGGTATTCTTTGGATGTCTTAAGCCAGGTGATACATTTATGGGACTTGATTTAGCTCATGGTGGTCACTTAACGCATGGTTCTCCTGTTAACTTCTCTGGTGTTACTTACAACGCTATTTCATACCATGTTACTGAAGAAACCGGATTGGTGGATTACGATGAAATGGAAGAGTTAGCTCGTGAGCATAAGCCTAAAATGATTATCGCAGGTGCTTCTGCTTACTCACGCGAGTGGGATTATGCACGCATGCGTCGTTTAGCTGATGAAATTGGTGCTTTATTATTGTGCGATATGGCTCACCCAGCTGGTTTAATTGCTAAAGGTCGCTTAAGCAATCCTGTTGAGCATTGCCACATTGTAACAACAACAACTCACAAAACGCTTCGCGGACCACGTGGTGGAATGATTTTGATGGGTAAGAATTTTGAGAATCCTTGGGGTATTAAAACACCTAAAGGTGAAACAAAAATGATGGGTGCTGTATTAGACTTTGCTGTGTTCCCAGGCCAGCAAGGCGGACCACTTGAGCACGTTATTGCTGCTAAGGCAATTGCTTTTGGCGAGGCTTTATCTGATGATTTTACAACTTACGTTGATCAGGTTCGTTCAAACGCTCAGGCTATGGCTGATGAGTTTGTGAAGATGGGTTATAAAATCATATCTGGCGGAACTGACAACCACCTTATGTTGATCGACCTTCGCACTAAATTCCCTGAAATATCAGGTAAGAAAGTAGAGAACACTTTAGTAAAAGCTGATATCACCATTAACAAAAACATGGTGCCATTTGATACACGTTCGCCATTTTCTACATCTGGTATCCGTGTAGGTACTTCTGCAATCACTTCACGTGGTTTAAAAGAAGATGATATGCGTACCATCGTTGGTTTTATTGATGAAGTAATTTCAAATATCGACAACGAAGAGGCTATTGCTGAAGTTTGTAAAAAAGTAAATGCAATGATGGCTGACAAACCAATGTTTGCCTGGTAAAGTATAGTTATTAGAACGCTTCGCTAATTGGTGTTAGCGTTTTACAGATTTAGATATTTAAGCCGCTTTCGTTTGAGAGCGGCTTTTCTGTTTTACGAATGCATCCTAGATTTTCATCTGTTTAAATTTATTTTCATTTGTCACATGGAACTCGCCGCCCTAGTCATTCTCTTGTGTGAGAAAACTTCTCTCATGGCTCGTTTCATATCCTTATAAAGATCGCATCTATTGAGAACCGACCGGCACACAGACGTCTCTGCCCCTCTTACATACAATTCGGTCTGTCATTCAACGACACTGACTCTATTTCATATAACGCTGACGGCTTTACATACGCCTCTGTCAGCTGATCTATCTACACTATACAACAGAAGCACATAACTAGCTACCGTAAAGATACTTCAGTATTAATTTCTTATTATTTATATAGCTAAACACCCCCACTTACACTCATCAAACAAAACCCACACTTCACCTAAAATTTTAACACATACATCGTAGCCATTAAATATTACCAACAAATAATAAGGACATGGGGAGTAAGAGCTTTAAACTTTTCATTATCAAAATAAAACCCACGAGGCAAGCCTCGAGGAATTCGTCTGATTAAAACCGCATTTCATCAGTAGAGCGGCTTTCTTTTGCATATAATCTTCAAATACGTTTACCTTTAAACCCAATAATCAAATTAGGAGATGACATTACTTGATGCTTTTTGGCTTATCCTCGCTGGCCTGTTCGCTGGCTTTATTAACACCTTAGCGGGCAGTGGTTCGCTTATTACGCTACCCCTTCTTATGTTTTTAGGCTTATCGCCCCATCAGGCTAATGCCACTAACCGGGTGGCTATCTTTTTTCAGAATGCTGTTGCAGTACGCAACTTCAAGCAACAGAAACTTATTAATATTAAAAGCAGTTTATACATGCTGCTTCCTGCGCTAATAGGTGCTTTAGTTGGGGCATCATTGGCCATTAAAGTTAACGAAGAGGTGCTCAACTTTTTTATTGGCGCCCTCTTGTTCGTCATGTTCTTTGTTATTCTGTTAAAACCCGACAAATGGGTAAAGGCACAAGCCGGTAAGGTAGATGAGAAACCTACCTTTTGGCAGATTATTATCTTCTTCGGCATTGGTGTTTATGGTGGTTTTATACAAGCTGGCGTTGGTTTCTTCCTATTGGCCGGACTGGTTTTAGGCGTTGGTTACGATTTAATTAAAGCCAATGCTATTAAGGTGCTAATTGTGCTATCCTATACCACTGTTGCTCTTATCATTTTCATCTGGTCGGGACAGGTTAATTTCTTATACGGCCTTGTATTGGCGGTTGGTAATGCCAGTGGTGCATTTATCGCCTCTAAATACGCACAAGCCATTGGGGTTAAATATATCCGTTACATATTACTGGCAACCATTTTAATTGCCGGAATAAAAGTGTTTGGCTTACTATTCTAGAAGCTGTTTAAGTTTTATCCTTCGGTTTATTTTGGCGACTTAAGACCTCATACTTCTGCAAAATATCTTTAAATAGCGGTGCTGTTCGTATCAATTTTGCTTCGCCTGAGAACTTAATTCATCCAAACTAACTCACAAAAACAAAATTTAAACAGCTTCTTAATCTAATACAAAATGATAGGTAATGGTACCCTTCTGATAGGCGGAAGCATTTTTATCGGCATTAAAGCGAGCTCTTTTAGCCGCTTCTTTAGCTTTAGCAATCAAGTCTCTATCTTGAGTAGTTGATCCTCGCAGCTTAAATTCTGCGCCAAATACATAGCCATTACGATCAACCGTAATTTCAATAACCACAATACCTTCCTTATTGGAGCTATCAATTGGCTCTGGAAATTTACCTACTAAAGAACGGCCACTTAAACTAAACCCACTACCCGAATCTCCTTGTCCCGAACCACTTCTATTTCTAGAATTCGGATCACCTGTAACATAGCCCTGATTTCCGGATCCTCCTGTTTCGCCTTCTGATGTACTCTCTCCAGTTCCTTTACCTGTAAAAGCACCCGATACACGATTACGTGCTTCAGCGGCCTGACGCTCTTCCTCTTCTTTACGCTTACGTTCGGCTTCCTCTTTGGCCCGTTGTTCGGCTAATTCTTTTTGGCGCTGGGCTTCTTTTTCAGCTTCAATCTGGCGTTGACGGTCGAGCTCCTTTTGGCGTTCTATTTCTTTTTCGCGTTCTATTCGATCTTGTTCCTCTTGCTGTTTTCGTTCTTTCTCAAGCCTATCCTTTTCTTCTTTCTCTTTTTTCTTCTGAGCTTCAGTTTTTACAACAGGAGCATCTTCAAAATCCTGTGTTTTAATCTCCTCTTTAGCCGGTTCGTTTACAACAGGCTCTGGTGTTTTATCAACCGGCGGCGGCGGTGGAGTTGCCTCTTTTACTACAGGTGGTGCTTGCGATTCTTTAGGCTCAACCTCACCTTGTCCTAAAACGGTATCGCCAAAATTCACTAATATCCCTTCTTCCTCTTGTGGCAAACTTTTCAAGCCAAAGAATATCAATAACAATAACACCATCACATGAAATACTGTGGTGCCAATAATGCCGTATCTTTTATTCTTTTCTTCCATACTATTTGGCTTGCGTTGCCAGTATCAGTTTGTATTTATTTCTGATAGCTATATCTCTTATTCGTCCAACCGTTGAAAATGGCACTGATTCATCCACATGCAAAGCAATGTATGTATCAGGACTCACTTCAATAATCTCTTTTAAACGGCGCTCAATCTTCCAAAATGGCACTTGTTCGCCAGCAACAAAATAACGTTGATCGGCCGTAACAGATACAGTTGTATTAGGCTTAGCTGACACCTGCTGATCGCTCTTTGGCAATATTAAATCCTTTACCGCCGGAGGCGTTACCAAGGTAGAAGTAATCATAAAAAATATGAGCAAAAGAAACACAATGTCAGTCATTGACGACATGCTAAAA
>Ga0209475_10004237_pt1 | contig 12464 bp, 8 predicted proteins | sample tdDd471_FD_187128 | JGI IMG/M metagenome (GOLD analysis project Ga0209475, IMG submission 187128) | Marine sediment microbial communities from the Atlantic coast under amendment with organic carbon and nitrate - tdDd47.1 (SPAdes)... | ecosystem: Environmental > Aquatic > Marine > Coastal >...
TATTGTTATATTCATGACCTGCCTCCTTGATTTTGGCTCTGAGTTGTTGGTTGTTGCTTTCAACTTAACCCACGTTTGCAAGGTTGGCAGGTCTGTTTTGCTTAGGTGGTAACCATTATATCTATCAGTCACGACAGAAATTCAAAATGGAGTAATTGTTTTAATCGATTTGCTGGAAACATCTTTTATTACAAACTGCTCCGTCTCGGGGAAGTTTTTTAGGCAGGATTATTTTTGAAGTTAACAGTAGTTCCCCAAAAAGCCTGGTTATACGTTGATACTGCAGAAATTGGAATTGGCAACTTTAATTCTTCAGCATCCTCCTTCACACTGACTATTTCGGAGGCACAGGAAGAGTCTTTGATGAGGCCATGACTGTAAAGCTGCCTGAGAAAGGCCTTAGTCTTCACGTTAAACTCATATGTCATACTGGATCTTCTCGACCGAATGAAGTGTTACTGCAGGCACTTCCAATTGGAGAGCCGGCAGGCAAGCAGGAACTTCAATTTGGCATTAAACCGTAAGTCGAACACCCGACACTAACACTGAAACATAAGTGTGCAATCACAGCAACATGAGGCTTATTCAAGCTTGTCCTGATGTTGGCGAATCAGATTTCTTCTTAAGAACATCAACTGTTCATATTGTAATGAAGCGAATTTTCATTAGAAGCAAATTTTAGAAAATGGTAAAAAGGTTTGAGATCCACTATAGGCGACCTACCTCAGCAGGTGATCGCCTAAAGAGTAGCATCCGATCACAGACTCAACGTTGAGAACGGGTGCTAAGAAGGGTTCTGAGATCCTCAATCTTGGCTGGAGCTGAGGTTAGTGCCGTCTTTTGAGTTTTGGGTCTGTTGTGCCTTAAATGCAGTGACGGCCTGTTTAATAGTTCTAAATTGATAGGCTCGAGCCGAACCCACATGCTGCGTAAACCAATCCTGATTGAAATGACGACTCAGACTTTGCTTCGCTTTCGCATAACCAAGCACGATGTTAAGAGCAGCCAGCTCATCAAACAGTTCGCGACATTTTTGTATGCCGCTACCATCCACAAGATTGATCGGGCTGGCATCGATCACCACCCATTGCACCGGGTGCTCCGCGGTAGCTATCAAATGGCGAATCCGGTCGCAAAAATAATCTACATTGTAGAACAGCACGTTAGATTCAAAGCGGTACAATAACAGCCCCGGCACGGTAGTAGCGTTGGGATAATCTCTGATATTGTGATATCCCTTCACCTCCTTAGCACGACCCAGTACAGCGTCCTTAGGCTTGGAAGACACTGCCAGCAGCCAGACCAGCGACAGGACAACTGCCAGCAGCACCCCGTCAAGTACCCCAAGCGCCAACACCCCTATGGTGGTAACCAACGACAGCCAAAATTCATTGCTACTCATCCTGCGCAGCGACCGCAGCGAGCCAAGATCGAACAAGCCAGCAGCAGCTACAATAATCACCGCCGCAAGTCCAGCACTCGGCACTTGAGCTAGCGGTCCTGTAAAGAAAAGCAGGATCAGCAGCATGGCTATCGCAGCTACCACACCAACTAGCTGAGTTTTACCGCCCATTGCGTTATTAACCGCGGTGCGTGAATCGGCGCCAGTCACAGGAAACCCCTGGGCCAAACCACTGGCCAGATTACAGGCTCCAAAAGCGATCAACTCCTGATTGGCAACAATTTCGTAATGGTTTCGGCGAGCAAAGCTTTTCGCCGTCAGCACACCGCTGGTAAAGCTGATCAGCACCAATCCGGCTGAATCGCGAAATAGAGTGCGGTATGTATCGAACTCAAACACAGCCCAGTGTGGCTGAGGCAAACCAGCCGGTACTGCACCTAACACTGCAACCCCGTGTTGATCAAGTTGCAACAGGGTCACCGCCATAATACCAACGATTACAACCACCAGGGCACTGGGCACCGCTGGCATAAATCTGCGCACGAGCAGCAGCAGCGACAGCAAGCCACCGCCCAGAATCGTCGTGGGCAGATGGATATTTCCTATCTGAAGCACGAACTCGCGCAATTGATCAAACAGTTCACCGCCTGCACCTTGGTAACCAAAAAACTTTGGCAACTGGCCGACTATAATGATCAAAGCGATGGCGTTGAGGTAACCGGTTAAAACTGGTTGCGACAAAAAGTTGGCAATAAAGCCCATACGACCGATGCCAGCGAGGACATACAAAAGCCCTGTCATCAGAGTAAGGATGACCATCATTGCCATATATTGTTCGTCGTTTCCTTTGGCTAACGGACCCAAAATGGCCCCAACCATGATACAGGTAGCAGCGTCAGGGCCTGTCATCAACTGTCGTGACGAGCCAAACAGTGCATAGGCGAGTAACGGAAAAATAGCTGAATAGATCCCCACCACAGGTGGTACCCCGGCCAAACTGGCATAGGCAATACCCACCGGTAACGCAATAGCCGCCACCGATAACCCTGCTGCCAGATCACGTCCCAACCATTGACGCTGATAGCCCAAAAGTGTAGAAACCCCTGGTAACCAACGTGCAATGAACCCTTTCTTTTCCATCATGTCCTATTTTCCTCCTATCATAGCTAGTGAGGTTTGTGCATCGTCAAAATAAATGAGACAGAACCACTTTTAAATTGAGAGATATTTTCCCGAAGTATGACCGGCCTAATGCCATAATCTTATATGGGTTTCAACCCGAGTTTCTTCTTCTTGCGTTGCTCTTATGTTTGTTCCTTCACAAGATCATGGAGTTTCTGTGATTTTGCAACAGTAAAATGTAGCCCCTGTTAAGAAAAGTTCTTCTGGCCTGAGCTGTCAAATGACAGCAGGGATGTAGTTGAGATGTTTAATGTTCTCTTTGAGGAAAGAAAACTGGTTTTGCAGTAGAGATTACATTTCCTTATGTCTGTTTTTCACACTAGTTGGTAACATAACCTTTTTCTTAATTTCTATTTATCATTACTCTGATCACCTATCAATTTCCATTGTGCCGTCCATCCGAGATATTTCCAGATTATGTTTGCTGGTCACTCCGAGAGTAGTGTTAGGAATCGTGCAAGATAGTAACTGATTGTCAGTCTGTATCGGCTTGAAACCTTATAGGTCCAGCTGAATCAAAATTGAACGCCAGATAGGAAAGTACTATCAGTCATTGGATACTAGGTAAAATGGAGCGGAAATTATAACCATTCGCATCAGTGGAAAAATGCGTATATTGATGCGAATCCTTGGGAAGTTTAAACATAACAGACTAATTTGTTGGCCACGGCCTTTGGCCTTCTGCGTCAATCCAAGCACTAACCCATTCGGGAAAATCTGGATTCCAATCTTCTCTACCTCGTGCCTTTATAACATCGGGTGCTGGTATTAGGCCGACTTTTGAAGTAACGCCCATCTTCATTAGAGCTGAAGAGCAAACTTTGTTGTCTCGATGTGTTTCCTGTAGAAGATAAAACCATCTGTCGTCATGACAAACTAATCTAGTAGTTAAATTAAATTTACCAAGGAATGGAATTCTTCTTCGATATCGAACGCTTGCCCCACCAACAACAACACCCCAATTGCGTTCCTTCATCAAACTAACAAAGCCAACTCGATATGAGAAATCCCATCTCCCAAGCTCCATGTAATTGAAGTAACGGGCATTATTCAATTCCATGAACACGTCTATATCCGTAAGCCCAACCCTTAGTTTCAAGACACTTTCATCATCTAGGTTCAGCGGTGAGCGAAGTCTTGCTTTTACTAGGGTTACCGTAAGTTTAAAAAAAGGATACATATGGATTGCCTACGTTAAGTATTTATTCGCATAACCAGTAATTTTTGCAAAAACTACATTTTCTGCACCCCATAGTACTGTACAGGATAATCCATGTTAGGCAAGTAGCAAGACATCACAACACTGTCAGGCTGTCTGCAAGATAGTAACTGATTGTCAGTCTTATAGGCTTGAAATCGAACAGGCCAAACTGAATCGAAAGTGCGCGCCAGATAGGAAAGTACTATCAACCACCCAACAGGTCACAAATGGAGCAACTCCGTTTTGGGTAGGGTTGAAGAGATACAGGAAACATGTAATGTATAAGAAACCCAAGGATTGCTAGAACTTGAGAGTGGCAAGTTCAACGCTGAAGTAAGCGGCGGCTGATATGGTGCGGCACTTGCCCAACTAGCTGTGGAGCACCAGAAACCCGAGTGAAAGCGAGGCGCTTAGCGACTCGACCAACTCGCTAGGCGTCCTCGGTAAGAAATTCTTTCAAAAGCAAATATTAACTATACAAAGGTAGTCTCAACAATAGGTGGTGACCTGAGAGTTTGTTGAACAACGCAACATTCCTTCGCGACACCCCTTAGGCGCTCTAACTGTCTCGGTTGGGTCCCTTCCTTGACCCTCATCTTTACTTCACATTTCATGGCCTGAAATCCAACAGGCACATTCCGATCCATCATCAAAGCTCCACGAACATCTGCGGTAGCCGTTACTCGAACCTCCAAATCAAGGAGTTCGATGTTCATCAAGTTTGCGACCATCCTAATAGCTGAGTCTTGGCAGGCCGCTAACGCGGCGCAAAACAGATCTCCTGGCGTTGGTGCATCGTGTTTCCCTCCGATCGCTGCATGGACGCCAACAGGCACCGAAACGCCACAGCCATCCATGGGTTCGACCTTGGAGTGAAACGGATCTGAAGCAGTATTGCTCAATGTCCTTGCATGGTCTATAACCATAGCCCGCTCAGGCTGTTGATTATATAGCGCCTTAAGAGGTCTTTGCGCATCGAATACACTTGGTTGCATGTTGACATCTCCTTTGTTAAAAATAGGGGGATAAATATATTTTATCATTGCTGAATCAGAAATGATAAATTGGACAACCTGTACTTAGAAACCTTAGATGCAATCCAATAGCTAACCTCCTTCAGGTAATATGAAATTAATTAAAAGAAGGTTAAGCCTTGGACAGTGGTTGTAAGGGTTCTGTTTCACACCAGTTATGGACTTCAACGCCATCGGAGCATTAGAAGACCGGTATTATCACCCAACGCAGGACAAGGCGGCGGGCAACAGGCACCTCGTCCAGCTTATGTAAAGACGGCTTAGCCGCTCGATTGCAACGCTTTGATATCTTCTGTGGTAAGGGCCTTACCCCCGATACCCCACTGCCCACTGGGCACATCAATGATGCGCACCCAAGTCACACCCCGCATGGCTTCACCTTCTATGGCTACCATAGTGTCGGTGACCTTACTGATCATGTTTTGTTTTTCTGTTTCGTTGAAAACGCCGTCAATGACATGTATATCTATTAGTGGCATGTTATTTCCTTTCTATGTTTGATCGTGGTGGCTGAATTGCCCGGCCTTTAAAAACAAATTATATCCGGCAGACATTTATTGCTTGAGGATCGAATGGGGATAGTGTGGGGGTAGTGTGGTGGTCACACCTGTGACGCCAAAAAGGTAGGAGAGCCGCATGGCAAAGATTTTCAGATTTGACAATTTTATACTCGACACCAATCTGTTTGAGTTGCGCCTCGGCCCTGTGATTATCCCAGTAGAACCTCTTGTTTTTGATTTGATCACGTTTTTGCTGGGACAGCCGGGTGTGGTGCTGAGTCGTGATTTATTGGTTGATGCTGTATGGGATGGGCGGATTGTTTCTGAAAGCACCATTTCAACCGCCATTAAATCAGCGCGAAAGGCTTTGGGCGATTCTGGCAGGGAGCAAAAGTACATTCGAACCATTCGGGGACGTGGAATACAATTTGTGGTTCCAGTAGAAACTGACCTGACTGAGGCAGCTGAAAGCAGGGCACCGCTTTTGGATGACGAAATACAGCTTAAAATCTATGTACGCCCTTTCGAGACTATGGGCGCAAGCAGTCTCGAACAACTGTCCCATCTATTGCAAGTTAGCACCGCAACAATTCTGACACGCATACCGTTGCTCCGAGTTATGGCTTCGTTTCCACAAGCAGACAAATTGGAGGATCTCCGCGAATTGCGATCCCAGTTTAATATAACCCACGTTCTGGAAGTGGGCCTGCAGCGACACGAAAGCCGATTGATTGCAAACGCGACTATCATCGAGACACGCAACCTTGTTCAAATCTGGGCGCAACAGGTTGAAGATGCGAGGGGTGCGGGCGCACAAGAACGACTACTTCACAAATTGATCAGTCGGATTGAGCCTCGACTGATGCAGGCCATGGTGGCAGAATTCCAGTTGGCCGATGGGGGAGATAGTTCCCGTGCCAATTTATTGCGGGCAATTACACTGCTTTCCCTGAAAGGGTGGCACCAAACCACTTTTATTGAAGCCACCAGGATGATTGAAAGTGCTATTAAACAAGAACCGGATTTGGCGTTGTCGCATGCGTATCTTGCTTTACTCAAGGCACTTGGGCATCGGGTTGGTTTATTACGTAATGATGACACGATTGTGCCGACTGCCATTGTGGCGGCAGAAAAGGCCTTGGAGTTGCAAAATCAAGATTCAACGATCCTTGGCTTGGTTGGATGTGCCCTTGCAGATGTCGGGCAGGTAGATCGGGCCTTGCCGATCTTAAAAAAAGCGATCGACTTGGATTCTCAAAACGGACATGCAAAGACGGCGCTCGGGGCTGCTTTGATGCTAAAAGGTGATTACAAAAACGCAGTAAGATACCTAACCGATGGCATCAACTGCAGTCCTGCCGATAGCCGTCTTTCGGTCTGGGGGGCTGTGCTTGCCTTAGGGTATTTGGCGCTAGGCGAATCAGAGAATGCGCTAGTAGCGGCAGAGAACGCATGCAAAGAAGACGACAGGTTATATTTGCCTCGTCTATCCTTGGCAGCAGTCCATCTGATTCGTAAAGATCAAGACAATGCTGTTGCTGCGGTGAAGGAATGTGTGCGCACAAAATCAGATCTGAACCGTGAAGAGGTCACCCACTTTATCGGCGAGAAGCTTGGTGCCAGTGTCTGGGCCATCGCTAAACCACTCATTAAAAAAAACCGGAGAAATCGGGTTGAGCCGTCGTAACAATTAATAAAATCTCTTCTTGGTATCGCGCTGCCTCCCCCCTAATGAAAACGGTATATCGAAATAGACAGAGAAAGAATATGTAAAGGTAGCCTGAATAGACCTTCGCCTTGGCAACCCTTTGCCTGGAAAGCTCCTTAGGAGTTGACCTTGTTCCTGTATCTCTCTGGTTCCGGAGAGACCAAATCCCTAATATGCTTTTACTTAGTATCCGTCGGAGATGCTTCCAGAGCATCATGGTTGTCTGGAAACATCTCTTATAGTTTTTTTGATAAGAATTATAGAGAAGTTTTTCGAGATACGAAGGCCAGGATTTCAATATCAAATCGTAAAAATGTCAGGTGATGCCTGCTATCACAGTACTAAGGATAGGGGTTAACTCAAACAGCAAAGGCAATCTATAGCTAAGTAGATTACGATAGGAATCAATTACAAAAGACCATATCACACAAAGAGGCGGCCGAAAGATTGGGTCTCGCAGTAATAAATAAAAGGTAGGCGGTTAGGCAATGGGTATGATAAATTATCATCTTTGATGACAAGTTTGGCAGAATGGTCTAATTTTCAACTAGTTATTACCGATTTAAGGCATAATCAATACTTGGTTAGACGACTAACCTTGAAAAGATCAATTTACAGTACGAGAGGAGAATAGGTGCGTTTATCTCGCTTGTTAATTGTCCTACTGCTTTTAACCTCTCTTCTTACTGCTTTTTATTGTTATCCAATAGAGACTAAGCAACCCACCTATACCCCTGATGAGACAGCCTGGATTCTGAAGCACCCTGTTGTTACCCTGGCAATCGACAACACTTACCCCCCACTTAATTTCACTAACGAGAAAGGAGAGATGGTTGGTTTAAGCGTTGATTATATCAATGCTTTTTCCCAAAAAGCTGGCATTTTAATCAATTTCCAGGGCACCGTCTGGTCAATCGCCATCAAGAGGGCCCTAAATCACGAGGTAGATGGTGTTGTCAACGCAGACGCTACAGAATCACGGACGTCTCAGTTGAATTTCACGGTGCCTTATGTCACTTTGCCGACTGGACTCGTCACTCTGAAAACAAGGGGAAATCTTGAAAGCATGGAAGATATGCAGAGCAAGATAGTCTGTGCCAAAAGTAACTCCTCCCATCTTGAGCTCATTAAAAGAGAAAGTGACGCAGAAATCTTCCCTATTGAAACGCTTGAGGAAGGGCTTGAGCATGTAATCAAAGGAGAGGCCTTTGGGGTATTTGATGATGTGTCGGTTCTAGGCCATTTAATTGCCAAATATAATTTCACTAACTTAAAGATCAACTTCATTCATTATGATAATGTCGTTGGCGTGTCCCGTATAGGTCTTCGCAATGACGACCCAGTGATGCTTAGCGTCTTCAATAAGGCAATTTCCAGTCTTACCCAGATAGAGAAGGAGACGATACAGGGCCGCTGGCTTTCCCTAGCCAAAGAGAAGACCATCATTAAAAAACAGTTCGACTGGATGTTGTTCATACAGATAGCTCTGCCACTCTTGGCTATTGCAGCATTGCTATATACTCTGGTTTTTTTACACAATGCCAGGCTTAGAAAAGTGGTAGCTAGTCGCACCCGTGACCTGGAAAAAAGCAAGAACCAGTTCAGGATATTGATCGACCAAGCTGCTGACGCTATCTTTGTCCATGATCTTGAGGGCAGGTTTCTGATCGTTAATCGTCAAGCTTGCCAAAGTCTCAGATACAGCTCAATTGATTTACTAGGGAGGTCAGTACAGGATATTACTGGCCAAGACCTGTCAGAGCTACAACCCTTTTGGGAAAAAATTGTTGCTGGTCACCCGGCAACTATAGAGGATATTCACAAAAGGCAAGACGGGACTACCTTTCCCGTTGAACTCCGGATCGGGGCCCTTGAGGTTGATGAGCAACCGGCCATCCTGGCATTAGCGCGCGATGTGACCGAGCGTAAACAGGCGGAGAAAGAAAAATTCGCCTTGGAATCACATCTCCACCAGGCCCAAAAGATGGAGGCAATTGGCACGTTAGCGGGTGGAATAGCACATGATTTTAACAACATACTTAGTATAATGCTTGGCTATACAGAGTTGGCAAAGATAGAAAGTGAGCCTGGATCAGCAATAACCCAAGATTTGGATATGGTGGTAGGTGCTGGTTTGCGAGCCAAGAGTCTTGTTAAACAAATACTAGAGTTCAGCCGCCAGGCCGATACAGAGGATATGTACTTACAACCTGCAACTATTGTAAGAAAATCGATTGAAATGCTGCGCTCAACAATGCCAACAACCATTGAGATTAGTCAAGATGTTGATGCTGCAACGAGTATGGTTTGGACTGATCCAACAAAATTAAATCAAATATTGATGAATCTTTGTACCAATGCTTTTCATGCAATGGAAAATACAGGAGGGAAGCTGGATATTTCATTAAAAGAAACAGATATAACCTCAGAAGATCTTGTCCATGAACCAGAAACTAAAGCTGGCACTTTCGTTCAACTATCAGTAAGTGATTCAGGCGATGGTATTGATCCCAAGACCATACAAAGTATATTTTTACCGTATTTCACGACGAAAGAAATCGGTAAGGGAACCGGAATGGGGCTTTCAATTGTTCATGGAATAGTAAAGGGCTATGGAGGTTTTGTTACCGTTAAGAGTGAAGTGGGTGTAGGAACCATTTTTAATGTGTTCCTTCCTGTCGTTAAAGAAGGTGAGATACCTGCATCAAAATTTTCTGAGCAATGCCCAACAGGTAAAGAGAGGATCTTGTTTATTGATGACGAGGAGATACTAGCCCAGATGGGAAAAGATATGCTAGAAGGGCTCGGTTACCATGTTACCACCGAACATAGCAGTATAGGGGGGCTGGAAACTTTTCGAAATCAGCCTGATCAATTTGATCTTGTTATCACTGACCAAACGATGCCAGGTATGACAGGTAGTGATCTTGCCAAGGAGATGATACAAATTCAACCAGATATACCCATTATTCTATGTACAGGTTACTCTAATATTATCTCTAAGAAAGAAGCAACATCTATTGGTATAAAAGAGTTTGCACTCAAACCTCTTGCTAGAAAGGATCTTGCTAAGATGGTCAGAAAAGTCTTGGATGTCTCTTAAAGAAAATGGCAAGATTTAAAAAAAATTTTGATGAACAAAACTGCCGCCGAATTCGACGGCATATATTCAGCATCCTTCTGATGTGATTCTCATGGTTCCCATGAAGCCGATTGGCGGAGGCGGAAAACCTCGTAAAGTATGTCTGGTAGACAAGCATTCAAGCTACATCACAGTAGCCCAACTCTAACCAGGCTCTCCTCTATATTTTATTCATCTATCCAGGAAATTTGGTCGCGTTCAAAACCTAACAATAAAAAAACAATGTGATATTAGAGATTGTCCATGAGAGGTAACAAAGACGCACGATATCGCGAAGCCAAAGGCTAGTATTGGATCTACGTAACAAAAAGATAGCCGAATAAATATGTTATAATTTGGTCATTAACATCCTGTTTTTTCACTAAAAGAAGAAGGGGGACAAAATGGCCGAATCATTAGGTATACGCAAAGACGTAGCAAATCTGGAATATCACTCAATCCCGCTAAATTACCACCCCACCCGGGGGAAACCAGCCTCCGCTGTACTATCTGATAAACGGCGTATGCTGGATCGCTGGACCAACCGTATAAAAACGAGCAATCTGCCTGGAAATAATCTTGCCGTAGAGCACCTGCGAGAAAAATACATCAAGAACCTTTCATTACAGACTATCGATAATAGTGGTGATGCGATCCTGCCCTTTTTATATTTTCTTGATACACAGGGGCGTTCAATATTGACATTGACGATTCGTGATATCAGTGCTTTTGTAGAATATGAGCAGGACCGGGGGTTAAAAGCTACATCGATAAGTTGTCACCTGAGAACGATCTACGCTTTTATTAATCACCTGGTAAGAAAGGAAGTCATAAATCCAGAAATCATGAAACGTAAAATTCGTATACAGGAACCAGACGCCCTCCCTAAAGCAATCCCATACGAAGATATCGAACGTATCTTCAATGCAGTCACAAACATCCGAAACCGGGCCTTGCTCATACTTCTATATCGAACAGGCATGAGAATAGGAGAACTGCTGAAAGTCATGCTTGAAGATATCGTCCTGCCTGACCAGAAGATCCTGATTTACGTCGGCTCGAAGAATAATGAAGGAAGAGAAGTTTATTACAGCAGCGATGCCGAACAGGCTCTGAAGCACTGGCTTCGGACCCGTGATAAGACAAAGCGGTACCTGTTCTACGGCATATCGGACAAACCGCTGACCTACGTTGCCGCCTGGAAAGTGATGAATAAGACGCTCGAACGAGCCGGTTTATCAGATAAAGGTTATAGCCTTCACCATCTCAGACACACCTTTGCTACGGAAATGATCAACAACAGCATGCGTGTCGAGGTCCTGCAGCAGATCCTTGGGCATCAGGATATCGAGATGACTCTGCGATATGCACGACTCTCAGATAAGCGTATAGAAGAAGATTATTATCGGGCCATGGCTGTTATCCAGAGGGGAGAAGAATCTGATGAACCTTACCGAATCAGTACTGCATTACAGAAGGTATTTGAAGAGAAGAAACTACTCAAGCCACACAAAAAGAAATTATCTGAATAGACTGCAGCACTTTCTGATATGGCTTCCTGTTGCGGTTGAGTCTGCAACAGCGGAACATATCAAAATCTTCATCGATGTTCTGCTGGACAGAAGACTGAGCCCCCAGACTATAAACGGGCATTTGATCGCCATACGCAGCTTCTACCGCTACCTGCAGGAGGAGGAAGAACAGAAAATAGATAATCCAGTAATCTCCGGCTTGTCGCTGCGTTTGCCTAAACCGCGGTTCCTGCAGGACAGTGAAGTGAGAGCTTTCTTTAGTGTAATCAGTAAACAGCGTGATCTGGCGATATTCATGTTGATGTTGCGCTGTGGGCTCCGGGTTGAGGAAGTAGCCAATTTGACACTTGGAGCGGTAGATTATAAGCGCAATCAAATCATGGTGCGGTGCGGTAAAGGCGCTAAAGACCGTTTGGTTTATCTTTACGACGATGCGGCAGAAGCGTTAGCGGACTATTTACAACTGCGGCAAGAAACAGACGAACCTCGCATCTTTCTGGTCGAAAAAGGGATCTACAAAGGTAGCCCCTTATCGGTCAGAGGTATTCAGAAGCGGGCCGAGTATTACTCTGACAAGAGCGGTGTGCATGTATCCTGCCACCAACTTCGCCATACAATGGCCACAGATTTACTCAATGCTGGTGCCGACATTATGACGATCCAATACTTGTTGGGGCATAGCCGGATCAAAACGACACTGCGGTATGCCAGGTTGTCGAATCGGAGGGCTCGCATGGATTACTACCAATCCATGACCATGGTCATGGAAATGAAGGGTAACCTT
>Ga0209475_10004241_pt1 | contig 12455 bp, 9 predicted proteins | sample tdDd471_FD_187128 | JGI IMG/M metagenome (GOLD analysis project Ga0209475, IMG submission 187128) | Marine sediment microbial communities from the Atlantic coast under amendment with organic carbon and nitrate - tdDd47.1 (SPAdes)... | ecosystem: Environmental > Aquatic > Marine > Coastal >...
GAGGCCGAGCCGAAGGCGACGCAGCCGCCCCCACCCGATCCGTCCGAGCCCGCCCCGGCGCCCGCGCCCCGGGGCCGTTCGGTGGCGCCGGCGGACATGGTCATCTACATCCTGGCCTCGGTGGTCTTCGCGCTGAGCGTGCTCGGGTTGATCTGGCTCCTGCGCGCGTGATTGAACAGGGGGGACAGTCACCCCGTCCCACCGTAGATTCGGACGCCTTCATGCACCCGACCACGCTTCGCTTCGCCGCGCTCCTCGGGGCGCTCTGGCTCCTGTCGACCCTGGCGCCCGGCTGCGGCTCGCCGCGGCGGCGCTGGACGCCCAACCAGGGGGGCTCCGCGGCGCCGACCACCGGCGCGGGGCAGACCGTCGCCGCCACGGGCGTGGTCGCCAGCGGCACGCCCCGCGAGCAGCTCGACCAGCTCGACGGGCTGCTCCGCCAGCAGGGGATGACGCCGGTCGGGCCGGCCGTGCACGGCAACCTGCAGACGAACGCGCTGACCGCTTACGCGATCGATGCCGCCGCGAACCTCTGCTACACGGTCGCCGCGATCGGAGAGGACCCGGGGCAGAACCTGGACCTGATCGTGCTCGACCCGCTCGGGCGGGACACCGCGCACAACGTGCGTCCGGACAACCACCCGTGGGTCAGCTTCTGCGCCGGGCAGGCCGGGCGCTACATCGTCCGGGCCCAGATGGCGAGCGGTCAGGGGGGCTACTACTACGCGGCCTACGTCGGCGCCGCGAACCGCCGGATGGACATCTCGACGTTCTTCGGCGACGCGCCGCTGCCCACGGTGCGCACGGCCGAGATGGACGGGCAGACGCAGCAGCGCCTCGGCGCGCTCGACCAGCGGCTGCAGGGCCAGGGCTATCAGCGCCTCGGCGAGCCGGCGGGCGTGGTCCTCGAGAACGACGCGCCGCGGGAGTTCCAGCTCAACCTCGCGCAGGGGCAGTGCTACGCGTTCGCGACCCTGGGCGGGCCGGGCGCGGTGGACACCGACCTGGTCCTCAACGACGGCAGCGGCCAGCGGATGCAGGCCGACACCAGCCGCGCGATGGACGCCAGCATCGAGTACTGCGCGCCGGCGACGGGCACCTACGTGCTGCAGGTGCGCATGGCCCAGGGCTCGGGCTCGCTGTTCACCGTCGGCTACCTCCGCAGCGGCGGGCAGGCCGCCGACCCGCAGCAGCCGGTCATGGCGAGCACGTCGACCGCCGGCGCGACGCTGCAGGAGAACTTCGCGCTCCTCGACGCGGACATGCGCGCCCGGGGCTACGAGAGCTACGGCCAGCAGACCACCGGCCAGCTGCAGCAGGGCGGCGACCGCAACTTCGAGATCCAGCTCGAGGGCGGCCGCTGCTACGCGATCCTCGCGGTCGGCGACAACTCGGTGTCCAACCTCGACCTCATGCTGCTCGGCCCCGGCGGCAACCAGCTCGACCGGGACACCGCGAGCGACGCGCGGCCGACCGTCCGCGTCTGCCCCGAGCGCAGCGGCAACTTCTACATGCAGGTGCAGATGACGGCGGGCCAGGGCCAGTACGTCTACGCGCCGTACCGCTGGCCGCGCGGCACCCGCGGGCCGTTCGGCCTCGAGGGCGTGACCTGGGTGCGGCTGTCCGAGGTGACCGCGCTGCTCGGGGTCGAGGGCTACGAGCCCGACCCGGGCTTCACCCCCGGCAACGGCGATCTGCGCCGGCAGGGCGCGAGCGCCCGGCACCAGGTCGAGCTCACCGCGGGCCAGTGCTACGCGGTCGTGGCGGTCGGCGGCGAGGGGATCAACGACCTCGACGTGACGCTGTCGCGCGGCGCGACGCAGCTCGCGAGCGACTACGGCAGCGCCAACGCGTTCCCCTCGGTGCGCCACTGCGCCACCTCCGACGGGAGCTACACCATCACCGTCACGGCCGCGGCCGGCACCGGCCACTACCACTACCAGGTGTTCTCGCGCTCCGACGGGAGCTGATCACTCCCGGCGGAGCGTGCGGAAGATGCGGCGCAGGCCCCGGGTCGCGAGGCCCCTGAGGCGCTCGCGGCGGCCGCGCCGCTCGACGATCCGGACCTCTTCGAACGCGTCGCGGATGCGCTGACGCTCGCCGTCGGTCAGCTCGATGTCGAGCGCGCCCAGGTTCGCGCGGGCGTGATCGGGCGTGCGCGCGCCCGCGATCACCGAGGTCACCCCGGGCTCGGCGAGGAGCCACGCGAGCGCGACCTGCGCGAGGGTGGCGCCGTGCCGGTCGGCCGCGGGCCGCAGGCTCGACTCGAGCGCGACGTGAATCGCGGCGACGTTGCGCGGGAAGAACTTGGGCGTGGACCCGCGCCAGTCGTCCTCGTCGAGCGTCTTGCCCCCGAGCATGCGCCCCGCGAGCAGCCCCTGCGCGAGCGGCGAGAACGCCAGGAACGCGCAGCCGAGCTCGCGCGCGGCGGGCAGCTCGTCGTGCTCCACCTCCCGGTGCACGAGGCTGTACCGGTTCTGCGTGCTGAACAGGCCGACCTCGCCGAGCGCCTCGTGCGCCGCGGCCATCTGCGAGGGCGAGAAGTTGGACACGCCGATCGCCCGGACCTTCGAGTCGCGGTGCGCGTCGAGCAGCGCCGACATCGTCTCGTCGATCGGGACGTGGCGGTCGGGGTGGTGGAGCTGCACCAGATCGATGTGGTCGCGACGGAGCCGCTCGAGGCTCCGCTCGATCTCCTCTCGCACCGACTCGGGGCGCGAGTCCTTGCGCACCGTGTGGGTGGGCGTGCTGAACAGCACGTCGCCGTGCGAGCCGTCCCAGCGCAGCCCCACCTTCGTCGCGACGAGCACGTCGTCCTGCCCCTCGAGCGCGTGGCCCACGCGACGCTCGGAGTCGCCGAACCCGTAGAGCGGCGCGGTGTCGAACGCCCGGTAGCCCAGCTCGACCGCGTCGCGCATCAGCGCCACCCGGGCGGACGCGTCGTCGGCTCCGTGATGGGCCATGGCGCCGAAGATCAGCTCGGGGAGCTCCACGTCCGGAGGCTTACCACACCGCTCCTGAGGAAGAGACGCGACGTCGTTCGCGCGAAGCGCGATTCGCGGCTGTTCCGAAGCTTCCGGGGGGAGCTCGAGGGGGGCGCAGCCCCTCTCGACCTCGAGAGTTCAGCGGAAGGGCCCGCGCCGGGCCTCGAGCCGCTCGAGCCGCTCGCGCAGCGCGCGGCGCCGGCCGAGCTCCAGGGTCTGCGCGCGCTCGAGCGCCTCGCGCAGGAACGCGCGCTCCTCGGCCGCCTCGGGCGCCGCGTCGGCGAGCACCTCGAGCGCGTGCACCTCGTAGCGCCGCGCCTCGAGGTGGAGCACACCCGAGAGCCGCTCGCGGATCGACCGCGCCCAGTGCCGCGCCCGCGCGGGGTGGCCCGAGCCGAGCTCGAGCCGCGCCAGGGTCAGCATCGCGCTCGCCTCCTGCACGGGGCGGCCGCACGCGGCGAGCTCACCGACCGCGCGCTCGAGCTGGTCCCGATCGCCGAGGGCTCGGCCCAGCGCGAGGCGCGCCCGCGCCCCCCAGCTCGGCTCGGCGTTCGGCGCGCACGCCACCGCCTCGCGCAGGTCCTCGAGCCGCCCCGCGTCGTCGCGCGCCATCGCGCGCAGGTACAGCGCGGCGGCGCGCCACGGCGAGTCGGGCGCCAGCCCCTCGAGCACCGCGTCGCAGAGCTCGCGGGCGCGCGCCGGCTGATCGAACCCGAGCTCCTCCTCGGCGCGCGCGAGCCGCTCGACGACGTCCTCGGGCAGCCCGAGCGCGCCGCGCGCCTCGTCGAACGCGCCGTCGCTCACCCCGGCCGACCGGGCAGGCGGACCTCGAACACCGTCCCCGTCCCGTGGTTGTCGCGGACCTCGATGGTCCCGCCGTGCTGCTGGACGATGTTCTTCACGATCGACAGCCCGAGCCCGGTCCCCTTGCCCTCCCCCTTGGTGCTGTAGAAGGGCTCGAAGATCCGCGCGCGGTGCTCGGGCGGGATGCCGACGCCGTTGTCGGCGATGGACACCGCGAGGTGGTCGTCGTCGGTCGGCTCGATGCTCACCATCAGCTGCCCGTCGCCCGGCGGCATCGCGTGCAGCGCGTTGGTGATCAGGTTGATGAACACCTGGTGGAGCTGACCCTTGACGCCGTAGACCTTCGCGTCGCCGCACTCGAGCTTGCGGATGACGTCCGCGCCGACGTCGGTCACCACGTGGTCGCAGAACAGCAGCGACTGCTCGACGACGTCGCGGACGCCGACGAACGCGGGCTCCTCGGTGCTCGGGCGCGCGTAGGTCACCAGATCGCGCGTGAACTTGAGGATGCGGTCGGCGCTCTCGACGATCCGTCGCAGCTTCTCCTGGTCGGCGTTGTCGAAGCCCGCGCGCTCGCCCTTGCGGACGAGGTACTCGCCGTAGACCGAGATGCTCGTCAGCGGGTTGTTGAGCTCGTGCACCACACCGGCCGCGAGCTGGCCGAGGGTGGCGAGCTTCTCCGCCTGGATCATCTGGTTCTCGAGCTCGCGCAGCTCGGTGAGGTCGCGGCCGATCGCGATGACCGCGTCGATCTCTCCGTCGGCGGCGAGCACCGAGGCGGTGTTGATCAGGATCCGGCTGAACCCGCCCTCGCGCCGCGGCAGGCGCACCTCGAAGTTGCTCGTCGGCTCACCGCGGAGCGCGCGGATGAACACCGGGAGGATCCGCCCTCGCTCGGTCTCGGGCAGCAGCTGGAGGAAGTCGCGCCCGAGGATCACGTCGCGGTCGGCCCCCGTCAGCGCGAGGAACGCGCGGTTGATCACGCGCATCTTCCGGTCGCGGCCGATCACCACGATCGGCGCGTTCGCGTGGTCGAGGAGCTTGCCGAGGTTGTCCTTGAGGTAGTCCGACTCGCGCAGCAGCCGCGAGTTACGCAGCGCGGCGCCGAGCTGCACCGCGATCGGCACGATGAGCGAGCGATCGAACGGCGGCTCCTCGAGCCCGGGCTCGTACTCGACGCACATCACGCCGACGAACGCGCCGGCCTGCACGAGCGGGATGTCGAACCCGTCGCCCGCCTCGTCGAAGATGGGCACGTAGTGGGTGACCACCTCGGTGCCGCCCCCGACGACCTCGTCCGCCTCGAGCTCGTGTCGCTGCACCGCCTCGCGGCTCAGCGAGATCGCCTCGCGGCGGTGCGCGGCGAGGCGGCCGGTCGCGTAGACCAGGGCGAGCTCGCCGGTCTGCGGCGAGAGCAGCCGCACGGCGATCCGGCGGCGCGGGAACATGTCGCGCAGCGCCGTCACGTAGACGTGGACGATCGCCTCGTCCTGCATCTCGACGCGGACCTGGCGGTTGAGCTCGAGGACCTTGAACAGCACCTCGTCGGCCGACGGCGGCTCGAGGCTCCCCTGCTCGGCGGCGACGGCGCGCCGCGCCGCCTCCACCTCGTATCGCTTGCGCTTGCCCGTGTCGGAGGTCGCGACCTTCGAGGTGATCTGCGACGTCCGCGCGGACGCCTCGTCGAGACCCTCCGCGTCGAGCTCGTCGCTGCGGTCGACGGCGTCGTCGTGTCCGCTCACGCGCGCCCCTCCGCGTCCGCGTCGTCGGTGCCGGACGACTTGTCGAGGTCGAGGATCCGCTGGGTCCCCACGTAGCTCTTGGTCTCGTAGCGCGTGATCTTGCCGATCTTGCGGACGATGTCGGCCATGCGCTCCGCCTCGCGGACGATCACGTCGGCCGCGTGGTGCTCGGGCGTGTCGTCGGCGAGCTTGCGCTGCAGCAGCTCGCCGTAGCCGATGACGCTGGTGAGCGGCTGGTTGAGCTCGTGCGCGGCGGTGCCCGCGAGCTCGGCGATGAGCGCCTGCTTCTCGCTGACCGCGAGCTTCTGCTGGGCCTGCGCGAGGCGCTCCTCGATCTGCAGCTTCTCGCGCAGGTCGGTGAAGATGCCGACCGTGGCGAACGGGTTGCCGTCGACGTCGTAGATCATCGCCGCGCTCAGCCGGATCGGGATCAGCGCGCCGTCCTGCGCCTGCGCGTCGAAGCGGATCCCCTCGAGCCTCCCCTCGCCGCCGTGCTGCGGCGACCGGAGCATGCGCATCACCTCGCGCGCCTTGCCCTCGGGGTACAGCTGCGTGACGTGGACCTTGCCGATGACCTCGGTCGCGTCCCAGCCGTAGATCCGCTCGGCGCCGCTGTTGAACAGCAGGATCTCGCCCGAGAGCGTCGAGGCGATGATCGCGTCCACGCTCGCGTCGATCAGCGACTCGAGGAACTCCTTGGTCTTCACCAGCTCGGCCGCCATCGCGCGCTCGTGCGTCACGTCGCGGAACGAGACGAGCGTCGCGCCCTCCCCCTCCATGAGCGCGCTGAACGAGCAGCTCACCACGCGGACGGAGCCGTCCGGCCGTCGCATCCGCAGGTCGACGCCGCGCGGGTAGTCGCCCTCGCGGACGCGGCGCCAGATGTCGACGAGCGCCTTGTGGTCCTGCGAGTCGACGAGCCGGCGGAGGTAGTGCCCCCGCGCCTCCTCGTCGGAGACGCCGGCGATCTCGTAGGCGCGCGGGTTGGCGAAGAGCATCTTGCCTTCGGTGTCCACGGCGGCGAGGCCGTCGGCGGCGCTCGTGAAGAGGTTCGCGTAGCGCTTGAGCGCGCGCAGGCGCCGCTCGGCCTCGAAGCGGGCGTAGTTGACCTTCTGCGTCTGGTCGCGCAGCGACTGCATCACGCGCGCATTGCGCAGCGCGATCGCGGTCGCGTTCGCGACGATGCGGCAGAAGTCCATCTCGCGGCTGTTGAGCATCCCCTTGGCCGCCGAGCGCAAGAAGAGCACGCCCATCGCGTCCTCCTGCCAGACGATGGGGAGCAGCGACAGCGCGCCGACCGCGTTACCCGGCACGCTGTGACGGACTCCGTCGAGCACGGGGTGCGTCGCCGCGTCGGCGATGGTCAGGGGCTCGCGCGTGCGCAGCACCTCGCGGATCTCGGGGTACTTCTCGAGGTCGATGCGGAGGTTCGCGATCTCCCGGTCGTCGCTCGTCGCGACCACGTAGCCGATCGCCTCCTCCGCGGCGTCGGGCGCGAGCACGATCGACGCGCGGTCCACGTTGACCACCTCGGCGATGCGCCGGACGACGGTGTGGAGGATCTCGGAGAAGTCGAGCGAGGACGCGAGCGCCTGCGTGAGGTCGAGCATCGCCGCCGCCTCGCGCTGCTTCTGCGACATCTCGTCGAGGTAGTCGCGCGTGCGGAGCAGCCCGCGCATCCGGCCGACGAGCTCGGCGTCGGGCGCGTCGCTCGAGACGTAGTCGTCGGCGCCGGCGGCGTAGGCCTCGGTCACCGAGTCCTCGCTCACCGAGCCCCGCACGACCACCGCCGGCGGGACCCCCGCGAGCGAGCGAACCCACTCGATCGCCTCGATCGCCTCCGTGTCGGGGACGAGGACCGCCGCGCAGCCCTCCTCGGCCTGGTAGGCCTTGCCCTCGGCGAGATCGGTCGCTCCGACGGTCACGAAGCCGGCGCGGTCGAGCACCCCGCGCACCGCGGCGAGGCGGTCCGGATCGGTGTCGACGACCAGGAGCTTGCGCGGCTGGTCGGGCAAGGGTGTGAAGCGGGATGTCACCCAGCCCCCAACATAGCAGAATTCCCTTTGTCTCCCGCTCGGCCGGTGACTAGCAGACCGCCGGGGGTAGAACTATCATCGCCCGGCCTCCCCATGCCCCCGCCACAGGTCCATCCCCCCGCGCAGCTCGGCCGCCTGGCCTTGGGGTTGGGCCTCGCGCTGTGCCTGGCCGCGCCGGCGGCGGCGCAGGAGCCCGACGCGGACCCGGAGCCGGAGCCGCCGCGGCGCCGGATGGCGGCGCTGGTCCTGACGACCGGCGACCTCGATCCGACCATGGCCGGCGGGCTCAGCGAGGTGCTGATCGGGGCGCTCGCGGCGCGCGGAGGCGTCACCATCGTGGGGCTCGAGGAGTTCCAGGCGCAACTCGGCCAGGGCGACGACGGCACGCTGGAGTGCATCAGCTCGATGGCCTGCCTCGGGCGCGTCGGCGTGCAGCTCGACGTCGTCGAGGTGGTCGCCGGGACGCTCGCGCAGCGCGAGTCGCGCTGGGTCTTCAATCTCAACCGCGTGGACATCCGCGCCGGAGAGATCGTGGGCCGAGTCTTCCGCGAGGTCGAGGGGGACCTCGGCGCGGTCGCCGACGCGCTCCACGCCGCGATCCCCGAGCTGTACGCGCCGCCGCCCGAGCCGGAGCCGCCGGTCCCGCCCGCGCCGCCCGAGCCGTCGCCGGGCGTGCTGATCGTGCGGACGCCGGTCGCCGGCGCCGAGGTGACCATCGACGGCGCGCTGGTCGGGCTCACCGCGTCGGGCGGCCTGACCCACGAGCTGCCCGCGGGGGAGTACGCGCTCGAGGTCGGCGCGTCCGGCTACCACCGCTGGAGCCGCACCGTGGCCGTGCGGTCGGGCGCCGACACCCGGCTCGAGGTGCAGCTCGAGGAGGCGTACGTCGAGAGCGTGCACCCCTGGGTGATCGTCGGCGCCTCGATCGCGGGCCTCGCGCTCGGCGTCGGGATCGGGCTCGGCGTCGCGTCGCAGGAGGACCCGAGCTTCGATCGCGACCAGCGGATGACCGGCGAGGTCCGGCGGGCCGACGTGGTCGCGTACTACGACGCGCGCCGCGCCGAGGCGCTGGCGGCCAACGTCCTGTACGGCCTCGCGGGCGCGGCCGCGGCGAGCGCCGCGCTGTTCCTGTTCTTCCCGGAGCGCGCGCGCGTCGAGGGCGTGGCGGTCCTGCCGACGCCGGGCGGGCTCACCGTGCAGGGGATCTTCTGATGCAGCGCGCCTGGCTCGTCGCGCTGCTGCTCGGCGGATGCGTGGTCGAGGACCCGTCGCTGCTCGACGACGGCTTCTGGGCCTGCACGATGCCGGAGGACTGCGGCGACGGCTGGAGCTGCGCGGAGGGCAACGTCTACAGCGCCGACTTCTGTCGGCCGGGCTGTGACCGCGACGATCCCTCGACCTGCCCCGACGGCGTCTGCACGGTCACCGGCGCGTGCCTTCAGGGCTGCGCGATCGACGCCGACGGCACCGCGGAGGACTGCCGGGGCGACGACTTCGAATGCGTCCGCATCGACGCGTACCGCGCCGAGGGCGTCTGCTACCCGGCGCAGAGCTGCTCGCGCACCGCCGACTGCGAGCGCGACGGCATGGTGCCGCAGCTCTGCCTCAACGAGGCGCTCGGGCTGCCCTCGATGACCGTCGGCGAGAACATCCGCTTCGACAACCTCTACTGCACCGCCGCGCCCGATCGCGACGGGCGCTGCCCGACCGGCTACCTGAGCTTCGCGATCAGCGACGAGTCCGGCGCCACCCGCGACGTCTGCTTTCCCCCCTGCCGGCTGGGCGACGACGGGCCGTTCTGCCCGCCCGCCACCACGTGCTTCCGCGGGTTCGGCGAGCTGGTCGGCCTGCCGGAGACGCCGCCCTGCCTGCCCGGGTTCTGGGGGCTGCCGTGCGAGGACGACACGCACTGCCTGCTCGGGCGCTGCCTGCCCGTGGGCGACGGCTCGCGCGCCTGCACCGAGACCTGCGACGACGCCGAGGGGCTCGCCGGGGGCTGCTCGGGGCTCGAGCAGATCGGGGCGCTGTTCGGGGTCAACACGCGGATGACCTGCGAGGACATCGGCGGGACCCAGACCTGCGTCCCGCGCTACGACCTGCTCTCGCTGTGCGACAGCCAGCTCGACTGCGCGGGCGGGTCCGACGTGCAGTGCGCGGAGGTCATCCTCGGCGGCGACACCCGCGCCCACGTCTGCCTGCGGTTCTGCTCGAGCAACACGGAGTGCTTCGAGGGGACCGGCGGCGCGGCCGAGGACTACCGCTGCGTCGACACCCCCACCGGCGGCGGGATCTGCTCGCGGCGGCGCCAGCTCGGGGCGCGCTGCACGGTCGACGCGGACTGCCGCGAGGGAAGGTGTTGCGACCTGGGGTCGTTCAACGCGTGTCTGACCGCCTGCCCATGAGGGAACGACATGGACCGTGACGCGCCGATCGGTGTGTTCGATTCGGGCCTCGGCGGCCTGACGGTGGCCCGTGCGATCCGGGACGCCGTCCCGTCCGAGCGGCTGGTGTACCTCGGTGACACCGCCCGCGTGCCGTACGGCACGCGCAGCCCCCACACGATCCTGCGCTACGCGCGCAGCTGCGCCCGGCACCTGGCCGCGCACGACATCAAGCTCCTCGTCGTCGCGTGCAACACGGTGAGCGCGGTCGCGCTGCCGATGCTGCGGGTCGAGCTCGACCTGCCCGTGCTCGGGGTCATCGGGCCGGGGGCCCGCGCCGGGGTGGAGGCGACCCGCACGCACCGGATCGGGATCATCGCCACGGCGGGGACGGTCGCCTCGGGCGCCTATCCGCGCGCGGTCGCGGCGGTGAGCACGCGCGCCGAGGTGATCCAGCGCGCGGCGCCGCTCCTGGTGCCGCTCGTCGAGGAGGGCTGGCTCGAGGGCGAGGTGCCGCGGCGGGTGGTGGACCGGTACCTCGCGCCGCTCGTCGAGGCGTCCATCGACACGCTGGTCCTGGGCTGCACGCATTATCCGCTGCTGGCGGACGTGATCCGCGAGCGGCTAGGGGCGATCTCCCCGCGACCCGTGTCGGTGGTCGACAGCGCGCAGGCGACCGCCGCGGAGCTGGAACGGGTCTTGAGTGACCGGGACATCGCCCGTGATGGACCTGGAGACATCCGACTTCGCGTCACCGACCTGCCGGAGCAGTTCGCCGAGGAAGCGTCGCGTTTCCTCGGGGAATCGGTGGAGGGGCTCGAGGTCGAGGCGATCGACCTTTGACGATCGGATCGTCACGCGGCTAACAACGGGCGTTATCGGGGGGGTGATGGAGAGGTCGGATTGGCTGAGAAGCCCCTGGATCGTGGTCGAGACCAGCTGGCACCCGGGTTGCAAAACCCGATGACGCACGAAGCGTCAGTGGTCGGAGATCCCAACACATCGTGCGAGGCAGACCCATCCTCGGTGGCGGCCGAGATGGACTCTCCCTCCTCTTTCCCCCCCCTCACAACAACCCTCTTCCTGACCGTCCTGTCGCTGCTCGTGGCGGCTTGCAGCGACGGGACGGTCAGCGACGAGGCCGACGCCGGTGCGTTCGGCGCCGACGGGTCGATCCGCTTCGACGCCGCAAGCGGTGCTGACGCCGGTCGGGACGTGACGGGCCCGGGCGACATGTGCGGCGACGTCCGCACGATCGGCTCGGTCTACTACGGCACGCCCGAGCCCACGGCGCTGCCGCTCACGCAGGGGCAGCAGTACGCGGTGGTCGCCTTCGGCGGCTGCTCCGGCGCGTTCATCGCCGACGAGTGGGTGCTCACCGCGAACCACTGCGGCGTCCGCGTCGGGCGCGAGCTGTGCGTCGGGGTCGAGCCCCGGCGCCCGAACGTCTGCTTCCGGGCCGACGAGGTCTTCGACCACCCGATGGGCTGGGACATGACGCTCATCCGCGTCGACGCGCCCGCGTCGTCCCGCTTCCCGGAGATGGAGCCGATCCCGATCATGACGACCGAGATCGACGACTCGTGGATCGGCACGATCGCCGAGGCGGCCGGGTACGGCACGCAGGAGGACGGCAGCTCCAACGAGCGCGAGTTCACCGCCGAGCCGATCGACGGCTTCGAAGCGCGGCGCGGCGACGGCAGCCAGTTCGTGGTGATCAACGGCATGGGCGAGCGCGGCGTGTGCTTCGGCGACAGCGGCGGCCCGGTCATGGTGCAGGCGGCGGACGGCACGGTGCGTCACCTCGGCGTGCTGAGCTGGGGCGACCCGGACTGCCTCGGCCGCGACCGGTACACCCGCACCGACCTCTCCGTCGACTGGATCGAGAGCCACACCGGCCCGACCGTCATCGAGGGCGCCTCGTGCGGCGACGTGTCGGTCGAGGGCGAGTGCGCCGGGAGCGCCGCGGTCTGGTGCGGCGATGGCGACGAGCTTCAGCGCGAGCGCTGCGAGGGCGCCTGCGGCTGGGACGACTCGGCGAGCGGCTGGCGCTGCCTCGCCGGGCCGGACCCGTGCGAGGGCGTCACCCCCGAGGGCGAGTGCCAGGGCGAGGTCGCGGTGTGGTGCGATCGCGGGACGCTGCGCCGGCGCGACTGCGGCGCGTGCGGCGAGACCTGCTTCCCGGATCAAGACTCGGGTCTGTACTACTGCGGCGAGGATCCCTGCGGCGGCCTCGACTACCTCGGCGAGTGCGACGGCGACGTCGCGCGCTGGTGCGACGAGGGCGTCGTCGAGGAGCGCGACTGCGCCCGCCAGGGCCTACGCTGCGACTACGTCAACGACCGCATCGGGCACTTCTGCACCCGGTGATTTCGGCTGACTAGCTAGTCGGCCTTGTCCGAGCCGGCCGCCCGATCGGGCGGCGGGTCGGTCGGGCGCGGGGTCTCCGGGCGGGGCCGCATGCCGCTCCCCTCGTAGGGGTCCTCGGCGTGCAGCGGCGGGTTCGGC
>Ga0209475_10004243_pt1 | contig 12444 bp, 14 predicted proteins | sample tdDd471_FD_187128 | JGI IMG/M metagenome (GOLD analysis project Ga0209475, IMG submission 187128) | Marine sediment microbial communities from the Atlantic coast under amendment with organic carbon and nitrate - tdDd47.1 (SPAdes)... | ecosystem: Environmental > Aquatic > Marine > Coastal >...
CCAGCATGCCGATGACCTCGGCCAGCCGCCGGTTGCCGGAGGCCGCGATGATGGTCATGTGGAACCGGCTGTTGAGGTCGGTGATCGCCTCGAGATCCTTGGGCGTGCCGCGCTCCGCCGCCTGGTCCATTTCGGCGGCGAGGGTGCGCAGGGTTTCCAGGTCCTCGGGTGTGATCTTGCGGGCGGCGATGCCGGCGCCGAAGCCTTCGAGGAGGGCGCGCATGTCGGTGATCTCGCCCAGGTCCTGCGTGCTCCATTGCGACACCCGGGCGCCGTGATTGTGCGACATCTCGATGAAGCCCTGCGCGGCGAGCTTCTGCAGCGCGTGCCGGATCGGCGTGCGGCTGACGCCGAGTTTCTCGGCGATCAGTTCTTCCTTGATGCGATCGCCGGCCTTGAGCGCCCCGGACATGATGTCGGATTTCAGCTCGGCATAGGCGCGGTCGGTGGTGCTGGTCATGCCCTGGCTCGGCTTTCTGGATCGAGGCTCCGAGGTCCCCCGGAGTGTCCGGGCGACAACCTACGAACTGACCGCCGACGGTACAAGCTCGTCGAGGCCGATCATGCGGTTGTATTCCGCGAAGCCCATCCTTGCGGTGTTTTCGGGCAGCGACCCATTTCGCTTCATCGCCGCGAAGCAATCCTGCAACTGCCGCGCCGCCACCAGCAGAGCCGAAACCGGATAGAGCGCGACGGCAAAGCCGAGTTTCTCCAGTTCGTCGACGGGCAGATACGGCGTGCGGCCGTCCTCGACCATGTTGGCGACGAGCCGCGCGCCCCTGAAGGTATCCGCGACGCGGCGGAGTTCCTCCATCGATTGCGGCGCCTCGATGAACAGAAGGTCCGCGCCGGCCTCCAGAAACGCCTCGCCCCGACGCAGCGCCTCGTCCATGTCGATGACGGCGCGGGCGTCGGTGCGCGCCATGATCAGGAAATCGTCCGACCGGCGCGCGGCGACGGCGGCGCGGATCTTGGTCGCCGCTTCGTTAGGGTCGATGACCTCCTTCGACGCCATGTGGCCGCAGCGTTTGGGAAACACCTGGTCCTCGATCTGGATGCAGGCCACGCCGGCCTGTTCATAGAGCCGCACCATCCGCGCGACGTTCAGCTCGCCGCCATGGCCGTTGTCGGCATCCGCGATCAGCGGCACGGGTGCCGCCGCCTCCGTCATCGTCCGGGCGCGGTCGGCCATTTCGGTCGCGGTCATCAGGCCGATATCGGGCATCCCCAGGGCCGAGCCCGACACGCCGAACCCGGACATGTAGACCGCGTGAAATCCGGCCTGCGCCGCCAGCCGGGCGGACAGACCGTCATAGGTTCCGGGCGCCATGACGATCCGGCCGCTGTCCAGCAACGGTCTCAGCGATCGGTCGCGCCCGCCTTCGGTCATGGTCGTTCCCCTCCATTCTTGTGCCTCTTTGTATCCAATATAGAGAATTTCGTAAAGCAGGATTGCGGATATATCCTATTTTGGATACAAAGAAGGCAAGCAAATGGAAATCTGCGACAATGGAGGACATCGAAATGGGGATCATCGGATTGCATCATGTCGCCTATCGCTGCAAGGACGCGAAGCAGACCGTGGCGTTTTACCGGAAGTATCTGGATCTGGATTTTCCGATCGCCGTCGCCGAGAACGAGGTGCCGTCGACCGGCGAGTTTTCGCCTCACATCCACATCTTCCTGCAGATGGCCGACGGCAGCTTCGTCGCCTTCTTCGAACTGCCCGAGGACAAGGGCAACATGCTCGACGAGGAAACCCCGTCCTGGGTGCAGCACCTGGCGCTGAAGGTGCCGGACATGGAGACCCTGAACGCCTACAGGGACCGGCTGTTGGCCGACGGCATCGAGGTGGTCGGCCCGACCGATCACAAGATTTGCCAATCCATCTATTTCTTCGATCCGAGCGGCCATCGTCTGGAACTGACGGTCGACACGCTCGGCGACGAACTGGGCGCGGTGTTGCGCGAAAAGGCCGATGCCACGCTCGAGCATTGGGCCCGGACCAAGCGCGCGCCGGACGTCGACGCGGACCTTCACGCGAACGCGCGCGGCTGAGTGACCGGACGGGAAGGGTTGCGCGGCGGCATGGTCTGTTCGGATCTGAAACCGGTGTCTGTCGGCACCCGGGAATATGTCGGGAACAAGCGGGTTCCGGGAGCCCGGCCGCGGGATTCATTGGCAGGGAAGCTCGATTCCGCACGTGCCTCCGTCCGGTCCGGCGGACCGGAACGAAACCGCATTTCCGTCCTGCCGTTTCAAGGCGAATGGTCGGCCTTCGAAGATTTCGCTTTTCGATATCGCTTTACATCTATAAAGTTAGATATCGAAGTAAAGGGGCTCGTGTCGAACGAACGGCGTGCCGCGACGGGGCGGAAGTCGGCTTTTTCTCGCACGCGTGCATGCAGCGGACGACGGGTCCGGCGACTTGAGGGCTTCGAACGGCGGAACCGGGCGAACCTGAAGTCCCGGCCGCGCGATGTCCTCGATTTTCGTCCGGCCGACAGCGCCGGTGACAGACAATCGGGCCCGGGACCGAACTCGGGACCGGACGATTAGAGCGAGGAAACGACCATGCCGATTCAGAGACTTCATCACGCCGCCTATCGCTGCAAGAACGCCGTCGAGACGGTGAAGTTCTACACCGAGCTCATGGAGCTCGACTACGCCATGGCCGCGGCCGAGGACCGGGTGCCCTCGGTGCAGGAGGAATCCCCCTTCATGCACATCTTCTTCCGCATGAAGGACGGCGGCTACGTGGCCTTCTTCGAATTGCCCACCAGCCCGGAGATGGGCCGCGACGAGAACACCCCCGAATGGGTCCAGCATCTGGCGCTGTCGGTCGAGACCGAGGACGAGATGATGCGCTTCAAGTCGAAGCTCGAAAAGGCGGGCATCGACGTGCTCGGACCGGTCGACCACAAGATCTGCAAGTCGATCTACTTCTTCGACCCCAACGGCCACCGGCTGGAAATCGCCTACGACACGACGACGCCCGATATGGCCGAGCGCCTGAAGGAACTCGCCAACCCGATGCTCGACGAATGGGCCAGGACCGGAAAGGCGCCGAAGGACTCGAACTGGAACAAGGAATTCGCCTGACCGGTTCGGAAATTGAAAAGGACGGCAGTCCAAGCTGCCGCCGGGCACGCCGGTAACAACTCGGCGGGCCGAAAAAAGCCGGAAAATCGGCGATACGAGGGAAGGGAAGACGATGACTATCCAGGAAACCGTGCCGGCGGCTGACGGATTTGCCTTTGCCCGTCTCGCCGATGCCGACTGGCGGGAAAAGGGCCTGCGCTCGTTTTTCCGCTATCGCGACCTCGGCGCCACCAAGGCCACCGGCGGTCGCATGCGGGCCCAGCACATCAGGGCGACCGGCGGGTCCGAAATGGCGACCGGCTGGCATTGCCACGATCTCGATTTCCAGCTCGTCTACGTGCTCGCCGGCCATGTCGCGTTCACCGCCGAAGGCTGGGGCGACATCCGGCTGGAGGCGGGCGACTGCGCCCACATCCCGCCCTTCACCATGCATGACGAGACCGAGTTCTCGCCGGATTTCCAGGTCCTCGAAATCACCATGCCGGCACATGTCGAAACGCTCACCGAAAAGCCCGCGAGCCGCGGATCACGCCCTGACACCAAAATGGTGGTGGATCACCTGGGTCCGAATTCTTTCCGTCGTGGAGAGGGGCCGAGAAGCTTCCTCGAATACCGCAATTTCGGCTTGGAGGAAGCGACCGGCGGCCAGGTCCAGGCGCAGGTGGTCCGCACCAACGGCGCCTGCGATTCGAGCACCGGCTGGCACTATCACGAGCTCGATATCCAGTTCGTCTTCGTGCTCGGAGGCTGGGTGAAGACCGAACTCGAGGGCCTGGGCGAATTCCACATGGTCAGGGGCGACGCCATCATGGTGCCGTCGCGCCACAAGCACGACGTGACGGCGTTCTCGGAGGATTTCGAGGTCTTCGAGATCAACGTGCCGGCCGAGTTCGAGACCGTTCCGGTCGATAACCCGACGAAAGCGGGCTGAGGGGTGCCGATGCCGACCGCATACGGAATCGGAGCGTGCCTATGACCCGCATCGCCCTGATCACCGGCGCCGGCGGGACGGGCATCGGCGCGACCACGGCGCGGGTTCTGGCCGAGGAAGGCTATCGCGTCGTCGCCAGCGATCTCGACGCCGCCGCCGCCGAAGCGGTCGCGCTGTCGCTGCCGGGCGAGGGACATCGCGCCTTCCGCCTCGACGTCGCCGACGAGGATGCGGTCATTGCCGCTTTCGACACGATCGAGACCGAGATCGGCCCGGTCGCCGTGCTGGTCACCGCCGCGGGCACGATGATCGCGCCGGCCGACCGGCGGCCGACGATCTCCGACATGGCGACCGAGGCATGGGACAGGACTTTCGACGTCAATCTCCGCGGCACCTTCTTCTGCGTGCGCGAAATGCTCCGCCGCCGCGAGCGCGATCCGGTTCCCGATGCCCGCATGGTGCTGATCTCCTCGGCGGCCGGCCAGACTGGCGGCATGCGCGGCGGCGCCGACTATGCCTGCTCCAAGGCGGCCGTGATCGCGCTTTCCAAGTCGGCGGCCCGCGAGGCGGCGCCGCTCGGCATGACCGTCAACAACATCGCGCCGGGGCCGATCTCGACGCCGCTCTACCACGCGATCGTCAACAAGGAGATGGAGGCGCAGATGATCGCCTCCCAACCGATCAGGCGCATGGGCCAGCCGCGCGAGATCGCCGACATGGTCGCCTATCTGGTTTCCGAGAAGGCCGGCTACATCACCGGCAGCACCGTCGACGTCAACGGCGGCTCGAGGATGCAATGAGGACGGGCCGATGATCGAGCTGCACAGCGTCGGAACGCCGAACGGCCACAAGGTCTCGATCATGCTCGAGGAGGTCGGGCTCGACTACGAGGTGATCCCCTACGACATCTTCTCGGGCGACCAGTTCACGCCTGAATTCCTGGCGCTCAACCCCAACAACAAGCTGCCGGTCATTGTCGACACCGATCCGATCGGCGGCGGCGAGCCGATCGTCGTGTTCGAGACCGGCGCGATCCTCGTCTATCTCGCCGACAAGACCGGCAGGTTCCTGAGCACCGAGCCGCGCGCCCGCACCCAGGCCCTGCAATGGCTGATGTGGCAGATGGCCGGCCTCGGCCCGATGCACGGCCAGGCGCATCATTTCATCCGCTACGCGCCGGCCGGGATCGACAACACCTACGCCACCGCGCGCTATCGCGACGAGGCCGTCCGGCTGCTGGACGTGATGGAGCGGCGGCTTTCCGAGGCCGACTGTCTCGCCGGAGACTATTCCATCGCCGACATGGCGTGCTGGCCCTGGGTGCGGGCGACGGCGCTGATCGATCTCACGCTCGATCCGTGGCCCAACATCCGCCGCTGGTTCGACGCCATCGGGGCGCGGCCTGCGGTGGAGACCGGCGCCAACATCATCAACGATTTCCGCAAGCGTATCGTCTCGAGCGCCAAGGTTCCGATGACCGAGGCGCAATGGTCCGTGCTGTTCGGCGACCGGCAGCACGGCCGGGAAGTGGGATTCGCGGGCGGATGAGCGGCGGCTGGTAAGGCCGTCAAATAACGTCGATATCCAGTCTACTAATGGACCCAGGTCCGGCCGCTGGAAAAGGCCGGGCCAACAAAAAAGGGAGGGAAACATGAGAAATTCCAGCATTGGCAAGCTCTTCGGAGCCTTCGGTCTGGCCGCGGCCCTGTCCGTCGGCGTGGCCTCGGCCTACACGGTGAAAGACCCGCAGCAGAAATACGCCGACCCGGGTATCACCGACGACGAAATCGTCATCGGCCTGCACGCACCGCTGTCGGGCCGGGCCAAGGCGTTCGGCGCCGACGCGCTCGACGCGGCCAGGATGTGGTACGACATGATCAACGCCCGCGGTGGTATCTGGGGCCGCAAGATCCGGGTCATCGTCGGCGACGACAAATGCTCGCCCAACGACCTGCTGGCGGTGGTCAAGAAATTCGTGACCGAGGACAAGGTGTTCCTCGTCAACGGCGGCTCCTGCACCCATGCCGCGGTCGCGGCGCAGGAATACGTCACTCGCGAAAAGGTGCCCTTCGTGATGCTGAATGCGGCGGGCGACGCGGCGGTGTTTCCGCCGACCCGCTACGTCTTCGGCGCCTTCGGCGGCACCCAGCGCACCGTCGGTGGCTCGCTGATCGACTTCGTGACCAAGAATCTCGGCGCCAAGAAGATCGCCTATATCGCCCATGACGACGATTTCGGCGCCTCCAACTACCTCGCCGCCAAGTGGACGGCCGACCAGAACGGCGCCAGCATCGTCGCCGACCAGCGGGTGTCCCGCAAGATCGTCGACGTCACCGCGCCGATGCTCAAGATCCGCGCCTCGGGCGCCGACGTGATCGTCATCACCACCTACACCGGTCCGGCGGCGCTTCTGGTCAAGAAGGCGCACGAGTTCGGCATCAAGATGCCGATCGTCGCCGCCGTGCAGGCCGTCCCCAATCTCGAGGCCTTCGTCAAGAATGTCGGCTCCAAGGAGGCGTTCGCCAATTTCTACTACGGCTCGCCGCTCAACGACCTGACCGACGGTCCGAAGCAGCAATGGGTGATCGACTGGTTCAAGAAGACCTACAACCGCACCCCGACGCCGTTCATGTCCTACGGAATTCCCTCGGCCATGGCGATCGCGCAGGCACTGCACAATGCCGGACCCAACCCGACGCGGGAAGGCTTCATCGACGCCCTGGCGGCGACCCGGTTGAATACCGGCATCCTCGCCGGCCCGATCGAGTTCGGCGACAACAAGCGCGACGGCCACAACGCCTCGATCTTCATCAAGTATGACGGCGCCGGCTCGACCCGGGTGCCGGGCGTGTTCTTCAACCGCATGCCGCTCAACCCGTAAGCGGGTCGGGCAACGTTAGAGGCGCGACGAGGGGAGCAACTGGACGATGTGGACATTGTTCATCTTCCAGGGATTGGCCGGCGGGCTGGTGACGGGCAGCATCTACGCCCTCATCGCCCTGTCCCTGGTGCTCGTCTACAAGTCGACGCACGTCATCAATTTCGCCGGCGGCGAATTCGTCATGATCGCCGCCTATCTGGCGCTGTTCCTGCTCGTCGCCGGCGGATTGACCTACTGGATCGCGGTGCCGCTCTGCGCCGCCGCGACCTTCCTTCTCGGCGCGGTCTTCGAGCGCGTCGTCCTCACCCGCATCCAGGGTCGCCAGCGGCCGGGCCAGAACGTGCTCGTCGCCATGGTGATCGCCACCGTCGGGCTCACCTACGTGCTCAAGGGCATCATCCGGCCGTTCCCCTATGCCGACGAGGTCCGCACCCTGCCGCCGATGCTGGAAAGCGGCCCGATCTTCATCGGTAACGTTGTCATCACACGGCAGGACATCGCCATCTTCTCGATCGCGGTGCTGTCGATGGTCGCCCTGTTCGTGTTCTTCCAGTTCACCCCGCTCGGCCGGGCGCTGCGGGCGACGGCGGACAATCCCCGCGCCGCGGCGCTCGTCGGCATTCCCGTCCGCCGCATGCGCTCCTTCGTCTGGGGGCTGGCCGGCGCGCTGTCGGCCATCGCCGGCATCCTCATCGCGCCCAAGGTGCTGATGACGCCGGACATGGGCGGGCTGATCATCCTCGCCTTCGCCGCCGCGATCATCGGCGGCTTCACCAACATCCCCGGCGTCATCGTCGGCGGCTTCCTGCTCGGCATCGTCGAGAACATCGTCGGCCTGACGATCTCCACCAACGCGATCTCGGTAACGCCGTTCGTGGTCATCATCGCGGTGCTGCTGTTCCGCCCGCAGGGGCTGTTCGGCGGACGCGCCGAGACGAAGAAGGTCTGAGCCGGTGACGAACAACAGGCTGGTCCTCGTCTTCGCCGTGGCGATCGTCGCCGTGCTCGTCGCCGTTCCGCTGTTCGGCTCGATCTACGTGGTGTTCCTCGCCAACATGTTGCTGATGTACGCGGTGCTCGCCGTCGGCCTCGACATCCTGCTCGGCCGCGCCGGCCAGTTTGCCTTCGCCCACACGGCGTTCTTCGGCATCGGCGTCTACACCACCGCGCTGATCAACAACCACACCGGCCTGCCCTTCGTCCTCACCATCCCCGCCGGCGCGGCGGTCGCCGCCCTGGTCGGCGTGATCATCGCGCTTCCGGCGACGCGGCTGCGCCATCTCTATCTCGGGCTCGCCACCTTCGCCTTCGCCGAGGTCGCCCATTGGGTGTTCAACAATTGGGAGAGCGTCACCGGCGGCGCCAACGGCCTGCGCTTCCAGCCGCAAAATACCGGCTTCGGCACCATCACCAACGACCTGCAGGCCTATCCCTTCGTGGTGGTCATCGCGGCGTTCATGATCTGGATCACCCGCAATCTCGAACGCTCGCAGCTCGGCCGCCGCATGGAGGCGATCAAGGAATCGGAAGCCGCCGCGCACGCCTCGGGCATCTCGGTGACCCGGACCAAGGCCGTCGCCTTCACCATTTCCGCCGCCTATGCCGGCGTCGCAGGCGGCATGTACACCCTGTTCCAGTCCTACGTGCACCCGGACGTGCTCGGCTTCGACACGCTGGTTCTCATCCTGTCGATGATCGTCATCGGCGGGCTGGGAACCCTGCCGGGAGTGCTGATCGGCGTGGTGCTGCTCGGCCTGATGCCCGAGGCGATGCGCGGCCTCAAGGTGATGCAGGAGCTGCTCTACGGCGTCATCCTGATCGCCTTCCTGATGTTCATGCCGCGCGGCGTCTGGGGCTTCTTCGGGCCGCTGATCTTCTCCCGGAGCGAGCGCAAGCCGGCGGAGGACAAGCCGTGACCGCGCCGCTGTTCCAAATCGACAACCTGCATGTCCGCTTCGGCGGGCTGCACGCACTGCAGGGACTTTGGCTCGAGGCCGAGGCGGGCCAGATCCACGCGCTGATCGGGCCCAATGGCGCCGGAAAGTCGACGACGCTCAACTGCATCTCGCGTTTCTACAATCCGGCCGAGGGCCGGATCGCCTTCGACGGCCACGACGTCCTCTCCCTCGCGCCCTGGCGCATCCCCGGGCTCGGCATCGGCCGCACTTTCCAGAACATCGAATTGTGCATGCAGATGTCGGTGCTCGAGAACGTGCTCGTCGGCATGACGCCGCAGATCCCGGGCTACATGCCGTTCTTCCCCGGCCGCAAGCGCCGCGAGATCGAGGCGAAGGCGCGACGCGACGCGGAGGAACTGCTCGAGTCCTTCGACCTGCTCGCCGATCGCGACACCCCGGCCGAGGCGCTCGACTACGGCCACCAGAAGCTGCTCGATCTCGCCCGCGCGCTTGCCGCCAGGCCGCGGCTGCTGCTGCTCGACGAGCCCGCGGCGGGCCTGCGCAACCAGGAGATCGGGCATCTGCGCACTGTGCTGCGCCGGCTTGCCGACCAGGGGCTGACCATCATTCTGATCGAGCACGTGATGCAGCTCGTCATGGGCGTCGCCGACATCATCACGGTGCTCAATTTCGGCCAGCGCATTGCCCACGGCACCCCGGCGGAAATCCGCGAGGATCCCGACGTCATCGAGGCCTATCTGGGACAGGGCGATCATGCTGCGGATTGAGAACCTTGCCGTCAGCTACGGCGCCGTCCGCGCGCTCGAAGGCGTGTCGATGGAGGTGGGCGAGGGCATCGTCTGCCTGCTCGGCGCCAACGGCGCGGGCAAGTCGACCACGCTGAACGCGATTTCCGGAATCGTCCGGCCGTCCGCCGGCCGCATCCTGTTCGAGGACGAGGATATCGCCGGCATGGCGCCGGAAAAGATCGTCGCCCGCGGCATCGTCCAGGTGCCCGAGGGCCGCGAGATCTTCTCGGAGATGACGGTCTTCGACAATCTCCGCCTCGGCGCCTATCTGCGCTCCGACAGGAAGGCGGTGGCCGACGATCTCGAACGGGTGCTCGACTATTTCCCCGCCCTGCGCGAGCGGCTCAACCAGCTCGCCGGACGGATGTCGGGCGGCGAGCAGCAGATGCTCGCCATCGGCCGGGCGCTGATGGCGAAACCGCGGCTGCTGATGATGGACGAGCCGAGCCTCGGCCTGTCGCCGGTGCTGGTCGAGAACCTGTTCCGCATCATCGAGCGGGTGCGTCAGACCGGCGTGCCGATGCTGCTGGTCGAGCAGAACGCCCAGATCGCGCTCGGCGTCAGCGGTTACGGCTACATCCTGGAGAACGGCGAACTGATCCTCGAGGGCAAGTCCTCCGCCCTCAAGGCCAACGAGGCGGTGCGGGAAGCCTATCTGGGGATATGAAGCGCCGGATCGGCGGGACGATGCGTTGAGGGACATGGCATGAGTGCAATCGATTTCACCGGCAAGGTCGCGGTGGTGACCGGCGCGGGGCGTGGACTCGGCCGGGCCTATGCGCTCGAATTCGCCCGTCGCGGCGCCAAGGTGGTGGTCAACGATATCGGCGCCTCGCTCGCCGGCGACGGCCATTCGCGGGCCCCCGCGTCCGATGTGGTGGCGGAGATCGAGGCGGCGGGCGGCACCGCGGTCGCGAACTTCGACGACATCGCCACACGCGATGGACCGGGCGTCGTCAACCACGCTCTCGAGGCTTTCGGCACCGTCGACATCCTGGTCAACAATGCCGGCCGGCTCGAACACCACGCTTTCGAGGACCTGCCGGAGGAATCCTTCCGCGCCACCCAGGACGTGCACCTGTTCGGAACCTTCCAAACCACCCGCGACGCCTACCGGATCATGCGCGAGAAAGGCTACGGCCGCATCGTGCTGACCACCTCGCAGGTCGGCTTCTTCGGCAAGGTCGGCTCGATCGCCTACGGCGCCGCCAAGATGGGCGTCCTGGGTCTGCTCGCGACCCTGAAGCTCGAGGCGCCGCAGCACGGCGTCCAGGTCAACGCCATTTCCCCCTTCGCCGGCACCCGCATGTCGGTCGGCGCCTTCCCCGAAAGCGTCATGCCGCTGATCGCGCCCGAACAGGTCTCGGCCGCCGTGATGGTCCTGTGCTCGGACGCCTGCGACCGCTCGGGCGACATCATCGTCGCCGGCGGCGGTCACTATTCCGCCGCCCGGATGGTCGAAACGACCGGGATCGATCTCGATTTCGACGCGATCACCGCCGAGGCCATCGCCGCGCGCTATGCCGAGGTCCTCGACGATTCCGGGGCCAAAACCTACGACACCGCGCTCCAGGCGATCGACAAGACGTTCGAGCGGATCATGAAGCACGCCGAGTGAAAGACAGGAGGAAACGTCATGGATGAGAACACCGTCTATATCGTGCAGTTCTGGGTCGACCCGGACGAGGGCCACAAGGTGATCGACTGGCTGAAGCGCACCCATCTCGCCGACGTCGCCGGTCAGCCCGGCTTCCTGTGGGCGCGCATGTTCGAGCTCGAGCAGACCGACGAGGACGGCTGGCCGGCCTACATGATGACCTACGGGCTCGAAAGCCGCGAGGCGCTGGACGCCTATTTCGAAAGCGACGCGCCGCGGCGCTATGCCCGCGAGCGCAGCGATCTCGATCTCGACCGGCTGATCCGCGCCAACCGCTTCTTCGGCAAGGTCGCCCGGCGGATCGGCTCGTAACCAACGACGAATACGGAACGGAAAGGGGAACCATGGCACGCGTATTGATCCTGTTTCACAGCTGGACCGGCAATGTGCACCGGCTGGCCGAGGCGGTGACCGAGGGGGCGGCGTCGGTCGACGGCGTCGAGGCGGTTCTCAAGCAGGTGCCGGAGATCGTGTCCGACGAGGTGCTGGAACGCGCCGGCGCGCTCGAGCCGCGCAAGGCCTTCGCCCATCTGCCGGAGGCGACGATCGAGGAACTGCCCGATTATGACGGCTATTGCTTCGGCACGCCGACCCGCTTCGGCAACATGAGCTCGACCATGCGCAGCTTCCTCGACCAGACCGGCCGCTATTATGTCGACGGCATCCTCGCCGGCAAGCCGGCCACCGTGTTCTGCTCGACCGGCTCGGGCGGCGGCATGGAGACCACGATCACCAGCTTCTGGCACACGCTCGCCCATCACGGCATCACCATCGTGCCGCTCGGCTACCGGGCGACGGAAATCCGCGACGTCTCGGTCGCCCATGGCGGCAGTCCCTACGGCGCGAGCTCCCTGTCGCGGGCGACCGACGAAACCGGCAAGGCGCTCGAACGCGCCGCCGCCGTCACCCAAGGCCGGGTGCTCGCCGAGATCGCCGTCAAGCTCGCCCGCGACTGACAGAATTCCTCCCCTTCAGGACCGACAGGAGACCTTCCCCATGGCGAGCCATGAAATCGACCGCGTTCCGGTCATCGTCCAGTTCGAAGACAATTCGTCCTTCACCGAAACCTACGGCTTCGTCGGCAGCCAGGGCTACGTGTTCCTGGAAGGCCAGTTGATCCTGCCGCGCGGCAAGCCGTCGGACACGCTGTTCGTGTTCATGCATCC
>Ga0209475_10004245_pt1 | contig 12444 bp, 12 predicted proteins | sample tdDd471_FD_187128 | JGI IMG/M metagenome (GOLD analysis project Ga0209475, IMG submission 187128) | Marine sediment microbial communities from the Atlantic coast under amendment with organic carbon and nitrate - tdDd47.1 (SPAdes)... | ecosystem: Environmental > Aquatic > Marine > Coastal >...
CCTGATCCGCATAGCCTCGGCGTCCGGGTTGTTCTCGGGGAAATCAGATCCGGCGCGCGCCTGAAACTGAATGGTATTACTGCCGTCACGCGCCTTAACCAATGCGCTGTTGGTATGACGCACAAAGTCCTTACTCTCGTGCATCTGAGCACAGCCGCTCAACCAAACCAGGGGCAATAAAATTATTAGTGTGCGTAACATGCTCAACTCCGTTTCACACGTCTGTTTAAAGAAGATAGACCATGCGGGGCAGGCGCAGTGTTGTCAACCAACATAGGCATTCTCGACCTGTCAGGAACTCCCGCGTACACTGAACCAACCAAACCATCCGGAGAACGCTGGTGAGTAACGTCGAGTTTCCGAAGTTTTTCAGCACAGAGGCCGTAGGCGGTATGTTGCTGTTGGTGGCTGCCATCCTCGCCATGGTCTTAAAGAACTCACCTTACGGTGAAGCCTATGCCGCCCTTCTCGAAACGCCGGTTGCGATTTCAGTTGGTGCACTTGACGGCGCGTTCGATATCAACAAACCACTGATACTCTGGATCAATGATGGCTTAATGGCCGTCTTCTTTTTCATGATCGGCATGGAAGTAAAACAAGAGATATTGGTTGGTCAACTATCGGATGTCCGCCAGACCATCCTGCCATCTATAGCCGGGATCGGCGGCATTCTTGTACCCGCCGGACTGTACTACCTGCTCACCATGGATAGCCCTGCCGCGATACAAGGCTGGGCAATTCCTACCGCAACCGACATCGCCTTTGCACTCGGCATACTTGCACTGGCCGGGCCGCGCATCCCTTTGTCTCTCAAACTGTTTCTCATGACGCTGGCCATCATAGATGACGTCGGCGCCATCCTGATTATTGCTTTCTTCTTCACCAAGAAACTATCACTGATGGCCATGACTGTTGCGGCTCTCAGCGTCGCGACTCTGTTTATCATGAAGGCAGCAAAAGTCATGCGACTCGGACCTTATATCTTTGTCGGCATGATCCTTTGGGCCTCTGTACTAAAGTCAGGCGTTCATGCAACTCTGGCCGGCGTCATACTCGGCTTTTGCATCCCCATGGGTCCGAGGGAAGAGTCCAGAGAGCACGAGTCACCCTTGACGATGCTGTTACATGAAGTTCACCCCTGGGCAGCGTTCTTCATACTTCCGGTATTTGCTTTCGCTAATGCCGGCGTATCGCTGGACGGCATTAAATTTTCCGATCTGTTCAACGGCGTGCCCCTCGCAATCATGGTGGGCTTGTTCATCGGTAAGCAAGTCGGCGTTTTCGGATTCGCGTTGTTCGCAATCAAAAGTAAGCTCTGCGAATTACCGAAGGACGTGAACTGGGGGCAACTGTACGGCGTTGCCATACTGACCGGCGTCGGATTCACCATGAGTCTGTTTATAGGCTCGCTGGCGTTTGAAGAAAGCGGTGCCCTGGGGAACAGCCGGCCGGACCGGTTGGGAATTATTGCCGGCTCACTCATGGCCGGTATTGTCGGGTTTATCGTTGTTAAGTTGAGCAGCCGCAAAACCTTGCCGGCTCAAGCGGGCGAATAGATTCTCATCATCGGCAGCGCCGCTGCTATTCTTTGAGTGTAATTTGCAGCTGACCGTCACGCACCCGGATTTCATCGACACCATCAGCAAAGCCCTGCCAGAAGCCTTCATCAGCACCAAATTCGCTGACCAAATCTACATTCTTCAAGTTGCCCAGCCAGGCGTTGGGAACCGGTACGCCCATAATACTCACACCCTTCAACGCTACGACCGGCCGGCCGTTGGCGAAAGCCAACTCAACACCGGTCGCTATCCTTACCGTCTTGCCTCCCATAACAGGAAAATCAGGGTCGAGGGGAATCAGCATCGTGGCACTGGCCAGATCATCCGAAAAATCAATTGCCAGCTTGGTGGCTAACTGCGGATCCGCGGCAATGAGTGAATTAATCTCTTTCTCGCTAAAGCTCACGTCACGACTCGCGCCTGCTTCTGAATAAGCTTCTGCACGCAACACTGAAGACGTACCGCTATTGCGATCAACCGTGATGCCGATAACTTCCAACTTGGTGTCCAGCTTTTCCTGCTCTAAAGCGCTCAACGTCACAGGTCGGAAATCCGCAGGAAAAATATAAGTGCGAATAAGCAAAATGCTGCCTACTACCGTCACCAGAAAAACGGCAACAACGATCAACAACACCTGAGAACCGGAGAAACCTTTTTTAGCTTCTACGGCTTGCTGCTCTGATGATTCCGGTTCACTCATGCTCTACTCCTGAAGACGTCTTACGATTATAACGTCCGGGGACTAATCAGGTTGTCAGCGGCGACGTTTCTTGGAACCGTCATCGCGCGGCGGCAAACCCGTATGCTGCGTTAATGTCGGCTTGCCGGACTTACGACGCCCGTGTGCCTTGGCTGAATTTTTGCGCCGCGGTGACTTATAGTCCCGCTGCTCCGGATCGTTGGCCGGAATCAGTTGGTGCGGCTTGTCACCTATCAGATCACCACGCCCCATGCGCTTCAGAGCCTCCCGCAGGAGCTTCCAGTTGGACGGATCGTGGTAGCGCAAAAATGCCTTATGCAGACGGCGCTGCTCCGGATCTTTTACTGCACCAACTGTATCGCTCTTATAGGTCACCCGCTTCAAAGGGTTCTTTCCGGAGAGATACATCGCCGTAGCGGTTGCCATTGGTGAAGGATAGAACGCTTGCACCTGATCAGCGCGGAAATCGTTTTCCTTCAGCCACAACGCCAAATTCATCATGTCTTCGTCGGTAGTACCCGGATGGGCGGCGATAAAGTAAGGGATTAGATACTGCTCCTTACCCGCCTCCTTGGTGAACTTCTCAAACATTCGTTTAAACCGGTCGTAACTACCGATACCCGGCTTCATCATTTTTGAAAGGGGACCCTGCTCGGTATGCTCCGGCGCAATTTTTAGGTAGCCACCGACATGATGCGTAACCAGTTCCTTCACGTACTCAGGATCTTCAACAGCCAGGTCATAGCGCAAGCCGGAAGCGATAAGAATCTTCTTAACACCCGGCAACTCTCTCGCCTTTCTATAAAGCTGCGTGAGGGAAGAGTGATCTGTATTCAAGTTGGAGCAAATGCCCGGATAAACACAACTGGGTTTACGGCAAGCTGCTTCTATTTCGGGACTCTTGCAAGCCAGACGGTACATGTTGGCTGTAGGACCGCCCAAGTCAGAGATGACGCCGGTAAATCCGGGCACCTTGTCACGAATATCTTCAATTTCAGCCAATATCGAGTCTTCGGAACGATTCTGAATGATGCGTCCTTCGTGCTCGGTAATCGAGCAGAAAGTACAGCCACCAAAACAGCCGCGCATAATATTCACTGAGAAACGAATCATCTCCCAGGCAGGTACTTTAGCGTCGCCATAAACCGGGTGTGCAATTCGCTTGAATGGCTGTGCGAATACAAAATCCATTTCTTCTGTAGATAGCGGCAGCGGCGGCGGATTCAACCAAATGTCAGAATCACCATGGCGCTGCACCAAGGCACGGGCATTGCCCGGATTGGTCTCAAGATGCAAAACACGATTTGCATGGGCATACAGCACGGAATCGTTACGCACCTTCTCGAAAGCCGGCAACCGGATGACCGTGCGCTCCCGCCGAAGTCTGGGATTAGACTGAAAGCGCACTACTGCGCCGTCGGTATCTGTACTCTCAACACCCGCCAGCGCAGCATTGCGCCGCTCACGTTCACAATCGTCCATCTCTTTAATATTGATGTACGGGTTCACAATTTTTTCGACGCGGCCGGGGCGGTCTATTCGGGTCGAATCTATTTCTGTCCAATCTTTTGGCGTATCAGACCGGACAAAGGCGGTGCCGCGCACGTCAGTAATGCTCTCCAACGCATCGCCACGCGCCAGCCGGTGGGCAATCTCGGCAATCGCCCTTTCAGCATTGCCGTACAAAAGGATATCGGCTGCGGCATCAACCAAAACCGAACGGCGAACCTCATCCTGCCAATAGTCGTAATGAGCAATACGCCGCAACGAAGCTTCAATACCGCCTAAAACAACCGGCACATCCGGCCAGGCTTCTTTACACCTTTGCGAATAAACCAATGAACAGCGGTCCGGACGCTTGCCGCTTTGACCACCGGGTGTATACGCATCATCGGAACGGGGTTTACGGTCGGCGGTATACCGGTTGATCATTGAGTCCATGTTGCCGGCAGTCACGCCGAAAAACAGGTTGGGTTTCCCAAGCTCCATGAAAGGATCTTTTGACTGCCAATCAGGCTGCGCAATAATTCCGACGCGAAAGCCCTGCGACTCAAGCAAGCGACCAACTACCGCCATCCCGAAGGACGGATGGTCAACATAAGCATCGCCGCTGACAATAATAATGTCACAGGAATCCCAGCCAAGCTCATCCATATGAGCACGGGTCATCGGCAAGAAATCTGCTGTACCAAAACACTCGGCCCAGTACTTCGGGTAGTCAAAGAGTTTGGTTGCAGGACGCTGTGGGATAGCGGTGTTCATAGGGTTGCGAAAGGCGCTCGGAGGCTGGCGGACTGTGCATCAGTATATATCAGCACCGCTTGCAGCATTGATCAGACGCTACGGGCACAAAAAAGCCGTCCGGAGACGGCTTAATCGTGGTTGTTTATACCATTCAGCCTATAGCTGAATCTTGCCGCCGTTGGGGTTTTCCTGCCCGGGGACATAGATTGCATTGGCCTGCTCGCGACGCATTTCCTCAAGCTTGGCGGCGGTCTCTTCAATTGACTGTTGAGCGGCATCACCGAAACCTGCACAAGCCTCTTTAAGACCGGGGCCGGGCAGTTCGAAGCTCAGCGGCATAGGACCGGCGGCAGTCATAATCTGAGCCTGGCCCAGAAAAAGAACGTCACGCGAAGCGTCTACTTCGCCCTCAGCAGTTACGGGTGTCATACGACGAATGGTGCCGACTTTGCGGTCTGTCAGCACTTCCTCGAGATAAAGATCATTGGCGTCAAACTCTGGAGCGCCTTCAGCTTCTGTTGTCATTGTCTTTTCCGAAATCAGGGTAGATGTAAGGGGCGCAGCCTACCAGAAAACGAATCGTTTAAAGACCCCTCCCGACGACAACCGGCGAAATTGCTCAAACGTGACCCCGTTCTCTGATTGTTTCGTAGATTTTCTGCACCATTTTCAATGCGATACCGCAGCAAACCAGCACAGACAGGGAGTGGCATCGCGCGCATCGAAGATTATGTTGAGTAACAGTCGTGAACAGCAAATAGAGATTCTTAAATGCATTTAAAAACAGATTCTTACAACTTGCTCAGACTCAAAAAAGAACTGGCTGCATACGTGACGCAGGTCTCATTTGTTGCAAAACGCCTGACTTATACTTTAGTGCTCTAAAAACCTTTAACGGCTTAACATTATGTCATTACGGACAAATCAGACAGGACTGACGATAGTCGAAATGATGATCACGTTATTCGTGGTCTCGATACTCGTGTCGCTTGCCGGCACATCTTTCGGCACATTTATGGCCAATAACCGTATGGCGCTGGCCGTAAACGACATTAACTCTGTTATTCACCTGGCCCGGACCGAAGCCATTAAGCGCAACGCATCGGTATCCATCTGTGCCAGTACGTCTTACTACGACGCGTCTCCCGATTGCGATGACGGTGCGACTTTTGATGACGGCTGGATCATGTTTATCGATGCAGTCGACGGCAATGCAGCTAACTTGAAGGTGGACAACGGTGACAAGATTATCAAAGGTCACGGTCCCGCCTCAGACGACCTCATTCTGTCGGTAGCCGACGCCAGTAATCCGCTGAGTAGCCGCCAGTTTGTTTCGTTTCAGCCTAGCGGATATCCGTACAAGAGCATTGGCGGCAAGGCCGCTGTCGTTAATTTCCAGATCTGTGACAGTCGCGGAGATAAAGACACCGGTGGCGGCATAGCTGCCGGGCGCTGGGTCACTATTACTCCAACAGGCCGCCCCCAAATGCATCGGGAGAAAGATGCCGTCGAACACAAGAACAACCCGAACGGCGGTTGTGGTGAGAAAGAGAGCGAGCCGGAAGTTGCATGATTAAACGAAGCGCTAAAAGCCTTAACAAGCTACCGATACGACAGCGGGGGTTCACTCTGCTTGAATCGCTGGTAGCTCTGGTGATTCTGTCTATCGGGATGCTGGGCGTAGCAGCTCTGTTTTTTGAAGGACTGAAATCGAGCAGAACGGCTGTTTACAGAACCACAGCTATTTATCTGGCCAGCGACATGGCTGACCGCATTCGCTCCAATCCTGATGCACAAGCCGAGTATGCCAAAGAAGGCGCCAACAGCAGTTGCATCAGTAAAACCAAAAGTTGCACACGTGCTGAGATGGCAGCCGACGATATTTTCAACTGGAAGAAAGAAGTTACTTCCCAAATGCCGGGCGGCACGACCTCATCAGTAACCTACGCCGCGGGAACACCCGCTGACAGCTATCTGATCACTCTATCGTGGAAAGAACCCGGCTTTCCTGACGGGCTTAGCTATAGCTTGCTCATGGAACAACGGAACTAGGACTCGCCACTTATGTATTCGCTAAATCAACAAAGACAAAGTGGTATGACGCTCATCGAAACGATGATCGCCATGGCGATCGGTATGTTTCTGATTTTGGGTGCAGTAACGGTTTACACACAAGGTCGTGCTTCTTTTCAGACAACGGAAGGCGTCTCGCGCACGCAGGAAAATATGCGTTTCGCACTTGATGTTATTGAGCCTGATTTACGTCTTGCCGGTTACTGGGGCTTACACAATGATGGTGTTGTCGTTGATGGCACCGCATCGATCAGCTGCGAAGGCAACGACGTTAGCGGCTGGGTACTCAATACCGAAACCGGTATAGCGGCCCGAAACAATATTACTGCAGCAAAAAAAGACAATGTTGCTGATGGAGCCTTTGTAGCGGGCACTTGCCCCAGCTTTACCGGTGGAATAAAAACCGGCACAGACGTACTTGAAATTCGACACGCTACCGGCGACCGCACAGCGCTATCTGCAGGCACAGTGCAAGTTCAAAGCGAGTTGGCGAAAAGCCAAATATTCACCAATGGATCAAAACCACCCGGATACAACAAGGTACTACCCGCAGAAACCGGCACCTTCGATTACTCATTCAGCACCTATTACGTGGCCAATGAGTCCGGCAATATGCCCGGGCTTTCCTCGCTACGTAGAAAAACTCTAGACGGAACAACCGTTGTAGATGAAGAAGTCATCGCCGGTGTCGACAACATGCAGATTCAATTTGGCGTTGACACAGACGGCGATGGTGCGGCCAACCGGTATGTCGACCCGGACCCGGGTTCGTACACCTCTGACAATGTGGTTTCGGTTCGCCTGTGGTTTCTTATGAAAGCAGAAAACGATGAACGTGGTTTTACTGATGAACGTGAATACGAACTGCCGGATGGCACCAAGATTACGCCTAAAGACGGCTATCGTCGCCTGAAAGGATCGAAAACGGTCTACCTCAGGAATTGACGGGAAAACGAATGATGAAGAGTCACTGCAAACAATCCGGCGCTGCACTTATTACGTCGCTCATGCTCCTTACAGTACTGACACTTTTGTCGGTTTCGGTAATGAGTACATCGCGTATGCAAATGAGTATGGCGGCCAACGTAGAAACTAACGAGGATGCCTTCCAGCTGGCACATACAGCGGGTGAGCGCTACGTTTCTGCAGTCTGGAAAAATGATGCCTGCGTTAATGACCAAACACCCGGTACTTGTAACTTCGCCGACCAAACGATCAAGCATGGCGAAAAGGTAATGGGCACGATCAGCGCCACCAACGTGTATACAGACCTCATTAAAAAATGCCCCTCCAACCGGGCAGGTAACGAATACACCATGGAAACATTTCAATCGTTTCATTTTGAAGTAACCAGCTCTGGCAAAACCACATCGTCTAGGGGTGGTGAAGCCGTGCAACGCCAAGGCTGGTACGTTTGCGCCCCCGTGCAGCAATAGACACTGAAGCATGCCCATATCACTAAGGCAGCGGAGATTTACCATGATTAAAAAACTAGCCGGAAATATTCGAAGATACAGCGTGCTAACAGCCGCAGTTACGGGCTTGCTGCTAGGTGCAAATGCCTTCTCCGCCTTGAATGTAATCAGTGAAGTTTATGAAGTTAAGGCTTCAGCTGTGAACATATCAGGCGCCCGTGTCACCGTTTTAACGTGCGAAGAGTGCCAGCGCATCAGCCTCAAGGTAAGCGATCAGGCTACACGCTTTGTTGTTAAGAAAAACGGCAAGGTAGATGATGTTGCCAAAGCTGACTTCAGTAAATTGCTAATGAAACTGGATAACCGCGGCTCACTAGTCGTTGTTTTCTACGACCCGAAAACAAAAGTCATATCGGAATTACGTCTGAGCCTATAGGAAAGCTATTTATAGCGTCAGTTCGCCTGCACAAGCAGCTAGCAGGCGTAGCGCGAGGAAAAAGTTATGAACACACTGATAACAAAAGCACGTAGGCAACTACTGATCACTTTGGCGAGCTCAGGGCTAGCCATGTTGGCCGGTTCCGGACCGCTGTATGCGGATGACATTGAAATTTTCGTTGCCGGTGAAGACCCTAACGCCACCGGCGGTGCTTACCCGAACATCATGTTCATTATCGATACCTCGGGCAGTATGGACAACACTGTTCAAACTCAGGTGGACTGGGATCCGGCAGCAACGTTCATCGGTCCCTATAACTCAGGCCGCATTTACTGGGCCACCTCCAACAAAAAACCGAGCTCTGGCACAGACCGTTACTTCGACAAATCGCGCAACTTCTGCGAGAGCTCCAAGCAGGTATTCTTAGGCGGTGCCTTTTATCAAGGTCAACTGCTTGCCTGGCGCAACTCAGGCAAGGCCAACAAGCGCCGCTGGTATCCGCTAAGCAGCTCAAACCGCAGCCGTGATGTTGAATGTAAGGCCGACAGATACATCCCGCACGGCAAGGCATTTGATGATGGCGAGCCATACGCGGCTGACGGGAGAAACGGCCCCTATGCTTCGAACACCACCAATGAACCCTCGTGGAACGACACCTATTACCTGTTCGATGGCAACAGGCTGAATTGGGAAGCGAGTGACGGCACTGTAGCTAAACAACGTATCGAAATCGTTCAGGAAGTGGTTTCGGACATGCTGGATGCTCTTAGTAGCGTGAATGTGGGTCTGATGCGCTTCAACCGGGACGCTGGTGGTCCGGTAATAATGGAAATGCAGAACATTGACTCGGGCACTGTACGCGTAGACATGCAGGCTAAAATCAACGCCCTGTCTGCCGATGGCTGGACGCCGTTATCGGAAACTTTCTATGAGTTCGGCCAATACATGTACGGCAGAAGTGTCGACTATGGTGATGGTCGTGAACACCTGAGTGTTGCCGGATCACGTGTCGGCAATTCAACCAGCTCTAAGATATATAAATCTCCCGTTGAGTTCGCCTGCCAGAAAAACTATGTGGTATTCCTGTCTGATGGTGCACCAACTGAAGATACGGGGGCTGAGAATAAGATCGAAGCCTTACCCGACTTTAAAAAGTACACCGGTAACGCGGATTGCCAAAACGATCACGGCGACTCTGATGGTAAGTGCCTCGATGAACTCGGTCTTTACTATGCCAACAAGGACATCAACCCACTGCTAAGTGGTGATCAGACGATTACTACCTACACCATTGGCTTTACCGAGAATCTGCCTTTAATGAGGGACGCCGCTGAGAAAAGCGGAGGCAAATACTTCCAGGCAGACAACACAGCCGAACTTGCATCTGCACTAACCAAGATCGCTGTGGAAATCCTTGATGACTCCACAACATTTACCGCACCTGCTGTGCCGGTAAACTCTTTTAACCGTACTCAGACACTGAGCAGCATCTACACCTCTTTGTTCCAACCTTCCTCATCGGTGCATTGGCCCGGTAATCTGAAGCGCTACACCTTCAAAGACGGCAAGTTCTATGGTCAGGACAAGCTCGAAGCTGTTGATCCCGACACAGGCTTCTTTAAAAATGATGCCTGGAGTTACTGGAGCCTGACGCCTGATGGCGACAACGTACCAAAAGGCGGTGCTGCTGAAGAAATACCCACATTTGTAAGCCGTAAGGTTTACACCGATATTGCCGGCTATACGCTCACCACTGCGGGCAACCGAATCAATATCGGCAACCAGAATCTCACCAATGCCGTACTGGGCGCACCTGATGGGGACGTTACCGTCAATGGCCTTACTATCCAACAGCGCCCGCACCTCATTGGCTGGATGATGGGCATGGACGTATTCAACGACGACGATGACGACTCCTATACAGACGACCGTCACCAGATGGGCGACCCGCTGCACGTACGACCGGTACCGCTGGTATATGGCGGCACCGCAGACAACCCCGATGTAGTTGTATTTCTGACAACTAACGATGGCTATTTGCATGCTGTCAGCGGTCAAACAGGCGAAGAACTATGGTCATACATTCCATCATCTCTGCTTAATCGCATGTTCAAAGTCTATGACGATGAAGTAACACCCATTAAAAATTACATTCTCGATGGGCAGCCTGTTATCCACGTGCTTAACGATGACGGCCAACCGGGTTTCAAAGACAACGAGAAAGTAGTCATGATCTTTGGCATGCGCCGGGGCGGAACCAGCTACTTTGCTTTGGATATAACCGACAAAAACAATCCGGTTAAGCTCTGGGAAATCGATGACGACGAAAATGGCGATTTCCCGGATATGGGTCAGACCTGGTCTACGCCCCAAATAGGCATGGTTGATCTGGGCGGCACCGAAACGCCTGTTGCGTTCTTCGGTGGCGGTTATGACAGCGGGCAGGATAATGACAACTTCCGCACTGATACGGTAGGTAACGCCATATACATGGTTGATCTTTTAACCGGCAAAAAACTCTGGAGCGCGGGCCCTGACAGTTCATACAACCTGTCACTGGCTAAAATGGAACACTCCATTCCAGCGCCTCTGAGAACACTCGACGTCAACCTTGACGGTTACATTGACCGTATTTACACAGGCGATATGGGTGGCAGAATTTGGCGTATCGACTTAACCAACGGCAATAGCGCATCGACCTTTGCACAAGGTGGCGTCATTGCAAATCTGGGCGCTGCTGAACTTAACAGCCCGGCAGCAGCCGATATACGTCGCTTCTATAACCAGATTGACGTCGTCGAATCCCGCGTAGGAGCGCAACGTTACTTTGCCCTGAATGTTGGATCAGGCTATCGCGCGCACCCGCTTGACCGTGACGTTGATGAGCAGTTTTTCTCTGTTCGCGACTTCAAACCATTTGAATCGCTGAAATCAGACGACACTGCCTTTACATCACCTATGGTCATAGGCGATCTCACCGACATAACCAATGTGCTTACTACCGCCATGCCATACAACACCAAAGGGTGGAGATTATCGATGACACTGGCGGCTGGCGAGAAAGTGCTGGGGCGCTCATTAACGATTGGCGGCGCAGTATTATTTACTTCGTTCTCGCCGGGTTCTTCGGCCAGCACCTGTAAGGCAGCCAAAGGCGTTAACCGCTTGTACGCTGTTAGCCTAAGCGAGGGTCGCCCTGTGCTAAACCTTGACGGCAAATTTATACCCGTACCGGTGGGCACCACGGGCTTGAACACCAGCAGTTATCAACAAGAACTGCAGTTCCCGGGTCTGGGCTCAGAAGTACATGCTATTTCCACGCCTTCTGATGGCACCAATCAGGGCGGACTGTCTATTTGTTCCAGTCTGACATGCGCGGAAGCCGTTGATGATTCCGGCTCGCTAACCTACTGGACGGAGGGCTTGTAACGTGAACCTGTTAACAAACCAACTACGACGCGGCAAGCAATCGGGCGTTACTCTCGTAGAACTGATGGTGGTCATTGTAATCTTCGGCATACTGATGAGTGTCGCTGTGCCGTCATACCGGGACTACATGATCAGGGCCAACCGGACCGATGCGAAAGCGGCACTGTTAACGCTGGCTGCTGCGCAGGAAAAGCATTACCTGCAGAACAACACCTACAGCACCAAGCTGGATGATCTGGGTGTTAGCGCCAAATCAGAATACGGTCACTACACCATCGCTATTGCATCGGCGGACGCAACTGACTTCGTTGCTACCGCCACACCTCTCGATGGTCAGGCGCAAGATACTGATTGTGCTCTGCTCGCAGTAGACTCGCTGGGGCGCACTTTCGGTGGCAAAAGCCCCATTAATAAAGCCAACAACAACACCAAGTGCTGGGGCACCTACGACTAGCACTATTGGCTTCAAGTCATAAAAAAAGCCCCGGCATTTCAAATGCGCCGGGCTTTTTTTTGACACTTAAAGGATGCGCGTCAGGAGCGGCCCAACTGCTGCAACCAAGCTATCAATACTGTGCCGGGCAC
>Ga0209475_10004251_pt1 | contig 12424 bp, 7 predicted proteins | sample tdDd471_FD_187128 | JGI IMG/M metagenome (GOLD analysis project Ga0209475, IMG submission 187128) | Marine sediment microbial communities from the Atlantic coast under amendment with organic carbon and nitrate - tdDd47.1 (SPAdes)... | ecosystem: Environmental > Aquatic > Marine > Coastal >...
CCGTTAATATGAAACGGTAAACAATATCTGACCACTTCAGGCCATCACTGTAAGAAAAAGCAAACACTTTGCCGATATCTAAACTTCTAAATTGTCTATGTTAGAATTTACTCAATATCAGCTATAGACCAAATCCCGTTGAAGATATTTTAAAGGAAGCTTTGAAAACAAAAAAAGCAGACCTCCAGAGAAATCTACTTCACTAAAAATATAATGTTTTCTCCAAAAGATTATATTTGGAATTGGGTGAAAATAACTGATTTTGACCTTAAGGAGTAATTAGAAGTATAAGCCAATTAATGGCTACCTTTCCAGAAAGCAGATATTTATAATTGTTGAGGGAAAATGGAGGGTGAAAAATTAACACAGGCCATAAATTATTCTCTAGTTCATAGAGTATTGGTCATGATAGTGATTCATCAAGTTGTTCGAGAGATGTCACAATTGTTCCAACAACAGCATGGTCGAACTCTTCTCTATCGCTTTCTTCGTGAGTACCTTTATTAAGGTATAACCAATGAGGATCTTGTCCATTCACGCCAAGCAAGTTTTCAAAAGCATCTAAAATTCCATCCTTATTGGGAATATCTGCTTTTGACCTATTCATTTTTGAATTCAAGTTTTCTACAAGCGCCCTAAGATCCCATGGGGCATTTGGATTACGCCTTGAAACACTTACTAATGAGTCAGTATTGTCACAGTATTTACCGTAGTGAAACCATGCCTTTTCACATAAATGCTCCAAAGCCCGACGGGATGACATAAGAGCATCTCGATACTCAGCTTCTCTATACAACTCTGTCGCCGCAAGTACATAATTAGTAGGTCTTTTAAGTGAACAAACTTGTACATGATTTTCCCCCGTCTGAGGTAGAAACTTATAAGATTCAGACTCTAGTGCAGCTTTTTTACCAATTAGTTGATGAGTGTCCTTAAAAAATTCATTTCCATGACACGCCAAAATAATTTGCTTCTCTTTGAAGTAATCATCTTTGAACAATGTTTCTCTAATAGCACCTCGGTGCTCATCATCAATCGCATTCACTGGATCATCAAAGATCAATAATGGGCTGTTTGTTTTCAGGTTCTTCGCAAGCAAAATAGCCAAGCCCATGCAGCGAATATGCCCCTCACTAAGAATATGCAAAGCATCAAAGAACTTTTCAGGTTCCGATTGATATGCGATTTCAATACATTTTCCTGGCGCTAGTGGCAACTTAATTTCGGCCAATAGATCTTTCGGTGCATCATTTCTGTTAAAGGAGTTGTACAACTGAACAACTAAGTCACCAAGATCAGCTACCAGTTTACTAGGCAACTCTTCTTTGTATTCAACGAGCAGGTTTACAAAGTTACGGTAATCTTCTGCAATCTGTTGATTAATTGCGATAAGCGATTTTTCAGCTTCAACATCTTCGAGAAGTTCTTTGTTCTCTTTATCAAAAGCTTCAATAGCCTCATTTGCCCTTTGGATAGACTCTTCAAGAGTACTACGTTTAACTTGCAGCTTTGTTAATTCATCTTTAAATCTACGCAACTCTGAAAGCCTAGCCTGCTTTGAGGCACGTTCTAAATTAGTTTTATTAATTTGGGCATCTCTCTGTTCCAGTTTTTGAACCTGATCTTTCAATGACCACCATAGTGTTGTTAATTCTTCACTATCTGATTCTAGTGCTTGCCACCAAGCCCAATCGAGCTGATCTTCATTTTCAACTAAACAAACTTGTAACAAGTTTTTATTTTTATCGATATTGCTATATTCCAGACAGGCACTTACTATTTCATAAACAGATTTAATTGCTTCGGTAAATTCGGTTTTCAGCTGCTCATGCTCTTGCTCTAATTGGGCTAAATGACCTAATTTTTTTAGTTCATCTTCTGCTAGCACATACGGGTTCTTTCTTAATTGTTCTAGAGGTGTTTTACAAGCAGGACAAATATCTTTGCTCACTTCTTGCAGATCAAGTACAGCACCATATAACTGCTTGAATGAAAGCCCTTCACTTGCTTTGGAAAGCTCAACGAATTTGTCGGTTAATTTTTGATAGCTTGATTCAACCTTTACCTTGTTTAAATCCAACAATTCGATAGTCAGGCCTGTTAGTTGAGGTTGTTTTTGTTGTAGCTCAGAATCAAGTACTTGGATTAAGCCAGGATTTTCATCCGTACCCAAATCAACGGCCATTTGTGAAACAGTTGTATCTTTCTTATATTGATTCGCTAGCTTCGCTTCGTTTTCCATTTGTGTAACTAGGGCTTCATTACTGCCTTCAATCGATAGTTTATGTATCTCAAGGCCTTGCTGCTTTTGTTTTAGAAGTTCGCTTTTTTTACCTACAAGATCAATATGGCGTTCATCAAGTTCACGGCTAAAATTTTTCACAAAGTCATTAAAACTTTCCAAACCGAATAAACTTGAAATTATCTCACTTTGCTTGGCTGGTGCATGTGCTGCAATACGGGAAAAATTATCAATACGGTTTTTCTCGACAAAGCAAAACTTGTATAGAGCTGCATTAGGAGTAACCAAAAAGGATTCATTTTTATTGTCGAAACCTTCAATAACAGGGGGAAAAAATCGGTTTATGTGAGCATTTTTAAGGTAGTTTTGCTGGTTTACGAAGCGCTTACTTTGAGCTTCTTCAACCGAACCTAACAATCCATATTCCAGAGCTTCACAGAAACTTGACTTGCCTGTACCATTGGGGCCGTAAATCAAAACAAGTAAGCTATGGAGATTTAGGGTTTCCTCTTTAGCAAAACCTCGAAACGGCCCAATTTTGATGGACTTAAGTTGCTTAATGCTCTCTTCGGTATCGCCAGTTTCATTGGAAATATCTTCAATTACATCCGACAAATTGTTCCAATTGCCATAAGTGAGTTCTACTATCTTTTTGGCACGCCTACTTTGTGCAGTTCCAAGGGGAATAACTTCCTCTAGATGGGCAAGAATTAGATTGGCAATTTTACGGACCCCTGATGAAACGACTTCACTATTTAGAGTTTGCAAAAATTGCAAGTATTCATTCTTGACCATTATTTGTCCTTTCCTTTGTAGGGTAATTTATTGGTATTAAATCATACTGTTTACTATAGTATTCTTCAACTGAGCCATAATGATTATTAAAATTACCGCTTTTAATACTAAATTGTATTCCTTATAATACCTGGCAATTAACTCTTTGGGACGATTGATGCTATTTGGTTTATTTTAATTTTGCCCCTTATCTAGCTTCTTATCTTGTCTAAATTTGACTTAATTCTCAAAAATATAATTTTTTATCTAAAACATTATATTTCCTTTAACTGTGCTGCCTACAGCAAGGCAATAACTCTTCCTAACACTAAAATATAATAAAAAGTGACTATATGGCCCAAAAGATTATATTATTTTGATCTGATGACAATGACTGGTTTGGGGTATATTGGCTCAAATTGCACATAAACCCGAAATTCAGCTAAGGGTTGCAAGCGGTATATGAATGATCGAGTTAAGATATACATAAATATGAATCATTTCAATCAGGCATAAAAAAGGACCATTTGAAGTTCATCAAATGGTCCTAACAGGATTGAGTTTATAATTCTATGGTTTTAGCGATAGCTAAGGCTTCTTTCTGACCAATGTTTAAATAAGCAGAAGTTGACGTGACGGATTTCTGGCCGAGTAATTGTCTCACCGCTTCGATGTTACCGGTTTTCTCATAAACAATTGAGGCTTTGGTACGCCGTAAACTGTGAGTACTGACGTTTTCTGGATTCATTCTGGCTAAAGTAGCCCAATATTTTACCAATCGTCGATATTGTGTGGTGGTAATGGGTTTATCACCACCTTTTCTTAAACTGGTAAATAACGGTTCAGCAGTTGCCTTGTTCGTTTGTTTAATCCAATTGGTCAGAACGTCTCTGGTTGCATCCGACAACATGACCAAATTTCCTTGATTGGTCTTTTGTTGTTTAATGAGTATTTGCTCTTTGATTTGGCCTTGGAAATCGGTTACATCTTCTACGGTTAGCTTTAATAAATCACTGGCACGGAGCATCGTATCGATCGCTGTCGAAAATAAGGCTAAATCTCTTAAGTTATTTTCAGCAAATAGAATCGATTTAATGAGTTTGATTTGAGCGGGAGAAAAGGGGGCCTTCTGACCCACCACCTTCCCCTTGTTCCATGCTTTTCGTTTCATGGTTTACCTCCTTGAAATAATGTTCGGTTTTGGTATTCAATCTCTCATTACTGAACATTATAGTATTTTAATTTGTTTTCCTTAAAATAAGCTGTTGAATTACAATGATATTAGTAGTCTTTTAATGTTTGCTTTATACATAAGCGAACATTGTTTTTAGGCAAAAAAAAGCTCAATCTGGTCATGAGTCAGATTGAGCTTTTAAGGTTGATGATGGATAGTCCGTTATCGATTTCTATCATCAAATTCTACCACTGATGAATTCATCAGCCGCCGACGGCTGGGCACGTACCCAGCAGTAATGGTATTTTGTGTTTTGTATTCGCTTGTAAAGTGGCTTCAACAGCAAACCTATGGTGAGCAATAAATCGATTTATCGGTTTCATGGATTGCCATTTCCAGTCCACCAGGTTAAGCGATAGCTTCTTTTTTAGGCAGTTAATAAATGTTAAATGGTGTTTGTTGTTAATTAGGGAAATCCAAGTTTCCCTAGCGAATAATAAATGAATCAAGTTAATGGTTAATCGGTTATAAAATGTTAACCGGTGGGCGCTTGTTAAAACCAGCATCCACCGATTCACTGTGGATTTGAACATAGCGTCCTCCTTGTTTGGGTTAAGATAAATCCTTTTATATTATAGTATTTTATTTAGATTTCATTAAAATTTGATGTTTAACGAAGAACAAGAATTTTTCCAATCGAAAATTTTATAATGTTTTTATCAATCATTTATTTAAGTTATTAAGGCTAATGCAATTACATTGTTTTTAAAGCTCACATTGATCAGCCCCAAGACTTAAAATTTTGATTTATTAAGAAACGATTTAAGGTATTGAAAATGTTATAATACTTTCTCTGTTCTGAGGAGATAATGTATTGAAAATAAAGCGTTTAGATCACCATGGTATTGTTTCAGGTGTCATTGATGACTTAGAAATCGTCGAGCTGATAGATCAGCAAATTCATCAGGATGAACAGCAGGAAATCACCACAGGTGAAGCCGTAAAAGGAATGATAATGAATGGTCTAGGATTTTCTAATCGTCCCTTGAGTTTAAGCCCCCAGTTTTTCACTAATTTACCGATGGAACACTTGTTCAGAGTAGGCGTTAAGGCCAGTCACTTCAATCGACATAAACTCGGTCGAACCTTAGATCAATGTTATGATTATGGCACCAGTCAATTATTTTCACTGATTTCGGAAAAAGCCTGTCGGCAGGCTCAGGTAAACACAGTCTTTCAGTCATTAGATACCACCAGTTATTCATTAAGTGGTGATTATGAATCCACCATGGAAGATGAAGATTCGACGGCAATCCGCATTACCCACGGTTATAGCAAAGACAGTAGACCGGATTTGAAACAAGTGGTCCAGGAAGTTATCGTGAGTCAAGATGGTGGCGTTCCGCTTGCCTGTAAAGTCTGGGATGGCAATGCATCCGATAATAAGATTTTCAAGGCACGAACTAAAGCCTTGATTGAATCATTTAAATCCAGTTCAATGCCACAATACCTGGTTGCAGATAGTAAGCTTTATCATAAAGATAATGCCGAGTTCCTATCGCAAGTACAGTTTATCACCTTGGTTCCTTCCACGATTAACCTGGAAAAAGAGACCATTAGTCAGGCCATCACATCAGACAATTGGACTGGTATTGATGACAATTACCGCTATCAAAGTCATCTCATCGAGCATATGGATATTTCGCAACGTTGGATAGTGGTGTATTCCAAAGCCGCCACAAGCAGAGCTAAAAGAAGCATCAGTAAACAGGTGTTAAAAGCACAAACGAAGCTGGAAAAAGATTTATTTCACTTACAAGCCCAGCGCTTTGCTTGTGAGACAGATGCAAACAAGGCGATGGATAAGTTAGCCAAAAAATTGAAGTATCACCGTTTGACACGGAGACAGTGTATTACTCATCATCAGTATGCGGGTAAAGGAAGGCCGTCTAAAAATACGCCCATCGAATCGACAACCTGGCAAATCACGGCGGGTATGGATGAAAACAAAACCGCGATACAACAGGCCATTGAGCAAAAATCCTGTTTTGTTTTGGCGACCAATACAGATGAGTCTGAGCTAGATAATGAGACGATTTTACAGAGATACAAAGCACAATCCAGTGTGGAAAGAGGGTTTCGATTTCTCAAAGACCCGTTGTTCTTTGTTTCCTCTTTATTTTTGAAAAAGCCCAGCCGTATTGATGCCTTGCTGATGATAATGCTATTATCATTGTTAGTCTATTCAATTGCCCAGAGACGCATGAGGGCGAGTATGAAAAAACAAAAAGCGACCGTGCCGAGTCAAATTAATCAACCCAACTCTTCACCGACTTTACGCTGGATCTTTCAATGTTTTGAAGGGATTAATCTTGTCCAAATGACCGAGAAATATGACTACGATGCCATTTGGCTAGATGGTATGGATGAACTACGACAGAGAATTGTCTCTTATTTAGGCGAAAGGGTCACCTGGCTTTATAAAAATCAAAATTTTGCTATTGAGGGTAGATCAATGTGAGCTATAATGGTGAAAACTTCAATAAAGAATTCATTAAACAGTGGCATTGCAGAATAACATTTATAAAATTGGGCAGAAATCATACCTTGTTCATGGCAAAATTCGGTTACGCTGACGCCTTGTTCTTTTTGTTTCAAGATTGCCATTATCTGGCTGTCTCTTTAACGGGGCATGTAATTTTAAAAATAATCAGGTGATTTTAAGTGGACTTTGAATCGGCAGTTAATAAAATTTTATTAGATGAAAATTTTCATCAATTAAATAAAGCTTTAAATTCGACATCTATTTTTCATATGATGAAAATAGAAAACCAAGAAGTCCCATTTTCTAGATTATTGACCTGGATTTTAAATCCTCATTCCAATCATGGTATGGGAGATTATCCTCTGAAAGCTTTTTTAAGAATGTGTTGTCGTTTAGCAATGTCAGATAAGGAGATATCCTTTAGAAATTTACCTAGAGCATTGGATATAGAAAATCTTTCTTCCAGTAATATTGACGTAATCGCTGAATATAAATTTACACTGGATAATTCAGAAGGTCGTTTGGATATTTATGCTTCTATAACTGACTCAAATATAGATATTCCTTTATTGTTAGTTGAGGTAAAAATAGATGCTAAACAACATGATAAACAAACCTATAAATATTTAAAATGGATTCAGCAGCAAAAAAAGGATGATATATTTGAACCATTTTTAATCTACCTTCTTCCTGAATATGATGCAAAAGCAGATCTTGCAAATGGATTTTTACAAATAAATTTTGAGCAGTTAAACGAATGGTTACAAACATTACAAAATTATTCTAAGAGTAACCAAGCAAGCTTTATAATTAATGAACTAGTAATGTCATTAGCTATAACCCAACGGGTAAATAACTATGAATATGATTCTTTGGCAAATAGAGTGAAGGAAGATAACAAAGAGGAAATTGAATATCTAAAAAAAACTCAAAATGACAAATTCATAAATATACATGATAACTTTATACAAGCTTTTAATTATTTGGGAATACGAAATAATCGTATAAAAAGTAAAGGTATAAGCGATGCAATTTTGATTATGCATGAAATAGCTGAAGAGATGTTAATAGAAAAAAAAGATTCGCCTTGGAAAAAATCTGGAGGAATTGGTAGCTTCACATTACATTACAATCCTATACAAGAAAAAATTTCCGGATATATAGGTGTTAAAAATGCCATAAATGTAGATTTTTGGATGGATAGAAATCACAAAGGTTTAAACATAGCAGTATATTCCATAAAAGGAAATATTAATAAAAGTCCATATAACCTAAAAGAAGAAAGTCATATCCGCCGTGGAATAGCAGAAGCTTTAAGACAGTGTATGCGAACTTCACCAGTCCAAATTGAAATTAATGAAAAAAAAGATAGTTACCAGATAGGTTTTTTAAATGCTCCGCATATAAGTGGGAGCGATACTTTGAAAGAAAATCAAAAAAGGGATGTTAGGGAAGATGCACAAAGAATTATGCAAACTTTAGTTGAACTAGAACCAACATTACAATACTGGAGTAAATCAAATCTGAAAGAACTATTTATGTAAGCTGTAAAATTCAAATTCCTATATTTGAATTTCTTCATCATGCAAGCTAGTATCTGGAAATGTGTTTTTCATCGCTAGATGATGATTTTCATCAACTCTTTCAATAAAAAGTTTATCGAATCTAAGTCTTTCACTAGCATATTTTAAAGAACCTGGATTAAATTCAGTCGCCTTTAAAACCATTTCACTGTCATCTCTCAATTCATCACTGGCATACCGTAAATTCCAACCATTTCTTTCAATCGCTTTCAAGACTACGTCTTTATCATTTCTTAATGAATTACTAGCAAACTGCAAGGCCAAACCACATTTTAGAATGGATTTTAAAAGATAACTTTTGCTGTCTTCTGTATAATATGGCGACGATTCATCTATTACAGATATTTCTTTATCAATTCGCAAATCATCCAGAGTTTTACTGTTTGGTGCAAACGCTTTTAAAACAACATCCCTATCTGCTTTTAATTCTTCACTTGCAAATTCCAACGCCATTCCATTTGATTGAATGGCCTTTAAAACAAGATCTCTATCTGCTTTTAATTCTTCACTTGCAAATTCCAACGCCATTCCATTTGATTGAATGGCCTTTAAAACAAGATCTCTATCTGCTTTTAATTCTTCACTTGCAAATTCCAACGCCATTCCACTTGATTGAATGGCCTTTAAAACAAGATCTCTATCTGCTTTTAACTCTTCACTTGCAAATTCCAACGCCATTCCACTTGATTTAATATGTTGAAAATAACCATCATGTATCATAGTGGTTCCATTTGATTGAATGGCTTTTAAAACAAACTCTCTATCTTCTCTTAGTTCCGTACTTGCATGTTCTAAAGTCATCCCATTTACATTAACTGCTTTTAAAACGAATTCTTTATCTGCTTTTAATTCCTTGTTAGCATACGATAATGCAAATACATTGGATTCAATAGCCTTTATAGCGATGTCTTTATCAGCTTTTAATTCCTTGCTGGCAAACTCCAAAGCCAATCCATTTGAATTGACAGCTTTCAATACGACTTCCTTGTCCATTATTAAATTCTCGCTAGCATATTCCAAAGCCATTCCATTTAATTCAACAGTTTTTAGAATGAATTCTTTGTCAGCTTTTAACTTACTGCTAGCATATTCCAAAGCATACAAGTCCGACTTTATTGCACTTAAAACAACTTTTTTATCGGCTTTTAATTTGTTGCTAGCATATTCCAGACTGAGCCCATCTGAAATAACCGCACTTAAAACAACTTCTTTATCAGCTTTTAATTCCTCACTAACATATTCCAAAGCCATACCATATATCCCAACAATATTTAAAACAAAATCTTTGTTGGTTCTTAATGTCTCACTAGCATATTCCAAAGCGTTTCCATATGAATTATTAGCTGCTTTTAAAACAATTTCTTTGTCGGCTCTCAAGTCCTCACTAGCATATTCCAGAGATTTCCCGTCTGATTTAATAGCACTTAAAACAACTTCTTTATCAGCTGTTAATTCTTTACTGGCATAAGTCAAAGCAGAACCTTCTAATTCTATAGCTGTTAATATAAATTTTTTATCAGCTTTTAGTTTTTCATCAGCAAACATTAGACTATATGAATCCAATTCAATCGCTGTTAAAACGAATTCTTTATCAGCTTTTAATTCATTGCTGGCATATGCCAAAGCCATTCCGTCTGTTTCAATAGCCCTTAAAACAATGTATTTATCGGCTTTTAATTCCTCGCTAGCATATTCTAGAGCATTTCCGTCCGTACTGATTGCTTTCAATATGAAGTCTCGATCAGATTTAAATTTCTCGATGACTTCACAGGGAAGATAACAACCCGATTCGACTGCCTTTATAGCGACATCTTTATCGGCTTTTAATGCCTCACTAGCATAGAAAAAAGCCTGCTCATCTATATCAATAGCCCTTAAAATAAGGTATTTATCGGCTTTTAGTTCATCACTGGCATATTTTAGGGCGCCATAATCTGATTCTACTGCTTTTAAAACAACTTCTATATCTGCTTTTAATTTTTTACTAGCATACTGCAAAGTCATCCCATCTGACTCGACTGCCTTTAAAACAACATGTTTATCATCACTTATAACTTTTTTTAAATATTTTAATTTAGAAGGGGCTTTTCTTATGATTCGATTGATAAAATTATTTTTATCTTTTAATACTCCGTAATTTATACAAATTAATTTGAAAGTTTCCACAATCTGCATAAACATTGCCTTAATCTTATTTATTGATAAGATATTTTTGTATTCTTCTTCTCCAAACTCTGTTCTCTCTTCAACTCCTGTTATTTTCGCCCTTCTTTTTCGGTTTATTTTTGCAGTTAGATCTCTTATGTTTTGAGGAATAAGTTTAATTAAAAAAATTACCATATAAAAAGGCCATAGGATTAAATGAACGATATTCCACATTTTTTTTAAAAACATACTGATTTCCCGCTTATTTGATTAGTTATTGATATCCATCTTATATTGTATAGAGCAACATTAACTGAACATAAAATATCACAAAAAACGTGTAGACATCAGATATTATTAGCAGAAAGGTAAGCTCTAAGCAATTATGTACTCTACATCCTATTGAAATTTATTTTAATCAATCTAAGCGTCAATAAATGACGCTATTTTGAAGTTTTAAAATAAAACGATAATTTTCCTAGTTCCGTCATTTTTTGTCGCATAGTGCATGTAATCTAGTGCCAACTATGAAAATACTTTGTTAAACATTGTATTGGTAAATTAAATTATATCTGTCCCTGAAGTTGGTTCAGTTGGTTTACTTGGGATAGTTTGTAATAAAAAGGAGACTGAAATGAATATTAAAAAGAGTTTTCAGTTATTTACAGCTTCATCATTAATTGCACTTTCGCTACAAACACAAGCTGAAATAATTAATCATGGCAGGTATTTAACCGATACCGACACTGGCTTAGACTGGCTAGATGTCACCGAAAGTGTTGGCATTTCTTTTGATGATATGCAATATCTTCTAGAAACTGGCGAAAAATTTGAAGGTTGGCGTTATGCAAAAAAAGAAGAAGTAAGACAACTAGTTGAAAATTACACCGGAATAGTCGTACATTTGCCTGATTCGGGTTCTAACTATTTTGAAGATGGTGTCATTGATGGGTTAGTTGATATGTTAGGTAGTACTTTAGATACCTTTGCCATGGAGCAATATGGCACTTCGTGGAATGAATGGGCGGGTTATCCTGAAGGTGGATTTCAATATGTTCACGGTATTACCAGTGATGTTCGAGCCGATGAAAGTTGGGAGGATGGTCAAATGTTATTATATGCATTGTACGATGATGACGTTGATTACACAGGCCCCGATGTACCAAATGACTTCTATACTAGAGCAAGTGTAGACAGTGATTTTGCCCGTTCAAATAACGGCTCTTTTTTAGTTAGAGAATCTCAGTATAATTCGCTACCTTTTTCAGACGAAGAGGAAGCATGTATTATTACTGGGTATACAGATGAGGACTTATCCAGCTCTTACCATACTGGCTTCGAGGAAGGCTATAACGAAGCCTTTGAATTAGGTAAGCAGGTTTGCATAGATAGTCCAGAATCTTGTGGTATAAATATTATTGAGATCGGAAAAGAAGAGCCTAACGATAAAAACAAAATAGAAATTTGTCATAAAAGTAAGCGAACCAAATACGTGCCTAAAAAAGCACTGCAAGATCACTTAAATCACGGTGATACATTCGGGGCATGTATGGATTAACGGAACAAAAAATAGAGGTGGAAAAATTTTTTTTCTACCTCTATTTTTGCAAGAAAGCTGGATTTTTAAAGTATGAGCGTCCAGATATCCATCTGCTATGATCCTTATAAACGAAATCAACACGTTCATTAATCACTTTTTCTTCTGTAAAATTTATATATACGAAAGCAAGCCTCCAAATCACTTCAGCATCTAAAGTCCGGCTTTGGCCAGATTAAGCAGATTAAACTTTTTAAAAACTACAACCACGATAAATACACGGTTGTTGTTACCGACATTTCAGAGTTGAATAGCTAAGCTAAAACGCTATATAACGATACCCTACCGCACCTTTGCTTACCTCATTAAGCTGGTGCGGGGTTAAAAATCTCATCCACTCCTTCCCCTGCAATAGTTCCAAATT
>Ga0209475_10004255_pt1 | contig 12415 bp, 13 predicted proteins | sample tdDd471_FD_187128 | JGI IMG/M metagenome (GOLD analysis project Ga0209475, IMG submission 187128) | Marine sediment microbial communities from the Atlantic coast under amendment with organic carbon and nitrate - tdDd47.1 (SPAdes)... | ecosystem: Environmental > Aquatic > Marine > Coastal >...
GCATAACAACAAATATAATTCATGCCGCAGTTTAATTTTCATAGAAAATGATTTAATAAATATGAAAATACGTAAACCAATAACACTTATCGAATAAGATGCGGCACGCATCATATTCAAAACGTTACCGCTAATTAAACAGAAACGAACGAGATACAAGAAATAAACATGGAAAATAGATTATTAAAAACAAAAAGGAAAAGATTTTTAGCTTTCATCTTCGACATGATATTTATTATGTTCTTAGCATTTTCGTTAAATGGATTGCTCGGAATGATTTTTAAACTTGATTCTGATATTTACCAAAATGTAATGATTTATGTATTATTAATTTTGGTTTTACCATACATATTTTTCGGAGAATTAATTTTTAAGAATTCATTTGGTAAGTATTTGTTTGGAATTGAAGTTGTCGATTCTGAAAACTTTGAAAGACCATCTGTTTGGAGTTTTGTAAAACGCGGATTGATAAAGATTATTTGGCCAGTTGAAGGACTTGTTTTGCTATTTGCAAAAAACAAAAAAAGACTTGGTGACTTATGGGGCAAAACAATTGTAGCTAATAAAACAGAAAACCAATATAACCCACCGATTAGAATAGCAATTGGAGCATTGACATTGATTGTTTTATATTTCAGTTTTTCAACATTTATGGGGTTGGGAGTGAAAAACACTGACTTTTACGCAACAGGATTAGACTACTTAAAGACTCAAAATATTGAAATAAGCGGTCTGACAAAAGAAGTAAACCAAAACGGTGACATTGTAAATTATGTAGTACCAATTGATTCTGATAGTGAATATAAATACGTACTGATTTGTTTAGAAAAAATAGATGGTAATTGGACTGTATATCACCACGAATTAATGAATAAACATAGAGGAAGAACTTTTAATTTCACATTATCTTCATCGCTAAAGAGAGAATATCATGAAAATGGAGAACTTCGATTTGAAGGTGCAGTAATTGAAAGTAAAAAAGAAGGAACTTGTAAGTGGTATCATGAAAATGGACAGCTTAAAGAATTGACAGTATGGCACAATGATTATCCAACTGGAAAGATTATTCAATACCATCCAAACGGACAAAAAGCAGCCGAGGCAATGGTGATTAATGGAGCAAAAGAAGGAAAGGCAACCTTGTGGCATGATAACGGACAGATAAGCGAAGTTTTGTATTACTCAAACGACATGATAAATGGAGAATATGTTACATATCATCCAAACGGACAGATTCATGAGAAAGGAACTTTTGAAAATTCGGAAAGAGTTGGAGATTGGGTAAAATATGATGAAAATGGAACAGAAATAGAGGAATAACTAGCGGTAACAATGTGTATAGTGCATAAGGGTTTCAGAGGTTTTCGAGCGGTATCACCCGCTTAAATTTTGGGTGGTAACTTGACAGGTTTGAAGCCCGCAATCCCTTACGACACCATACACTCAACGTTAGGTGCAAGTTGCAAAAACCCCTATTGCGTAAACGCAATTTCTAGGAAAGTTTTTGGAAAACCTGCACCTAACAAGTGCTAAAAAAAATTGGCTAGCGCAGATATAAGTAAAAATATATAAAACAAAATCGCAATGCGTTGTAAATAGAATAGAAGGCGACATTAAGCCGCCAACTATTCTTAGCACGAAACGTTAGCAACAATAAAACAAAAACTTGCAAATGATTCATATCTGGTGTATATTTGCATCATAATCTAATAATATTAAAATGGCAAGACAAAGTATCTCTTTCACCAGACCAAATGATAATTGGTTAAAATCGCAAGTTGAAAACGAAGAATATACAAGTAAGAGCGAATTAATTAATGATCTCATTAGACAAGCTAGAAAACAACAAGTTCAAATTGACTGGATAAAATCAAGACTAGAAGATGCTGAAGAAAGTGGATTTACAAGTGACACAAAAGATCAAATTTTAAGAGAATCAAAAGCTAGACTTGATGGCTCAATATAAATTAAGTAATACCGCAAAAGAGGATTTGATTCGAATACACCACTACGGAATTGAACATTTTGGAATTGTTCAAGCTGACAAATATTTCAATACTTTTTTCGACTATTTTGAATTAATTGCACAAAGACCTTTTTCATTCGAATCAGTAGACCACATCAAGAAAGGTTATAGACGATGTGTTTGTGGAGCTGACAGCATTTTCTATAGAATCAACCTTGAGATAGTTGAAATAATGGCAATAATAGGGAGACAAGATATTAATAATATCCTTTAAGAATAAATTACTGTTGCTAACAAAAAATATAATTCATGCCGCAGTTTCATTTTCACAGAAAATGATTTTGTAAATTTGAAAATACATAAACCAAAGACACTTATTGAATAAGATGCGGCACGCATCATATTCAAAACGTTAGGTGCAAGTCGCAAAAACCCCTATTGCGTAAACGCAATCTCTAGGAAAGTTTTTGGAAAACCTGCACCTAACAAGTGCTAAAAAAAATTGGCTAGCGCAGATATAAGTAAAAATATATAAAACAAAATCGCAATGCGTTGTAAATAGAATAGAAGGCGACATTAAGCCGCCAACTATTCTTAGCACGAAACGTTAAGCTGCAAGCCAAAGAAAACAAAATGAAGATTGAACTGGATTTAAATATCATTAAAAGAAACTCGGAAATAAAAGAAGATGAAAATTTCGAATTTAGAAGTTTTTTAAAAAGTCAGGACTCTGACAAAATCGATAAAATAGTTCATAAATTATATGAAGAGATTCTTGGTCATATTGACTGTACAATATGTGCAAATTGCTGCATTGAATTAGAAACCTGTTTTCTAAAAGAAGAAATTGACCAATTAACAAAACACTTAAATATTGACAAAAATGAATTTATCAACAAGTCAACAAAAGCTGATCAATTTGGTGACAAAAACAAGTTTTACCTAAACTCAAAACCTTGTCAATTTTTGACCGATAATAAATGTACAATCTATGAATTAAGACCGGAAGAGTGTAATTCATATCCATATATACACAAAGATGATTTTAACTCAAGACTATTCGGAGTTATAGAAAATTATGAAATATGCCCAATTGTTTATAATGTTTATGAACTTTTAAAACGATCAATGAATTTTACAAACCATAGACTATGACACCATATTTTGACGATAATGGAACAGTAATAAATCCGGACTTAATGCCAAAACCAGATCTTTGTCTTATTTGTAAAAAACAGGACGACCCAAAAGAAGAAAATCTTTGTATGATAAACAGAATTGACCAAAGATATGATGATGAATTCAAATGTTTTGCATTCGAGAATATAAATGAAAAATAAAAAAAGGCCAGCAGTTAACAAAAAATATAATTCATGCCGCAGTCTCATTTTCATAGAAAATGATTTAGTAAATTTGAAAAAACGTGATACATAGAAACTTATTGAACACAATGCGGCACGCATCATATTCAAAACGTTAGCATTAATGGCCAAAACAACCCAGATTGTTAGCAATAGAGAACTTTAGAATAAAATGATAATATCTCGTAATTGAATCATGGAATTTGAAGTATTATATAATTTAAAGTTTAGTTCATTTGACTTGCTGTTCTTATTAATCCCGATTGGTTTGATAATTATTGGACTATATGCTATTAGAGTGATAAATCGATATGGCTTTGTTCACCCAATGCAATCTTGGGGATTCTATAAAAACATGGATTTCTCTATGTTCGGTAAGTTTTTTGCATTTCTTTTTGTTTTTTTTGGAGCTATTATTTCAATCGTTATGCTCATTCAAATTCCATCTGACTTGATTGAGCAAAGACGAGTTCAAGAAATTATTGAAAATAAAGACTATAGAATAGTGGAAGGTAAAGTCGCGAATTTTTCCCCTTATAATAATTTGGACCAGAGACATGAAAGTTTTGAGATTTCTGGTATTTGTTTTAGTTATTCGGATTATGATAAAATTTATGGGTATTCAAAGACTTCAAAAAATGGTGGGATTATAAATTCAAATGGACAATATTTTCGGATTTGCTATTACTCAATGGATGGACACAATATAATCTGCAAGATTGAAGGTGTTAAAAACCACTAATGCTAACAAAAAAATATAATTCATGCCGCAGTTTCATTTTCACAGAAAATGATTTTGTAAATTTGAAAATACATAAACCAAAGAAAACTTATTGAACAAGATGCGGCACGCATCATATTCAAAACGTTAGCAACAAGGCGAGAACGAACCAGAACCTCGAAGCATTGATTGAAAAATTGACAGTAAACGGATTAAAAATATTTGGATAGGTTCTCCGTGGACAGGTAAGTGCAAACTTGATGGAAATTTATTTTGTTTTCCCCTCGCGCCGCTTTTTGAAAAGGTAGTGCAAAATGGAAACCCAACCCACAAACAACACATTTGCAAATCGCACGAGCCGACTCGCAGAGCAAAATTTGCAAAAGAGTTGTTTCTTTTCCAACGCACTGCTTACTGATAACTAGCATTTGCTTTGAAGTCAAATTTAAAATTCGCCATTTGCTAAAATGTATACATCTAATGCCAAAATGTTTAAGTGTAAAACAGCATTCTTAAGCGAACTTTGTATCATGATAATTTTGTTGAAATTTAAAAGTTAAAATTATGAGTGATACAATATTTGGTAAAAAAGGATGGACACCTGATTTAATGAAATCTCAAAATGGAAAAATATTTCTTATTACAGGTGCAACAAGCGGTACAGGATTTCAGGCAACGAAGATACTTTTATCAAAAGGTGCTAAAGTAGTGATGTTGAACAGAAACCCTAAAAAATCAACGGATACAATAGCAACACTAAAAAAAGAGCTTGGTAATAATATCGACGTGTCATTTATTCGAGTGGATTTAGGAGACCTAACTTCTGTAAAGAAAGCAGCTGAAGAGATACTTGATACAGTTACACGCATCGATGCTTTGATATGTAATGGAGCAATTGCCCAAGTTCCGAAACAAACATTTACTCCCGATGGTTTTGAAAGTCAATTGGGAGTAAATCATTATGGACACTTCCTCTTACAAGGATTACTTTTCCCTCTTATTGAAAAAACGAAAGGACGTATCGTAACTGTGGGCAGTATGGGTTATAATTTGGGAATAAAAACAATACAGTTCGATGATATGAACTGGGATAAGAATTACAGTCCTAATGGAGTATATAGTCAGAGTAAATTGGCGCAAATAATGACTGTTTATGAGTTACAGGATAGACTGAAAAAAGCTGGTAAAGATAGTGTTAAAGTGTTTGCTTGTCATCCAGGAGCCTCGTCAACATCACTAATCAGAACCAGTGGTAGTTTAATGTTCCGTTTCATATGGCAAATAATAAAGTGGACACCATTGGTACAATCGGCTGAGAAAGGTTCTTATCCTGAACTAATGTGTGCCACCGAAGATAATCTTGACGAGAAAGGATTTTATGGACCTACAGGGCGAGGTTATTTTACTGGTCCCGTTGGCGAATGTAAATTAGAACCGCACGCAAAAGATAAAGCTGTTGCTGAGAAATTATGGGAATTGTCTGAGAAGGAAACAGGAATTAAGTGGAAATTTTAAATCTAAAACTATGGAAATTTTAAAAACTGCAACAGATTGGGCAAAAGCCGAAATATTTTCATCCTCATTTTTCATTGTTTTCGGAGTTGTATTTGTAACCGTCAGTATCGGCTTTTGGCAACTGGGAAAAACGGACTTGGCAAAAGCATACATCATTCCAACCGCAGTGGCAGGAGTGTTACTTTTAACAATAGGGATAGGATTGGTATATGCCAATAAAATGAGAATTTCAAGTTTTGCAGAAGACTTCAATAAGGATGCACCAACTTTTGTTAAATCGGAGATTGAACGTGTCGATGGAACTTTGAAGGAATATAAAACAGTTGTATTTACAGCTATCCCATTAATCATTATTGCATTTGCTCTTATTCTCTTTTTTGTTAACACGCCAACATGGAGAGCAATTAGCATTACTACAATAGCAATGCTTATGATTATTTTATTTATAGATGGTACTGCCCATGCCAGAATTGAAGTCTATAAAAACCAATTACTTGAAAAAACAGAAAGAAATTAACGCCTTTAGTTTCTACTTATTAAATTTGTTGTAATGGATAATGTAATTTTCAAAAATATCACAGAATTTAATCAGGCTCAGAATTTACCTGCGCCAGAAAATCCTCTTTTTAGTATTGGGAGTAAAATCTTAAATGCTAACGATATTCAAAATTGTGTTTCTTCGGACAAAGAAATGAGTTATACCAACCAATTTTATATCATCAGTCTTAAGAATATTGTTTCAGGCGAGATTATTTATGGCAGAACAAAGTACGATTGTAATACGGGAACTTTATTGTTTTCTGCACCAAATCAGACTTATACAGTTAAGGATATAGTTGTAAGTTCAGAAGCATGGTTTATTGCTTTTCACGAAGATTATATTCGTGGACTGGAAATTCAAAAACGAATTAAGAGTTACAATTTCTTCAATTACAATGTAAATGAGGCTTTACACCTTTCTCCAAAAGAGGAACAGACTATAAAATCAATTTTCAAAAATATTGAGACAGAATACCAAAACAACCAAGATGAGTTCAGTAAGGAAATTATTCTAACCCATTTAGATGCTTTGTTAAAATATGCCGACCGATATTATAAACGTCAGTTCCTGAATCGTAAAGAAATTAATAAGGCTCTTTTTACACGTTTCAAAGAAATACTAGATGAGTATTTTGAATCGAATCAATTGGAAGAAAAAGGAATTCCAACTGTTGAATGGCTTGCAAGTAAATTAGGCGTAAGTCATAGATATATGCGAGATACAATTAAAGCTGAAACTGGAAAAACAGCTGTTGACCAGATTAATTTGTATTTAGTGGAAGAAGCAAAGAATTTATTGCTTGCACCAAATGCTTCAATTTCTGAAACAGCATATAAATTAGGATTTGAATATCCACAATATTTCTCACGATTGTTTAAGAAGAAAACGGGGCTTAGTCCTAAAGAATATATTGATAACGCAACAATGAATTAATATCCAGCCCTATTTGTAAGCACATTGGCAAGTCGCACAAGCCACGCTCAATCCAAAACTTACCAAAGAGCTTACAAAGCCTGCGCGAGTAACCGCCTTACAGGACGGTTTTAGGGTTGCCCTCCCTACTAAAACAAAATAAATTTAGTGCTTCGAATCAAGGTTGGCGTGGATTGATTTAGAATATAATGAATAGATAATCATTTATTAATAAAGGAAGCCCAGTTGCTAACACGCAATATACGTAAGCCGGGGATTGTGAGTAATTTGAACTTTTGTACATTTACTAAAAATTGTAACGGTTTGTCAGGTTGAAGCTCCGAAATCCCGGCCTCCGCATATTGCCATCCGTTACCTGCAATTAAAAAATTTATGTCGTATCGTAAAAGAAGAAACTCCGTAAATTTTTTCTGAACAACTGCAGGTAACAACAGCTATAACCAATAGGCTATATTGGTTATAGGCAAAAACATTTGAAGTAATAGAAAATCTGTTTGTCGTAGACCAATTGTCGACATGAAGCCGCCAAAAGGTCATAGCCAAAACGTTACAGGGCATTTCCTCAACACAACATTATGAATAACAAAAATCGAAGACTTATAAATAGACATTAAGAGTTGAATGGAGAACTGGATTGAAATTATATCATTTACTTATCCTCATGAGGCACATCTTGCTAAAATTAAGCTTGAATCTGAAGGAATACAGACAAAAATAAAAGACGAGTTAACAGCTCAGGTGAATAACTTCTATTCAAATGCAATTGGCGGTGTTAAATTATTTGTGAAAGAATCAGATTCTAAGAGAACCTTGGAAATCCTTAAAGAATCGAAAATAATAATTGATTCTAAGACTGAACATATCATATCTGAAAGAAAATCAAAAAGTAGAATATTGACAGCAAAAATGCTGTATTATTTTTCAGCATTGGTATTAATAATTGCTGTGGGAGCGATTTTATATTCAATATTGAATCTACCAACGACTCATGAGAAATTAATACGAACAAATTGGTGTTTCAATTCTATGTATTATAATGATTATGAGTTTTTTCCAAACACTGTTAAACCCGAAGGTAATTCCAAATTTAAAATTACAATGGTAGGTGAATGTACAGAGTTTATTACATTCATGGAAAATGGAATTGTTTTATTACCTGGATTCGATTCAGATAGATTAAAGGCAAATTGGAAACTTGATGGCAAGAAACTCACTATTTGGCCAGAAAACAATGATTTGACTTTGGTAAACAAATCCAAAGAAAATATAATATCAGGAGAAGAACCATTAGTTCAGATTTACTATGGAGTTTATAAGGTGGATTTTGAAAATGTATATTTGATCTTAGAGAATGAAAATGGAATAATATATGCCAATAGATAATCAAAGAAACAATAAATCCACTGAAAATGGACTTGAGGTATATTGCCCAAAATGTAATTCCGACAATGTGGTTAAAATGAATAAGACTGGATATACGATTATGGTTTTAATCATGTTCGGACTACCATTACCATTTTTCAAAAAAAAGTACTATTGCTATGACTGTGAAAATGAATGGAAAATTGAAAAAAATAAAAAAAACGCCCTGTAACAAAAAATATAATGCATGCCGCAGTTTCATTTTCATAGAAAATGATTTGTAAATTTGAAATACGTAAACCAAAGAAACTTTTTGAACACGATGCGGCACGCATCATATTCAAACCGTTAGGTGCAAGTCGCAAAAACCCCTATTGCGTAAACGCAATTTCTAGGAAAGTTTTTGGAAAACCTGCACCTAACAAGTGCTAAAAAAAATTGGCTTGCGCAGTTATAAGTAAAAATATATAAAACAAAATCGCAATGCGTTGTAAATAGAATAGAAGGCGACTCGAGCCGCCAACTATTCTTAGCACGAAACGTTAGCCAACATAGCCCTTCGATAGAAATACCGATGAATATTTCCGCTAACATCAAAAAGAAAATGTCAGATTTATTTATTAGATTTGGGGAAATACCGAATTTTTAATTAACTGATAATCAACAACTAATTTTGACGTTAGTTGGAATAAAACATCACTCGAACAAGAATCCATGAAAAATCTATTTTCAAGTTTAATAATTATATCACTAGCCCTAGGTAGTTGTAATGAAAAACATAAAGGAATAGCTAAAATATCAGGAGAAATTCAAAATCCAAGTGGAACCACAGTCAAGGTTTCAAACAGTGACACAAGTTATTATACCAGTTTAAATGATAAAGGATTGTTCCAGCTTACACTAATGATAGATTCATCATCACTTTTTAATTTGGGTCTTGGAGCTGAACAAACTGTTATGTATATCAAACCAGGTGATGATATTCACATCAGTGTTGACCAAAAAAGATTTGATGAAACAATAAATTATTCTGGAAGTTCTACTTCTAATTTCTTAGCTAAAAAATATCTCTTCTGGGAAAAAACAGACTTTTATTGCAGACATTTTTATTTGAGCACAAATGAAGAATACTCAGAATATGCAAAAGAAGTGACCAATGGACTAATTGAAGATCTTATGCAGATATCAGATACCAATTTTGTTGTTAAGGAAAGGGCAGATATAAAAAGTAAGCTAAATAAAATCATCAGTAATCAAGGCTACGCTCAAAATAACTTACAAAAATATGATTTGGAATATCGTATTTTTCTTATGAAACTGGATAGTATAAACAAATACTACAAGTTTCGCGAAGCGATTAAGAAAAAGGGAATATCTGAATTCAATGATTATTTAAATCAATATGTAGAATCAATAGAATCATTAATAAAAACAGTACCACAAAGTAAGAAAACCGCTAGAATATTGAGAGATTGTAGAATTATTGCTTCAAGGTATCGTAAAGAAAAAGAATCTATTGAACAATTACCAAAACTAGGTGAGAAAGCTATAGACTTTACTTACAGCAATAGATACGGTGAAAAAGTAAGTCTTTCGTCATTTGAGGGAAATTTGGTTTACGTTGATGTCTGGGCAACATGGTGCGGACCATGTATAAATCAACTCCCCGCTCTAAAAGAGCTTAGTGAAGACTATAAATCTAAAGACGTTATCTTTTTAGGCATCTCTGTTGACTCTGATACAACCAGTTGGATAAACATGTTGAATAAAAAACAACTATCAGGGATTCAACTGATCGCAAATGATGACAGTTCTGGGATTGTCAAAGATTACCTAATAAATAGCTACCCTAGGTTTATGTTATTTGATAAGAATGGGACTGTAATTTCTACAGACTCTCCATGGCCATCATCATGTGAAATCCGAGATTTGATAAACTCATATTTATAATTGAAAGAAATTACGTTGGCTAACAACAAATATAATTCATGCCGCAGTATCATTTTCACAGAAAATGATTTTGTAAATTTGAAAATACGTAATACAAAGAAAACTTATTGAACAAGATGCGGCACGCATCATATTCAAACCGTTAGGTGCAAGTCGCAAAAACCCCTATTGCGTAAACGCAATCTCTAGGGAAGTTTTTGAAAAACCTGCACCTAACAAGTGCTAAAAAAAATTGGCTAGCGCAGATATAAGTAAAAAATATAAAACAAAATCGAAATTCGTTGTAAATAGAATAGAAGGCGACATTAAGCCGCCAACTATTCTTAGCACGAACCGTTATGCACTATGCTACGCAGCAATAAAATAATCTAGTAATGAAAACATTAACAGCTCTAATAATATTACTTCCAGCAATCTTTTTCGGTCAAAGTTGGGAAAATACATTTGGTAAAGGGTTTGGCAGGTACGCAATTCAAAACACTGAAGGTGATTATGTCATAACCGGTTATACTTACTCTCATGATATATTTCTCTTAAAAGTAGACCAAAACGGGGATACAATCTGGAGAAAAATCTACAATTCCACTGAAGATGATAAGTCAAATTTTGTTCAACAAACAACAGATGGCGGATATATTATAGTAGGTAGTAGAGACACATCTATGGACTTTGAGGATGTTTATATTATTAAAGCCGACATTAATGGAGACACATTATGGACAGAGAAATACGGAGGACCAAATATTGATGCAGGATATTCCTCAGTGCAAACTACAGATGGGAATTATGTAATTACAGGCAGATCAGGGTTTCAGCTACTCCTTATGAAGATCAATAATAATGGAGAGGTGATCTGGAGTAAGACTTACGGTGAACAGTTCAGAAACAGTGGGTCATCTATCCAACAAACAAGCGATACTTGCCTAATTGTGACAGGTTACGTATTTAACGGTGATATTGGAAATTGTGTTTATATACTAAAGTCGGATTACAATGGTGATACACTGTGGACAAAAATTATTCATATTACCGGCGAAGAATTTGGCAGTTCTATACATCAAACAATCGATGGTGGTTATATAATTACTGGGCAAACTTGGTCTTCTACAAGCAGTTATGATGTGTTATTACTTAAAACAGATGAATTTGGTAATACACTGTGGTATAAAAGCTACGGTGGTTCTGATGGTGATTATGGATCATCTATACAGCAAACTAATGATGATGGCTACATAATCTGTGGGACTAAGGACCAAGTACCATATACAAGTGAGATATACCTAATTAAAACAACAAATACAGGTGATACTTTGTGGACTGAAACATATGGAGGTGACGGACACCACATAGGATACGCAGTTCAACAAACATTCGACAATGGTTATCTATTAACAGGTACCTGTTCTTCTGATATCGGTTTTGTTGCATGTCTTATCAAAACAGATGAAAATGGTGGTATTCTTTCTACAATCGAAATTCCAATTACTGATCCAAACAGAAGATTACTTAAAATAATAGATTTCTCAGGAAGGGAGATAAGAAACCTAGAAATGTATCAACCTTTCATTGAAGTATATGATGACGGAACAACACAGAAAAAAATGATAATAAAATAAAGCACAGTGCATAACAAAAAATATAATGCATGCCGCAGTTTCATTTTCCAAAGAAAATGATTTAGTAAATTTGAAAACACTTAAACCTTAAACACTTATCGAATAAGATGCGGCACGCATCATATTCAAACCGTTAGGTGCAAGTCGCAAAAACCCCTATTGCGTAAACGCAATCTCTAGGAAAGTTTTTGGAAAACCTGCACCTAACAAGTGCTAAAAAAAATTGGCTAGCGCAGATATAAGTAAAAAAATATAAAACAAAATCGAAATTCGTTGTAAAGAGAATAGAAGGCGACATTAAGCCGCCAACTATTCTTAGCACGAACCGTTAAGCGCAATTAAAATGACAAACGTTATAAAATTATATTATAGATCATCATTTTTTAATGTTATAATTAGAATATAATCGGAAATGATTTTCGAAGAATCAAGGAGTAGTTTTTAAATGGA
>Ga0209475_10004256_pt1 | contig 12415 bp, 10 predicted proteins | sample tdDd471_FD_187128 | JGI IMG/M metagenome (GOLD analysis project Ga0209475, IMG submission 187128) | Marine sediment microbial communities from the Atlantic coast under amendment with organic carbon and nitrate - tdDd47.1 (SPAdes)... | ecosystem: Environmental > Aquatic > Marine > Coastal >...
ATTGGGCAGTGTTCGCTTTCGTATAATAGTTACTTTTGCGGATGATTCAATAGTAGTTTCTGATCCTTACGACGTGAGATTTTAAACATGAAAAATATAAACTTTAACAGAAAATATATCTTGTTATTCCTTTTGCTTATCCCAACTTTTCTTGCTGGATGTATGAAAGTAAGCATAGTTGGTAAAATCGATCCAAGTTTCTTAATTACTTATCAAGGAGAAGTAGAAATAAACTTAAGTAAATATGAGCACACACAGCAAGCTCTTGCGCAGGAGAGTTTATTAAAGCTAAGCAAATACTGGCAGGATATCGGATACGAGAGCCAAGTAAACTTAGAAACTGAAAAATACCACATTTACTTTAAGAAACAAAAACAGTGTGCAAGTTATGAAGAAGCTTTCAAGGAACTGTTTGCATTAATGACTGATGAATACTCAATTTTTTCTAACTTATCGTATGTATTTACTTCCTACGAAAACTATAGTGAATACGAAATTCATGGTAGTATAGATGCAACTAATATACTTGATATGGATGTATATAATACTTTACAGGAAGATATAAGAGAGATAGTTGACTCTGAAATTAATAATCTAGATGCAGTTATTGGATTTGACATACCTAATCATGATAATCAAGAATCTAGTACTGGCAGTGCGTATAAGTATCATGTTATTCCTTATAAATTAAACAATTTTACCTATAATGGGAAAATAATCAATTCAACTACATCTAACTATGGTGGATTCAATAATAATGCAAGTTATTATCATACATTAAACTATGTACTATCTGGCATACTGCTAATTTTAATTATACTTGCTATTTTCCTTGTTATTAAGCAAAGAAACAGCATTTAGCTATACAATAACTATGTTGTATTAATACAAAATTTAAAACTATAATGGTATAATGAATAATACTCTAATCTAGAAAGGTTATATATGAAAAAGAAAATAGACAAAGATAAAAAATCTATCTTTACTAATTTAGATAAGGAAATAAGAAGAAAAAATCAGGTTTACGTTAATGAAGAAATAATGGACGCTGTTATAGATGCTAAGAAGAAGCAGTCAGATAGTGCAGTTGATATTCCTCTAAAACCAACAACTACTAAACAGCTTAAAAATGAAGATACTTCAGATGTTAATGAAATGCAAGCTGAAGACTTGGATATATACGATTCATTATTTTCCGAGACTACAATTGTAAGTACGCAAATATACACATTTGAAATAGATAAAAGTCTAGGAGAAGATAACTACACTAGTAACATTGTTTACAGGGTAGGGCAAGATACTTCTGATATTGGTACTATATTTACAGTAACAAAGAAAGAATTAGACAAACCAATAAATATCAGCCGTTCTCATACAAATAATGATTTAAATTGGTATAACGATTTAGCTGGTCTTGGCTATTCCTATGCTGCAGTCTGTGGCACCACAGTTCAAGGAGTTATTATATGTGAGCCCCAGTATTGGAATAGTACTCTTTTTATACGACATTTAGCTGTAGGTAAGAAGTATAGACTAAATGGTATAGGTAGAAAGCTAATTGAAGAATGTGTACATCGTGCACAAGTAGAGGGATTACGTGCTCTTACATTAGAAGTTACCTCAAGTAATGGTACTGCCATAGATTTCTATAAGAAAATGCACTTTAACATAGTAGGTATGAATGTCGGTTTGTATTCAAATAGCGATATTTTAAAAGAAGATGTAGGGATATTTATGCATAGAATAATTGTATAAAGAGTATATGAAGAAGGAGAAATAAAAATGAAGACTTTTAGATTACAAAATGAAGGAACTGATTTATCTTGCTATGAATGGAGTATTGACAACCCAAAAACCCAGATGATAATCGTTCATGGACTAGCAGAGCATGCAAAGAGGTATGACCATTTTGCAAAACACTTAAACAATAATGGTATTAATGTTTTCTCTATGGACTTACGAGGACACGGAGAGAGTATAGATGACGGGTTAGGTGTATTCTATAAAAAGAATGGCTGGGAATTAGTAATTGATGACATCTCAAAGTTGTATAAGTATGTTAATGAGTTACATCCAGAGCTAACCATTATATTATTTGGTCATTCTATGGGTTCGATTTTTTCAAGAGCTGTACTACAAAAATGCAATGATGTTTATGAAAAATGCATACTAAGTGGTGTAACGATAAGCAAACCTGGACTTCGTGATGTTGCTCCATTTATATCATCACTTTTTTCAAGTAAAAAACCTTCAAAAGTACTTGATAATTTAACTTTTGGTGACTTTAGTAAAGCCTTTAAACCTAACCGCACAAAGTTCGATTGGCTATCTAGAGACACTGAACAGGTAGATAAATACGTTTCAGACGATAAATGTGGTTTTGTAGCTAGTGGATCAATGTTCAAAGATGTTGCTAAAGTACTTTTATTTACATTGAAGGATAAAAGCATAAAGCAAATGCCAAAGAGTACACCTATATTTATTATAAGTGGTGAAAAAGACCCGTGCGGTAGTTTTGGATACGATGCTAAGTATTTAAAAGAGTCATACGAGCAAGCTGGTCTAAAAGCAAGCTATAAGGTTTATAGTAATGCTAGACACGAACTAGTAAACGAGACAAATTATCAAGAAGTCTATAATGATGTCATAAAATTTGTCCTTGATTAACTATAAGTTAAATATGTTACAAACTATGACCAATTGCATATTCAGTTGGTCATTTATTATTTATATGATATAATAAATGGCACTAATAATGAATATGAATATAGTATACGGAGTACCACATGGTTAAAATTTGGGGAAATATAATAATTAGAAATAAAATAAGTCAAAGTACATCTTTATCTTTTGACGAGGATGCAAGCATTGATTTATATTTAAGCGCTATTCAAAGCCTATGCAACGAACTAGACTTGGAAATGCCCATTATATTGTCAAAGCATAAAAATGATATGGAAGTCTTTAGTTTAGTAAGTTTTTTCCCTTCTGATTTCATAGATAAAGTAGAATTTCAGCGACTTGATATTGAGATATTTATAGATAAAGACAAAAAATAATATACTAAGGATTAGATATGAGAAGAAAAGAAAAGAAAATGCCAGAAGATATGGTATATGAGTATTTAAAAAAATGTAACGTTATACGTATTGCAATGTTTAATGATGAATATCCATATATTGTACCCATGAACTATGGTTATGAAAGACTTGATGGACAAGATATAATATATATGCACTGCGCTAATGAAGGTAAAAAAATTAAACTACTTCAATTAAACCCAAGAGTAGGATTTGAACTGGACATGGATTATGGTATAACTGATGATGAGAATCCAGCTAAATGTTCAACAAAGTATGCTAGCCTAATAGGTTCGGGTATTATAGAATTAATTGATGGCTTTACAGATAAAGCTCATGCATTGTCTGTATTAATGAAAGAATTGGCTAACAGAGAAGTTCAAGTATTTGATAAAAGAGTCGTAGATAAAACAACTATTCTTAAACTAACAATAAAAGATGTTACTGGCAAAATAAGCTTGGACTAAGTAATTAAAGGTGAATTAATTATGTTAGATAAAAGTGGATTTGATTTATGGGCAGATAATTATGATAAAAGTGTTAGCTTAAGTGATGATAGCAATGAATATCCGTTTGCTGGGTATAAAGAGATACTAAATAGCATATTCAATATAGTTATGCAAAAACCAAACTCTAGAATACTTGACGTAGGTATTGGTACTGGCGTAATATCTAAAAGATTATATGACTATATCATAAAATTGTGGGTATTGACTTTTCCAATAAAATGCTTGATATATGTAGAAGCAAAATGCCAAAGGCTAAACTTATACAGCATAACTTCACTAATAGTATTCCTTATCAAATAGAAAGTAGCTTTTTTGATTATATAGTATTTTCTTACTCTATTCACCATCTTACTAATGAGCAGAAAATATTATTACTTAATTCTTTAAAGAATAATATAAAATCAAATAGTAAAATTATAATAGGAGATGTATCATTCCAAACTAAGCATGATTTAATCTTGTGTAAAAAACATTTTTCCTCTATCTGGGATGATGAGGAATACTATTATTCATATGATGATATTAAATCTCAATTAATCTATAAAAACATATCGTATACTCAAATATCCATATGTAGTGGACTAATGGTATTATCATGTTAAATCATACATGTTGCAACCTAATAAAGTAGAAAACATAAAAAAGCCACTCTAATGAGTGGCTTAAGATTTGAGACCGGCAACGACCTACTTTCCCGGAGGATCGCTCCTCAAGTATCATCGGCGCAAAAGAGCTTAACTTCTGTGTTCGGTATGGGAACAGGTGGACCTCTTCGCTATAATCACCGGAAATATTACACACAATGATTACTCATCATGGTTTTAACATATTTCTTAGGGTAAGTACCCTGAAAATTGCATAGTATACTTTATATTAATCAACATTGGTTTCCTTATGGAACTTGATTCAATTATTATCATTTGATCAAGCTCTCGACCTATTAGTACTGGTCAGCTAAATACATTACTGCACTTACACATCCAGCCTATCAACCATGTAGTCTACATGGGGTCTTATTCCATAAAGGAAGGGAAGACTTATCTTAAAGTGGGCTTCGTGCTTAGATGCTTTCAGCACTTATCCCTTCCGCACTTCGCTACCCTGCCATGCCGCTGGCGCGACAACAGGTACACCAGAGGTGCGTCCATCCCGGTCCTCTCGTACTAGGGACAGCTCTCTTCAATCTTCCTACGCCCACAGTGGATAGGGACCGAACTGTCTCACGACGTTCTGAACCCAGCTCGCGTGCCACTTTAATTGGCGAACAGCCAAACCCTTGGGAGATGCTCCACCCCCAGGATGTGACGAGCCGACATCGAGGTGCCAAACTCCTCCGTCGATGTGGACTCTTGGGAGGAATCAGCCTGTTATCCCCGAGGTAACTTTTATCCGTTAAGCGACGGCATTTCCATTCACTACCGCCTGACCACTAAGTCCTAGTTTCCTACCTGCTCGACCTGTATGTCTCGCAGTCAAGCTCCCTTCTGCCTTTACACTCTTTGAATGATTTCCAACCATTCTGAGGGAACCTTTGAGCGCCTCCGTTACTCTTTTGGAGGCGACCGCCCCAGTCAAACTGCCCACCTGACACTGTCCTACATCCGGCTTACGGCTTGTAGTTAGAATTACAATGATAAAAGGGTGGTATCCCAAGGATGACTCCACCAAGACTGACGTCCTGGTTTCTAAGTCTCCCACCTATCCTGTACATTTACCATCGGAATCCAATATCAGGCTACAGTAAAGCTCTACGGGGTCTTTCCGTCCAGCTGCGGGTAACCAGCATCTTTACTGGTACTTCAATTTCGCCGGGTCCCTTGTTGAGACAGCGTGGAAATCGTTACGCCATTCGTGCGGGTCGGTACTTATCCGACAAGGAATTTCGCTACCTTAGGACCGTTATAGTTACGGCCGCCGTTTACAGGGGCTTCGGTTCAGTGCTCTCACACTTCCCCTTAACCTTCCTGCACCGGGCAGGCGTCAGCCCGTATACGTCATCTCTCGATTTCGCACAGACCTGTGTTTTTGATAAACAGTCGCTTCCACCTATTCTCTGCGGCCTACTTTCGTAGGCTCCCCTTATCCCGAAGTTACGGGGTCATTTTGCCGAGTTCCTTAACAAGGGTTCTCCCGATCGTCTTAGGATCCTCTCCTCACCTACCTGTGTCGGTTTGCGGTACGGGCACCTCCATGCTTCCTAGCAGCTTTTCTCGCCAGTGTGAATCACGCGACTTCTCTACTAATTTTCGATACGCATCATACCTCGCATACAGAAAGCGTACTTAACTACTTTCCAAACTTAGTATTTGCCCCCATTCTACCAGCAACGGGGTTCGCTAATCCTACTGTGTCCCTGCTTCAGTCAAACACATTTTGGTGGTACTGGAATTTCAACCAGTTGTCCATCGCCTACGGCTTTACGCCCTCGGCTTAGGTCCCGACTTACCCTGGGAGGACGAACCTTCCCCAGGAAACCTTAGGTTTTCGACGCCAAAGATTCTCACTTTGGTCTCGCTACTCATACCGGCATTCTCTCTCGTATACAGTCCACGATGGCTTCCGCTGTCGCTTCTGCCCGTATACGTTGCTCCTCTACCACGTACTAGTAAACTAGTACATCCATAGCTTCGGTGGTATGCTTTAGCCCCGGACATCTTCGGCGCAGGATCACTCGACCAGTGAGCTATTACGCACTCTTTAAATGAATGGCTGCTTCTAAGCCAACATCCTGGTTGTTTTAGCAATCCCACATCCTTTTCCACTTAGCATACACTTTGGGACCTTAGCTGATGGTCTGGGCTGTTTCCCTTTCGACAATGGAACTTATCTCCCACTGTCTGACTGCCAGATATAAGTATTCGGTATTCGGAGTTTGATAAGGTTCAGTAAGCTGTGAAGCCCCCTAGCCCATTCAGTGCTCTACCCCCGATACTCTAACTCTGACGCTAGCCCTAAAGCTATTTCGAGGAGAACCAGCTATCTCCAAGCTCGTTTGGAATTTCTCCGCTATCCACAGTTCATCTCCGCCTTTTTTACAGACGTGAGTGCGGTCCTCCACAGCATCTTACTGCCGCTTCAACCTGACCATGGATAGGTCGCCTGGTTTCGGGTCTATTGCATGCAACTTAACGCCCTGTTAAGACTCGCTTTCACTTCGGCTCCGCTGCTGAACAGCTTAACCTTGCTACACACAATAACTCGCCGGTCCGTTCTACAAAAAGTACAAGGTCGCACATTTCACGTGCTTCCTCAGTTTGTAAACATAGGGTTTCAGGTTCTCTTTCACTCCCCTCCCGGGGTACTTTTCACCTTTCCCTCACGGTACTATACGCTATCGGTCGACAGGTAATATTTAGGCTTGGGTGATGGTCCACCCTGCTTCCTACCGGATTTCACGTGTCCGGCAGTACTCTGGATACTGATCTCAATTGAATTCCTTTCGTGTACAAGGCTGTCACTTTCTTCGGCTCTCCTTTCCAGGAGTATTCTACTAGAAATTCTCTTGATTATATCAGTCCACAACCCCAAAAGTCCGAAGACTCTTGGTTTGGCCTCTTTCCCTTTCGCTCGCCACTACTTAGGAAATCGTTTTTACTTTCTCTTCCTCCGGTTACTTAGATGTTTCAGTTCACCGGGTTCCCTCTACATAGCTATGTATTCACTATGCAGTGATGGCCTATTACAACCACCGGGTTTCCCCATTCGGAAATCTGCGGGTTAAAGCTTGTTTGCAGCTTACCGCAGCTTATCGCAGCTGACCACGTCCTTCATCGGTTCCTGTCGCCAAGGCATCCCCCCTATGCTCTTAGTAGCTTGATCCTAATTAAATCAGTTCTCTAAAATTTTCGGGTACTCTATCACTAGAGTACGATGTTTCTCTTTTACATTGTAAAATTGAATTTGGTTACCTTTGCTTATTACGTTGAATTATATTCTCGTTAATAATTTAAGATTGATATTGTTATATACTATGCAGTTTTCAAGGTGCTTATATATTAGCTGTTCTATTGAACAGTTAATAGCTATTTAATTCTCCTACTGTTAAGCAAGACTTTCTAACCCAACATCTTAATGCTAAGTTATTTTTGAAACTATTTAAGTTTCTTTGGTGGAGGTGACCGGAGTCGAACCGACGACCTCCTGCGTGCAAAGCAGGCGCTCTCCCAACTGAGCTACACCCCCATATAAGCTTCGCTTCTATTATTTAGTTTTCAGGATGTTTATTATGTCGCTTTCGCACATTCTCATTCGAGAAAATGCTTTCGCTTACACACTTTATTCTGACACTGATATTTTCCTCTGCGCGGAAGAATATCTTGGTGGGCCTAAGTGGACTCGAACCACCGACCTCACGCTTATCAGGCGTGCGCTCTAACCGGCTGAGCTATAGGCCCATTTTTATCTATGCCTTTTTGTTAGCCGCCTGGCCTTTTAAAGCATCCTTCAAAACTACAAAGTAAGACTGATCTTGAGTGATTATTTTTTTCATATCTCTCGAGTAAGAAATATGATTCTTTGACTAGTGCAATAATTGCACTTAATCGACCTAGAAGTATGTCAACACGCCTTAGCTGTTAACATGTCTCCTTAGAAAGGAGGTGATCCAGCCGCACCTTCCGATACGGCTACCTTGTTACGACTTCACCCTAGTCACTAGTTTCACCTTAGGCAGCTCCCTCCTTGCGGTTGGGTCACTGACTTCGGGTGCCACTAACTTCCATGGTGTGACGGGCGGTGTGTACAATCCCCGGGAACGCATTCACCGCGACATGCTGATTCGCGATTACTAGCAACTCCAACTTCATAGGGGCGGGTTGCAGCCCCCAATCCGAACTGAGACCACCTTTCGGGTTTCGCTCCGCCTTGCGACGTGGCTGCCCTCTGTAATGGCCATTGTAGCACGTTTGTAGCCCAGGACATAAGGAGCATGATGATTTGACGTCGTCCCCACCTTCCTCCGGTTTATCACCGGCAGTCTGTCTAGAGTCCCCACCATAATGTGCTGGCAACTAAACATAAGGGTTGCGCTCGTTGCGGGACTTAACCCAACATCTCACGACACGAGCTGACGACAACCATGCACCACCTGTCACTCAGTTCCCGAAGGCACCCCTCTATCTCTAGAAGGTTCTGAGGATGTCAAGCCCTGGTAAGGTTCTTCGCGTTGCTTCGAATTAAACAACATGCTCCGCTGCTTGTGCGGGGACCCGTCAATTCCTTTGAGTTTCAACCTTGCGGTCGTACTCCCCAGGCGGAATACTTATTGCGTTAGCTGCGGCACAGAGGGGGTCGATACCCCCTACACCTAGTATTCATCGTTTACGGCGTGGACTACCAGGGTATCTAATCCTGTTTGCTCCCCACGCTTTCGCGCCTCAGCGTCAGTTATGGCCCAGTAAGTCGCCTTCGCCACTGGTGTTCCTCCTAATCTCTACGCATTCCACCGCTACACTAGGAATTCCACTTACCTCTACCACACTCAAGTCTACCAGTTTTGCATGCAGGTCCAGGGTTGAGCCCTGGGATTTCACATGCAACTTAATAAACCGCCTACGCGCCCTTTACGCCCAGTGATTCCGGACAACGCTTGCCCCCTACGTGTTACCGCGGCTGCTGGCACGTAGTTTGCCGGGGCTTCCTCTCAGAGTACCGTCATTTTTTTCTTCCTCTAAAACAGAAGTTTACAACCCGAAGGCCTTCTTCCTTCACGCGGCGTTGCTGTCTCAGGGTTTCCCCCATTGGACAATATTCCTTGCTGCTGCCTCCCGTAGGAGTCTGGACCGTGTCTCAGTTCCAGTGTGGCCGATCAGCCTCTCAGCTCGGCTATCCATCATCGTCTAGGTAGGCCGTTACCCCACCTACTAACTAATGGAACGCGAACCCGTCCTTCACCACCGGAGTTTTTCTCACTCTACCATGCGGTAGTGTGAGCTTATGCGGTATTAGCATCCGTTTCCAGATGTTGTCCCCCTGTGAAGGGTTGGTTGTTCACGCGTTACTCACCCGTTCGCCACTGTCATAAGAATTGATACCGAAGTATCGCAACATAATCTCGTTCGACTTGCATGCATTAGGCACGCCGCCAGCGTTCGTCCTGAGCCAGGATCAAACTCTTAGTTTGAAATCCTAAAAAATATCTTCCGATATCTTATTTACTCATTTGAATCATCTCAAAATCACTTTTGTTAATTGACATTTTTGTCACCTTACCAAATTTCTTTGGTTAGTTCATAAGTTTGTCTTGCTTTGCAGTTTTCAAGGTGCTTTTCCGGTCGCTTTCGCTTCCGTGTTGCCGTCCCTCTCGGCGACAGCTAGACTAGAATACCATACTCTTTTGGGGTTGTCAACAATAAAATCAAAAAAAATTAAATATTTTTTTATATTAGTTTTCCCAAGTTAAATCAACTTTATTCTTATTAGCTATATAGTACATATATATACGGATTTAGTAATAATAAACTACAATATATAGTATCAAGTTGAGTTAATATAGCATATCCACTTTATCAATTGTAAATAATGTTTCTTGTCTTCTCAAACAAAATAACTTTTCTTATTTAGTCTTGCCAAAGCAGTAAAAATAATAACATTTTTAATTTTAAATTGCAAGTAAAACTTTTATTATGACAGATAGTCTGCTCAATTGTATATTCTGGGTAAATAACATTGCTATTTATTTTTATAAATAATATAATAATGCAGTATCAAATAACACATAATAGGGAGATATTTATGGATAATACTTATTTTATAGGTGATTTAGTTTTCACAAAGACTCCAATGGCTATGACGAGCCTAATATATGTTTTCAATGGAGCAGAGAAATTAGATAGTGGTTGGGCTGTCTATTTTACATCAATAGCTGCACAAGGATATGCAGGTGGTGGCAGCACTATAAAATTTGAAGTAAATGAGGGTGACTCATTACGCTTAGGTGACAATTGTAAGGGTAGAGTTAAGAATCATCTTAAACCGAATAAAGCAGGGTCTGATAAAAAAGTAAATAAAATTTATTTTGATAAAATTGAACAAGATGTGCTTACAGCGTCTTTTGATATGGTGTAAATTTAAGATTTGATCTTCTCTTATTTTATAAGCCGCCCACTATATGTGGCGGCTTTTTTAGTCTTATACTATATTATAGAGATTATGTAGTCATATTAAACACTCCAGAAATCACTAACAGATTGTTCAATATCATCTACATCATCAACATACTCAACAGGCTTCCACCAATATGGCATTAAATCCTGATATTCTTGTCTTGCAAATCTTCTATCTATAAGTAAAATCGCACCTCTATCTTCTTCTGAGCGTATAACTCTTCCAACTGATTGTAATACTTTATTAAATCCAGGGTAAACATATGCATACCCAAAGCCTGATTCATCTTTATTATTATGATATTCTTTTATAAAATTGTTTTCTAGGCCTATCATTGGGAAACCAGTACCTATAACTACAGCTCCTATAAGCTTGTCCCCTTTTAAGTCAATTCCTTCAGAAAACACTCCTCCCATTACAGCAAAGGCGGCCATATGTGCATCTTCATCGAATAAAGAAATAAATCCTTCTCTAGCAGTATTGTCCATAGACTTTTCTTGTCTTGGTGCAAAAACATCATCATATAGCGCAATAAATAAATTATGAGCCTTTTCCATATATCCATATGAAGGGAAGAAAATCATGTATTTGCCTCTTTTGCCTTTCACAAATGTATAAATACATTCTACTAACTCATGCATGTACCTATCTCTAAATTTATACTCCACAGGCAAATTAGCATTAATCATTATCTTCATGTTGCTTTTATCAAATGGAGATATTAAGGAGTGAGTATTATAGTCCCTACCTTTTTGTAGAAGTCTAGAATAATAATCAAATGGTGTTAAACTGGCAGAAAACATTGTAGTTGATTGAGATTTGTTATGACATTCTTGTAATCTTGCAGATGGGTCAATACAAAACATTTTTACTACTATGTTCTTGTCTACTATAAGCATGTAATGAACATAAGTATCATCAGATTTACTTACTGTAAACAAATATCCCTTTGCTTGGTAAAACGCCTCCAGCAGATCTTTGGTATAATCTCTAACTGTAGTTGTATCTAGGATAGCCTCTGATAACTCAGCAAATTTCTCTAATAACTTAACTAAATTATCTAATGGATTCTCTAACACCTCATAAGAAATATCATATTCCTGCATTTGGCCTATCTGTTGGTTGAAATATTGTATTATATTATCAATATTATCTAACAGCTCATGCCCTATTTTAGACCTTACTCTCGACATTTTCTTGGCTACATTTACAAACATCATTTTGTCAACTTCGCCTGAATACATATCTCTAGCTCTGCTAACTAAGTTATGTGCCTCATCTACCAAAACTACATAATCTCCACCATCATCAAAAAATCTTTTCAATCTTGCTTTGGGATCATATACATTATTATAGTCACATATTATAATGTCGCATTCTAAAGACATATCTAGTGATAGTTCAAAAGGGCAGATATTAAATCTATCAGCTATCTTCTTCACATCATATATATTATAATGCTTATTTTCTTCAAAGCAATCCATGGCTAACCCTAGTCTGTCATAATAACCTTGAGCCCTTGAACAAATCTTTGGGTGACAATTAAATATTTTTTGAGGGCAAGAAGTTTCTTTTGCAGTCATGGTAAGACTGTTAATGACCAATCCTTTTTCTCTTAAAACATCAATAGCTTCTTTTGCAATCTTTTTAATTGTATTTTTTGCTGTGACGTAAAATATCTTCTCATATCCTTCATGTGCAAAAGCCTTTACTGAAGGATAT
>Ga0209475_10004262_pt1 | contig 12408 bp, 10 predicted proteins | sample tdDd471_FD_187128 | JGI IMG/M metagenome (GOLD analysis project Ga0209475, IMG submission 187128) | Marine sediment microbial communities from the Atlantic coast under amendment with organic carbon and nitrate - tdDd47.1 (SPAdes)... | ecosystem: Environmental > Aquatic > Marine > Coastal >...
CTGATATTCACCCATTTTATAAAGGTTTTCCGCAGACTTAACAATCTGGTGCAGGATGTCCTCTGTTTCACGCAGATCTTGTGCACAAAGGACCAAACTGACAATAGCTATAAGGATACACACCGCTATAATCTTTTTTTTCATAATACTTTTCTTTACCTCAGATGTAGTTGTTTTTCAACTTCGCCTAAGACTTCCACTGACATAATACATCACAGAGCAATAATATTATCTACTTGCCTGTCAGAGTCTTATTAGTTTTCCCGTTCCCCTCTTTACCTGTGTATTATAGAATGCTCAGGAGCGGATTTGTCTTTACCGGATAGTATCATAAAGTCGGATGCTTCAAAACTATTTCTTGTAGAGAAAGAAATAAATATGATGGCCAATAATCAGCTTGTTCACTTAGTGATTTATAATGCCGTCTTTTACAGGCTATTTGCCATTCTTTTTCTTAACATACAGAATTTTATGCACACGTGCCACAACCGCGCCTTTTTCGTCTTGTACTTCAACATCAAACTCGGGATAGCATGGTTTGCCACTGGCGGCATCTGCGATCACCTGATCAACCTCGGGCTGGCTGAGAGTGAATCTGGCTTTGACAATACCCAACCCCGGTTTTACAAAGTCGATACTGGCTGATTTGTCCCAGACATAGTAATCGTGACCTATTCTCTGCATCAATAAAAGCGCGAAATGTGGATCTGTCATGGCATACAAACTGCCACCAAAATGTGTTTCAAACGCATTGAGGTTGTACCAGGAAAGCTTCATCTGGACTTCCAGTTCACTCCAGTCTTTACTTATATATGTAACTTTAATGCCTGCACCCAAATATGGGACAAATATCTTGAACAGCCTCATCATTTTGCGTGCTGTCAACTTCATTTTTTTACTGGTTAGTTTCATCTATAATTCTCCGTTCTACCACTTTTATTTACATAGTATTTGTAGCACAAGCAGCCAGATTGTTTTGCTGAAATTTATAAAAATTTCATTTTTGCTGCATCAGTTCCCACAATTTTCACCTAAAACGGCACAAAACTAAAGAATTCACTACAAAATCCGATAACTTTACTGACGTATCACGCTGTAAACAATCAAATTTGGGATGTTATAATATCTTGGAGGTATTTCTATGCAGAAGTTAATTTTAAGTGCCCTTTTACTGATGCTCATGACTTGTTCCTTGTCTTGCAGCTCTTCCGGCAAAACAAATGTAGATGGTGACACAACAGACGGAGATACTGTAGATGGTGATGTCTCCGATGCTGACCTAACGGACGGTGACAGCGTTGATGGCGATATTGTGGATGGCGACACAGAAGGTGACACTACCGATGCAGATATGATAGATGGTGATACCGACGGTGATATCGACGGTGATATCGACGGTGATATCGCTGATGGTGATGATGATCAGATTGATGGCGATGATGCTGAAACTGAAATTGAAGATGAGCTGGAACAGGAAGATGAAATTGAGGCTGAACTTGAAGAAGAAGTAGAGTTGGGCCCGGATTGCACCTGTGCAGTTGAACAGGTAAACGATGATTTTGAAGATGGTAATCTCTACGGCTGGAAATCCAGCACACCTTACACAGTTGAAATTGACGAATCAAAATCTGCCAATGGCAGTAATGCTTCACTGAAATTAACCAAAATTTCCACTGGTGGCACAGGTATTTACAAGACTTTTGGTGAAGTTCAACCATGCGAGATTTCTTTTTACACCTATGTCGAAGAATGCCCCGATACCAGCACTTATCAAAACTTTTTCCTGGCAATGGGCGGTAGCAATTCCGTTTTCAGGTTTGGTATGTCCGGAATAGATAAGATGTCATTTAGAGACAACAACAACGAAAACCAGACAATCAGCGAATGCACCGCTGAGAAATGGTATCACATTCAAATTTTCCCGGACTGGGATGCCCAGACCATTGATATTTATCTGGATGACGTGATGGTCAAAGAGGATTTTCCTTTCATTCGTGATGTTGATTTTATTGATCAGGTTCGCTTCTATCATTCTACCAACGATGTACCGGGATATCTTGACGAACTCGAATTCTTTACCGACTGCAATGATCCTGTAGACGGCGACACAGAAGAACCTGTTTACTGGGCCGGAGATGATTTTGAGGACGGAAATGCTGATGGCTGGCAGACTCCAGGCACCGGATATGTAACCAACGTTGACAACAGCTATACGGCACTGGGCACAGATTATAGCCTTGAAGTCTTTAACAGTTCCGGTTCTGGAACCGAGTACGGGCCTAATTACATGTTCGAGCCATATCAGCCATGTGAAGTATCATTCTGGGTTTGGGCCGACACTTGCCCTGCTACCTCCACAGAGTATCAGAACTATGTAGTACTAAAAGGAAGAGATATCTATTTCAACGTAGCAGAATTGTTCCACTTTTTCATTACCGAACACGGCTTGTCCATATTCGATAAAACATTGCTGGTACCCAAAGTTCTTGGGGAATGCACTGATAAAACATGGTACAAAGTCGCTGTGTATCTAAACTGGCAGACCAAAACTTACTCAATCTTTTTAAATGGAGTGGTCAAATATACAGATTTGCCCTTTAATGGGGAAGCGCAATATGCAAATTATATTTACCTGTATAACCTTACTCTCAACTCCAAGGGTCGCTTCGATGAAATAGAGCTTAAAAACCAATGTAACTAGCTGTATATATTTAATTAATTAAAATGGCCGGTGCATCTGCATCGGTCATTTTTTATGACATGCCGACAAAATTATCTTTTGTAACAGCTATATTACAATCGAACCCTTGACACAGCGCGTCAGTGTGCCTATACTGTGCTTAACAGAAATTGCTCTGGAGGTAGTTATGGCAGATTTTAAAGAAGTAATGGGCCAAATCGGAAACTCGATTGTAAGTGCAGGCAAATTTGTCGGTAGAAAAACCGCCGATGGTTATCATACAATTGACCCGGATGTAATGCGTCATCTTGTTCAGATTCCCTTATTAAGTTATTCCCTCTTGGTATCACGTCGGGAAAAAATAGATCCACAGAAACCGGATGGACATCCACCCTTGATCTACGTTCATGGACTTGGTGGCAACCGTGGAAACTTTTTATTGATGTCGTGGTATCTGCATCTGATCGGAAGAAAACGTAATTACAAGATTCATTTTGACTCAGGTCAGAACGTGGACGATATGGCCAAAGCTCTGGCACAATTTGTAGAAGACGTAAAAGAAGTTACCGGAGAAGAAAAAGTCGATATCATTGCACACAGCCTTGGTGGACTGGTTGCCAGACTCTCGATGGTCGAATTTGACGTTGAGAAATCAGTGGCCTCGCTGGTAACACTGGGAACACCTCACAAGGGAACCTACCCGGCCAGATATGCCAACACCAGCATCACTCGTGATTTGCGACCCGAGAGTGATTTGATAATGCGGATAAACGCCAAACCATGGCCAAAGGAAATACGTGGCATCAGCTTCTGGAGCAGAAACGATCTGTTTGTATTGCCCGCCGACTCTGCCAGAGTTGAAGGAACAACCCAGATTGACATGACACCTTTCACGCATTACAGCTATTTGCTCGACCCCTCAAGCTGGGCCGCCGTAGGCAAAGCACTGATGCAGGATGTAAAAGAAAAGGAAGCTGTAACCACCTGATTTCTTTAAATGATTTGACAATTAATTACGGGTTGTTTTTCAGCCCGTTTTTGATTTTATCTTCCAACTCTGAAAGCTTTTCTGAATTGATTTGTACATCCGAATCCGGGTCGTAGCGAAGAGGCTCGAATATTTTTAGCCAGCTACCAAGCGGATCTTTGATGCTGTCAAACTTCAAAGTGGCCAGCTCAATGGTTTCCCGCGCAGTCATGGAGTCGTCAATTTTCAAACCTGCCTTGATAAGTATTTTACGAATCTTTTCAAAATGACGGGACAATTGTTCACTGCGACTCTTTTGTGATAGCAAAGCAACAAGCCATTGAAGAATGGATTTACGTTTTACATATAATACAGCAAATGCAATCACCAATAAAACTGCTGCAAAATCGAGCAAATGTTTTTTAAACCACATTTTTACATCGTAAAAGTTGGTGGTCTGGATTTTTGCATCTGCTTTCAGCATCATTTCTATCTGGTCTATAACGCTATAGGCTATGACATATCTCTGCCATTTGAAACTCAGCGAGTCTATAAAACTCTTGATATCATTCATCAAGCCTTTATCATAGCTTGCAAGTCCTGCTGCCGGGGTTGGATCAAACCTTACCCAGTGCTCGCCTATCCAGGCCTCGACCCAGGTATGAGCATCCGATTGTCGTACCAGATAATAGTCTTCAGACTCGATATATTCACCCTGCTGATAACCGGTTACCATTCTTGAATGTATGCCCAATGTGCGAAGCATAATTACCATTGAAGTTGCAAAATATTCGCAATGACCGGCTTTGAGATCGAACAGAAAATACGCCAGCGGATCGGCCACAGGTCTTAAGCCTGCCTGCAAACTATAATCGAATGTAGTTTGCAAATAATTCTTGATCTTTAAAGCTGCTTCCATGGGAGTTTTGGCATCTTTGCTTACTTGTCTTGTAAGCTGCACCACTCTTTTGTCAAGATTGTTGGGCAGTTGCAAAAAGGTTTCCCAGGCCGGTTCGGGAATGGTAAAGGTAGAATAAGTTGAACTCCAGGCTTCGTAGTATTGCAAATGAGATCTTTTTTCAGGCAGCACAACGGAACCGTTTGCATGGATTTTCAGCTGATGACTGCGCGCCTTAACCCAACCTATAAAATCGGCATGAAAAATATAACTGGTAGAAGTCCCATCCATGAAAAAGCGTTGTTTGCTTAGCTTGTGTTTTTTTTGTGTCGTCAACTGAAATAAACTGGACTGTCTTTCTTTAGCGACATATGGCGGAATCGTTTTGTCCATTGTCCATTGTATACCATCGAAAGTATCCAGAACCGCACCACGCCAATAAATTGGATGTTGTAATTCGCGACCAGAAACGGCAACACGCATGGCCACCGAGTGATCGAGTTTAATTTCTCCCACATCGCCGATACTTACCTGATCAGAAAAGCCGGATTGTCTTTTGCCTACCCCGAAAGCAAAGGAGGCAAGCGCAGAGCCGGGACGAGGAATGATAAAGAACAAACCGGAAGTTATAATGAGAGCTACCAGTGGCAGAATCATCACAAAGGCAAGGTATTGTTTTCTGAAGATCGCCTTCTCGGCCTCTTCGAGCTGGTACTGCTGGTGCTCACTTTTCATTGCAGCCATTTTGAAACTGATAAGAATCAATCCCCAGATAGTTGCAGCAAGATAGGCAACTAAAGCAATGCCGAAACTTAGATCCAGATTGACGATTGTTCCGTACAAAACCTGCCCGAATGAGAGGGCAAAAATCTGCAAATAATCTCGCTCTGATCTGGTGGTAAGAAGTTTTATCAGCGGTAATAGTAAAAAGATAAAATCCAGTGCATCCAGAAAAAACAGTCTGCCCATAAAAGACAAAACCACCGGGCCAATAACAATGATCAAAGTTGCAATTGTCCAGATGCTTTCAGGAACAAAGGGAAGCTTTTCGGAGTAGAAATATCTGTATCCGGCCAACATCGACAAAACGACAACAGGAATGTATATCAGAGGATAAACACCGGCAAGAAACAAAACAGCATAGCCAATAAGAGAGACCAGCACAACCACAAGACGGATGTGAAAATCTATCCTTCCCAAAGCCCCTGAATTGTTAGCGAACTTCATATGAGCCATCTGCAAAAACCTCTATGGTGCGTTCCCTGTATGTGAAATATTCCGTTTTTTCTCCCTGATATAAAGCAAGAATTGAAAGTGCCTCTATCAGTCGGTCATGTCCATGTCCAAAACCTTTCAGTGTTTTATCTCCTGCAAAAAGCCTGAAAGGAACAGCTTTACGGTTTAAAAACACGATAATGGAAGCAGCCACCGACAAACCGGTTTCGTAGTATCTACTGTCTTGTTTATTGAAAACCACTGTAACTTTTCTGGTTTTCGGGGCCACAAATTCCTTGATATACAAATCATCCTGTCTGGCACTTTTTTTCCAGTCAATCTTGCGTAAAGGTTCGCCTTTTTCGTACTCGCGCAGATAAGCGAAATTGTCACCCTCTTCTTCACTCTCGCGTGTACCGCTTTGACCAGCTCCCATTAAAAGCTCGAAATCAAGCTCAAACTCACGTATTTCAGGAAAAACCAGCAGCTCTTCTCCAGCTCTCATTCTTCGGGATTTGGTGAAAAGTAAAAACGGATACTCTGTGACAAGTTTGTACTCCGGTAGAATGTGGCGACCTCTGTTGTTTATCGTCGCCCTCGCTGCAACTTGTTTTTGACTGCCTTTAGCAAGATATATCACCATTGGTGCAGGATATTTTAGAAAGAGAAAACTGTCTTCGAGGTAAAAAGCGAATGCCGACACAATTCTGGCCGAGTTGGTGAAGTGATGATTTATTACAAATGGACGTTTGGCATAAATTTCTGTGGGAAATGATCTTTCAAGGGAAATCTTGCCTAAGCTGGCCTCCGAAAGCAAACCGGAAACAAGCATCAGACTCATCATGGCGGAAAACAATAAAAACAACAGATTGTTATTGGTAGAAAAGGCGAAAAGAACTATCGCCAGCATAAAGGCAAAAAAGATCCAGCCAGCCTTGGTGGGAACCAGCTTTCTGGGGAAACGCACCCAATGTTTAACAACAGCTCTTAAGCCGTCCTCCCGGAATATTCGATAATAGCGTCCCGGTGCGCTGATAATACCCATAGTTTTTCCTACTTGGGTGTTTTGGTGGATTTCAGGATGATGTCGAGAATCTCTTCCGTATCTGCGCTATTACCATTGGTTCCAAGGGCCACGCCACTGGGCTTTATTCGGTGCGCCCAGACAGGAAGAACCAGATTTTTCACATCGTCGGGTAAAACATAGTCGCGACCACGAAGATAGGCCAAGGCCTGAGAAGCCTGTTTCAGCATCAAAGCTCCACGTGGAGATACCCCGAGAGAGAGTTCCTTGCTCTTTCTGGTGGCATCCACCAGTTCCAGAATGTACTCCAGAACATCGTCATCCATGCGTACGTTCTTGACTTCTTCACGCAAGGCCAAAACTTCTTCTGCATTAATTACCGAGGTCAAATTCTGTGCGTTATTCGGGCCGATATTTTCAGAGAGTATCTCCCGTTCGGCTTTTCTGTTCGGGTATCCCATGCTGATGCGCAACAAAAAGCGATCTAACTGGCTTTCCGGCAAGGGAAACGTTCCATGATGATCTGACGGATTCTGGGTGGCTATTACCAGAAACGGGTTGGGCAAGGCCATTACCTGATTTTCAATGGAAACCTTGCTTTCGGTCATGGCTTCTAAAAGTGCTGACTGGCTTTTGGGCGAGGCACGATTGATTTCGTCTGCCAGCACAATACCCGCAAAAATCGGGCCGGCCACAAAGCGAAACTTCTCTTCTTTGCGAGAATAGATCATCATTCCCAGAATATCCGCCGGGATTGTGTCGTTGGTGAACTGAATACGCTTGTAGCTGCATTCTACAGACCTGGCAAGGGAAAGTGCCAGCATGGTCTTGCCCACTCCGGGGACATCTTCCACCAGCAGATGACCTCCAGCCAGCAACGCAACCATAGAAAGCTCTATGGCTTCGCTTTTGCCCCTGATGACACTTTTCATACTACTAATGATATCTGCCAGTTTTGCCTGATAATCCATCTGTTCAGTCTGCACCTTTACTGCCATATTGCCTCCGTTAATTGAACCAAGATAATACAGGATTAACCCAAAAAGGTCAAAGTTACCATTAGTTAGAACCTTGTTTCAGGCAATTGTATTCCCTAAATGTGACTGGAGAAGTTAATTGGACAGCAAAATATACTGAATAAACATATTAAGAATTTGAGAAAAATAAATCCAGGAAAAAGAAAAAACACTGCGGTGAATAGTATTCAGTAGCTGTAACTATCTGCTCTTCTCAAACGACTAGAGATGCAAATATTTCTGCTTGGACATTTCTTATAATATCTGACTTTGTATTGAGTTTTTTGCAGAGCTTAATTTATTCTTCTACGGGAAGTAATTCGGCCAGTTTTGTCTCTGCTTCTTCACGCCTGTCATTTACCCAGCGTATTTGTCGGCAAACACCTCTGAACATATTGACTTCTCGCTCCGTCAGGCCGGATCTGGCAAACAAACGTTTAAAGGCCATCATCCAGTAATCAGGTTTTCCCGGACGCAAAAAGTCGATCATATCCAGAGCTTTTGTCAAGTCATCAAACATGCCATTAACATTATTTACCTCGGCAAGCTTCAAAGGTGCAGCCTCTGAACCAAGACCATGAAGACGCAATTCGTAAGATATTAACAATACAGCTTGAGCCAGATTCAACGAATGATGCTCCTTGGTGGTGGGAACATTGATCAGCATCTGACATTCTTTTACAACCTCGTTTGGAAGTCCGCAGTCTTCAGAACCGAAGAGAATGGCAATTTTGTTTTCTCTAGCAAGATCCAGGATTGAAGGAGCCGCCGTTCTTGGAGTTTTAACCTGATCTCTCCAACCACCAAGCCTTGCAGTAGTACCAACAGTGTACTGAACGCCCTCCAGCGCTTCTTCTACTGTGAAAACTTTTTTGGCATTGTCCAGTATTTCTTCCGCACCATGGGCCAGTTTTTTACCCTTGCCAGATCTATCCAAAGGAGGATGCACCAGACGAAGATCGCTCAAGCCCATGTTTTTCATGGCCCGGCAGGCAGAACCGATATTTTCTGGTAATAAAGGGTTTACCAGGACGATACAAATGTTGTTAAGCAAGGTTTTCAGGGAGTCAAGAGAGGCTGTTTTTTTATTCATATTACCACACTTCTGTCGCATTACAAGCAATCGTCAAAGGTTTGCAGATAAATAAAAAAACTGGGGCGCCCGGCAAAGCACCCCAGAAGGAAAGAAAATGAAAAAGAGAAACAATATCAAATGCTTACGAAAACTATTCAAGAGTTTTCACCGATATTCGGCCACTGATTCTTATCTCCTTTTCAGATACATATTTACCCGATTTAACCCAACGTTGTCAAATACTTTTTCCATGAACTCGTAACCTACTGTGCCCCTTAAGGAAATCGAGATAAAGTATCAGGCGGTACGTCGGCCTCCCCGTAATATTAGGGTTAAATCGGGGAATTTCAAGCTAATTACTAAGAGATTTGTTAAGTTTATTTACCTTCCCCTGAAGTCGTGTTAATTTTTTGCGCAGTGTATCGACTTCATCTTTCGTCGCCAAACCCATCAGATCCAGTACGTTGACATAACCTTCTTCGAGCCATGTTGTGGCACGTTCACGCAGGTTATTGGTCTCGTCAATAATCTTTTCTTTGTATTCGTTGACCTTTGTTTTTTCCAGCAAAGCATCAACATTCGCCGTTTCTGTAAGCTTTTTCTGAAGGTCATTCAGCTTCGGCTGTGCCTTCTCTTCAAGCTTTTTGATGTTTTCATTTACGTTACCCCAAACAAGTTTGGCTTTTTTCTCAACGTTTTCCGGTATTTTAATTCTATCCATATTCATATTATTCCTCCCATTTAAATTTACTGCATGATTAAACTTAATGCATGGTTAAACTTACCAATTGCGCTATGCGTTAATATAATGCACTGCAACATCGCTGTCAAGTCAAAACACCCATTTATTGTTACTTTTTTCAAAATAATACATAGCAAAAACAGAAAAAAACATCAACTTATATATTAAGTTATATTTCTGGAAACTAATTGTAAAAACTACTGTCTTTTTAAAGTGAATATGCCGATTATCATGTATCCGGGTTACAGGAATGGGACACTGCCCGGTAAAAATGAAAAATATCAAATTAAAAACAAGGCTTGCAAATGCGAATCTTACTAGTTGATGACGACAAGACAGCCAGACTTGCCATGAGTAAACTGTTTGGAAAATATGGCACCCACGAAATGGCAGATAACGGAAAAACGGCCATTGATATGGTATCTGACTCGATAGGCTCTGGAACACCTTTTGATCTTATCTGTCTGGACATTGAAATGCCTGAAATAGACGGTCATGAAGCATTGATAAAAATACGAGAGCTGGAAAGTGAATCCGAGCTTCCAGCTGCAAAAATAATGATGCTGACAGCACATAAAGAACCTGACCACCTTAATCAGGCCTATGCTGGTGCATGCGATGTTTATTGTGTAAAACCACTCACTTCTATGAAAATACAAAAACAGCTCAGCTTTCTGGGTCTTATTTAAGCAGTTCATTATCTCTAAAATTATCCTGATGTAGTATAACTTTACAAAACTACCATCTAATAGCTAAAATTTTTGTAGATAAAGTAGCGCTATTTATTTGACACAGCAAGACGTCAATTATATAATAATATGGACATTATTATAGCTGTATTGAAAGATTCGGAGAAGCGGCCACATGGGCGTTAAAATTGTATCAGATGAAGCCAAGGTAGCATATAAAAGCCTGCTTCAATCAATTAGGGTTGAAAACTATGCCCCTGATTCCAAGATGGATGATGGTGCAACACCACTTATTTATGCAGCCGTATTTGGCGATATGGACACTGCCAAATTTCTTATTTCAAGAAAAGTCGATATAAACGCCAGAGACAATGAAGGACTGACAGCCCTGGCTTGTACAGAATCCTTCAACATGGCAGAATTTCTGCTAAAAAACGGTGCAAACCCGAACACACGCAGAACAAAAGGTATTACTCCTTTGATGGACGCCGGTGCTCGTGGCGCATTTGATATTGTAAAACTGCTGGTGGAATACGGCTCGGATATCAACGCTCGCAATGCCAATGCTGAAACAGTATTGATGATGGTTTGCAAATCCGGTTCCTACGATACGGTAAAATTCCTGGTGAGCAGTGGTGCAGACGTTAACGCAAAATCAAACTCCGGACAAACTCCACTTTTAACAGCAGCACAATTCAGACATTTTGATATTGTCCAATACATGATTTTAAGCGATGCAGACCCAAATGCACGACCGGAGGGAAAAGACACTGTTTTAATGTATGCCAGTTCCTATGGCGCAACTGATGCAGTACGCTTTCTTGTCAAGCATGGTGCAGATGTTTTAGCACAGAATAAAAAAGGCGAAACTGCAATTTTAATGGCAGCCAGAGAAGGCCACTTTGAAATAGTTCAATACCTCCTGGAAGAAGGTGCCAAGGTTAACACAAAAAACAGTCACGGCACCACTATTCTCATGATGGCAGCTACAAAGGGCGACCTCGAAACAGTTCAGCTTCTTGTCAATAAAGGTGCCAATATAAATCTGCGTAATAATATCGGAAAAAATGCCTGGGATATGGCATTGTCGAGAGAAAACATTGATATCGCCGACTATCTGGTATCACTTGGCTCTGAAAACGAAGAAGAACAAGATGAAAGCATCATTCCGATAATCTTCGGGATTGTTGCAGCATCCATCATACTGATAATTACTGTGATTATATTGAAAAAACGATAACTCCATTTACCGGTATCAAGTCCCCAAAAGTTTTTCTATAGAATAACAACAAATTTCAAGTCACAACTTGCGTGATTTTCCGTTTCGCTGTATCTTGACAAACCATTATCATACACAAGCGGAGAAGCAGAACGTGTCCGTTATTAAAGGTTTTACTCTTAGAATTGTTGCCGCCCTTATTTTCACAATTGTTTTATCAGCAATTCTGGCTAACTTGCCACTGAATAACAAGCAACTCGGAAAGTTTTCTGCAACACGCATTCACGAAAAATTAACTGAGCAAGTACAGAAGCTTACGCCTGCCAATAAATATAAATGCTCCATTGTAGTAATAGGTGAATCTCTTGCAGAAACAGCCGAGCAACTTGAGATACTAGGGCCAATTGGGAAGAAGGATGCGACAGCGCAGAGTTGCAGAATATCGGTCAAATCCGCAGGATGGTTGCTGAATGTTGAAATGGCCGGAGAAACCATCAAGCCAATAATGGTTGATTTGCCCAACGTTCAATGGAGCGCTCTTTTGCCCGCCATTTTAGCGATTGCACTGGCAATTGCCACCAGAAAGCTCATTACTTCACTGTTTATTGGTGTTGCGCTTGGTGCAGCTTTGATGGTATCGGATGGAAGTTTTGCAGGATCTTTCCACGGTTTGACAATCGGAACAGCCGGAGTACTAAAAACAGTTTTGCTTGACGACTTTCATTTCTGGATTTTCCTCTTTACCTTCTCGCTTATTGGAATGGTAAATGTCTCTACTGCCAGTGGAGGAATGCTGGGGCTGGCCAACATCTTTGCCAGACTCGCCAAAAACACCAGATCCACCCAGCTTGCCACTGCATTTTTAGGCTTGGCGGTTTTTTTT
>Ga0209475_10004264_pt1 | contig 12407 bp, 9 predicted proteins | sample tdDd471_FD_187128 | JGI IMG/M metagenome (GOLD analysis project Ga0209475, IMG submission 187128) | Marine sediment microbial communities from the Atlantic coast under amendment with organic carbon and nitrate - tdDd47.1 (SPAdes)... | ecosystem: Environmental > Aquatic > Marine > Coastal >...
CTAGTCCACTTCTGTTGGGCCAGCCGTTTTTTAATGTCAAACATTCCTGATAGATTATCAGCCAGTCTCTTCGTCTTCTTTGATCATCGATTTGTTGAACATATATTTGGCCAGGTAGAGAAATGGTGTATCAATGGCAGCAACGATCCACTTTAGAACATAAGTGGAAATGAGAATTTGGATAAATTCACTCTGTGGCAAGAGACCCCAAAAAGCTATAAATGTAAAAATTACCGAATCGAGTAACTGGCTAACCATGGTACTTGCGTTATTGCGTAACCAGAGAAACTTCATGCCTGGGAAGAGGTTTTTCCAGAAATTGTACGCCCAAACATCATGCAACTGTGAAACGCCGTAGGCGATCAGAGATGCCAGTGCGATTCTGGGGAGAAGGGCAAAAATGTTTTTTAGGCTCTCCTGGATGAAATCAAACTCATTGGGTTTGAACATCAGGGCGATATTCATGATGATTACTGTAGCAGCGAGGGAGAAAAAGCCAATGAATACCGCTTTTCTTGCAGACTTTTTGCCATAATTTTCCGAAAGGATATCGGTGACCAGAAAGGATGATGCATAGGTAATATTCCCAAGAGTCACACCTATCGATAAAAGATCGACCATTTTTAGTACCTGGATGTTGGCCAGAATGGTGGCAATGGGTATCCAGATATAGAGTCCAAGTTTACCGAAAAAACGATATGACAGGAGAATAGCGGCAAAGTTAGCCAACAGCAGGAGAAGCCAGAGGGATTCGTTGGAAAGCTCGGTCATGTAACAGCCTCAAAATAAGTTCTTTATTAGAAAAAAAGAAAATGAGCATAAAGATGCTCAGGGCGGAGAGGCTAATACATTATATAAACCAACAGTACAGATGAATCGGTTTTGATAAGGCGGGTAGCCGAGACCGCCGTCAGGTACAGGCGGGCAAAATAGCAGATGTGCTGAAAGGGTGCAAGCCCGGAACTGTAATTAAAAGCAAAAAAGTGACCATTTCTTTTAATTTTTACTCTGTCTGTGTAGTATCTCTTTTGTAATTGGTAGGAAAGATTCTTATTAAAACTGGGATTTGTGAATATAAGAGATTAATTTGTGAGGTCCTCTGGTGTCTAAAAAAGCATATTTACCTGTAAAACAGAAACAGGTGTCGACTCTTATTTTCGAGCAATTGAGGGATAATATTTTTCGTGGTCAGTTGAGTCCTGGTGAACAGCTGCTACCTGAACGCGAGCTGGCTAATACTATGCAGGTCAGCAGGACTTCGGTAAGAAATGCTATTACTCAACTTATCACTATGGGGTACCTGGAGACTCGTCAGGGTAAAGGCACATTTGTCGTAGATAGGAGGGAAACAGTTGCTAATAATCCTTTTGCCAATATCATTTCCCCGGGTCGTTCTTCTGTTGATGAACTGCTTGAGTACCGGATAGGTCTAGGAACTCATGGAGTAACGCTGGCAGCAGAAAGAGCTACAGAAAGCGATATTAAGTTTTTGGAAAGTGTCATGGAAAAGTCGGGCAAGATTGGTGCGAGTGTCCAGGAAGAGACCGAGGCCGATATTGCTTTTCATATGGGTATTGCCTATGCAACGCATAACATGGTGTATGTTGATCTGACCAGGCAGTTTTATGAGTATATGTTCTACAGATTAAAGGAATTGCACTCAATTATGTACGATATTAAAGCTAATCTTGACCAGATTGAACAGCAACATGCTGCAATTTTAGCCGGAATTAAGTCCCATGACCCAGATGCTGCCCGGGCAAGTATACTGTACCACATTGAGTTTTTACGTGATGTTCTTCGTGAGCAAAATACGGTGTAGGAAATCGACCTTTGGTTGTGGCAGCTTCAAGTTAATAAAGAGCACTTTAATTAGATAGAAAATGAAAAGGGGATGGTGAGATGTGTCCCATCCCCGAGAAGTTATACAAATATTTTTTTCCTTAGTGGTTGAAATAGAGTTTTTCGAACTCCTGTGCGGCAGTCCGCAGTTTTTCAACGTTGGCCAGATCTATAGTTTGTTTACACTTCATGCTGAAAATCAGCATCTTGTGGAGAGCGGTAATCTTCTTATCATAATCTTTAGCGTCGAGTTTTATCCTCTGGGTCATAAAATATTGGGTGACAATCTCCTGAAGAAGCTCCGCATGCTTTTCCTTATTTGTAACCCATCTAACCAGCTGATTGGCTTCGTTGGTTTTTTCCAGCTCGGAGATTTTTTGCATGGATTTCTCGATTGTCGTGGCATGTTCAAAAATCATCTTCATTCGTGCCGAATCGTCGTAGATACCGCAGGGGATTTCACAGTGAGCTAACGCGCTGCCAGTAAAAAAAGCTAAAGATGAGAGCATGACGAGTAATGTAAGCAGTCTTCTTTTCATTAGATGTCCCCTTTGTGTTGTTGTTTTTCTGGAGCCGAGGCAAGACAGTATGCCTGGCCGGTGTCTTTTGGGTCAATATATGCAGCTGATATAGTTTGTCAATGGAGTCAGTGACTCACCAACAGATGGTGCTGGCCAGAGTGGAGGTGGCTACAGGGAACGTAGGTGAAAGAGTATAAAATAGTTAATCAAGAATATGGCTCAGACAGCCTTAATGACGACTAAGGTGATATCATCTTCCTGGGCAAGCTCTCCTCTGAAATTATCCACTTCTTCAACTATAGTTTTCTGAATGATTTGGGCTGAGTCTTGGGCGTGATTCAGAATAATCTTCTCTAGCCGTTTGTGACCGAAAGTTTCCTGGTCTTTGTTTCGGGTCTCATTGATGCCATCGGTTCCAATAAGAATGATATCTCCAGTATGGCAGGCAGATGCCGTGCTGTCCACAAAATCGTAGCTATCATCCACCCCGAGTACAAGGCCGGTCCCGTCGAGATGGGAAAAGTCCTGAGACTGTGCGTGGTAGACTAAAGCTGGGTCGTGTCCAGCCCGAACCCATTTAAGACTTTTTGTTCGGGAATTGACTTCTAAAAAAAACATGGTGGTAAATCGGCCACTTTTTGAGCAGTCCCGGGTTATATGATTGTTGATGTCTTTTAAAAGCTGGGCTGGGCTTTGGTATTTGTCGATAGCTGAGGTGAGAAAGGCACGTACTGAGGTCATGAGCATGGCTGCTCCAATGCCGTGGCCACAGGCGTCTGCGACTACAACACCGAGTTTATCTTCAGGGAGAAGAAAATAGTCATAGTAATCACCGCCGGTCTCGTCACAGTAGATGGATGTGCCGCTGATATCAAATTTTTCAAGATAGGGGCTGCGGTCGGGAAGAAGGTTTTGCTGAACTTCTTCGGCCATTTTGAGAGAATTAATCAATTTAAAACGATGCCGCAGCCCATCGATCATATGATTGGTATGTTCGGCGATAATGCCGAATTCATCTAAGGTGGCAACTGGTACTTTTGATGAAAGATCTCCGTTTCTAACCTGTTCCAGAACTTTTGTCTCATTGTCAAAAAGGAGTCTCAGGTTTCGGGAATAGGAGAAGATGAGGTTAACAATCAGGACCAGGAGGATGGCCATAATGAAAAAAACCTCATAGATAACAGAGATCTGAGCTGCATAAATCGATTGCTCGTTTTGGGGTGTACGGACTAACCATACTATATCTCTGTTAAAAACCAGAATAAGTACGACGGATACCAAAAACGATGTTGTTACTGCAACAAAGGTGAATTTACGGGTAATAGGAAAAAGGCGTTTGGGTAGGGATGAGTTGGCACTTTTTGTTTTGGCCTGAATTATTATCTCTCTCTCCTGGGCAAGAGAGGAGTCGAGTCCGATAAAAAAGCCGGCAATAATGCATCCGATAATTAGTGATGCGAGGCTGAGCCACGGAATTCCAAACACTATTTTATTGTAGCCGCTGATAAGAACTCCTGCCGTAAGGCAGAGGCCGAAATCAAGAATAAAGACCTTTTTCGGCTGGGCCATGTCAGGAGCAGCACTGACTAGGGTTTTGTACAAAAAAGGTCTGGCCAGCAGCACTGACAGGAATCCAATCGATATTATTATCCCCAGGTTCACGGGGGATAGCGAGGCTAAAAAAGGTCAGACCTGTCCGCCATAGAAAGTCAGTGCCACGATCGTAAAGGTATACTGAACAATAATTCTCATGCGAACACTTTTACTCCGAAAGAAATTTAACAGCTTTAAAATTCTTGCACTTATATCCGATTAGCGAGCAGTTAACAGGAGTCGCCCCCTTTGTTTGTTGGGAGACAAGATTGAAAAATAGATATGTCTTTAGACTACAAAGATTATAGTTAAGAGGTTTTTTGTCAAGGTAAAGGGAATATTTGGTTTTTGGATGCGGCTGTGCAATTACCCTGTCTTTTCAAGGGGATTGACAAGGCTATATCTCTCGATTTTTCTACGTAAGGTGTCTTTAGAAATGCCTAGTTCTCTGCAGGTAAGCATTTTTTTCCATTTGTTGCGTTGCAGTGAGAGATGAATGGCACTCTTTTCTATTTTTTCAAGGGACTGTCCTTCATATGCTGACAGTAGGGGGGAGTCAAGTTGCTGGTCCTGTTCACCGAATGTTTCCGGTAGGTGTCCAAGCTGGATAAAGCCTCCGGGACAGAGAATGAAACCGTATTCGATTATGTTTTCCAACTCACGAATGTTGCCGGGGTAGTCGTATTTCATCAGCAGGGTGACGACCTCATCACTGACTCCTACGATATCTTTTTGTTTTTCTGCTCGGAATTTTTTAACGAAATGCTCTATGAGCAGAGGAATGTCTTCAAGCCTTTCTCTGAGAGGAGGCAATAGAATATTCACTACATTGAGTCGATAATAGAGATCATCTCTGAACTCTCCCTTTTGCACCTGTTCGAGGAGATTTTTATTGGTGGCTGCGATTATGCGGACGTCTGCCTGTATTGGGCTGTTTGATCCGAGTGGCTCATAAACCTTCTGCTGCAGGACTCGAAGCAATTTGACCTGAAGTGATTGGGGAATATCACCTATCTCATCTAAAAAGATTGTCCCTCCCTCAGCGGCGGCAAAACGGCCGAGTTTATCTTTGCGGGCATCAGTAAATGCCCCGGCTTTATAGCCAAAAAGCTCTGATTCGAGCAGGGTATCAGGCAGGGCACCGCAGTTTACCACAATAAATGGCTGGTCATTTCTTGCAGAAGCATGAAAGATGGCACTCGCGACAAGTTCCTTTCCTGTGCCGCTCTCTCCAAGGATCAGCACGTTGCTTTCGCTTTTAGATATGTCTGGCATAATCTGAAACATTCGTTGCATGGCTGGGCTCTTACTGACCATTTGTTCGAAAGTAAATTTTTGGGTCAGTTGTTGTCGCAAACTCATTTCCACGCTGAGGTCACGAAAGGTCTCTACTCCACCAAGCACATTTCCGTCGTGGTCAACCAGAGGAGCTGCACTGATACTCACCGAGACCTTTTTACCGTTGCGATTCTTAATAGTTATGGTTCGATTGGCGACGGGCAAACCAGTATAGAGGCTCTCGGCTATGGCGCAGTTTTTACCACAGATGGAAGAACAGAAAACATCGCTACAGTATTGGCCGATTGCTGACTGTCGGTTCCAGCCGGTGATCAGTTCAGCTGAAAGGTTGAAAGAGGTAATGCGCCAGTCGCGGTCTACCGTGAAGACTCCGTCTGCCACTGAATCTAGGATGAGTGCTTTTTGCAGCCGTTGGGTATTGTCTCTAAATGATTGGACGCCACCGAGTATGTCACCATTATGACCAAGAAATGGGGCTGCGCTGACACTGACCGGAACGGAATACCCGTCTTTGCCAATGATGAACAGTTCCCTGTCAATTATGGAAATTTTTTCCTGCATGCATGTGCTTAAAGGACAACTCTGTAAATTCTTACTGGAGAAGAGGACTTCCGAACATATTCTGCCCAGTACCTCGGGCTCTGTATAGCCTGTAATCTTTTCAGCAGCCTTGTTGAAAGAGGTTATTCTTCCCTGTGGATCAACCGTGAAAACCCCATCTGCCACCGCTGCCAGGATGAGTTCATACTGCATCGTAGCTGTGATATCGTTAAAGGTTTCAACGCCGCCAATAACATTGCCATATTTATCGAACATTGGAGCGGCACTCAGTTTGACCGGGATGGAATGGCCGGCTTTTGACTCAATATAGGCCATCCGTTCAGAAATCACTGCTTTGGTGTGAATGCAATCGGAAATTGCACAATTGGTACGACAGATGTTTGCTTTAAAGATTTGCTTGCAAGCTTTGCCAAGAACTTCAGCTTCCTTCCAGCCGGTAATTTTTTCTGCGGCGGCATTAAAACTGGTTATATTCCAGTTTTTATCGACGGTAAATACCCCTTCAACGATACTGTTTAAGGCGAGACGACTGGAGGCAAGAGGTTCGGAGATATCTGCAAAGGCGATGATTGCCCCGCTAATTACTCCATCTTTTCCTGGAATAGTAATAATTCGAAAAAGTACCGCATCTTTTTTGCTGTCTATTGGGATGCCCAGGTTTGATTCAATATGACGGCTGCCTTTTTTGGATGCGAGGGGTTCAATATGAGAACAAATATCCTTGAAGCGGGGGTCGTTAGAAAAAATGTCTCGGCAGTGTTTGCCAATCATTTTGTGGTTTTCAATCCCGAGAATGATTGAAGCCTTTTGGTTACAGGTGGTAATTATCCAGTTTTCGTCGACAGTAACATAACCACTGGCCAGGTTTTCCGACTCGGGAGCAGTGTATGGCGTCACATTCTTCTCTTTGGCAAAGGTTTAGTGCCTTGAAAATTACTTTCTTGTTTTATGGTTTCAGGGGACCCTGAAAGGGTAACAGAAAATAATTTCGTGAAGAAACATATGCCTCTCAAAGAAGCACCGAAAAGAGGACTCCACAATCGGATATTCAAAATATTCCCTTCCAAGGAGGACTGATTTCGGATAATTCGCATTTCATTATATCCTTAAGCGCTAGTTCAGACAAGTCCTACGCTGTATATAGTGGAGTTTGTATCAATAAAATGGTATCAAATAAAGTGACGCAGGTGCTGCTTCTCATGCGCCTCCTGTTAATGAGTATTTTCATGATGGAAAACGATTACATAACAAATTATTTTCCTGTAAACTTCTAGTTCAGATAGAAACCGGGGAACTGCCATGAAAGATGACTGTCCGCCATCAACCAGCACTTCAGGTAAGCCGGATTGTTTAATCAGTAAAAAAGGATTGCCCAAAGGGGTTGGGATGGAGCTTTTCCAATCAATACAGGACCCCCTGCTCGTTGTGACCCCTCAGGGAAAGATCGTTCAAGTCAATTCCGCATTACTCAAAGCAGCCAACAAGAGCCTCGATGAGGTAATAGGTAAGGGGATTTGCCAGGTCATTCATGGTGGACGGTGGCCCCATATCAAATGTCCTTTGGAAGAGTTTCTGCTGACCAGTTCTTACAGGGTGGAGGACACCAGGTTACCAGGTCTGGGTGGTGAATACAGCCTGACCATTGTTCCTGTTGAACAGGGTCCCAAAGGTAAGGAACTTATTCTGTTAATTGCCAGGAAACTTACCCAGGATGAGGTGAGGAAGGTTGAGTCTATTCGTACTGCTCAACTGGCTGCCATAGGGGAGCTGGCTGCAGGAGTGGCCCATGAAGTGAATAATCCAATTAACGGCATTATCAACTTCGCCCAACTACTCTACGATGACAGCCAGGAGGACAGTGAGCAGGCAATGATTCTTAAAAGAATTATCCAGGAAGGAGAAAGGATTGCCACAATTACCTATAATTTGCTCTCTTTTGCCAGGGAAAACGAAAACGACCAGATCCTGGTAGACTTAGGTGAGGTTGTTTTGGATTGTATCTCTCTTGTGGAACACCAACTGAAAAATGATTGCATACATATCACTACTGATCTGGTTCAGCCCTCCATTCTTGTTATCGGAAATCATCTGCAACTTATGCAGGTGGTGCTTAATATGATCAGCAACAGCCGCTTTGCACTCAATGAGCGATATCGGGAGACCTCGCCTGACAAAAAAATCCATTTTGTATCCAAGGCAGTGGAGATTGATGGTAAAAAGTATTGCCGCCTTGTTGTTCGAGACCATGGAACCGGGATTCCCCAGGGAATTCTTGATAAACTTTTTGACCCATTTTTTACCAGCAAACCAGCCAGTAAGGGGACGGGACTAGGACTGAGTATCAGTTATGGTATTGTGAAGAATCATAATGGCATTTTGCGTGTTGATTCTATTCTTAATGATTACACGGAAATGATCATCGAAATTCCCGCTTCGGAGAATTAATGCAGACTGAAAAGCAGGATATTCACATTCTCATTGTTGACGATGAGGAAAGTATACGCATCACCTTTGAAATGTTTTTGAAAAGGGAGGGGTATGGCAAAATAACCACCGCTGCTACCCTGGAAGAAGCATTGGCCCTGATTAATGAACAGCCGTTTGATCTGATTATCAGTGACATTGTGCTTGAAGGTGCAAGCGGAACAGAACTGTTGCGATTTATTAGGCAAACCGGAGTGCAGTGCCCGGTAGTCATGATCACGGGGTTTCCTAATCTCGATAGTGCGGCCGAGGCGGTTCGTCTTGGTGCTTTTGACTATATTTCTAAACCGGTTAACAAAGAAACTCTGCTACGTTTTGTTCGCCAGGCCCTGAAACATTGGCAGCTTGCCATGGAAAAAAGTGCGCTGCAGCGTGAAAATGAAAAATTCAGGCGCTACCTTGAGGTGATTTTCAGTTCTGTCAGTGATGCCATTATCACCGTCAACGAAAAGATGGAGATAATTCAACTCAACAATACCGCTCGTCTATGGTTAGGGGAATTTGAGTCCGGGACAGTGCTTACACTTAAGGATCTGTCGGGAGAAATGGCAAAAGCCTGTTTTCTTGATGCGAGCCATGTCATCGAAAAAGGGGATGTGGTCAGGGAACATCAGGTTGAATGTTATAAACCAGATGGCACTATTCGGATGATAAGTCTCAATGCTGCCCCGATCAAAGATGCAGTTGATGAATTCAACGGCGCTGTAATAGTTGCCCGCGATATTACCCTTGGTTTACCGGAAGAAATTAAAAATAAGAGAATTCATTTTCATAACTTTGTTGGTGCCAGTGATGTAATGCAGGAGGTTTACCGGCTGATTGAAAATGTCGGCAAGGTTGATACAGCGGTACTGGTGACGGGCGAGTCCGGGACTGGTAAAGAACTCGCAGCCGAGGCCCTTCATGCAGAGAGTCGGAGAAAGGATAAAATTCTGGTAAAAGTGGATTGCGCTGCGATGCCTGAGGATCTGCTCGAAAGTGAACTTTTTGGTCATAAAAAAGGTGCATTTACCGGGGCAGACCGAGACCGGCCTGGGAGATTGCTGTTGGCTGATAAAGGCACCCTTTTTCTTGATGAAATTGGTGACATTTCTCCACGGATGCAGCTGCGTCTGTTACGTTTTCTGCAGGAAAAAACATTCAATCCGGTAGGACAGGATCATTTCGTCCAGGTGGATGTTCGGATTATCGCTGCAACCAATGTAGAACTCATGCAGAAGGTCAAGGAGGGCATTTTTCGGGAGGATTTATATTACCGTCTGAAGGTAGTTGAGATTTATATGCCACCTCTTAGAGAACGTAAAGAGTGTATTCCTCTTCTGGTACACCATTTTCTAGCAAAATTTCGTGATGAACTCGAAAAGAAGATAATTAATATTTCTGATCAGGCCATGGAAATTCTCACCTCGTATGCATGGCCCGGTAATGTCAGGGAACTCAGGCATGTTATCGAGCGGGCATGTGTGCTCTGCAATGGAAAAACTCTGCTAAAAGAGCATTTTTCAACTGAGATTCTTTCTTCCGTTCCTTTGGAAGAACAATTAGAAAAAACCAACAATCAGATTAAGAGCATCGCTGGACCCGGTGCTACTCTTCCACAATATGAGACTTTTAAAAGTGAAGCCGAGCAGATTGAAGAGGTCTTGAGGGCCACCGGCGGTAATAAAAGTAAAGCCGCCAAACTACTTGGTGTTGATCGCAGTACTCTCTACCGCAAGATGAAGCGATATAAGTTGTAGAGCCGCTTGGCAAGCATGCCTGTCTATTCTAAAGCCCCCCTCTGATTTTCCACCTTTTCACTATAGAACGTTGCGTAAGTGGTGCAAATGTGATGCAAAAACGTTGCAAGTAGGTGGATCTTACTGCTGTGCCACACAATTGCACCACTTGCAACGTCCTGTGAAATTTGAAAAAACATCATAAATTCGGTATTTTAGGGTTTTTTGTCTGCTATGGCGAGTGAGGCGCATCATTTATTAAAAGAGGTGTTGCATATTTCCATTGCTGTATGAGAAAAATAAGTAAAGTTAAATTAATGTTTTACGTTTTATTTGTTGATCTATGAAAAGTTGTGGCACATAAAGTGCAATGTAGCAGGCAAGAGACGAAAAGGAATCGGTTAAAATCGCAAGCCGATGCAATTATAAGGTTCAGGCAGGAGGAAGAAAATGAAAAGTCAAGTCGCACTCAAAACAAAAAACGTTGCTCGTACAGATGGAAAAATTGACGTGCAAATCTCCAAAGTTGGTTTTGCGGTAATTGGTCTTTCTTCTTGCGCAATAGGACTCTGGGCTGCTGCAAGTTTACTGGGTGGGATGGTAGCAAGTGGTGGTTCTGTTGCTCTTGTTATCAACTGGTTTAGGGCTGTTGTTGGATAATTTGGTAAAAAAGGTTTTCTTCAAAAAGGGCGGAAAAAATGGCAAACGGCACACGGATTCAACAAAAGGAAGGTACAAAGGTATCAGATAGAGGGAGTGTTTCTACAGAGGTTTCCAAAGTCAGTATTACATTTGTGGCAATTCTTGGTGTCGCCGTTGGCTTATGGAGTCTGGCCTGTATCGCCGGTGGTTTGGCCGCAAGTGGCGGGCCTTTGCAACTTGTTGGAGATTGGGTGAAGGCGGTAACCGGTATGTAAAAATCTCCAAACTGATTGCTTTATTTGTCACTGAAATTTGTTTCTTAGGGCCAGGATTAATTTATATCCTGGCCCTTTTTGGCGTTTGTTTTAGAGAGGTTAATTCGTGGTTAGGTCAGCTGTGTAGGGCCACGACCAAAAACGATCTTCAATTCTTTTAGAAAGTGCTGTATAAAAAATAAGAGCTATCCGTTTTCTCACCTTTATCTGGAGCCCGAATGGCAATACTCGTCAGGAATCTCTTTATCTTCTTTATCATTTTGTCCTCCTTGTTCATGGGGGGACTTTTTCTAAGTATCGAGCAAAGATTACCCGAAAGGGATTACAGTGAATTTTTGCTGGATCTCAGGGGCGGCGAGATAACTGACATAGATTTTACTGGAAATAAGGCAAATATTACCCAAAAATCTGGTTTTAGGTATTCCGTGGGTGTGCCTGATGCCGCAAGTCTTACTGAGAAAATCGCTCTTTCGAGCGCACGGGTTACTTTTCATGCCGATTATACACTCTATTATTTTCAGGGAACAATCTTTGCCTTGGCTCTTGCTCTCGCCTTTGTTGTCTGGATTTCTATTTCTAGCAAGAAAACTGAAGAGGGGAAGAATAAATTTGCCAGTGATAAACTCATCTCTCCTGGCGGGAGTAGAGAGTCTGTGACCTTTGGTGATGTTGCTGGCGTGCCTGAGGCAAAAGAGGAGTTAGAGGAAGTCGTTTCATTTTTAAAAGATCCTCAACAGTTTAACCGGCTCGGTGCCTTTATGCCTAAGGGCCTTCTGCTGCAGGGGCCACCGGGAACTGGTAAGACCCTACTCGCTCGAGCAATTGCAGGGGAAGCCGGGGTGCCTTTTTATAGTTTTAGCGGCTCTGATTTCGTGGAAATGTTTGTTGGAGTTGGTGCATCACGTGTTCGGGATCTCTTTAATGAAGCCAAAAAGCATACGCCCTGCATTGTATTTATTGATGAGATTGATGCCGTGGGCAGTAGTAGAGCTGCTGCCCCCACGGATGGCCAGGATGAGCGGGGGCAGACGCTGAACGCCTTGCTGGTGGAAATGGATGGTTTTGGTTCAACAGATAATATTATGGTTCTGGCTGCGACCAATCGTCCGGATATTCTGGATCCTGCCCTTTCCAGACCTGGGAGATTTGATCGCCGTATAACCTTGTTACCACCGGATGTAAAAGGTCGGATCAAAATTCTCGAAGTCCATAGCAAGAAAGTTGCCTTGGCTCCCGACGTTGACTTTGAAGAAATCGCCCAGATGACTTCCGGGTTTACAGGTGCAGAGCTGGCCAATCTGGTTAATGAGGCTGCACTTCTCGCCGGACGGGACAGTTGCGACGCGATAAATAGAAGCCATTTCGACCTGGCCCGTGACCGAATTATGCTAGGCGTAGAACGAAAGGGCGTTATTCTTACTGACAAGGACAAACAAATTTTAGCCTACCATGAAGCCGGCCACGCCATTATC
>Ga0209475_10004266_pt1 | contig 12402 bp, 8 predicted proteins | sample tdDd471_FD_187128 | JGI IMG/M metagenome (GOLD analysis project Ga0209475, IMG submission 187128) | Marine sediment microbial communities from the Atlantic coast under amendment with organic carbon and nitrate - tdDd47.1 (SPAdes)... | ecosystem: Environmental > Aquatic > Marine > Coastal >...
GAATGTATTCGGGTTCGGGCATCCGCCGTCGACAGTCCACTCACTCACGCCGGTGAACAGGGAGTTACCAGCCAGGGGCCTCACCACGGGGCTCTCCTGGTGGCCGATCAACGGTTGGATCGAGGAAGGATCGCCTGAAGCCGGCACAAGCCGCACGCCGACCTGATCCTGCAAAAATTCATGACCGGGGAATCGTCCGTCTAGATCCGATGCCAGGTTGTCGCCGCTGAGGCAGAGGTTCTTGTTCAATAACAAGAGCCACGAATCAAGTAGCCCGACATCATTGGCAGGATCATCTCCAGAACCAGTACTACCATCGCCGAGGGTGCCGGCTGCCAGGTCCCCCGCCGAGTAGACAATCGTCTCGTAGCCGGCGAGGACCAACGTTGTTGCGCGTCCACCGAGGCCGTTGCCCAGGGCTGACCTCCCGCCCTGGGTGTAATAGACATCGAAATCCTCGCCCACCACCATTCCGAGGCGGGCGAATGCCTCGTACCAGCGGTCCTCGCTGGGCAGGATGCCCCGGTCGTTCCACCACAGAATGGAAGGCTGTACTCCAACGCTGATGTCACGCAGCGTCGGCAGACAGCGCAAGACGAAGTACTGGTTGTAGGTACGGGAGTCGCTGAAGTCGCTGAATCCGGTGGTATCGGCCGGTAAGGTCGCCTCACTGAATTCGGCCGGTCCGTCGTCCCGGGCCCAGAAGTAGTAGTGTAGCACGTCGCCCGGATAAAGCGTTCCCGGTTCGGGAAGGTCAAAATCCCACTGGTCTGGCAGCGGAGTACCGTTGTCCATGGCCGGAGATCCTTCGACGTATCCTTCAGCGAGAACAATCGCGCGATAGGGGTCGAAGATGGGATTCGCATGAAGCCGGTAATACAGCCGCGGATTGCCCAGGATCTGGGTGCCGCCTCGAATCGCAGAAACCGTCGCTCGGACGGCGTCCCGAGCCGTTCCTGGAGCGTCGTCGTCGCCGACTGCGGCATCGAACTGGCAGGATAAGCTCGCAGGATCACCGATATCCAGCATCCCGCCGGCAGGAAAAGCATCCTGGGCCAGATCCTTGAAACTCGCTGTTATCCTCGGACCGATGGGTTGATAGGCGACAAGAGCCACATTGTCGAAGTACGGCGCCGGTGTGCCGATGGATCCATCAATCCCGAACTCGTCAAGCGTTTCCACGCAACCCAGACGGATCTGGACCTGAGTGCGATTCGGTGAGAGCAAGTCGCTTACATCAATTGGTAGACGAAGATAATCAGGTCCGGCGAAGTAAACGAAGCCTCTGTCGCGCCATGGTTGGTCTTCGATGGATTCTCCCGCCAACGGATTATCGGACCGGACACTCCACCGGTAGCAGACGCCATCCCAATCCGAAACGTCAAAGATCGGTTGGTGGCGGTATACGTTGAAGAACAGGGTCGCGCCGTCAGCCCCCTCGGCACTCGGCCAGGGCAGAATCGGAGAGATGATGGAGTTGTCGATGTTGAATTCCGGTCCGGCCAGGCCCCCCGTGTTGTTGACCATGTAGCCCCCGTGGGGTCCCCCGTAGCAGTACCCGTTGCACGGAGTCCCGCCCGTACCGACGTTCAGGTCCGGATGATCAAAGAATGCCACCTGTGGACTGTCATTGGGGCCGAAACAGGGATCCAGGTCCTCGAGTCCGGACCAGATGGCGGCGAAGTTTCCGACGGTAGTCGTCGTCGCGAGACTCGTCTGCCAATTGCCCAGATCGCCGTTCTCGAAATCGTCCGACGCAACGACCGATCCGTTCAGGGCGATGACGACGTCGTCGATCTGCACCGCACCAACGCTTGGATACTGGCAATCCTCGTCCGAGTAGATTTCATCCGAAACGACCGAAAAACGCAAGTGAATCTGGTCGCTTTCAGGCCCCACGTACTCGGCAGGCGGTACCGTGAACTCGATGTGCTCGTCCAGATTCTGACTCGTTCCAGTGTAGAGACTGAAACCCAATGAGCTGTCGTTCCGCACACCACCACCGGACCCGTCATCGGCGATACCGAAATAGCAAAAATCGTAGTCCAGTTCCAGGTCGTGACTGAGGCGGAAATCCAGTACTACCGCCGTCGCAGCGGCCGCATCCGGTACGGTCACCAGCTGATCGAGGAACACGAACCAGCCATTCCCGTAACCGCAATCGTTGGCCGCACAGCCCCCGGCGAAACATTCACCGCACCAGGCCACGTCGTTTCCCACACCCGGATTTTCGCCGGTCCATTCGCCACCGTAAGGATCGGCTGACCAGCTTCCCTTCGGTATCGTCTCATCAACGCTCACCCAACCCTGCCAATCCGGGTCGCCGTTGGCGTCCTCGAACTTCCCGGTCAGATCGCCGGGACCTCCCATCAGATAGAATGTGTCCCGGGAAGCCTTGCCGGGCACCGGTACCCGGTTGGTGATCAGATCGTCGTGGGCATCCACCCGGACCGGGGTCTTCTCCCTGGAATCGGCGGTGCCGGCGAACAGCAACAGTAGAGCAACGGAAAAAATCAGCATGCGGAACATGCCTGCCTCCTCCCACAAGTGGTTCACCCCCGGCTATTGCGGATTTCTAGCGCCCGGCACGTATAGCCATCTGCGTCGAGCGTTTGTCGTCGATAGTGGAACGTATTGGGGATGGGATAGAAGCGAGGCACAGCGGAATAGACAAGCCCACGGCGGGTCGTAACCGGGTGATGTCCCGGTGGTAGACGTCATTGGACGACGCGCGGGCTATGGTGCGGGGTGGTGCAGGAGAGCAGGAATCAGCAACGATGACCGAGGTGGCGCGGCTGCTGATCGTCAGGATGTTCGGCGCAAGGGACCCCTTGATCTCGAGTGAATCAGTCACGAACCTGCCTCCGACCGGAAAGTCATGCGGGTTGGCATAGTCCCAATGAATCAGCTCAGTCAGGGAACGGAATGCTAGGTGCGGATCTCACCCCCTCCAGCTTGAACGAGGGGCCGATTCTACCACTACTGGATACTTGTAGTCAATTCGCGTGCCGGGCAACCGCGCCTTTTCTCCAGGGGGAGTTACCGGTATCATCGGGCGACCCGTCACTCATTCGACCCGGAACTTCAGGGAGTCACCGTGCCCAGATTCAAACACACGCTCTTGCTGCTGCTCGGCTTGCTGCTGTTCACCTCTTGTGCCGGCAAGGAACCCTCCCATGCCGACCCCGCCGATGAGGTGGCCAAGACCACCCTGACCCGGGTGGGACAGATGGCGCCCGATTTCACCGTCGAGCGCATCGACGGCGGCACCATCAGTCTGGCCGAACAGCGGGGCAAGGTGGTGCTGGTGAACTTCTTCGCCACCTGGTGCCCCCCCTGCAAGGAGGAGATGCCGCACCTTCAGACGCGGATCTGGGACCGTTTCCGGAGCGACGCCTTTGTTCTGTTCTCGGTGGCTCGCGAGGAGACTCCCGACATCGTGGCGCCGTTTGTGGCCGAACGCGAGCTGACCTGGCCGTTCACGGTGGACCCCGAGCGTGAGGCCTTCGCCCTGTACGCGTCGGGCTACATTCCCCGCAACTACGTTCTGGATCGCTCGGGGCGGATCGTCTACCAGTCCCAGGGCTTCACCGAGGAAGAGTTCGCCGAGATGATTGACGTGATCAAAAAGGAGCTGGCCCAGCCATGAAGCAACCCGCGCGTGCTATCGCCATCTTGTCGTTGCTGATCGTTCTGGCGGCCGCCGGGTGCGGCGAGCGGATTCAACCCGGCGAACCGGTGACCGTGCCCTTGTTCTCCGATGTGACGGTGCATTTCACTCCCAACGACGTCGGGCTCTACGACTCACCCTTCGCCTCTGCTCGGGACAATGGGCGCATCATGGCCACCTACCGCGAACTGCTTGCGGCCGGGGGACGGCAGCGCATCACCCTGAAGCTCGCGGTGCGCCCCATCCGCAAGGATATCCGCAACATGATCGATCGCTGGGATCGGGCCGGCTTCGTGCGCCTGGTCAAACCAGACATGGCTCCGGTCGAGTTGACCCGCTTCATGACCGCTTATGGTGGAGCTATCAGCCACGAAGTGGACATCACCCATCTGGCGCCGCTGTTGCAAGGACACTGCGAGTTCGAAGTCTTCATCGACACCTGGGTCTCGCCGGCCTGGAAGGTGGACGTGGATCTGGTCTTCACTCCCGACGCCACCGGCGCCGTGGCACCGGCCGCCTGGGCCCAAGGTGCTCTCTTTCCCGATGGCGGGCTGACCGCCGAAGTGCCCGAGGCGACAGCACGAGTGGTCGTGCCGGAGCGCAGCCGCAAGGTCCTCGTCGCGGCCATCACCACCGGCCACTGCACCGACGGTCGGGACGCCGATGAGTTCATCACCAAGGACAACGTACTGCTGGTCGATGGGATCGAGGTCCATCGCTGGCGCCCCTGGCGCGATGACTGCCGCGACTTCAGAGCGGTCAATCCCTACTGCGCCAAGTGGTCCGACGGTTCATGGAGCAGCGACTATTCCCGCAGCGGTTGGTGTCCCGGGGACGTGACCCGCCCCGAGATGATCGATCTCAGCAGCTGGCTAACCCCCGGCGAGCATACCCTGACCTGGCGGGTCGAGGATATTCGGCCCAAGGATCCCGCCGACGAGGAGAACCACCACGGCTACTGGCGGATCTCCGCGTCGCTGGTGGGCTGGAAGTAGTAGCGCCGCCTGTCTACTTGAGCGTCGGCATCTCGCCGCCGCCGAGCTTGAACATGTCCGCGGTCAGCCCCAGCAGCAGCTGGTTGTCGTCGGTGAACGTCAGATCGTTCTGGCCCACGGTGTACTTGGCGATCAGCTTCAGGTCTTCGATGACTTCGAGGCCGAAGGTGATGTCCAGCTTGCCGTAACTGTCAGGGGCGTCGAGCTTGTCCTTGATCTTACCAAAAGGCAGGCCGAACTCCCCAACCAGCAGGATGGAATAGCGACTCATGACCGGGATGTAGTAGTAGAGTTCGCCGCCGACGCGACCGCCCGCATCGTTCCCCACCGCCTCGTCTTCGTTGAACTCGTGCCAGAGCTGGACACCCAGCGTGATCACCGGCTTGAGGCGCAGACGATGGGCGCCGCCGGTCAGGTTGACCAGGTTGGGCGTCAAGGTGGAGTAATTGAGATCCAGGGCCGCGCGCTGGTAGCGCCAGCTCTGGTCTCCCTGGACACCCAGGCTGGCCATCAGCTCGTGAGTGCGAAACGGACTGCCGTTGGCCAGGCCGGACCGGGAACCCACCGCCACGGGGTAGATGTCCAGCCGGCTGTACGGATTGTCGCTCTCGGTGCTGATGAGGCCGGTGGCGTGGATCGCCCACCAGGGAGCTGAAGACCACGGCCGATCGTAGTACTCGAACGAGAGGTTGTACTCACGCTGCAGCGAGTCGGCGCGGCTGACCGAGGTCCCGAAATCGATGCCGTTCTGGTAGAGGGCGGCCATGCCTCCTCGGGCATCTACCAGCATCTGCTCGTCGGCGTCGGAGATAATGATACGCGACTGGGAAATCTGGCGCATGACTTCCGGCGAGATGATGATCACATCGCCATCGGTCAGCGGAACCCGCAGTGGACCATCGATGTGGATATAGGTGTCATCCTTACGCAGCAGCTTCAGCTTCTCCTTCAGGTTGTCGCCAACGATGATCTTACCCTGCACCAGGATGCCGCCGGCCACCACCTGTGCTCGATCCAGGGGCAGCACTTGTTCATCGGTCACACTGCGCAACTCGAAACCGGGTTCTGTGCCGCTGAACTGGCTCCCGCTGACTCTCGTGTCCCCGGACAGCATCCCGCTCAGATCGATGTCGAAGAAGACACCGCTGACAGTGGTGGTCGTGCCGATCACCAGTTCGAAATGCAGCTTGCTCTTCTTGGCTTTGATCTCGGCGGCGGCCGTCGCCGTCACGGTCAGCAGCAGGCCCAGCGTCACCGTGGTGATCATGGTCCATATTGGCGTCCGCTTCATCACGCACCTCCGGCCAGATCGTCATCCACTACCGTCAACGGATCGTCGGGTTCCCGGATGTACACGGTGTGGTCATAGACATGGTCGACGAAGCTCTCGAGGGTCGGGTGGATCGCCATGTCGATCATGCTCTCGTTCAGGACGACACGGTGTCCGTTGCGACTCACGCACGCAGCAATGACGTTGATGAAGACGGTCTTGTGAAAGTCGTGCCAGTGGGCAAAGGTAAAGGTTTCAAAGTCCCCGGTGAAATCGGCGACGGCCTTCAGTCCCTTGCGAACGCAGGCACGGGAACTCTCTCGGGTGGGATCGGGCATGGTGATGCTCCTCCGGGATCACGAGCGACGCATGCGGGGGCCCGAAGCGGCGACAACACCACCGCGTGCGGGATCTCCGCTCTTCCGGAAGAGCTGATGGGCAAGGTATTGGCTGGCAGAGCTTTGGTGCGGTGTCGGCTCTCCCTCCTCCATGGCAAAAACTAGATCAACGGACTCGGATCCGCAACAGGACGCGCTGGATGAAGAAAGGCCCGACACCATCGTGCCGGGCCTTCTGTCGTCTGAACTGTTGGTACGATTTCCGACCGCGTGCCTCTACAGTCCCATGCTCACCAGCCGGATCGCCTCATCGGCCAGCCCCTTGGCCGGTCCGAAGAAAATACCCAGCACCAGGGTCGGGATCGCCAGTATCGCCAGCACCGTGTACTGCAGCCAGTGCAGTTTCAGCGGCGACAGGTCCGCACCTTCTGCGGGACGCGTCAAGAACATGGCCTTGGCCACCTTGAAATAGTAGTAGAGACCCACCACCGAATTCGCGCCCGCGACGATGACCAGCCAGAACCACTGGCGGTCCATGACCGCGAAAAACAGGTAGAACTTGCCGACGAATCCTGCGAAAGGCGGAATACCCGTCAGCGAAGCCAGGAAGACCACCATCATGGCCCCGGCCCAGGGAGCACGGAAGCCCAGGCCCACATAGTCGGCCAGGTGCTCGCTCTTCAGATGGTTGTTGATGGCCACCACGTAGAAGAAGGCGCCGAGGTTCATCAGGGTGTAGACCAGCAGGTAGAACAGGATGGCCTGCAGGCCGGCGTCCGTCAGCAACACGAAGCCCATCAACAGGTAACCCACGTGGGCGATGCTGGAATAGGCCAGCATTCGTTTCACGTTGTCCTGACGCAGAGCCACCACGTTACCGTAGGTCATGGTCGCCGCCGCGATCACCGCCACCAGCAGGGGCCAGTTGATCATCTCCACCAGACCGGCGCTGCCCGCGGCATCGGGGCCGGCGGCGAACGCGGTATAGAAGAAGCGGATCATCAGGGCGAAGCCCGCCGCCTTCGGTCCCACCGAGAAGATGGCGGTCACCGGCGTCGGCGCCCCCTCGTATACGTCGGGGCACCAGAAGTGGAAGGGTACTGCGGCGATCTTGTAGCTCATGCCCGCCAGAATCAGGATCGTGACCACCAGCAGGCTGAACGGGTTGACCGGTCCGGCGACCAGAGCGTCGCGAATGCCGTCAAAGGTCATGCTGCCGGTCATGCCGTAGAGCAGCGACATGCCGTAGAGCATGATGCCGCTGCTGACCGCGCCGAAGATGACGTACTTCAGCGACGCCTCAGTGCTGCGCAGGGTCGTCCGCATGTAACCGGCCATGACGTAGCTGACCAGCCCCACCGCCTCCATGGACAGGAAGAGCATCAGCAGATCACGAGCCTCGGCCATGACGCACATGGCCGCGGTCATCAACACCGTCATGGCGAAGAACTCGCCCTTGTTCTCCCGCGACGCACCCATGATTTCTTCGGCAGTCCAGCTGAACAGGACGGTCATCAGACCGGCAAAGATGAACAACAGCCGGAAGAAACCCGCGAAGCTGTCGACGACCACCAGGTCGCCCATGATGGTATGGGCCCCGCTGGGCATGCCGTCGATCGCGAAGATGCCGGCCAGCACCAGACCCGCCAACGAGATGGAGTACGGCACCCAGATCCGCCGGCCGCGGACGATCATGTCGCCCACCATGGCCAGCAGGAAAGTGAGGCACAGCGTCGCCTCGGGCAGCCAGTGGCCCATGTCCGACCAGTTGGGAATGTTCAGGTTCAACAGTTCCATCAAGGAACGCTCCTTGAGCAGGGCCGGCTAGCCGGCCACCACCTTGATCAGATTGTTCAGGGACACCTTCATGAGATTCAGAATGGGCATCGGGTAGACACCCAGCAACAGCACGATGATGCCGATGGGCACCAGGGTGAACATCTCCCGGACGCTGATGTCCGGCAGATTGTCCCACTTGTCGTTCTTCGGGCCCAGGAACACGCGCTGCAGCATCCAGAGCACGTAGGCCGCACCGATGATGATGCCCAGGGCGCTGATGATCGTCACCGTCCGGTAGACCGGGAAGACACCCATGAAGATCATGGCCTCACTGACGAACCCGCTCAGGCCCGGCAGACCCAGGGCCGCGAACAGGGCGAAACTGAAAACGCTGAAATACAGCGGCATCTGCATGCCCAGGCCGCCGAAGCCGTTGATCTCGCGGGTGTGAGCCCGGTCATAGACCACGCCCACACAGAGGAACATCATGGCCGTGATCGTGCCGTGGTTGAACATCTGCAGCACGGCGCCGTTGATGCCGGCCGAGGTCATCGCCGACATGCCCAGCAGCACATAGCCCATGTGACTGACCGAAGAATACGCCACGAGTTTCTTCATGTCCGACTGGGCCATGGCGCAGTACGCGCCGTAGAGGATGTTTATGCAACCGAGCACCGCCAGGGTATAGCTGAACCAGAGCGCCTGGTCCGGCAACATGGGGTAGCTGATCCGTAGGATGCCGTAGGTTCCCATCTTCAGCAGCACACCGGCCAGAATGACCGACACCGCCGTTGGAGCCTCGACGTGAGCGTCGGGCAACCAGGTGTGGAACGGAAAGATGGGCACCTTGATGGCAAAACCGATGAACAGCGCGATCCAGATGATGTGCCGGATGTGGGTCAGCTGCAGCCACGAGTTGTGGTTGGCCTGGTCGAACATGTGCAGCATGTTGAACGTGTGGCCGCCGGTGACCGGATTCTGGACGTTCAGGTAGAAGGCGATCATCGCCAGCAGCATCAACACCGAACCGGCCAGGGTATACAGGAAGAACTTGATGGCCGCATACTCTCGCCGCGGACCGCCCCAGACACCGATCAGGAAGTACATCGGCAGCAGCATCACTTCCCAGAACACGTAGAAAAGGAAGAAGTCCAGCGCGCAGAAGACGCCCATCATGCCCGCTTCGAGCACGAGGAAGAGGGCGAAGTAGCCCTTGACCGACTTGTTGATGTTCCACGAGGCGATCACACACAGGAACGACAGGAACGCCGTCAACAACACCATCGGTACACTCAGGCCGTCGATGCCCATGAAGTACTCGATGTTGAAGCTCTTGATCCACGTGTAGTGCTCGACGAACTGGAAGGCGGACGAGCCCCGGTCGAAGTTGATGAAGAGCTGGACGGCCAGGATCAATGGCACGGCCGCAGCCGCAGCGGCAACCGTCTTGATGACCTCTTTACGCTCCGACGGAACGAAAGCGATCACCGCCGCTCCAATGACCGGAAAAAAGGTCATCCAGGATAGAATGTGCTCACCCATGCGTGGCGCTCCTCTCGGGGGTTAGCAACAACCCGTTCTCACAGAACACGATAGACCAATACGAGAACCAGGATCGAGGCGCTGACGAACACGAGGTACGTCTGCACCCGTCCGGTCTGGATTCTTCGGATTCCTTCGCCGGCTCCCTGGAGCACGGCAGCGACACCGTTGACCGCACCGTCGACGATGTAGCGGTCGATCAGGCCGGACACCCAGGCCACCAGACGCGTCAGGTAGCCGGTGCCGTTGACGATGCCGTCGACGACGTAACGATCGAATGCAGCACACATGTCGGCCCACCACAAAGTGATGGGATACACGGTGGCCGCGTAGAGTTCGTCAAAGAAGTATTGCCCCTGCAGCACCTTGTAGGCGCCGTTCAGGTTCTGCTGCAGCGCCGCGGTGTTCACCTTGCGCAGGTGGTAGACCCACCAGGACAGCAGAATCCCGGTCAGCGCCATGCAGATGGACATGATCATGGCAATGTTGTGGGCCCGGTGATGGACGTCGTGATGATCACCGTGACCGCCGCCGGCTTCCGCGTGCTCGTCGCCATGAGCGGCCGGAGTCGCCGCGTGGCTGTCTTCACCGTAGGCGTCGGTGGCATGGCCGTCCTGGGTATGGCTATCCTGGGCGTGATGGTTGTCCGCCACGACATGAGCATCAGCCGGTGCTGGCTGGATGTGGAACTCGGCCGCGATGGCCGGCACGTCATAGGGCGCGGCAAAGCGGCTGAACCAACCATTGCTGGCGGTCTGCCAGCCGGCGGCGATGATCGACAACACAGCCAGGGTCATCAGGGGAATCGTCATGCTCCAGCCCGACTCGTGGGCGTGGTCGAACTTCTCCTGGTCCCGCGGCTTGCCGAAGAAGGTCAAGAACACGATGCGGAACATGTAGAACGGCGTCAGCAGCGCCGCGATGATACCCAGGACGAACGGTACATAGTGTCCGTCGGTCATGCCGAACGCCAGGGTCGAGCCCAGAATCCCGTCCTTGGAGTAGAACCCGGCCAGACCCGGCACGCCGGCGATGGCCAGCGTCGCGATCAGGAAGGTCACGAAGGTGATGGGCATTTTCTTGCGCAGGCCGCCCATGTCCGGCATCTCCTGCGAATGAACCGCGTGGATCACCGAACCCGCCCCCAGGAAGAGCAGGGCCTTGAACATGGCGTGGGTCGTCAGGTGGAACATGGCGTTGGTGGCGTCACCGGCGCCCAGCGCCATGACCATGTAGCCCAGCTGACTGAGCGTAGAGAATGCCAGCACCCGTTTGATATCCGTCTTGACCAGGGCAATGGTCGCGGTGATGAACGCCGTCACCGCCCCCACGTAGAGGATGACCAGCATGGCCGAGGCGCCGAACAGGGGCGCCAAGCGCGCCACCATGTAGACGCCGGCCGCGACCATCGTCGCGGCGTGGATCAGGGCCGACACCGGGGTCGGGCCCTCCATGGCGTCGGGCAGCCAGATATGCAGGGGCATCTGGGCCGACTTGCCAACGCAACCCATGAACAGTCCCACACCGGCCCAGGCCAGCAGGGTGCCCTTGATGGTCCCGGCGTGGACGTGGGCGAAGAGCTCGAAATAGTTCAAGGTGCCGGTTGCGGTGAAGAAGGCCAGGATCCCCAGCCAGAATCCCCAGTCGCCGACCCGGTTGGTCAGGAAGGCCTTCTTGTTGGCATTGGCCGCCGAATGCTTGTGGAAGAAGAACCCGATCAGCAGGTAACTGGACAGGCCCACCAGTTCCCAGAACACGTACAGGAAGAACAGGTTGTTCGCCAGCACGATGCCCAGCATGGAGAAGGTGAAGAAGCCCAGAAATGCGAAGTATCGTTCGTAGCGCCGGTCGCCATGCATGTAGCCCGTGGAATACAGGTGCACCAGGAAGCTGACGATACAGACGACCATCAGCATGATCGAGGTCATGCCATCGACCAGAACCCCCGCGTCCAGACGGAAACCGCCCAGATCCAGCCAGGTAACGGCCCCCTCGACCCTATAGGCAGGATCGCCGATCTGCCAGAAGGCCACGAAGATCCGGATGGACAGCAGCAAGGCGATGCCCATCAGGCCCACACCGACGAAGTCTCCCTTGCGCGGCAGCTTCTTCCCGAAGAAGAACGTCACCGCGTACGAGAGCAGGGGCAGGACCAGGATGGCCAGCGCGGAATACAGGATGGCGTTATCGCTCATCACCGGACAGACTCCCTTATCGCTTCAGACTCTGGACGGCGTCCGCATTCACGGTGCCGAAGTTCCGGAACATCGCCAGGACGATGGCCAGGGCCACCGCCGCTTCCGCCGCCGCCAGCACGATGACGAATGCGGCCAGGATCTGGCCGTCGATGCCGTGCTGCACGTAACGGGAAAAGGCCACGAAGTTGATGTTGGCGGCGTTGAGCATCAGCTCGACGCCCATCAGGATACCAACGGCGTTGCGGCGCTTCATCACCGCGAACAGACCCAGGGCGAACAGCAAGGCACTGACTGTCAGGAAGTGGGGCAAGCCGACACTCATGACGTCACCTCCTGCTCGTTCTGTTTCTCGTCGTCGACCGGTGGCGTGTCCACATCATCTGTGGTCCGGTGCTCCCGGATCAGGATGGCCGCACCGACCATGGCCGCCAGCAGCACCAGGGACACGTACTCGAACGGGAACAGGTAGTTGGTCAGGAGGTTGGCGCCGAACTCAGCCGTCGTCGGCTGGGCTGGGCCCTCGATACTGGCGGCCCACTGGGTACCGGTGATGACCTTGTACAACAGCACAAAAACCAGTAGCGAGAACAGCGCCGGCGGCACGTAGCGA
>Ga0209475_10004267_pt1 | contig 12400 bp, 10 predicted proteins | sample tdDd471_FD_187128 | JGI IMG/M metagenome (GOLD analysis project Ga0209475, IMG submission 187128) | Marine sediment microbial communities from the Atlantic coast under amendment with organic carbon and nitrate - tdDd47.1 (SPAdes)... | ecosystem: Environmental > Aquatic > Marine > Coastal >...
TGAAGGAAGCCATCAGCGGCGAGACCTTCGAATTCGAGAAGATGTATCCGCCCATGCTGGAGCAGGCCGAGGCCGAGGGTCACAAGGCCAAGCGCATGTTCAAGTTTGCGGTGGAGGCCGAGGAAGTACACGCCAAGCTGTACGCCCTGGCGTTGGCTGCGGCTGAAAAGGGCGAGGACCTCACCGAGACCGATTTCCACCTGTGCCCGGTCTGCGGTCACATTGAATTCGGCGCCCCGCCTGAGAACTGTCCCATCTGCGGCGTGAAAGCCGCCCTTTTCGTCCAGGTCTGATCAACCAGACCGCACAGACACGGGGCCGGCCTTCGGGTCGGCCCCGGCTCGTTCCGGTTGTGTTGATTCCCGCACCCGCCTGTTTCCGATTGGTGACCGCTCTCTTCACCGCTCCTGCTCCTGCCAAAAACACCCAATGCTCAACCGATTGTGCCCCAATGGTTTGGTGTCGGATTGGCCCGGATCGAAGGAACGGTACGGACCTTGTATATGGGTACCTGACGGCACAAACCCAGGCAAGGAGCAGAGTCATGAAATCCCTGAACAGAACCCTGATGGTGGGCGCAATCCTGTTGCTCGGCTTGAGTCCCCTGACCGCACGGGGCCAGACCGATGACGACGGGATTCGCACCCGCAACATGGGCGGCCCCCGCTTCGGCATGACCTACGTCCCGGGGAACGACCAATTGGCGACGGAACTGGAGTACCACGGCATGGGCCGCACCATCAGCCAGTTCGGCTGGCATTTCGAGCACCAGGTGGTCCCTTCGGGCGGCGGCCCCCGGTTTCTCATCGAGTTCGTGCCCATGCTGGCGGGTGTGGAGTACAGCAAGGTGATCCCCAACTTTACCCTGGCCATGGGGCTGCGCAGTCCCAGCGGTTGGGAGTTCGGGCTGGGGCCCAACCTGGTCTTTTCCAAAACCACCAGCGACGAGGTGGAAGCCCGGACGGCCCTGCTGCTGGCCGTGGGTAAGAGTTTCAACTACGGCGGGGTGAGCATTCCAATAAACCTGGCTTATGCCACCAGCCCCACCGGTAAGCGGATATCCGTGATTTTCGGTTACGCCATGGGGTCGAAGAAGAAAAACGCGGCTCCCCAGGTGACAGAGAATATGACGGAACTGCCGCCCGACTCCGAATGGGCGACGCCGCACCGGCCATGAACCTGCAGGCTGGCCAGTTGTCTTGGGTGTGGGGTATACTCCCCGGGTGTGAACTCACCGGGGAGTCATATTTGCAAAAGTCCCGCAACTGGCCATATCTGACCATTTCCCTGTTTTTGCTGGTCCTGGCGACCCTGGGACTGGTGCGTCAGATCTCGGTGGCGGAACTGCCGCCCGATTTCCCCTGGGAGGAGATGGCGTGGCCGGTCACTGTCCGCGGCGTGACCCTCACCAACGCCGAGGACCTGCGCTTCCTGGTGGAAGGTTTCCAGGCCGGGGACAGCGTGGACATCGACTTTCCGGACGGCCCCCGCAACATCGTCACCGTGGCGTCCCAGTCGAAATTCTACCTGACCATCGCCGTCACCAGCGGCCTGATCTTCTGGCTGGTGGCCTTCCTGGTTTTCATCCCGCGTTTGGACATGACGGCGGTGACCCAGTTCTACTGGATCACCATGCTCTACGGCCTGGGCATTTTCCTGGGCGGGGTGTACTTCGAGTTCGGCTTGAAGCCGGTGGGAATGGCCCTGAACATAGCCCAGCTGTGCAATCTGGCCTTCCTGCCGGTGGTCTTTCTGCACATGACCCTGATCTTCCCCAAGCGGCTGCTGGGACGGGGACGGGTCCGTTTTCTGCCGGGGGCCCTGTACGGTCTGGCGGTCCTGCTGGTCATCTGGCAGGCGGCGGTCTTTGCGCGGTATTTCAATGATCCGGTGCCGGCCAACGCGGCCGCCCTGCCGCGGCCCCAGCGGGTGGCCGACCTGGTCATGGTCACCGAGGCGCTTATCGCCATCGTGATCATGGTGGGGCAGGCCCGCAAGCTGGAGCCGGGGCGTCGCCGTCAACAGGCCCGCTGGCTGCTTGTGGGGTTCGTGGTGGGGGCTACGCCGTATGTCTTCCTGCGCACACTGCCCCAGTTGCTGTCCGTGGCGCCGCCCTTTCCGGCCCATTTCGACCGTCTCTTCGAGCCGGCCATTCCCCTGGCCTTCGTGCTGGCGGTGGTGCGGTACCGCTTTCTGGACATAGATATCATCCTTCGGCGCGGTATCCTGTACGGGTTCCTGGCCGCGGGCATGGCGGGCCTGATTCTCATCCCCGTCGGACTGATGCAGCCGGAGAAGACCCGGGAGTGGTCGCCCTTCCTGCAGTCGCTGCCGGTGCTGTGCGGGGTTCTGGCGGGTTTCCTGTTCCTGCCCCTGCGACGGTGGCTGGGAGGTTTGATCGACCGGGTGTTCTTCCGCATCGAGCACCGGGTGGGGGGCATTCTGGAGCAGCTGCGCCGGCAGATGAAAACGGCCCTGAGCCAGGACGACGTGGCCCTGCTCATCCACGGACGGATCAGCGAAGCCCTGAATCCCAGCAAGTGCCTGGTCCTGGTGGAAACCGTGGGCGGCGAAACCCGGGTGGGCGCGGACCGCACCCGAAGCCGGGCAACCGCCGAAAGCTGTGCCGGATTCCCGGCGACCTTGTGGGCCCAGCCCGATATGACCACCTGTCCGGAACAGGAAAGCATCCACTACTCGGACGAGTTGTCCAAGGAGGGCTTTGTGATCGGCCTGAAGCTGGAGGCGGAAGGCTGGCCGGTGGGCTCGGTGCTTTTGGGGCCCCGCCGCATCGGACACCGTTACGTGCGCTCGGATCTCACCTTCCTGACCGAGGCCGCTCAGGCCGCGTCCAACCGTTTGCAGGAGATCCGCCTGGTGCAGAAGGTGTCCGAAGAGAAAATGAAGTCCGTGCAGCTGGAGGACCTGGCGTCCCTGAAGGACGACTTCCTATCCCAGGTGGCCCACGATCTGCGCACGCCCGTCACGTCGGTGGGCTGGTCACTGAACAACCTGCTCGACGGTTTGGCGGGCGACCTGCAGCCCCGCCAGCGGGAGTACCTGGAAACCATGTCCAGCTCCCTGGAACACCTGAATCACCTTGTCTCCAGCCTCCTGGAAATCACCCGTCTGGAGAAAGCGGAAGTCACCATCCCGGTGGAGACCACGGAACTGGCGCCCATCCTGGCCCGGGCCGTGGGCACCGTTCGGCCCCTGGCGGAGGCGGCGGAAGTGAATCTGCGGGTGGCGGACCTGATGCCCGGCCTGAGCTTGGTGACCAATGGCGACAAGCTGGCCGAGGTCCTCGTCAACATCCTGGAAAACGGGGTGCGCTACTCGGAGGCCGAGGGCGAACTCGAAATCACGGCCGAAGCCCACCCGCCCCATGTCTTCGTGACGGTGCGCGACCACGGTCCGGGCTTTGCCAAGGTGGTCGATCCCTTTGTCCGTTTTGCCCAGGGCCAACCCAGCCCCCACGGACCCGGGGGCGGTTACGGCCTGGGCCTGACCATCGCCCGCGAAACCACCCGCCTCATGGGCGGCGAGATCACGGCCCGCAACCATCCCGCCGGCGGTGCCGAATTCACCCTGGTATTGCCGGGGCCCAAACCCCTGAAAGAGATGTGACGTCATGGAACTCAACGCCGATGTCCTGATTGTCGACGACGACGCCGGCTTGCGTCTCGCCCTGCAGGACCGTTTCGAACATTGGGGCTGCCAGGTCAAACTGGCGGGGGACGGGCACGAGGCCCTGGCCATCTGCGGGCGGCGGTCCTTCGATCTGATCCTATTGGATCTGTCCATGCCGGGGATGGGGGGCATGGAGGTGCTGGAAAAGCTGCGGGCCGACGACTACCCCGGCGACATCGTGGTCCTCACGGCCCATGGGTCGGTGAGTCGGGCGGTGGAGGCCCTGCAGGCGGGCGCCTCGGATTTCCTCACCAAACCGGCGGACTTCGACCTGCTGGCCCAGGTCACCACGCGGGCGCTGGACAACCGCCGCCTGCGTCTGTCGCGTGATGCCCTGGCCGATATGGCCGCCACCAGCGTGAAGGCCGCGTCGCCGGCCATGAAGAAGCTGCTGGAGGTGGCGGGTCGAGCGGCCGCCTCGGATTCCACTGTGGTTCTGACGGGAGAGAGCGGCAGCGGTAAACAGGTTGTCTCGGAGTTCATTCATGAGGCAAGTCCGCGCCGCGACGGACCGTTTGTGTACGTGAACTGCGTGGCCATTTCCGAGGACCTGATCGAGTCCACGCTCTTCGGCCACGAACGCGGGGCGTTTACCGGCGCCGTGTCGCGCAAGCCCGGCCGTCTGGAGGGCGCCGCCGGCGGGACCGCCTTTCTGGACGAGATCGGCGACATCAGTCCCGGCCTGCAGACCAAGCTTCTGCACTTTCTGGAAACGGGAGAATTCGAACGGGTGGGCGGCAACCAGACCGTGCGCGTGGACTGCCGTATCGTGGCCGCCACCAACAAGGACCTGGCTCTGGAGGTGAAGGAGGGGCGCTTCCGCGAGGACCTTTACTACCGACTGAACGTGATCACCCTGCGGGTGCCGCCACTGCGGGAACGGCCCGAGGACGTGGCGTTGCTGGGCAGTCATTTCCTGTCCCACTTCGCCAAGGAGATGAAGCGCGACGTGACCGCCTTCGCTCCCGAAACCCTGCGGGCCATGGAAACCTACACCTGGCCGGGCAACGTGCGTCAGCTCAAGAACGCAGTGGAGCGCATGGTGGTGCTGGCGCCGGGCCAGAGGCTCGAAGCGGACCTGTTGCCGCCCGAAATCCGGATGCCCGGCCTGACGGAAGCCGGCCCCATGGTCCAGGGGGACCAACCTTTCCGGGAGGCGGTGGCGGGATTCAAGCGCAGCCTGCTGACCAAGGTCCTGGACGACTGCAACGGCAATCAGACCAAGGCCGCCGAGAAACTGGAACTGCAGCGGAGCTATCTGAATCGTTTGCTGAAGGATCTGGGGCTGCGGGCGGACCCTGCTGAAGAGTAGCTCCTCCGCATGACCTGGACCGGATGAGGCACCGATGACATGAAGGCACAGGTCGTGGGATTCCAAATGACCTCGCAGGTGTGGCGGGTGGCCCTCGGGCTGGTCCTCCTCACGGGAGTGGGACCTGATCAGAACCCCACACTCAACCCGCCGCTGAAGACGCGCCCGGGTCCGGGCAGACCGGTCTGGTAATCCACCCACTGGTCGAAGAGGTTGTCCACGCGCAGGTGGGCTTCGGTGTTCAGACCGCCCTGGTCCCGCCGGTCCCACCGCCAGCTCAGTCGCCCGTTCCAGGTCACGCCGGCGGGCAGACGCCGCAGGCCGGTGTCGGCGTTGGTGCTGTCGGCGCTCCAGCGGGCGCCCACCACCGAGGCGTCGATTGCGGCGCCGGGACCGTTGAACGATTGCCAACTGATCCCGAATCGCGACAGGTAGTCGGGCCGGTCCTCCGCCGGTCGGTCGTAGTTCCCGTTTTCCTGGACCCGGGCCGACATCACCGTGTGCTGGAGCGTGAGGTCAACCTCGGGGTGGGCCCGCCAGGTGAAGGCCACTTCCAGGCCGGGCAGGCGGATCTCGGTGCGGTTCACCCGCTGGAACTGGTTGGTTCCGCTGATGGCCACCTTCTCGATCCCGTCGTGCAGGTACTGCAGGAAGGCGGCGGTGCTCAGGCGCCAGGCCTGGCCGTCGGCGGTGAGGCCGAGTTCATAGAGGTCCTGCTGCTCGGGCCGGAGATCGGGGTTGGGCACGAACTTGCCCAGGGCGCCGGAGTAGAGTTCGCGCAGGCTGGGGAACCGGCTGCGACGGCTGGCGGCGACGTAGAATTCGGCCTCGTCCACCTCGCGGCTCAGGCGCAGGTTCAGGGCCGGGGCGTCGAATCCTTCGCTCGCCGGTTTGTCGCCGGACTGGGGCGTGGAGGTGAAATCGTAGCCGGCGCCGACGCGCACCTTCCAGCCCCCGCTGGGCTGGTATTCCCCTTCGGCCACCAGGGCGGTGAGCCACTGGGCGTAGCCGAGTTCCGGTCCGTTCCATACCAGGCTTTCCTGGTGATGGGCATAGCGGGTGCTGCCCTGGAAGGACACGCGGCCGGTCTGACCGAGCCAGCGGGTCAGGCCCAGCTGGACGTGGCTTGTGCGGTTCAGCCCGGTCTCGTAGTCTTCGCCGTCGACGGGATCGGCGTCCCAGCCGTCGGGCCCGCGAGGGTCGATCTCCTGCCTGAAGATGTCGGCCGCGAGCATGGCGCTCAGGTCCCAGTCGCCGTCGCCCAGGGGCATGGCCACCGATCCGCCCAGCAGGGCGCGCTTGCGCACGGGGTAGCGCCAGAAGCGGGCGTCTTCGCCCAGGTGCATCTCGGGGGGCACGCCTTTTTCGCCCGACCAGCCGCTGGCCAGGAGATTGAGGCGGCCGGTGCCGGCCACGGCCCGGCTGCCGCGCAACAGGATGGCGCCCTGCTCGGCGTCGCTGTTGAACCGCGGGTCGCCGGATTCGGGGAGGGGCCACTCGTCGCGCCGGGACCAGTTGCCGCCGCCCAGCAGGTTCCAGTCGCCGCTGGTCCGCTGATGCAGCAGGCCGGCCCGCACCTGGCCGCCGTCGCCCAGGCTGGCGTTCACGCGGGTGTACGGTTGGTCGCCCACCCTGCGCGGCGGCAGGATGCGAACGCTGCCCGCCAGCACGCCGGGGCCGTCGAGCAGGGACGGCAGGCCGCGCCGGCCCTCGATCCGGCCCACGCCGGTAATGGGAATGCTCTCCAGGTCGGTGCGCTCGTCCCAGGGGAGGTTCAGGGGGATGCCGTCGAGAAAGGTCTGCACATGACGCTCGGGCGCCCCGCGAATCATGAGGTGACGGTCGCCGCGGCTGTTGGTGCTCACGCGGGCCGAGGGCAGCAGGGCGCCCAGGTCGGCCAGGGTGGCCGGGTCCTGCAGGCTGACTTCCACCTCGCTGATCCTGGCGTGGCCCGGCACCGGAGGCGCCGCGGCCTCGCCGCTGACCACGAGTTCGGGCAGCACGGTGGTGACGGTGGAGTCGACGGCCGCGGTGTCGGCCACCGCCTGCAGAGGCAGGACCGCGGCCAGCGCGAGGCCGGCCGCGGCGAAAATACGAAGTGACATCAACCCTGACTTTCCGGTCCGTAGCCGTCCTTGTAGCGGAGAATCTTCGCGGGGCAACCGGCCACGATGGCTCCGGCCGGAACATCCTTCGTCACGGTGGCGCCCGCGCCCACCACGGCGTCCTTGCCCACCGTCACCGGCATGATGGTGGAGTTCGAACCCAGGCTCGCGCCGTCGCAGATCGTGGTGGGAAGCCATTTTTCCTTCTCGGGCTGGGGCGGCATGGTGTCGTTGATGAACATGACCCCGTGGCCCACGAACACGTCGCTGCCGATGTCGACCATGTCGCAGATGAACGTATGGCTCTGGATACGGGTCCGGTCGCCGATGGTTACCCCTTCCTGGATTTCAACGAACCCGCCGACCATGCTGTCGCGGCCGATTTTGCAACCGTAGAGGTTCACGAAGTTCCAGATCTTGGTGCCTTCACCGATTTCACAGTCGCGAATCAGTTGCCTGTCGTTGACGGGGTAATCCATAATGGCTCCTGGGCTGATCCATGAGGGGTCGTGTGTCCGGAGAAAAATAGTACACGGAAGGGTGTTCGTCTTGAAAAATGATGCCAAAGGTCCCATCAGGTTGGGCTGGAGTGACTTTGCGGCGGGTCGTCACGTGCCGGGGGGGAAGCATACCTGGTTTGACGGTACCCATGCCGAACTGCTGGACCGGGTGCGCGCAGGATGGGCAAAGAGGAAGCCGGGAGCCGGCCGCAGCGACCTCACCCAGGTGGTCATCGTGCCGGTGGACCCCGCCGGATTCGTCAGCAGCACCGTCCAGGTGGACGAAACGACGACCCTCCACGCCGTGTTCGACCGCCGCCAGTCACACGAGGACGGGTTCGTGCGCGTGACCGCCGCAGGACCGCGCGAGGAGGTAACCTTCGCGTCGGTGGTGCTCTACAGCGCCGCCACTTTGGAGGAGAACGACGGCACCCGCAGCGGCGACTTCGACTGGGAAGTGGTGTGTCTCATCGCCGGGCCGGAGGAGACCGAGCCCATGGACCCCCTGGCCATGGCCCGAAACATGTTGGAGAAACCGGGGGGGACCTATGCGGAGTACACCGCACGGGAGTTCGCGGAGTCGATCTGGTACTGGGCGGCCCGGGCGGCGGCACGCATGGAGTAGAATGCGTCGAACTGCGGCGGGCCCATGCGGATCATCGCCTTCGTGCTGGATCCGCCCACCATCGAGCGCATCCTGCTCCACATCGGCCAACCGGCCGCGGCCCCGCCGCACCGGGTGTACTTGCCCACCCTTCCGGGATGTGGGAAAAGGGCTGGCAGGTACACCCTAGAAGTGCTGCTCGATCCCAAGGGTCAGGGCGGGCCCGCCCCGGCGCGTCAGCGGCCAGCCCACGTCGATGCGGCTGATGGGCGCAGTAGGCGCCCTCGTTACTCCCAGGCGCAAGCCGAAACCCGCACTGGCGTTCAGTTCGGATAGATCAATTGATTCGTCCCGGTCCCAGACGTGACCTGCATCAACAAACGCCACCCCGCCGATCGCCAGGGTGAAGACTTCGATGTCCGGAAATATGCGGTCCTCGAGGTTGGCCAGCAGCAGCTTGTCACCGGTGAACTCGCGAGCTGGATAGCCACGTAACCCGGAATCGCCGCCCAGGGCGAATTGACGGGACACGTCGAGGTCGTTCGAAAATTTCCCTTCGATGTTCAGGGCGAGGGTCATCCGGGAGAGGATCCGGTACCACCGGGTCTGGAAGGAGAAAATGGTGTCCCTCTCGAACTTGGTGGTGAAGCCCAGTTCGGCGAAAAGATAATGACGATCACTGAGGCGCCACTTCTGGTCGTGATAGATGTCCAGCTCCCAGCGTTTCACTCCCTTGTTCACCGGAAACCCGCACCGCGAAATGATCAACGCCGAATCGTTGCCCAGGGTGATGTCCTCCTTGCGCCCGAACTTGTTGATCCACCGTTCGACGGTGAAGGAGTGACGCTCACGCGAGATGGTCAGACTGGTGGTGTGGGTCAGTTCATCCTCGGCCAGGGGAAGGGTCGTGCCCTCAATCTCGTAGTAGGTCTTCAGCTGGTAATCGTATCCCACCGTGAAGCGCCACTTGCGGTAGCGTTCACCCAACGACCGCGAGGCGTAGATGCCGATCTCATCGGAATTCCTGAGGAACCTGCTGACCTCCCCACCTCCTTCGAACAATCTACGGGTCTCCTCCTCGAGGCCGCCCCAAAGGCCCCAGGACCACGGCGTATCGCTCTTATGAAAAGGTTTGGAGAAGTGGCCGCCGATGGCCTGGATCAACGGGCCGGTCTCACCGAAGAATCCGCCGACCAGGTGCGAACCAAGGACCTGGGGATCCGAGTAGCCCCCCGACCAGGTGACCCCGACGTCGGTTTCGTGGACGGCCTCGATCCAGAGTTGCTTGCCTCTTCCCAGGAAGTTGACTTCTTCCAGCCCACCGCCGACGTGGGTCAGACCCCCGCCGCTGGTCAGGACGAGGCTCGGTACGAGGCTAAACTGATCGCGGGAAATGACCCGGATGTCGACCGAGTCGGGTCCGGCGGCGACCACGGTGATCTCTAAGTCGTGCAGGAATATGAGATCACGGAGGTTTCGCTCGGACTCGGCGATCAGCTCGGGGTCGAGTTGATCACCCGCCTTGAACAGCAGCTCGCGTTCGATCACCACCGAACGGGTGGTGATATGCAGCCCATCGGCCCAGCGCTGCCAGCCGGGGGCCCCGCTTTCCCCACCCTCGAAGACATTCCGGGTCTCGACGTCAACCCGCCGGATGGGGCGACCCGCGTATGCTTCCACCTGGGCGGAAGTCACCGCTCCCGAAAACAAGACGGCCGAGAGCGCAGCAGCAAAAAGGAAGGAACGCGGGATCAAGGTCTGTTACCTCGGGTCGGGGTTGCTCGGATCCTCATGGGATCATAGAAGTTGACTTCGCCCCGCAGCAATGGAAATATCCCGCACGTCATGCGGAATATGGTCGAAATCGCCGGGCGTCGTCCCCTTTCCCTGCTTCTCACGAGCGGGGTTGCGCTCGGGTGGGGACTGTTGGCGGGCCGCTGGGCGGTCGCCAATCACCGCCATTTCTCTACCTCGCTCTACGACCTGGCCATCTACGACAACGTCCTCTGGCGAACCGTCCACGGCCACCTTCTGGGATCGAGCATCATCCCCGGAGGATCCCACGCTGGAACCCATTTCGATCCCGTACTTATCCTTCTCGCTCCCCTATACGCCCTGGCTCCACAGGCCGAGACCCTGCTGGTGTTTCAGGCCTTATGGCTCGCCTCCGGTGCGATTCCCCTGTTTCTTCTCGGTCGCCGGGTTTTGAGGGACGAACCGGCGGCATTGTTCCTGGCCACGGCCCTGCTTGCCCATCCGTCCCTGCACGGTCCAACCTTCTACGACTTCCACTCCGTATCGTTGGCCGGTCCGCTGTTCCTGTGGCTCCTCTTCTTTCTCGAATCGGGCCGGGACCGTTGGTATGTGGCGGCTTTCGCGCTACTGCTGATCACGCGCGAGGACATGGCCCTGCTGGTAATCCCGGTGGGTCTATACGCCTGGACAGGAGGAAGGCCGGGCCTTGGACGACTGACCGTCGCGGGGGCGTTCTTATGGCTGGCACTGGTCAAGCTGGGCCTGGCGCTCTGGGCCGGGGGCGGGGACGACTTCGCCTGGTATTACCGGGACCTGGTCGAAAAACCGGACGGCACTCTCGGTGACCTGGTGGTGTCGGTTGTGACCCGACCCGACCGTGCCGTCCGCCACATCCTGGGAGCGCCGAGGCTGGCCTATCTCGGACTGATGTTCGGGCCGCTTCTATTCTTGCCGTTCCTTGCCCGGCGGGGGCGTTACCTGATGGCCTACGGACTGATGGCCACCCTGCTGGCCAGCCGCGGGGCCATGCATTCCGTCCATTTCCAGTACACGACCCTGATCTATCCCTTCGCCTTCGCCCTTTCCGCCACTGCGGTGACCCGGTTGGTGGCCCGGCCCGACCGCCGCCGGTTGTTGGCCGGCGCCGTCCTGGTCCTGAGCCTGGCCGCAGGTTTGCGATTCGGGGCCCTGGCCCCCAACGATTCGTTCCGGGCCGGCTACGCTGATTTCCGGCCCCGTTCCGACGCGTCTCTTGCCGCCCAGTACCAGGATCTTGTCCTGTTGCGGGCCATGATTCCCGGCGAATCCTCGGTCGCTGCCTCGTGGCACGTGGCTCCCCACGTTTCCAATCGTCGTACGATCGTGGAATTCCCGGATTCCTTCACTGATCAGGAATGGGTGATCGTGCGGACGGAAGACTTTGCCGCGTCCCGCCGGCGCGGGGAACTCGAATCGGGTCTACAGAAGCTGAGGGCGTCGGGAGCCTACGCCATGGTGGGTCAGGGGGCGGGCGGACTCTCGGTCTGGCGACGCCTCGACTGACCCTCGCGCCTTATCACAGCCAACAGCCAGGCGAAGATCACGCCCAGCACCAGGCTCATGTGAAACTGGTGCAAGGGGTAATGCCAGGTGAAGTGGTAGATTGCATAGGACGAGGCCATCAAGCCGAAGAGGGTCATGGCGATGGCGAGACGGGGGCGGGCCGGCGGCGGGTCGAAGAGCAGAGGGATGACAAGGACCAGCATGCACCAATAGTACCGGCCGGGGTTGGCAAAGGCCCAAACCAGCACGAGCCCCAGGGCCAGGGCCTGCCAGGACCGGCAACGTAGGCAGACCAGTACGAAGGCCGAAAGGTAGATGAGACGGGCGGCCCATATCGCCGGAAGGGCCTTCACGAACTTTTCGTAGCGCCACTCCCAGGTGGGTGTTGTTCCCCTTTGCTCACCTTCGATATCCCTGGTCCATTCCCCGGTGAACATGAAAACGTAGGGCAAGGCGATGCGGACCTCGCTGACCCGCTTGTTGTGGTTGGCGATGTTCTCCGAGTATTCAACCCAGGCACCGGGCCCGGCCGGCAACAAGAAGCTGGCGCAGACGAGAACGAGAGCGGTCCCCACCGCCACGGCCGAGATGCGGATCTGCTGGCCAAAAACCCGGCCACCCCGGTAGATCTCGACGACTCCATGCAGGGCCAGTGCCGCCACGAATAATCCCGGGAAGAAACGGAGCATGGTCGCCCAGCCGAGACAGATGCCCGCCGGAACCGGCCGTCCCAACCTCACGAGGGAGAGTCCGGCCATCAGCAGGGCGAGCCAGTCGTATCGGAGGAGGGAGCCGCTCACGTGCTGGTACCGACCGGTGTAGTTCAGCCCGAAGAAGAGAACGGCAACGGCCATCACGCGCAGGCCGAAGGCCCGTTTCACGAGCCAGAAGG
>Ga0209475_10004269_pt1 | contig 12399 bp, 6 predicted proteins | sample tdDd471_FD_187128 | JGI IMG/M metagenome (GOLD analysis project Ga0209475, IMG submission 187128) | Marine sediment microbial communities from the Atlantic coast under amendment with organic carbon and nitrate - tdDd47.1 (SPAdes)... | ecosystem: Environmental > Aquatic > Marine > Coastal >...
GCACGCCTTCGTCTGCCAGGTGCACTCGCGCCGGCACATCGAGGTGCGGGCGCTCGACGAGGGCTACCTCGAGGCCATCCCGGTCCAGGAAGGCCAGCGGGTCGAGGCGGGGCAGCTGATGTTCCGCATCGTCCCGGTGCTGTACCGCGCGCGCCTCGACGCCCACCGGGCGGAGCTCAATCACGCCGAGATCCGGCTGAGGAACACGCGGCAGCTCGCCGAGCACGACGTCGTCTCACCGCAGGAGGTCGCGCTCGCGACGGCCGAGCGAGACCGGGTCCGCGCCGAGATGCAGCTCGCCGCGGCCGAGCTGCGGTTCACCAGCATCGTCGCGCCGTTCGACGGGATCATGGACCGCCAGTTCATCCAGCAGGGGAGCCTGGTCGAACAGGGCGACATGCTCACCACGCTGTCCGACAACGAGGTGATGTGGGTCTACTTCAACGTGCCCGAGGCCGACTACCTGGCCTTCAAGGCGCTCCCCGGCGCGAACGACCCCGAGAACCCGCAGCGGCTCCGATTCCCCGGCGCCACCATCCAGCTGCGGCTCGCGAACGGCCAGCTGTTCGAACAAGAAGCCGGCGACACCGTCACCGTCGAGTCCAGCTTCGACAGCGAGACGGGGAACGTCCAGTTCCGGGCCGACTTCCCGAACCCGGAGGGCATCCTCCGCCACGGACAGACCGGCACCCTGCTGATCAACGAGGCGCTGCACGACGTGCCCGTGATCCCGCAGCGCGCGGTGTTCGACATCCTCGACAGACAGTACGTCTACGTCGTCGGCGACGACGGTGTCGCGCACCAGCGCGAGATCACCGTCGCGTACGAGACGGACGACATCTTCGTCATCGAGACCGGACTGACGCCCGACGAGACCTACGTGCTCGACGGAGTGCGACAGATACACGACGGCCAGCCCTTGGCCGTCGAGCGGATCTCGCCCGAAGAGTCCTTGAGCCACTTGCGGCACTACGCCGAGTGAGATGGCCGTCTAGATGTTCACCAACATTCTGAAGCGACCGGCGCTCGCGATCGTGGTCGCGATCATCGTCGTGTTCCTCGGCGGGATCGGGATCGGGACGCTGCCCGTGCAGCAGTTCCCGGACGTCGCGCCGCCGACCGTCTACGTCTCCATCGCGTACCCCGGCGCGAGCGCCAACGTCCTCGTCGACTCGGTCCTCGTCCCGCTCGAGCAGTCGATCAACGGCGTGCAGGACATGCGGTACATCGTCTCCGACGCAACGAGCGCCGGCGAGGCGACGATCCGGGTCTACTTCGAGCCCGGCACGGACCCGAACATCAATGTCGTGAACGTGCAGAACCGGGTCAACATCATGTTGAGCCGGCTCCCACCGCTCGTGGTTCGGGAGGGCATCCTGGTCAGCCAGGTCGTCCCGTCCATGCTGATGTACCTCAACCTGTACAGCACGGATCCGAACGCCGATCAGACCGACCTCTACAACTACGCCAACGTCTACATCATGCCCGTGCTTCGCCGGATCCACGGCATGGGCATCCCGCGAAACCTGGGGAACCGAAGCTTCGCGATGCGCATCTGGCTGAACCCCGAGCGCATGCGCGCGTATCACATCTCCGTCGAGGACGTGATGGACGCGGTCGCGGAGCAGAGCATCATCGGATCCCCCGGCCGCCTCGGTCAGGCGACCGGCATGACCTCGCAGTCGCGCGAGTACGTGCTGACGTACGTCGGCCGATACACCGAGCCGGAGCAGTACGGGAACATCATCCTGCGGGCCAACTCGGACGGCGAGATCCTGCGGCTGCGGGACGTCTGCGTCCGGCCGCCGAGCAGCGGGCCCATCGACGACGACCAGACCGCCGACGCCGACGCCGATGACGACGACGCAGAGCGCATCACGGACTCGAGCACCCACGACGGGATCGAGCTCGGCTCGGAGTTCTTCGACATCTACTCCGACCTCGACGGCCACCCCGCCGCGTCCATCGTCCTCAAGCAGAGCCCCGGCAGCAACGCGGCCGAGGTCATCGACGAGATCAAGGAGACGCTGGAGGAGATGCGGGGCTCGTTCCCCCCGGGGATGGACTACGAGATCGCCTACGACGTCTCGCGGTTCGTCGACGCGTCCGTCGAGCAGGTGCTCCACACGCTGCTCGAGGCGATCATCCTCGTGTCGCTCGTCGTCTTCATGTTCCTCGGCGACCTGCGGTCCACCCTCATCCCGACGCTCGCGGTGCCGGTGTCGCTCATCGGCAGCTTCTTCGTCCTGCAGTTGATGGGCTTCTCCATCAACCTGATCACGCTGTTCGCGATGGTGCTGGCCATCGGCGTCGTCGTCGACGACGCGATCGTCGTGGTCGAGGCGGTCCACGCGAAGATGGCCGCAACGAACCTTCCACCGTATCAGGCGACCAAGGAGGTCCTCAAGGAGATCAGCGGCGCGATCATCGCCATCACCCTGGTGATGACGGCGGTGTTCGTGCCGGTGACGTTCGTCCCCGGGCCGGTCGGCGTCTTCTATCGGCAGTTCGGCGTCACGATGGCCACGACGATCATCCTCTCGGGCGTGGTCGCGCTGACGTTGACCCCCGTCCTGTGCGCGATGATCCTCGAGCCGCACAGCCACGAGCACCACGGGCACGGCGAGCCGAAGAAGAGCCTGCGCGATCGGCTCCGGTCGACGGGCAAGCGCAAGCTGGCGCCCTACGTCCTCCTCGCGCTGCCTCTGCTCGCCGGGCTCGGCTACCTCGCGTACTACCTGTGGGGTCCGGTCGGCCTCCTGATCATGGCCGTGCCCTTCGTGCAGGCGCCCTTCAGCCGCGCCATCGACAAGGTCACCAAGATCTACGGCGGCCGGGTGCTGCGGCCCATCGTCGCGCGCCGGCTGCTGACCATGGGCGTCATCGGGCTGTTCGCAGCGGGCGTCGTCGCGGAGAACTCACTGCTGCCCAGCGGCTTCATCCCGGGCGAGGACCAGGGCGTCATCTACGCCGTGCTCCAGACGCCGCCCGGATCGACGCTGGAGTACACCAACGCCAAGTCCCGAGAGCTGCAGGAGATCGCGAGCAGCGTCGAGGGGATCCGCTCGGTCACCACCGTCGCCGGCTACGAGGTCTTGACCGAGGGCCGGGGCTCGAACGCCGGCACCGCGATCATCAACCTCGAGGACTGGTCGGAGCGCGACGTCACGGCGACGGAGATCATCCACGAGCTGCACGAGCGCACCGAGGGGATGACCGACGTGAAGCTCGAGTTCTTCGAGCCACCCGCGATCCCGGGCTTCGGCGCCGCGGGCGGCATCTCCGTGCGCGTGCTCGACCAGACCCAGTCCAGTACCGCCGACTACGAGCGGCTCGGGGAGGTCAACGAGGAGTTCATGGAGGCCCTGCGCGAGCGCGAGGAGATCGCGAGCCTGTTCACCTTCTACGCCGCCGACTACCCGCAGTTCGAGCTGATCATCGACAACGACGTGGCGATGCAGAAGGGGGTGTCGATCGAGACGGCGCTCGAGAACCTCAACATCCTCATCGGCAGCACGTACGAGCAGGGCTTCGTCCGCTTCAACCAGTTCTACAAGGTGTACGTGCAGGCGTGGCCGGAGTTCCGGCGGATGCCGGATGACCTGAACGACCTGTTCGTGGAGATGGTCCCCTACTCGGCCTTCATGCGCATCGAGCGGCGGCAGGGCCTCAACGAGATCACCCGCTACAACCTGTACCCGTCCGCCGCCATCCAGCTCGTCCCCGCGCCCGGCTACTCCAGCGGTCAGGCGATCCAGGCCGTCGAGGAGGTCGCCGAGCAGACCCTCCCGCGCGGCTACGGCCTCGGCTGGGAGGGCCTCTCGTGGGACGAGTCGCAGCAGGGTAACGCGGCGGTCTACATCTTCTTGATCGTCGTCGTGTTCGTCTATCTGGTGCTCGTCGCCCAGTACGAGAGCTTCCTGATCCCGCTGGCGGTCATCCTCTCGCTGCCGATCGGCATCTTCGGCGCCTTCTTGTTCCTGCAAGCGGCGGGGCTGGCCAACGACGTCTGGGCCCAGCTCGGGTTGATCATGCTGGTCGGCCTGTTGGGCAAGAACGCGATCCTGATCGTGGAGTTCGCGGTCCAGCGACGAGAAGAAGGCGCGTCGCTCAAGGACGCGGCGATCGAGGGCGGCATGCTCCGCTTCCGGCCCATCCAGATGACCTCGTTCGCCTTCATCGCCGGCCTCGCGCCGCTCGTCGTCGCGCACGGCGCCGGCGCGCTCGGCAGCCGGACCATCGGCGTCACCGGCGTCGGCGGGATGCTCTTCGGCACGATCGCCGGTGTCATCGTCATCCCCGGCCTCTACTACCTGTTCGGTCGCCTGTCCGACGGGCGCAAGCTGCTGCGCGACGAGACGGAGACGCCGCTGAGCGAAGACCTGGACGGCGACCGCCACCACTCTGCCCCCGAGCCCGTGGACCCCGACCCACCCGAGGAATCATGACGACCCCCTCCCCGATCCTGGTGGCGCTGCCGCTGGGCCAAGAGACCGACGACATCCTGGCCGCGGCGACCGAGCTCGGCCTGCGGCTCGAGCGCCCCATCCTCGTCGTGCACGCGCTCGACGGGCGACGCCTCGAAGGCGAGCAGGCGCAGCTCGAGCGCATCGCGACGGCGAAGGAGCGCGTCGACCGGCGCCTCGCGCCGCTGCGCGAGGCCGGGCTGAAGACCCGGATCGAGGCCGCCGTCGAGCGCCCCGCCGACCTCGTGATCGAGACCGCGCAGCGCGCGTGCCCGGGCCTCATCGTCACCGGCGGCGGTCGACCCGCGACGGTCCGCCGCTGGCTGGTCGGCTCGGTGGCCGAGGCCGTCGTCTACCGCGCGACCGTCCCCGTGTGGGTCGCCCGCGGCGCGCCCCCCGTCGGGCAGCCCGTGGTGTGCCCCGTCGACCTGAGCCCGCAGTCGAGGCTCGGCCTGAAGTCCGCCATTCGGATGGCCCGCGCGTTCGGCTCGCCCCTGCGCGTGATGACCGTCGTCCCGCCCCCGCACGAGCAAGCCCGAGACGCCGTGCGCGACCACGATCTCGCCCGCGACCGGCTCGAGAAGCTCCTCGCCGAGCGCCACCTCGAGGGCCTCGACGTCAGCGTCGTCGTCGTCGGCGGCTCGCCCGCCGAGGAGATCGTAGACGCCACCGGGGACGCCGGGCTGCTCGTCGTCGGCAGCCGCGGCTTCGACCCGCTGATCCCCGAGTGGCTCGGCCCCGTCACGTCGCGCGCGCTCCGCAGCGGCCAGTGCAACACGCTCACCGTCCGCGAGGTCGACGTCGACCTCCGCCGCCGGGAACACGCCATCGCGGGCCTCGCCTACGAGTACCAGACCGCCAAGGAGCTGCTCGACGAGGATCGCGCGGCCGAGGCGTTCCCCATCCTCGAGAGCATCGCGGAGCGAGCCCCCGCCAACGCGACCATCCAGGAGGCCTACGCCCGGGCGCTCGACCGGCTCGACCGGGGCGTGGAGGCGCGCGGCCGGCGGGAGATCGCGGCGATCATCCGCCGGCGGATCGGCGCGGCCTGAGGCCGAGCTCGCCGCGGCGCGCCGCTCGCCCGCCCCGTACACCTCCTCGAGCGGCGACGCGCGCGGTCAGCTTCGCTCCGAGGACGATGTCGCCGCGTTCGCAGCGGCGAGCTCGCGCTACGACCTGATAGTGCTGAGCCGGCCGCGCACGTCGGCCGGCACGCAGCTGCTCCGGCGCACAGGGCACGAGCGGATCGCGACCGCGAGCGCCTCCTCGGTGCTGCTGCTGCAGCCACCGCCGCGCGCGGTGACCGCTTCGGGTGCGGAGAACCTCCCCGAACGGATCGCCAGGGTGGGGTGAAACTACCCCGTCGCCGTCGCGTATCGCGCCGCCGGGGCTTGGCTTCGATTTCGCTACGGCTGCGGCGAAGTGATTCAGCGGTTCATCCACCGACCGGTGTTCGGCGTCGTGGTCGTGCTGGGGCTCTACTACGTGTTCGGGACCCTCTTGGAGGGCCGCCCGTTGATCGCGGACGAGTACGAGAGCCCTGCCACTGAAGGCGGCGACTGACGTGACGGGAGCGCGGATCGCCGGCGTCGTCTGGGCGTCGTTCGTATGCGCCGGCTGCGTGCCGGCGCTGCCGCAGGGCGAGGCGCCCGAGGCGAACACGGAGGTGCCCGAGTCGTACCAGGGCGCGCCCGACGACCGCACCACCGCGCTCGTTGACTGGCGCTTCTTCTTCCGTGACCCGCACCTCGAGGGGCTGATCGAGGAGGCGCTGCGCAGCAACCAGGAGCTGAACCTCGCCGTACAGGAGAGCTTCCTCGCGCGCTTCGAGGCGGGCGCGCGACGCGGCGAGATCCTGCCCCGGGTCGGTGTCGGCGTGGGGGCGGGCGTCGAGCGCGTCGGCGGGACCACGAGCCAGGGGCAGAGCGACGAGATGGCGGGGCTCGACGAGAACCTACAGAGCTACTCGTTCGGGCTGTTGGTCTCCTGGGAGATCGACATCTGGAATCGGCTGCGCAACCTCGCCGACGCGGCGGTGAACCGCTACCTCGCGACCGTCGAGGGCCGGCGCTTCATGGTGACCCGGCTCGTGGCCGAGATCGCGTCGCTCTACTACGAGCTAATGGCGCTCGACCAGCAGCTCGCGGTCGTCGAGCACACCGTGGAGCTGCAGGAGCGCGCGCTCGACGCGGTGCGGGCGCAGTGGGAGGCGGCGCGGACGACGTCGCTCGCGGTGAACCGGTTCGAGGCGGAGCTCCTCGAGTTCCAGAGCCGGCGCTTCGAGCTTCGACAGCGGGTCGTCGAGACCGAGAACCGCATCAACTTCCTCGTCGGTCGGTTCCCCCGACCCGTCGAGCGCTCGAGCGATCAGCTCATGCAGATGGAGCCGCGGACGGTGTACGCCGGGGTGCCGAGCCACCTGCTGCTGAACCGGCCGGACGTGCGCGCGGCCGAGCTCGAGCTCGCGGCGGCGCAGCTCGACGTCGAGGCGGCGCGCGCGCGGTACTTCCCCGCGCTCAGCATCGAGGCGGGGGTCGGCTACGGCGCGACCGACATCCTGCGCCTCGTCGAGACGCCCGGGTCGGTGTTCTTCGAGCTGTTCGGGAACCTCACCGCGCCGCTGCTCAACCGCGCGTCGATCACCGCCGGCTACTTCGGCGCCGACGCGCGGCGACGGCAGGCCGTGATCCACTACGAGCGAGCGATCCTCACCGCATACATCGAGGTGGTGAACGGGCTGAGCCGCGTGGAAAACCTCGCGGCGAGCTACGAGCTGACCGAGCGCCGAGTGCAGCGGCTGAGCGAGTCCATCGCGATCTCGAACCGCCTCTTCAACTCGGCGCACGCCGACTACCTCGAGGTGCTGACCGCGCGGCGCGACTCGCTGAACGCGCAGCTCGGCTTGATCGAGACGAAGCAGCGACAGATGACCGCCGCGGTGCGGCTCTACCAGGCGCTCGGCGGTGGGTGGCGGCGGGTCGAGCCGACCGGGGCGTCGGCGGGCTCCCAATCGGAAGATGAGCAGTGAACGAGCCGACACGGTGGCGGGGGATCGGGCTCGCGGTCGCCGCGCCCGCCGCCGGCTGCGCGGAAGAGGGCGCGCACGCCGAGGAGCTGCACGACTTCGAGGTGGCCACTCCTCTTCGCCTCGAAGTCCTCGACCGCAAGCACGTGTTCGTCGTCGACGAGCAGGGCGTGGGCCACGCGCGCCTGATCGTGGTGGCCCAAGAGCTGCCTCACTCGTACGTGGTGGCCGAGGGGCTTGAGGAGGGCGAGCGGGTCTTGCTCGAGGGCCTGCGGCGGGTGGTCGACGGCGACCGCATCTCGCCGGTCGACCGGGACCCGTCCGAGGTGCTCTCGGAGCAGGACCTGCCGGCGGAGTGACGACTGTGTGCATCGCCGCCCGCGCTGGGGAGGATCTCCCCAGCCGTCCGCCCCCGGACTCCGCGGTCACGTCCGCCCCCGCCGCTCGCGTCGACGGAACGTTCGATGCAGACTCTGGAGCCCCCCCGTGCGTGTCGCGCTCAAGCTCACGGCCGTGATCCTCGGTCTCCTGATCTCGGTGCTGGCCCTCGAGGGCTGGCTCCGCGTCCAGCACGAGCGAGAGGTGTTCGAGCACGACCTCGAGCACGAGCAGCGGCTGCTCGGGCGCGCGCTGCTCCCATCGGTCGAGCTGGCGTGGCGCACCGAGGGCGCGGAGGCGGCGGAGCGCATCCTCTCGCGCGCGCAGCGCGGGGAGTCGTCGGAGGTCCGCATTCGCCTGGTGGCGCTGGAGCCGGGGGCGACGGGGGAGGCGCCCGCCGTGGCCTCGGTGGCCGGGTCCCCGCTGTGGCGGGAGCGGTCGGTCGTGGTCCGAGAGCCCGCGCCGGGCACGGTGCACACCTACGTACCGGTCGACTCGCCAGAGGGGCGAGGGACCGCGATCGAGCTGTCCGAGTCGCTCGCCGCGGTCGAGGCGAGCCTGCAGCGGAGCCTCGTGCGGGTGCTGTGGACGGCGCTCGCGATCATCGTCGGCGCGGGACTGATCGCGCTACTGCTCGGTGAGCGAGTGGTCGGTCGGCCCGTGCGCCGCCTGGTCGCGCAAGCCGGTCGTATCGAGCAGGGGGATCTCAGCCCACCCGATTTACCGAGGCGGCGCGACGAGCTCGGTGAGCTCAAGGAGGCGATCGCCGCGATGGTCGCGGGCCTCGCGAGCGCGCGGGCGCGCCTCGAGCGCGAGACCGAGGCGCGGCTCGAAGCCGAGCGGCGGCTGCGCCACGGCGAGCGCCTCGCCGCCCTGGGGACGCTGGCCGCGGGCGTGGCTCACGAGCTGGGGACGCCGCTGCAGATCGTGTCGGGGCGCGCGCGCCGCATCGAGGACGCGTCGGACACGGCGGCACGGGCCTGCGCCGACGCGATGATCATCCGCAAGCAGACCAAGCGCATGGAGCGCATCGTGCGGCAGCTCCTCGCCTTGGCGCGCCCCTCCGACCGCGCGCGCGACGGGGTGGACCTCGCGGCCGTGGTGGGCGAGACGCTCGATCTGCTCGGGCCCGGCGCGGCCGAGCGCCACGTGCGGCTCGAGCGCTCCCTCGAAGACGCGGAGGTCGAGGGGGACCGCGACCACCTCGGTCAGCTCGCGACCAACCTCGTGCGCAACGCCATTCAGGCGGTGGAGCCCGGCGCGGCGGTGCGCGTGCGGTTGTTCACGACGGGCGACGCGACCTCGCCCGCCGGCGCGCCTCACGACGCCGACCGGTTCGTGTGCCTAGAGGTCGCCGACGAGGGCCCCGGCATCTCGCCGGACGTGCAGCTCCACGTGTTCGACCCCTTCTTCACGACCAAGGAGGTCGGAGAGGGGACGGGCCTGGGCCTGTCGATCGCGCACGGCATCGCCCGCGATCACGGCGGGTGGATCGAGCTCTCCAGCCAGGCCGGGGAGGGCGCGGTGTTCCGCGTCTGCCTCCCGGCGCGACCGGTCACGTGAGCGCGAGCGTCCTGATCGTCGATGACGACGACGACCTGCGGGAGCTGCTCCGCGAGCAGCTCGAGGCGACCGGCCGGTACTCCGCGACGACCGCGCGGGACGCCACCGAGGCGCTCGCCGTGCTCGGCGACTCGCCGATCGACGTGGTGGTGAGCGACCTGCGCATGCCCGGCACGACGGGCACCGAGCTGTGCGACGAGATCGTGCGCCTGCGCCCGGACATCCCCGTCGTCATCATGACCGCGTTCGGGAGCCTGGACGCGGCGGTCGACGCGATCCGCGCCGGCGCCTACGACTTCCTCTCCAAGCCATTCGAGCCCGAGCGGCTCGAGGTCGTGATCGACCGGGCCGTGCGTGAGCGCACCCTGCGCGACGAGGTGCAGGCGCTGCGCCGGCGGACCGGCGACGTGCCCGGCTACGCGGGGATGATCGGTACGAGCCCCGCGATGGAGCGCCTCTACGGCCTCGTCGACCGGGTCGCCGCGTCGGAGGCGTCGGTGCTGATCAGCGGCGAGAGCGGCGTCGGCAAGGAGCTGATCGCGCGGGCGTTGCACGACAAGAGCCGTCGCGCGGGTGGGCCGTTCGTCGCGGTCAACTGCGCCGCGCTCCCCGAGGCGCTGCTCGAGGACGAGCTGTTCGGACACGAGCGCGGCGCCTTCACGGACGCCCGACAGGCGCGGCTCGGGTTGCTGCGCGAGGCGCAGGGCGGGACCGTCCTCCTCGACGAGATCGGCGACCTGTCGCTGTCGCTGCAGCCCAAGCTCCTGCGCGCCCTGCAGGAGCGACGCGTGCGACCGGTCGGCGGTGACGAGGAGGTCCGCGTCGACGTCCGCGTGATCGCCGCCTCGCACCGGGACCTGCGGACCGAGGTGGAGGCGGGGCGGTTCCGGAGCGACCTGTACTACCGCCTCGCCGTGATCACGATCGACGTGCCGCCGCTGCGCGACCGGGGGGACGACGTCCTGGTCCTCGCCGAGCGCTTCCTCGACGAGCTCGGCGTGCGCGAGGGCCGCGAGCCGCCCGAGCTGCCCGACGACGTCGCGCGCCGCCTGCTCGACTACGGCTGGCCCGGCAACGTGCGGGAGCTGCAGAACTGCATGGAGCGCCTCTGGACGCTGTCGGGCGGCGAGACGATCTGCCTGGAGCACCTGCCTCCGGACCTCCAGGCGGACGAGAGTCGCGGCGCCGCGGCGGGGACGGAGCCGCCGGCGTTCTCGTCGCTCTTCGACGTGGAGCGCCGCCACATCCTGCGCGTGCTCGCGGCGTGCGACGGGAACAAGAGCCAGGCCGCCCGGATCCTCGGGATCGACCGCAAGACGCTCCACGCAAGGCTCGTTCGCTATGGCCGAGGCTGAGTCGGACCCCCCGAGCGACGCGGCGGCCGTGCAGGGCTCGGAGGCCCCCGACTCGTTCGACTTCGCCGGCTGGGGGACGTCGAGCCGGATCGAGGATCTCCAGACCGACGGTGTCGAGATGGACCCCATCGACCCGGGCCCCCCGCACCGCCTCGGGACCCGGGCGTCGACCGCGATCTGCGGCAACGACATCACCTCGAGCTGCCTGTACGTGTCCGCGCTCGTCGCGGCGGAGGCGGGCGCGCTCGCGCCGATCGTGCTCGCGGTGGTGGCGGGCGTGCTGTACCTGTTTCGGTTCGTCTACGCCGAGGTGGGCAGCGCGCTCCCGCTCAACGGCGGCACGTACACGGTCCTGCTCAACACGACGAACAAGAAGCTCGCCGCGAGCGCCGCCGTGCTCACGTTGCTCAGCTACGTCGCGACGGCGGTGATCAGCGCCGGCGAGGCGATGGAGTACGCGCACCACCTCTGGCATGGGATGGACGTCTTCGTCGCGACCATCGCGCTGCTCGGGTTCTTCGCGTTCCTCAACCTGCTCGGGATCACCGAGTCGGCGATGGTCGCGCTCGGGATCTTCGTGGTCCACCTGCTCACGCTCACCGTGCTCGCGCTGATCAGCGTCGCGGCGCTCGTCGAGGACCCGACCGTGTTCGTCGACAACTGGTCTACGGTGGGCGACATCAGCCTCGGCGGGCTCGCGCGCGCGCTGTTCCTGGGGTTCGCCTCCGCGATGCTGGGGATCAGCGGGTTCGAGAGCTCCGCCAATTTCATCGAGGAGCAGAAGCCCGGTGTCTTCCCCAAGACGCTGCGCAACATGTGGGCCGCGGTCAGCGTCTTCAACCCGCTGATCAGCCTGCTGTCTCTGGGGATCCTACCGCTGCTCGTCATCCAGACGGGCAACGACGGCGCGCCGCTCAACGACCTGCTCGCGCGGATGGCCAACGAGGCGATTCATCGGCTGACCGGGGTCGAGGCCGCGAGCGATGACGGCACCTGGCTCGGCGTGATCGTGAGCGTGGACGCGGTGCTCGTGCTCAGCGGCGCCGTGCTCACCTCGTTCGTCGGCGTGACCGGGCTGGTCCGGCGGATGACGCTCGATCGCTGCCTGCCGCAGTTCCTCTTGCGTGAGAACAAGCTCCGCAAGACCAACCACTGGATCATCGGCGGGTTCTTCCTCGTCGCGGTGTCCATCCTCGCCGCGACCTCGGACTGGGCGCCGCTGACGACGGGTGCGGGCGGCGTCAGGCTGCAGGTCGACACCCTGGCCGGCGTCTACACGATCAGCTTCCTCGCGGTGATGTCGCTGTTCGCGGTGGGCAACATGCTCCTCAAAGCCAAGCGCGCGCGCCTGCCCCGCGAGACACGTGCGGGGTGGCCGGTCGTGACCGTGGCGCTGATCGCCGTCCTGATCGGCCTGGTGGGCAACGTGGTGAAGGACCCGGAGGGCGTGCGCGTGTTCGCGACCTACTTCGGGCTGTTCGGCGCGGTGGTCGCGGTGATGTTCCTCCGCATCCAGCTGTTGAAGCTGCTGCTGTTCACCACCAACGCCATCGTCGAGAAGATCGAGCGCTTCAACGGCTGGATCGGCATCCGCGTACGTCGGAACATCGAC
>Ga0209475_10004279_pt1 | contig 12377 bp, 8 predicted proteins | sample tdDd471_FD_187128 | JGI IMG/M metagenome (GOLD analysis project Ga0209475, IMG submission 187128) | Marine sediment microbial communities from the Atlantic coast under amendment with organic carbon and nitrate - tdDd47.1 (SPAdes)... | ecosystem: Environmental > Aquatic > Marine > Coastal >...
AAAGAAGCCGAAACAAAGGCAGAGGAAAAACCGGAAGCCGGCCCGGCCGGCGAAGTGAAGGAACAGGACGTGCCGGCCCCGCCGCCGGTCGCGGCCGCCGCGGCGCCGCGGCGGGCCAGCGGACCCGCCTGGATCGCGCTGATCGTCGCATTGGGGTCGGCCGCCGGCCTCGCGACGCAGAGTTACTGGCGTCCTAGTGTCGAATCCTCCCTGAACACCCATTTGAGCCAGTTTTTCGGACCGCCCCCGGCGCCGGTGCCGGCCCCGCCGGACCCGGCCCTGGCGCAGACGGTGGATGCCTTGAAGGGGCGCGTCGGGGCGCTGGAAAACCGCCCGGCCGCCGAACCGCCCGCCGCGGCGGAACCGGTCGATATAGAGGCTGCGCTGGCCCCGCTTGCCGACCGTTTGGCGGCGCTGGAAGACGCCATGGCCACGGCGCCCGCGACGTCCGCCGAACAGGTCGACCTGTCGCCGCTCAACGCGGCGATCGACGCCTTGCGGTCCCGGGTGAACGCCATGGATACCCGCGCCGACGGTTCCCTGGACGCGTTCCGGGCGGAATTGACGACCTTCGCCGATCAGTTCGACGCGATCCGCAGCGGTATCGAAACGGTGACCGACAGGGTCGCCGCGGTCGAACGCCGGCTGGCCCAGATCGAATCGGCCTATGGCGGGCCAAGCGGCAGCGAAGCGGCCCTTGTCCTCACCGTCGGCCAGCTGGACAGCCTGATGGCGGCGTCCGAACCGTTCGGCGGCACGCTGCAGGACATCGCCGCGCTGGCCCCCGATGACGAGGCCGTGCAGAAGGCTGTCGCCGCCCTGGTTCCGTTGAAGGACGCGGTCATTCCCAGCCGCGCCGACATCATCGACGCTTTCGATGACGTGGCGCCGGTCGTCGACCGTGCCGAACGGGTCGCAGGCGCCGAAGGCTGGGTGGACGAAACCCTCGCGGAACTGCGCGGCCTGGTCAGCATCCGCCGCACCGATTCCTCAGAAACGGCGCCCGCGGTGTCGCGCGCGGAAGCCGCCCTGCAGGACGGTGATCTGGCCGGTGCGGTCGCGGCGGTCGAGCCCTTGGCCGGCGAGGACCCGGCCATTGCCGGATGGGTGACGCAAGCCAAGCAGCGGCTTACGGCAAGCGAGGCCCTGATGGCGTTGCGCGGCGCCGCGCTGGCGCGGCTGCGCATGGCGGCGACGGGCGGCTGAGGAATCCGGGATACTCCGGCTGGAGACGGGATAGGCATATGGTTCGGGCGATACTACTTTTCATCAAGATCGGGCTGATCGTCGCGGCCGCGCTTTATCTTGCCAAATATCCGGGCCGGATCAGCCTGGACTGGCAGGGCTGGCACGTCGATATCTCCGCCAGTCTCTTCGCGCTGGGCATGCTCATTTTCGTCATTCTGGCGATCCTTTTCGCGCGAATGTCGGGCGGCCTGCTGGGCGCGCCCGGGCGTTTCATGGAAAACCGCCGCGCCGCCCGCCGGGAACGCGGCTACAAGACCCTGACGCAAGGCCTTGTGGCTGTTGCCGCCGGCGATCCGCAGGAAGCCCGGCGTCTGGCGCGCAAGGCGGAATCGCTGCTGCACGATCCGCCGTTGACCCGGCTGCTCACCGCGCAGGCGGCCCAGCTGGAAGGCGATTCCAAGGCGGCGACCAAATATTTCGAGGAAATGCTGGAAGACCGGGACATGGCCTTCCTGGGCACGCGCGGCCTGTTGATGCAGGCGATCAGCGACGGGGACACGGCCAAGGCGCGCCAATTGGCTGAGAAAGCCTTCAATCTGCGGCCCTCGACCGGCTGGGCGGCGCGTCACTTGCTGGACCTGCAGCGCGAAAGCGGCGACGTGGACGCGGCGCTGAAAACCGTGGAACAGGCGATCCGCCACAAGGCGCTGCCGGAAGGGGAAGGCAAGCGCACCAAGGCCAAGCTGTTGATCGAAAAGGCGCAGGAACGGCGCGCGGCGGGGGATTTCGAACAAGCCCTGAAACTGTCGGGCCAAGCCAACAAACTGGCCGGCGATCTGCCGGAAGGGGTGACGCTCTCGGCCCGTCTGCTCGCCCTGCGCGGCAAGGACAGCAAGGCCGCCCGCGTTCTGGAGGACGCCTGGAGCAAGAAGCCCGACCCGTCGATCAGCCGCGCCTATCGCGATATCGCGCCGGACGGGGCGAGCCCGCTGGAACAGGTCAAGCGTTTCGAGCATCTGCTCAGCCTCAACCCCGACCACAAGGAAAGCCATATCGCCTTGGCCGAAGCGGCCTTGAAGGCGGGGCTTTGGGGCGAAGCGCGCAATCACCTGGACATCGTGGCCAAGCAGGCAAAGGTGCCCGAACCCCGGGTCTGCCGGTTGATGGCGGAGCTCGAGGAGTCGGAACACGGGGACTTGGAGAAGGCCCGCTACTGGCTTGCCGTGGCCACCGGCGAGGAAGCCGTCGCCGCCGAATAGGCCGGCCGGGCCTCCCAGCCCCATCCACAGGCGAAACGCGTCATGGCCACCGGGGAAAGACTCCGATTCCCGGGCGTTTCGGCGACTCCATAAGCGTTGACGATAATTTTACCGGACGGCTATGGTCCTGCCGGCAACAAAAACGAAAACCGAGTGGGAGGATTACTCATGAAACGCATTGCGCTTGCCGCGGGCATGGCCCTGACGATGGGCTTTTCCGCCGCACAGGCGGTCGCCGCCGACGTGACGCTGCGGATATCCCTGCAGCTGCCGATGAAGAGCCATCTGGGCCAGAACCTGCAGGTCTTCAAGGACGAGGTGGAAGCCAAGTCGAACGGTGAAATCGCCGTTGAAATCTATGACAGCGCCCAGCTCTACAAGGACAAGGAAGTGCCCGCCGCGGTCGGTTCCGGCGCCATCGAAATGGGCGTCGCCTCGCTGACCCGCTATGTCGGCGACATCCCGGCGGTGGACATCTTCTACCAGCCGTTCCTGTTCGATAAGGAAGACAAGGTCCGCAAGGCGGTCGCGAAGGGCTCCGCCGTCCGCGGCCCGCTCGACGAAGCGATCAAAGGCACGGGCTCGACGGTTCTGTGGTGGCAGGCCTATGGCGGCGCGATCATGCTGTCCAAAGGCGGTCCGGTTAAGACCCCGGCGGACATGCAGGGCAAGAAGGTCCGCGTGTTCGGCAAGACGCTGGGCGATTTCGTGACGGCCGCCGGCGGCGCGCCGACGCTGGTATCCGGTTCGGAACAGTATCTCGCCTATCAGCGCGGCACCGTCGATATCGGGATGACGGGCGTCTCCGGCGTGAAGTCCCGCAAGCTGTGGGAAGTGATGGATACGATTACGGTCACGAACCACGCGGATATCGAATTCATCGTCGTGGTGAACACGGGTTTCTGGAACGGCCTCAGCGAGGGCCACAAGGCCGTCATCGAAGCGGCCGCGGCCAAGGCCGAAGACAGTGTCCGGAACAAGATGTCGGAAATCGAAGCCGAGGCCTATGCGGCCGCCAAGGAAAACGGCATGGCCGTCTATCAGCCGACCGCCGAGGAGCTGGCGGCCTGGCTCGCGGTGGCCGAGCCTGTCTACGACGCCTATAAGGCAAAGGCAGGCGCCCTGGGCGCGCAGGTTCTGGACGCCGCCAACAAGCTCTAGGGGCGCGAACTCCGTCAGAGGGCGCCGTCCCCGCCGGCTGCGAGGCCGGTGGGGCGGCGCCGCTCTTGTTGCAGACCCTGCCCCCTGACCGCCAGGCGGTCATCCGGGGGCGGGCCGTCAGGCTGAAACCAAATGATCCTGTTCGAGAAATTCATCCGGGGATTGGCGTGGCTGGCGGCGGCCCTCTTCGTCGCCGCCGGGGTCATGCTGACCTATGAAGTGGTCGCCCGCTATTTCTTCACCAAACCCACGATCTGGGCGGCGGAACTGTCGCAGATCTGCCTGATCTGGGGCTCCCTGATCGCGATGGCCTGGGCGCTCGGCGCCCGGCGGCATATCGCGGTCGACGCCGTGGTGACGCTGCTGTCGCCGAATGTCAGGCGCTGGACCGATACCGTCGCCATGATCGCCGTCGCCTGGTTCAGCGCGGTGGTCTTCTGGAAGGGTGGCGAAATCTTCCTCGACAGTTTCGAGCGCGGGCGGACGACGGGGTCGATGCTGGACCTTCCGTCCTGGCTCGCCGAATTGGCCGTTCCCTTCGGTTTCGCGATGCTGTTCCTGCAGGCCGCGGTGGAAGCCGCGCGGGCCGCCACCGGAACAAGCAAGGAACCCGATCATCTTGCCGAAGGCGGGCATTTCGAATGACCATCATTCTGATTCTCGCCGCCTTGTTCGCGCTGCTTCTGTTGCGTGTGCCGGTTGCCTTCGCCCTGGGCGGGCTGGGCCTCGCCCTGCTGCTGTTCGGCGGATTTTCGCCCTTGATGGCGCCGCAGGCGATCCTCTCCACGCTCGACGGGTTCATCCTGCTGGCCGTGCCGCTCTTCCTGCTGATGTCCAACATCCTGCTGAAAGGCGGGGTCGGGCGCGACCTGTTCGGCGCCGTGCATGCCTGGGTCGGCCATTGGCCGGGCGGGCTGGCGGTGGCCACCATCCTGTCCTGCGGGATCTTCGCGGCGATTTCCGGGTCTTCCGTGGCGACGGCGGCGACGATCGGCACGGTGGCGATCCCGGAAATGATCAAGCGCGGTTACGAGCGCCGATTCGTCTACGGTCTGCTGGCCGCCGGCGGCACGCTGGGAATCCTGATCCCGCCCTCCATTCCGATGATCGTCTACGGTTTCATCACCGAGGAATCGGTGATCGCCCTTTTCCTGGCCGGGATCGGACCGGGCCTCGCGCTGGTCGTGCTCTTCGTCCTCTACGCCATGATCCATGCCCGTTTCATGGGCGGATATACGAAGGACGATCCGGCCACCTGGGACGAGCGGCGCGCCGCCAGCATCCGCGCCCTGCCCAGCATGGCGCTCGCCGCCCTCGTCATCGGGGCGATCTACACCGGGGCCGCCACGCCGACCGAGGCGGCCGCCGTCGGCTTCGCCGCCGCCCTGCTGATCACCGGCGTGATCCTGCGGACGCTGACCTGGGAACGGTTCAAGGAAGCGGTTCTGGACTCCATGGCGACCACGGTCGCGATCCTGCTGATCGTCGCTGGCGCGAAGGTCTTCGGCAAGGCGATCACGCTGTACCGCATCCCGCAGGAGATTTCCTTCGTCATCACCCAGAACATCGACACGCCGATCATGTTCATCCTGGTGGTCAGCATCGTGCTGCTGATCATGGGTCTGGTCTTCGAGGCGCTCTCCATGGTCCTGATCATGGTGCCGGTGCTGCTGCCGGCGGCGATGGGCCTCGGCCTCGATCCGATCTGGTTCGGCATCTATACGGTGGTGATGGTGGAATGCGCCCTGATCACGCCGCCGGTGGGATTGAACCTCTATGTCATACAATCGGTGGCCAGGGTCTCCCTGTCGGATGTGGCGCGCGGCGTCGTGCCCTTCCTGGGGCTGATGTTCCTGACCGTGGTCCTGCTGTATCTTTGGCCGGACCTCGCCTTGTATATTCCCTTCAAACTGTAAGCCTGCCGAAACGGGAGAGCCGGAACCATGAGTCAGCCGAACCAATTGCGCACCCTGCTTCGGACCGAGCGCCTGCATGTCATGCCGTGCTGTTTCGATGCCCTGTCGGCAAAACTGATCGAACAGGAAGGTTTCGGCCTGACCTTCATGTCGGGCTTCGCGGCCTCCGCGTCCCGGATCGGAGCGCCGGATCTGGGCTTGATGAGCTATGGGGAAGTCGTCGATCAGGCGCGCAACATCTGCGATGCGATCAAGATTCCGGTGATCGGCGACGGCGATACCGGCTACGGCAACGCCATGAATGTGCGCCGCACGGTGGCCGGGTTCTCCCGCGCCGGCTGCGCCGCGGTGATGATCGAGGATCAGGTCGCGCCGAAACGCTGCGGGCACACGCCGGGCAAGGAAGTCGTCGGCCGGGAGGAGGCGTTCGACCGGATCAAGGCGGCGGTCGATGCGCGCCAGGACGACGACATCCTGATCCTGGCCCGGACCGACGCCCGGCATCAGCACGGCTTGGGAGAGGCCATCGACCGGGCGGCGAAATTCCATGAACTCGGCGCGGATATCCTGTTCGTCGAGGCGCCCAAGACGGTGGAGGAGATGCGCCGGGTCTGCGAGGAACTGCCGGGCCCGAAAATGGCGAATATCGTCGAAGGCGGCGAAACGCCGAACCTGACGCATGAGGAGATCCGCGATATCGGTTACGCCATCGCGGCCTATCCCCTGACCCTGATGGCGGCGGCGATGCAGGCGATGATGAACGCCCTCTACGCCTTGCGCGATGATACCGACCGATCGGGAATGCTGATGGACTTCAAGGAATTGAGGGACCGGATCGGTTTCAACGAATATTACACGACCTCCACCGCCTATGAGACGTCGAAGCGGGATCAGTAATCCGCGGCGAAACGGGGCGGCCGGGTCTATCCGGTCGCCAGGGTCTTGAAGTCGTCCCGCTCCAGCAGCCAGGAGGCGATGAAGCCGAAGACGAGCCCCCAGAAGGCGGCCCCGATGTTGAAGATCGTCAGGTCGGAGACGGTCACCAGGAAGGTGATCAGCGCGCCGAAGATGAACCGTCCTTGAAAGGCGGTCATGAAGGCCATCTGCAGCACCCTCAACATGGCGAGGCCGGCCAGACTGGCGATGAAGGCGGCCGGCGCGGCCAGCATGACCTTGGTGAAGACCGGCGCCATCAAACCGAAGGGAATGGCCAGCAGGGCGACGACGACCCCGGCGGCATAGTGCTTTTCCTTGGGACCGTCGGCGGAAATGATCGCGTTGACCGGACCGGTCAGGCAGGAGGACGCGCCGCCGACCATGCCGGCGATCATCGAGCCGACGCCGCAAGCGACGGCAATGGCGTTGACCGGCGGTTCGTGTCCCGTCGATTTCAAGACGGCGAAACCCTGGCCGTTCTGGACGACCAGCACCGTGATCGCCAGCGGAACGACCAGTTCGATCATCGCCTGCAGGCTGAATGCCGGCGTTTGGATCATGGGCAGGCCGACCTGTGAGACGCTGTCGCCCAAATCGATGTTGAATCCGTGCACGACGCCCCAGGCGGCGATCCCGACAATCAGGGCGCCGATGAGGGGCGGCATCGCCTTGGCCAGGCGCGGCAGGGCGGCAAGCGCGATGAAGGCGACGGTCATGGGAACGGCGACGGCGGCGTCGTCCCGCAGGGCGTCGATCCAATTCAAGCCGAATTGCATGAAGACACCGGCGACCATGCCCATCACGATCGGCATCGGGGCGGCCTTCATCAACCGGCCGACGACGCCCGACAGGCCGAGGACGGCCATCAGCAAGCCGGTCGCCAGGAAGGCGCCGACGACTTCCGGAAAGGACAGATGGTCCAGGGCCGGGCCGATCAGCACCGTGCCGGGGATGGTCCAGAAGAAGGCCAGGGGCTGCCGGTATTTCAGACAGAAATAGAGGCTGATCAACCCGTTGACGATGAAGACGCCGAAAATCCAGGATGACAGCTCTTCCGAGCTCAGCCGGCCATTGGCCCCGACCGACAGGATGATGGCGACGGGTCCGCTCGCGGCGAACAGAAAGGCCACGACCGCGTTGGAGACGAGCTGCGGAGAAAGATCTTTGAATACCGACATAGCGCAGCGAGCCTATCGGCAATTCGCCGGCCATCAAGCCGCATTCTGGACAAGTACCATGTCGCCCCAGTCACCATAGGCGCACCATAGGCTCACCCTAGGCGGGCCGAGTCTCACCGGATCATTCGCTGCCGTAGGCCTTCTCGGTCTCGGGCGGCACGATCGCCGCCGGGAAGTCCTCCTTCGGGCCGAGCGCCATCTCGTCGCGCTCGAACAGGATAGGGCTGCGCATATAGGCGACCATCAGGTCCGCCACCGCCGCCAGCGAGTCGAGATTGGTGCGCTCCCAGCCATGGCTGGCGTCGCAGGCGAAGCAGACCAGCGCGGTGCGGATGTCGTTCCCCGCTTCCAGCGCGGCGGCCGCGTCGGACCGGTAGTATTTGAAGACGTCGCGGCTGTGATCGACCTGAAACGCCTTGGCGAGCGTCAGCAATTTTCGCGTCAGGTGCCAGTCGAAGGGCCCGGCCATATCCTGCATGGCGATGGTCGCGCCGTATTCGGACGTATTCTGGCCCGGCGCGATGGTGCCGTTGTCGATCGACACCATCTCGGCGACGTCGCCGTGCAGGACGTGGGAGGCGCCGACGCCGACCTCTTCCGAGATCGTCAGCAGGATGTGGCATTCGAGCGGCAGGCGGAACTTCCCCTCCACGATCGCCTTGGCGGCGGTCAGCAAGGCCGCGACCCCCGCCTTGTCGTCCAGATGGCGCGAACAGACGAAGCCGTCATCGGTGAAGACCGGGTTGGCGTGGACGACGACGATATCGCCGATATTGATGCTGTGGTCGATCAGGTCCTGCTTGGTATGGATCCGCCTGTCGATCCGGATCTCGAGATTCTCCCAGTTGCTGGGCTGGGTATCGATCTCCTTGTTGTAGGTATGCCCCGACGCCTTCAGCGGCAGGATCGTGCCGTGATGCTGGCCGAGTTCGGAATGGATCGTCACGCGTGCGCCTTCCGCGAACCGCGCGGACCAGTGGCCGATGGGCACGACCTCGCACCGCCCGTTGCTCTTCAGGTTCTTCACCATGGCGCCCAAGGTATCGAGATGGGCGACGATGGCCCTGTCGGGCGCCTTGGAGACGCCGGGCAGGGTGGCGCGGATCGCGCCGCGCCGCGTCAGCTCGTATTCGATACCGAGATCGTCGAACATTCCGCAGACCAGATTGACGATCGAGTCGGTCATGCCGCTGGGGCTCGGGGTGGTCAGCAAGCGGTGCAGAACATCGACCATGTAGTCCTGGTCTAGATCCCAGTCCCGGCCTTTCTTGCTGGCTTTCAGAAGTTCGGGTGTCAGCGGTTTGATCTCAGTCACGGCAGTCTCCGTTTCTGTGTCTATTCTTGTCCTTCGAAGGCGCGCGCGCCGGTCCTCGCGGATGCGGAGCGCGTTTGCGGGAACAGCAGGTCTATGAATTTCTCGGCCGTCGGCTGCGGTTCGTGATTGGCCAGACCCGGCCGCTCGTTCGCTTCGATGATCGCATAGCCGGGCTGCGCCGGGTCGCGGACCATGAAGTCGAAGCCGACCACCGGAATGTCCAGGACGCGCGCCGCTTCGATCGCGGCGGACCGCAGGGAGACATGCAGCTCGTCGGTGACGTCGTGGATCGTGCCGCCGGTATGAAGGTTGGCGGTCTTGCGCACCGCCAGGGTTTCGTCCTTCGGCAGCATGTCGGTCATGCGATATCCGGCAACGGAAACGCAGCGCTCTGTTTCCTCGTCCATGGGAATGTTGCTTTCGCCGTCGGTCGCGTTGCTCCTGCGGCGGCTGAGCTTTCGGATCAATTCCTCGATCGTATGCTCTCCGTCGCCGCGAATGACAGGGGGGCGCCTTACGGCGGCGGCGACAACTTCCCCGTCGATGACGATGATCCGCAGGTCCTGTCCCGGAACGAATTCTTCCATGATGACATGGTCGGACATCGCCCGCGCCTGGACGATGGCGTGACGGACTTCATCCTCCGTCGTCAGGTCGACCGCGACGCCTTGGCCCTGCTCCCCGCGTGCGGGTTTCACGACCACATGGCCGTGCTTCTCCAGGAAGGGGATCGCGTTGCCGTCATCGGGGGCGACGGAAATCTGATCCGGGACCCGAAGACCGGCCTTCAACAGCAGGCGGCGCGTGACGGCCTTGTCGTCGCAGCGGCTCATCGCCACGGCGGTGGTCAACTCGCTCAGCGCTTCCCGGCAGGCGACGGACCGCCCGCCATAGGTCAGCCGGAACAGGCCGGCCTCGGCGTCCTCGATCTCGACGAGGATGCCCCGGCGCTTCGCCTCGTTGACGATGATACGGGCATAGACGTTCAACCCGCTCTCTTCCGTCGGGCCGACGAAAAGCTTTTCGTTTATCGGGTTCTTGCGCTTGATCGTGTATACGGGAATCTGTTCAAAGCCCAGTTTTCTGTAAAGCGATATGGCCTCGCTGTTGTCATGCATCACGGACAAGTCCATGAAGCTGCGCCCCAGCTCCTTGAAGAGGCCCGCCAAATGCGTCACCAAGGCGCGGCCGATGCCCGGGTTTTTCGCCTGCGGGTCGACCGCCAGGGCCCAAAGGCTGGACCCGTTGTCCGGGTCGTTGAATGCCGTCCTGTGGTCGACGCCCATGACGACGCCGACGATCTCGCCCGTCCCGCCGCCGTGGGGACGGTCCTCGGCGACCAGGACCTGCAGCGCCGGGTCGCTCTTGACGCGGGTGAAGAAGGGCTCGCTGACGGGCACCATCGACCAGGCGCGGTAGAGGCGGTTCACCGCCTTCTCGTCACCCGGTTCCGCCGGCCGGATGCGGACCCCTTCGACGGGGCTGTCGGCGGGGATGTCGCCGGTCAATGTCAGGCGGAACGTGTGCGACGGGTCCAGGAACAAGGCCTGCGGCGCCGTGGCGAGAACCACATGGGGTTCGCGGACGTAGAAAGCCACGTCGCGACGGTTCGGCCCTTCCTCCTGGATCGTCTCGGCTAGCGTCTTCGCGCTGGTGAAGGTTTGTCCGAACAGCAGCCGCCCCCAGCCGCAATCGATGCCGATGTCTTTCTCGACGGCGTGGTCGGCCGTCGGTTCGGGGGGCTCGCCCCAGTTCTTCAGCGAGGCGAGATGCAGTCTTGTTCCGGTCATGTCAGCCCCTTTGTTCGTCGCCATGTCCTGTGCGTCCTGTAAAGCGCTCATCAAATTCCAATGCCTCAGATGCCGTGCGTCTGAAGCCACATTTCGAGCAAGGCGACCTGCCACAGCTTGGATCCCCGCAAGGGTGTAATATGCTCGGTCGGGTTCTCCAGCAGGGTGTCCAGATAGTCTTGCCGGAACAGCCCGCGGTCCTGCGCCGCCTTGGAGGAGAGCGCGTCCCGAACATAGTCCAGGTACGGTCCGTCGATATATTTCAAGGCGGGGACCGGGAAGTACCCCTTCGGGCGGTCGATCACCTCGCTTGGGATGACCTGCCGGGCCACGTCCTTCAGGATGCCCTTGCCGCCGTCCCGCAGTTTCAGTTCGGCGGGAACGCGGGCGGCCAGTTCGACCAGTTCGTGATCCAGGAAGGGAACGCGGGCCTCCAGGCCCCAGGCCATGGTCATGTTGTCGACCCGTTTGACCGGGTCGTCGACCAGCATCACCGTCGTGTCGATCCGCAGCGCCTTGTCGATCGGCGCGTCCGCGCCCAGCCGGTCGAAATGGTCGGCGACGAAGGCGCGGCTGTAATCCTTCCCGACATATTTGGAGGAGATCGCGCGCGCATATTCGTCCTGGTCCCGGTCGAAGAAGACGCCGGCGTAATCGGCCGCGGGATCGTTCGATTTCATCATCGGCGGATACCAGTGATAGCCGGCGAAAATCTCGTCCGCCCCCTGGCCGCTCTGAACCACCTTCACATGTTTCGACACCTGTTCGGACAGCAGGAAGAAACCTGCGTTGTCGTAGGAGACCATCGGCTCGGACATCGCCTTGAACGTCTTCGGCAAAGTGTCGAGCAGCCGGCTGGATTCGACGAAAGTCTTGGAATGATCCGTTCCGAAGTGTTTGGCGATCAGGTCGGAATATTGAAACTCGTCGCCCTTTTCGCCGTTGGCCTCCTCGAACCCGACGGAGAAGGTCTTCAGCCCCTCCTGGCCGGCTTCGGCGAGCAGGCCGACGATGAGGCTGGAATCGACGCCGCCCGAAAGCAGCACGCCAACGGGCACATCCGCTACCATGCGCCTTTTGACAGCAAGGCGGAGCGCCTCCGCGACCCGGTCTCGCCAATCCTCCTCCGTATAGTTGGTTTCTTCCGCGGTCGCGCCGAACGTGACGTCCCAATAGACGTGATCTTTGCGGCGGCCGTCGGCCTCGAAGGTCGAGATGGTCGCGGGGGGCAGTTTCTTCACGCCGCGCAGGATCGTATGGGGCGGCGGCACCACGGCATGGAAGGTCATGTAATGGTGTAGGCCGACCGGGTCGATCGCCGTATCGACATCGACTGCCGCCAGAAGGGCGGGGAGGGAGGAGGCGAACCGCATTCGCCCGCGTTCCGGACTGCCCGCCAGATATAGCGGCTTGATGCCCAAGCGGTCGCGGGCCAGGACAAGGCGGCCCGTTTCCCGTTCGAAGACGGCGAAGGTGAACATGCCGTGGAAACGGGTGACGCAGTCGGCACCCCATTCGGCATAGGCGCGCAGGATCACTTCCGTATCCCCGCGGGAGAAGAAGCGGTGGCCCTTGCCCTCGAGTTCGGCGCGCAGTTCCTTGTAATTGTAGATGCAGCCGTTGAAGGCGACGGT
>Ga0209475_10004280_pt1 | contig 12375 bp, 10 predicted proteins | sample tdDd471_FD_187128 | JGI IMG/M metagenome (GOLD analysis project Ga0209475, IMG submission 187128) | Marine sediment microbial communities from the Atlantic coast under amendment with organic carbon and nitrate - tdDd47.1 (SPAdes)... | ecosystem: Environmental > Aquatic > Marine > Coastal >...
TTTTGGATACTCAATGGGTGGTGAATTTGGCGCTTATATATTGTTAACTCAAGCTGAAACTTTTGACAATTATATTTTGGGCAGTCCATCGATCAAAAATGAAGTTGCTTATCTAACTGAACTTAATTCGAAATTGGGACCTTTCGAGGCGTCAAATAGAAACACTAGTCTGAATGCCAATGTTTTCATTTCATATGGCTCATTAGAACAAGAGATGGTTGAACCTCTCGAGGAGTTCATTAGTGTATTAAAAAATAGAAGAGATGACGGTTTGTCCTTACTAACAGAAGTGATTGAGGGTAATCATCAAACAGCATTCCCTATGACTGCAGTTCGCAGTGTAGCTTGGTTGTCATCCTTGATGAACCCTGTTTCAAGTTATAGCAATGAGCTCCCATTTTTTAGGATTCCGCAACTCAATAATGCATTTGTCAATCCGGCTCCAGAGGATAGAAAAGACGGACTTGTCGTGGGCGAATTGGGCCTTGATGGAGGCAATAAAGAGATGATTGTCAAGTTGACTCGAGAGATTGCCAACGGTAAGCATGGCCGGTTCGACAGCTTTCTTATTGCCCATAAAGACAAGCTCATCTTTGAATCTTATTATGCACGTGGTCGCATCAATCTAGGCCATGGTCAGGCATCAGCAACTAAAGCGTATACAAGCATGTTGCTTGGCCGTGCCATCCAGTTGGGTTATCTAACGATGGACGATTTAGACCAACCCTTGCTTAGCTTCCTCAAAGACCTAGACCCAACAAAATTTGTTGCCGGTGCAGAAAAGATCACGCTGAATCATGCACTGACGATGCGCTCTGGTATACGCATTAGTGAAAAGCAGAGAGAAGAAATGAATAAAAATCCAGATCAGTTAAAAGGTCAGGGGTATGTTCAATCTTTACTCGAACATAGCGCACCGATTACAGAAGAATCACAGGTATTTAAATATGGAGGTGATCCAGACTTGGTCATGCAAGTCATTGAGGCGGTTGTGCCAGGATCGGCCATGGACTTTATTAAAAATGAATTCCTCGACAAAATGGGCATTACGAATTATCGCTGGCTGATTAATGAACAAACCGGCTTGCCAGAAGCGGGTTGGAAGACGCGCTTATCATCGCGCGATATGCTCAAGCTTGGGCAATTGGCTATCAATAAGGGCAATTGGAAGGGCGAACAGCTGGTTCCAGAAGCCTATGTCGCTAAAGCAATCAATAGAATTGTCCGCCACAGCGACGATGAGAATTTTCTTGACGATGGCAATATATTAAACACTGGATACGGCTATTTCTGGTGGCAGGCAGACATGAAGGTTGGTAATAAGAGCTATTTCAGCACATCTGCTCGAGGTGGTTATGGCCAATATATCATTGTGATCGAAGAACTCGATTTAACACTTGTGTTTACGGCCCATGACAACGATACCAATTTCCTGCAATTAACCGCAGAGAGAATCTTACCAGCTTTTATTAAGTGATAGCAAATAGTATTAATTTTTGCATGACAACAGCCAGCTCATTTTTTAAAAAATATTGGCAGGTATTCGCGGGATTCTTACTGCTCCAGTTTCTTTTGGATCAGGCTAGATCGTGGACTTCTTTAGTCACAGGAAAAGCCACCGAAATAGAATGGAGTCGCAGTCTTTTAATCTCAGTGATTGATCAATTGGTATGGATTGTTTTTTTAATTTTCCTCTACCAAGGTTATCGAAAGATTCAACCCTTATCCAACGTAAAGGCATGGATCCAATTAACTGGGATTGCCATTGCGGTGGCTATGGGGCATGCATTTGTATCTCAATTTATTTATTTGATAGCCTATAAGTTTTTCATGGGGGATGAAAGAACCTATTATGGGCTGTTGTCAAGTAGTATGAAATTCTTTTTATTTGGGGTTTTTGTTGGGACTTTAATGGCTTTTTTCTTGTTGAGTTTAATCATCGCCTTAGATTACTATGAGAAATACCGCGATGAAAATATTAAAAGCACTAGTCTGGCGCTTGAATTGTCCAAATCGAAGCTTGAAACCATACAATCTCAGTTAAATCCTCATTTTTTGTTTAATGCGCTGAATACAATTTCCATGATGGTGCGCTCAAAAAGTAGTGCTAAAGCCGTCTCTATGATTTCATCCCTAAGTGATTTATTACGTATGAGTCTGAATATGAAAACGGTTCAAATCATACCCTTAAAGGAGGAATTATTGCTGGTTAGTAAGTATTTGGCGATTGAGCAAGAGCGATTTAGTGATCGCCTGACCATTGAAATTAAAATCGATCCGATGACCGAATCACTGGGTGTTCCCAACTTGATTTTGCAACCCATTTTAGAAAATGCTTTTAAGTATGGCGTTTCTGAAAATATAGATAGCGCATACATCCGAATCGAATCGACCATTGAGGAGGGTAACTTGGTGCTGGAAATTTCAAATAATGGAGGGCAAATAATCGAAGGTTGGTCATTAGCGGCTAATAAAGGAATTGGACTGAGCAATGTTGAAAATCGCTTACGTAATCTATGCGATGATTACGAATTTAGTCTTCGAAATAGTGAAGACCAAGAACTGGTTATCGCTAGGATTTCCATTCCCAAACTTCAAATGGAGAAGGCATGATAAGAGCTATAATTGTCGATGATGAACCGAAGGCTCGAGATGGTCTGGACTTGTTGTTAAGTCAACAAAAAGAAATAGAGATCATCGCTAAATGCGAAAACGGAATAAGTGCCATAAGAAATATTGAGGAGCTAAAACCTGACCTGGTTTTCCTAGATATTCAGATGCCCAAAGTCAATGGGTTTGAAGTACTCAATAGCATTAACTATCAAATACCCTATGTTGTTTTTGTAACGGCCTATGATGAGTATGCGGTCAAGGCTTTTGAAATAAATGCCCAAGACTATTTACTCAAACCCTTTACAGACGAACGTTTCCAATCAGTGCTAGACTTGGCTATCCACAACCTGCAGGCAAAGCATAACCAAAGTGAGTTAATTGAGAAATTGGTCACCCACTATCTTTCTCATCAACAAAAGTACGAGCATATAGAACAGTTGATCAAGCCGGTGAAAGGATGGAACAAGATTACGATAAAGAATAGAGGTAGAATTGTTTTTGTTGATTACTCGGATATCACTTGGATTGAAGGGTACGATTATTGTGTAAAAATACATGCATCGACAAAAACACATGTGGTGCGAGTTACGCTGAAAGAATTGGAAAAGAAGCTGGAGGCACATCGCTTTCTTCGAATAAGTAAGTCGGCCTTGGTTAATATGGAATATGTCAATGAGATTCAAACTGATGGAAGAAATGATCTTTTGGTGATTATGAAAGATCAAACTGAAATCAAGGTTTCAAGAAATTATAAATCGAATTTAGAGCAGTATATCTAAGTAAGTAGCTGGATGTATATAATCGTCAATTTTGGAGGAGGGTGTTTTTGTGTTAGACTAGGCAGATTTGATGATAATAGCCCAAGCTACTTGAAGAAAATCTAACGCAGTATAACGCAAAAAGAGCCCGCCATAAAGTGTCGAGTATATAGGTTCAGCTACTTACATACTCTGATATGCCGGACAGAACGAAGAACATATAGCACTTGCAAGCTTTTTTATGCTATCTAAATTGTTTGGGCTTCAATTTTTTACTTGCATTTTCTGCAACTTCTAAAACTCTCTTTTGTCTTGTCTCTTTTCTTTTAGCAGAAATAACCCAATACAATAATATCTTTTTAATGGATTTACTTAGGCTATCAAAGTATTCCGATGAGCCTTTGTAATTCTCAAATGCTGCTTGCAAATCTGCTGGAATTACAAGATCTTCAACTTGATCTAAAAATGCCCAGGAACCATTTTCTTTTGCAATTTCAATGCTTTTGTACCCTGCTTCTTTCATCAGTCCTTGTTCAATTAGGGTTTTAACTTTATCCTTATTTATCTTGGACCAGTTACTTTTTGCTTTTCGTTTACTGAAATACTGTCTGTATTTCTCAGTGTCTATTGTCTTTTTAACGCTATCAATCCAACCAAAACAAAGTGCTTCGTCAACTGATTCACTCCAACTTAGGTTATAATTAGGCGATTTTTTCTTATAAAAGATGAGCCAAACTCCTTCTTTTTTTTTGTGGTTCAATTCGAGCCATCTTCTCCAATCTTGTTGGTCATCAGGACAATAGTCTTCAACGTCTTTCATGCTTTAGTTTGTACTTTTTTAAGGGCTTGTTTAAACAACATCTATTTTCATTTCATACATTTTGTCCTATTTCAACTCCAGTAATGCCATACCAACTTGTGATCAGAAAGGTGTTTTTCCATCTTTCCTAATTGTCTTGAATTGTCCAGGGTTTACAACAATAGGAGGAGGAAAACCTTTACCCAAAACCTTCATGTCATCATCATTTAGTCCCTCAATATTATCAAATCCACTATTAACGACAGCCTCAACCAATGCATAGGAATCCCATACAACAATATTGACAAAATTGAATGTATTGTCTGGGTTAATGGATTGGTGAAAAGTTGAGCTTACAAAGCCTGGTTTAGTCTTAAAATATTCGATATAAACATCTCTGATTTTAATCGCCATTTCTTCATGTCCTTCTGGCACTTGAATTGAATTTATCACACTTATTTCCTTCATTCTATTTTTTTAATTGATGAGAGCGAGGAGTAGATGCGACGTGATCAGATTTTTCTGGGCGTAAGCCCCATCTACTGTGTCACCGCCAGTTATTTTTCGTTTTCCAACTGTTCCAAAATATAGGTGAGGGATGCATTTTCTCCGTTGATATACTGTTCAAATGTTGGAACTACTTCATAGTGCGGTATCACTCCACGACCAAAAGGTAGTTTGGGTTCTACATTCATAACGAATTGTAAAGCCGGAATTCTAACCTCAATCTTGGAATTGGGCAATACCAAGGCTTGGCTGTAACCGCTGGTATTCCCCCAATATCCACCACCCGTTTCTTGCCCTACAAAAGTTGCCAAATCATTTGTGTACATCATATTGCTAAATTCACTACCTCCAGAATAGGTAATGGGGCCAATGATGACGTATGTTTTCCCAGAAAACTTATAATCGGGTTCTTTTTTATAAGCCATCAGTCCTGGCCCAATCCCTTTCTTTCTTTCTAAAGAACCATCTTTCATTTTTTTATTGGTAAAGATTCTTTCCCAAAAGCCAAATGCTTTTAACCGAATAGGTTTATCTATTCCATTATCTAGAATTGCTTTTTGAGTCTTCACTCTTACCTTCTTGTATTTCTGATAGTTGTTCCCAAAATAGGAATACAACAATCCTTCATTTCCCTCTGACCCACCACTGTTTTTGCTTACGTCTACTACAAGTTCTTTGATTCTATTTTCCCTAATCGATCTAAAACTATTCTTTAGGAAGGTTTTGATTTTTTTTTCTCGTGATTCTTCTTTAATATCTGAATTAGAAAACGAATGAATCCCTAAATAGGCAATTGAATCATTCAGTATTTTATATTCTAGTAAATCTTTTTCTTTTGATGGCTTGCGCTCTTTGTATCTTTTGTTTAGATTTTTATTGATTTCTTCAATGCCTAAGGGTCTAATAATTAGCGGCTCTTCAATTTCCTTAAATTTAATTTTGAATTCGTCCACTAGTCCATAGTAATAGAAGTAATATTTAGAAAAGTTAAACCCCTTTAAATCGTTATATTTAACGGTTTTAATAAATCCATCAGCAGCAAAAAGACGTCCAATTTTATCTACTAGCGAAATGGGTGTTTCTCCATTTATAGATTCGACTCGTTTTCCTTCTAGCGGGACATCTTGAAAACTAGAACCGTTTTTAAAACAATAAAGCTCTCTGCCTAAGAAAATAAAGGTCAAAGGCATAAATTTCGTTTCTGAATTCAACTTTTCCCTAACACTTGTTGGCGGGTATATGTTAGTGTGGCCTTCTCGTGATAAAGCTACTAGGGGCGCTATCAGTTTATGAAATTCAAGTGTATTTAAATCAGTAGTAATTGTATTCCTTACGGCTTGAAAAGCCATGTCAACACTATCTTTTGGTGTATACCAATACATCCCAGAATGAAACTTGTCTAAGGCCTGATAAAGTATATCCAGGTCATTTAACAGTTTTTCTTTTTTAATAGCAGGAAAATTTCCAAAATGCTGTGCAATTGAGAATTGAAAGGAAATACAACAGCTTATTAAGATGGCTAAGGCTCTTTTCATTTACATTTGTTTATTGGGTTGCAATGACTGGCTATGCACCTGTATGACGCCGGAACATGGACGTTCGAGCAATTGTTGGACAGTCATTTCTCATTGCGAAGGCGGAAACCTGGCTGACGCCAGATCAAACAGCTGCGAAGTCAGAAGCCAGAGCAGAGATCGGCTGGATACGAGACAGATGCCCCGCTTCAGCGGTTTCTTTTCTCGCTTCTGTCTTCCCAGTGTATAGCAGTATATGGCTAAGCCGTAACCCGCCACTTGCAACGAAAACAAAATATTTTACAAGGGATAAGCAGTCAAATAGCTATCCCTTTAACACTAAGGTATGCCTTATGTTTTTTCGACTACTATCCAACTGTACCAAAATCCCAATCTCCTCTGTACTTTCGCTGTACCCACTGATTAGCTTCTGCCAAGTTGGTAATCTCCATCTTGGAGCCATCCCATAGCAACTTCTTTCGGCCAATGAAGCGCTTATTACCTTGCCAGAAATTATCACTTTCTAATTCAGGGTTTTTCAGGTTGTAAGCTTTTAAGGCCAGGTTGCCCATAAGAATACTCTCGGTAAATGGGCCTGCATATGAAAAGGGAGAGCTTGTCACACCATTACCATAACCTGCCATGGCCGCATTGACCCACTGAACATAGTGACCTTCTGGCACTCTTGCTTCGGTCTCAGGCGGCATCTCTTCATACTCCATGCGTCGTGTTGGAATCAATCTTGGGTTGTCGCCGTAACAATCGCTCATCAGTGTTCCCTTAGTTCCATAGAAGATACATCCGCCGTCCCAGTTCCCCATTTCTTCGTCCGGACCTAATCCTTCCGGACGTTCAGGTTGTATACCGCCGTCCATCCATGCGACCTTGATCTCCCCAGGGCCATCTGTACGTGGATAGGTAAAGTGTATCTTGCTCGAATCAGGAAAGCTCTCTGAGTAGTCCTTTTCCTGGAAATTGCCGATATAGCTACCGGTCACACTGCATTCTACGGAAGAAGGATATTTGATCGGCAAGATCCTAAATACCGGATCCATAATATGACAGGCCATGTCGCCAAGCGCTCCTGTACCATAATCATCCCAACCTCTCCAATCAAAAGGGTGATATCCTTTGTTATAATCTCTGTAAGGTGCCGTACCCAACCATAAGTCCCAGTTAAGCGCTGATGGCACAGGTAGCTTACCTTGTGGCACCTGTAGGGCTTGTGGCCATATTGGCCGATTAGTCCAACAGACTACCCTTTCTACCATACCGATCAGGCCGGAGTCGTACATCTCTTTCATCTTGCGCACACCATCTCCAGACGCCCCTTGATTCCCCATCTGAGTGACTACCTTATACTTCTCCGCTGCCTGGGTGAGCACCCTGGCTTCATAAATATCATGAGTCAATGGCTTTTGCACATACACGTGTTTGCCTCTTTGCATGGCATCATAAGCAGCCACAGCGTGCATATGATCAGGTGTAGATATGGTCACGCCATCTATATCCTTTTCATGTTTGTTCAACATTTCACGGAAATCGTGATAATACTTGGCATCAGGCCAACTTTTCTTTGCCTCTACTGCCTGTCGATCATCCACATCACAAAAAGCGATGACAGCAGCATTTGGGCTTTTAGCACATGCTGATAAATCACTGAATCCCTTACCTCCTGCACCGATTCCGACGATATTAAACTTGTCACTGGGTGCTACAAAATCCTTGCCACCAAGGACGTGCCTTGGGACAATCATAAATCCAGCTGCCCCCATCGAAGTCTTCTTGATGAAGTCTCTTCTCCCTTCCTTCTTAGTGTTCTCTATTTTTTTCATAGATAATTTATTATTGTTCAACTTAGTTTTTTTTTTAAATACACTACTGATTGTCAACATTTAAGTAGCACCCCATAAAGGTATTGAATAAGCTTTAAATTACACGATCATGCTTACCTAAAAAAAGCCAAGGCAAATTGACCAGGCTAGCGCTCAAGTCACCGGGTTTGAAGCCCTTTACCAACAGAAATACTTACGGAACTAATAATATTTCGTGGGATCGAATTTTAGCTGTAATGGTTCAATTTTAAGTGAATCCAGTACCATATAAGCTTTTTGGTTATCCATATACTCATCAAATGCAAGATGCACTTCTATTTCTTTACCTTCCTCAGGAAGATAAATCAATATGGGCGGATTTTCCCATATGTCTTTGTCAAAGAATGGTTCATATTGTTGCCCAATAAACTTCCCTAAGTCCCATGCCAATGAGTTCAACTGAATGTTGTTGATTCCTTTTTTATCATGAATATAAAATAATATTGAATCGGATTGTTCTGCAACCCATGTTCTTACCGTAGAACACAAGGCGATGAGCCTACTTTTATCCCTTAAATTCCAATAAGTGATTTGATAAAACATCTCCGTTTCAGCGTCTCCATCCCAATTTGGAGGTGTATGTTGTGTCTGGAAGGATAAAAATGCTTTTTTATAATTGAGGGAGTGAACAAAAAATGTCTTTTTTTTATAGGCTTGGAGGTAGTCGAGGTCTTTGAAAGAATTAAATTCTACTTTCAATCCAAATAGATAATAGTAATCTGTTATGCTGAAGGAATCCACATCAAGTATCGGGTTCTGAAGCGTTTCTAAATTTTCAGTCTCAGTTATTTTTGCATACTCAACAGCCTTTGTTTCTACCATCTGATTTTCGGACTCGTTTTTATTAATAGGCTCATTGCTACAGCTGATTAAAAGGCAAAATATGGACAGTATAACTCCCGTTTTCATTCGAATAATTTTTCGCAATTCATGATGCTTTTAACGGTACACAAGGCCTAGCTAAATGCAGTAGCCAACAATTGGAGGCTATTGACATTTTAGTTTTTGTTAGTAATGATCAATAAATAACTTCCCGATTTTACATATGATCTTTTGGCGCTATACTGCGTTATTTTTTTTGATGATTGTGTATGGAAAAGATCACCGCATCAATGGAAACACCAGATTAGTTCGCTGGATTTTACGCCTTTCTACTGGAAGTTTTTCCGCTACCTTCAAATAGTTTCTATCGGGATATGCACGCTCAGCCATCTGCAGAATGGCGAACATTGCCATCCTATCAGTTTCGCTAATCGTTGGGTGTGGCCATTTTTTATTTGAATCGGTGTAGGGAACTAGGTAGTCAAGTCCCAGCCGCAAACGTGAATCTTCATCCTCAGCTTTCCAAACATCTACATTAACTTTCTGGGCAAGATGCGCCACAAGAAACATGGCATGTAGGTTATAGATACTGTAGAAAAGAGGACGGGTGCGAGCCATCTCTTCCGGCATCGAACCGTCCGTTTTGATCTGCGAATGGATTCGTCGCTGTTCGAACTTCCGCGCAATTTGAGTGGCGGCCTCGCTGTTTCCAGCATACAGGGCGAAGTACATGGCTTGCACATCGTAAAACGAACCATGGTTGTTCTTTGAAGCAGCTTCCTCTAGTGCCATTTCATTGGTCGTCAGCCATTCAAAATAATCCCCAGCCCAAGCCTTTAGTTCTTTACGTTCAGTATCACTTAGTGCAGATGAGCTGGCGATCAGTATGGATCCCTCCAAGGCGCGTATCAGAAGGCGACCATCCAGTACGCCAGACTTGGTGCCGTTGTTATGACCAGGTCTGCATTGCGCATGATTAACATTTGGATTCATGCGGGTCGCTGCCTCCAGAAACCAGACCCGAAGTAGCTCGGCTGCTTTTTGGGCATACTTTTCTTCTCCGCTTAGGTAGTAGGCAAGTCCCAAGGTTTCGCTATTTCTGCCGAAAGCTCCAATTCTTTGCCGGTCAGATTTCTCCAGGCTTTGGCTTTCCGGATTGGTTTCACCATCACGCCGGATATAAGGTAGCCCATTAGGTTGGTTTGGATCAGGCCACCAGTAGCGGCTGTAGCTGGCATAGTCATGTTTGTCCCCACTAGGCGGAACTTCCTCCTTGTCCGTCACAGAAAAGGGGCCTTCTTTGAGTGCCGCTTCGGCATCTTCAATCAGTTGGTCAAATGCGGGTTTGAGTTGAGAGTCGTTTTTTTCAATTTGTGTTTTGGTATTCGCAAGATGCGCTGCGTCCATCAAAATGGTTTCCGCATATTGATCATCCAAATCAGTGGTCCTACACATTAGCGACATTAATACGGAAAATAGAAGGGTGACTTGTAAGGTTTTTTTCATGTTAGAACATGTTCTTAGGGATAAGTTTCTACTTTTTTTCTTCACGCAAAATTTTCTCCATTTTACGACCTCTTGCCAATTCATCAATCAGCTTTTCCATACGTCTACATTGTTTATACACTTCAAATTCATCCTCTATTTCTTCAATTCGATAACCACAAACGACTCCCTTAATCAAGTGTGCGTTGGGATGTATTTTAGCTTTTTGGAAAAATGTTCTAAAGGTTGCTTTTTCATCAATAAGTGCTTGTAAAGCATCTTGATCAAAACCAGTCAACCATTTAATGACTTGGTTGAGTTCTTCTTTTGTTCTTCCATTTTTCTCCAATCTATTCAGGTAAAGAGGATAAATGGATGCAAATATCATATTGGCCAACTTTTCATTTTTTTCGGTTGTGACTTTCATTTTATTTGATTTTAAGTGGATGGTGTTAACGATTAGTTGCAAACGCCAGGCAGGCTTTCTTCCCGCTCCCCCTCCTCCTTCAATATCAAAAAAATCAAGCAAACTACAAAGTTAAAATATCCTTCTCCTACCATTTTGTGGCAAAAAGCTCTGCTCCCTCCTACTCTACTGCCGTCTTAATGTCAATGAGATAGGGTTGTAAAGGAATTCCCTCTTTTGTCCTGAAACCTTGGTCTACTACTATCTGATAGCGTTTGCCGGGATCCATAGTAATCTCGAAAGTAGCGGTTGTACCATCGGGAGCAAAGCGGATTAAATCTCGGATCTTCAAAACAGCATCTTCGCCCAAGGGGCCATAATCGAAATTGCGGAATCGATCATCTAGGGGCTCCGAAAATTCAAGGGTGAAAGCGGTGAGCTTGGGGTCTACAGTTTGACTTCCATTTTCAAAAGGTTGCAAACTACTCACTTGAGGCCGACTGGCTTCGAACGCGGCTTTTAATTCAGCCAGAGGGCGAGAAAAATAGCCGGATTGTTCCACAAATGCTTCTATCTCTTGGGGATCGTCAAAATCCAACTCTATGAGTGTTTTGATCGCCGCTGCTTTATCAGCAACTGCTTCATAATATTGCGCGGCCATCGCATAACCGACATAATACCCGAGGTCTCTTACTCCAAAGGCATTGTTCGTATTATTCCATATCCAGTTGTTGTAAAAAGGAGAAAACATTTCCCGACTAAAGGCTTCCTTTATCTGTTCATCATGGGCTTTCCCATAGGCTATAGCAGGTGTTGGGGAAGGCGTACCCATGGCTATTACGGGTATGAACTCCGCTATTCCTTCAAACAAACTTTGTGATAGCAGATCGTAACCTCCATGTGTCTTTTGCTGCGTATGCACATACTCATGGATGTTTAAAAAAACGATGTGTTCGCGTGGGTTTCCGTCGAAGAAGGCACGCAAATGACCAAAGTTCTCGGGCAAATCATCCGTCACTGCGCTTTGGTCGGCCATCGCCAATTCGCTGCCAATCAATACGAGGCCATCCATAGCCGTACCATTGGTTTTTAGGGCCCCGATGGTAAAGTAAATTTTAGCTGGCTTTAGGTCGGGATAAATGGCGCGCAATTGTTCAATGCCCACTTCTAATTCGGGAGCTAGTTGATCGGCCTTTAGGGTGTTTTCACGAATCGATTCCCAAAAGGAAGGGTAATCGTTGATGGCATCTAGGTAAGACTCTGCGGTATAGCGGCGAGCTTTCATGATAGCTTCCAAGCCTGGCGTTCCTTTATCTATAAATGAACCGACCAGGTATTCCTTTTGCAGAACGGGGTCACTTGTGGTTTTAATCTGGTCATAAGCCTCCCAGAAATTAGCGATGTCGGAGGTTAGTACATTTTGAGTAGTATCAGCGGGTTCACAAGTCGTCAATGCCAATAAACAAATGAGAAGGGAAAGTGTATTTTTCATAATTCCTGATTTTTGTAATGAATGCGAATAGGTTAGCAAATTATCCTACATTCATTGACTTCGCTGGGAATTTATGCGAATTGCAATTTTAAGAGGGTAAACAAC
>Ga0209475_10004281_pt1 | contig 12374 bp, 12 predicted proteins | sample tdDd471_FD_187128 | JGI IMG/M metagenome (GOLD analysis project Ga0209475, IMG submission 187128) | Marine sediment microbial communities from the Atlantic coast under amendment with organic carbon and nitrate - tdDd47.1 (SPAdes)... | ecosystem: Environmental > Aquatic > Marine > Coastal >...
AACGGCGCCAGCCGCGCCGCCAATGCCTCCGGATCACCGGAGTCCAGGCCGTGCAGGGTCGCGAGGACGACCGCCAGTCCGTGAAAGGCGGGATCCAGGCCGTCGTCGGCGGCGAGAGAGTCGTAGATCGCGACCGCGCCGGCGGCATCGCCGGCCTGGGCGCGCCGCGCCGCCTCCTGAAAACGGGCGAGAATCGCATAGCCCGCCCCGGCGTCGCGGGCCAGGCCGGCGAAGGCGTCCGCCGCGGCGGCGGCGTTGCCCGCCCGCGCCGTTTCCAGCGCCGCGGCGAACCGGGCGCCCTCGTCGGCGCGCTGCGAGCGGACATAACCGGTCCAGCCTTCATAGCCGGCGACGACGAGGACGACGGCGATGGCGACGGCGATGACATAACGGCCATAGCGGCGCCAGAGCTGCTGGTAGCGCTCATGGCGCAGTTCCTCGTCGACCTCGCGGAAGATATCGACCACGGTTTGCTCCGAACGGCGGGGTGAAACGCGGCGCTAACATAGAGCCTATTCGCGGCGGAGGAAACTGTTGCGATCCCGGTCGCGCGGCGTCCCGGCAACCATTTCCCGGTAACCATTTATTGACGCGATCATGGGAGGATTCCGGGGCGACGGGGCGCCCGCCCCGACAATGCGGAGACAGGCCATGTACGGCAATTCGCGTCATCGTCCAAGGTTCGTGCTCGGTTGGGGCGCGCTGGGCGCGCTCATGGCGCTCGGACTGGGCGGCTGCGCCGAAGTCGGCGTTCCCGCGACGATGGTCACCGCCCAGGTCGCCTCGCTGATCAATACCGACAAGTCCCTCACCGGCCATTTGGCCTCCTATGTGACCGGCGAGGATTGCAGCAGCCTCGCCCTCGCCGAAACCGGGCGCTTCTGCCGCGAACCGCAAGCCGAGGCGCCGCCGGAGCCGCCGCGCTACTGCTACCGCACGCTGGGCGAGGTGAATTGCTACGACCGGCGGGACCCCTACGCTTATTCGGCGCCACCCAAGATGGCCAGGAATTGAGCGGCGGGCGGCGTTCCACCGCGGCCGGCATTTTTTTGACGCCTGGGCAAAAATCTGGAAGACTTCCCGGCAAGCGGAAACGAAACCGGGAAGGAGCGCATGGGCGACGTGATACCCTTGTCGGGACGCCGCCGGCGCGCCCGTAAACGGATCTATTTCACCCGCGCCGATCTCTCCGGCCTCATGCAACTTTACAGCCGCCGCGTCGCGAGCGGCGAATGGCGCGACTACGCCATCGACCATCAGCCGGGCCTGGCCGCCTTTTCGATTTTCCGCCACAGCAGCGAACGGCCGCTCTACGTGATCGCCAAGACCGCCGAAAACGGCGGCTCGGGCGGCGAATGGCTGGTCTATCACGGGCCTCGGCGGCTCAAGAAGGCGCGCAGCCTGGCCGAGGCGCTGACGGCCTTCGACCGCGAGGTGCGATTGATTTCGTCTTGAGGCCGGCGGCGGGGCCGGCGACCGCTAGCCGTTGCCGATACGCGGCCCCGAGGTTTCCGAGGCCGGGCCGAAACTGTCGACGATCCGCGTCGAGTCGCGGGCCCGCTCGACACAATCGGCTAGCATGCCGAGGATCGCGATATTGTTGTTCAGAACCGCCCGCGCCTCGGGCCGGGCGTCTTCCATGATCTTGGTTGAGCGTCGCAGGACATCGTTTTGAATTTGCTCGAGAATATCCTCGAGCTTCCAACCATCGGGATTGTCCGGCGTGGCGAGGAACTTGGTCACGGCATCGGGCTCCCATGAGGATCGCGGGATCGGCGCGGCGCCAGCCGAGCCGGTCCCGAGACTAGGGATACAAGGTGAATTTTCGGTAAAGGCGCCCGCTCAAGCGAGCCGCGCGCCCGCGAACAGCAACAGCCCGGCGATGCCGACCAGCGCCACGAACAGAACCAAATTCCCCGGTTTGTTGGATATGCGCCGAGAAGGCTGCGACCGGCGCCGGCCCCGCCGGTCGCGTCCGGCGACGAGGGTGAGGAAGAGCGGGCCGACCGTCAGCCGCACATCGACCGCGTTGGCGCGGCTGAGCTGGCTTTCGGCGGAAGCCACCGCCTCGGCGACGGCGCGGCGCTGCTCGGCGCTCAAATCCCGGTAGACGGACAAAGGCAAACGGGCAAAGACGCGATCGGCGAGTCTGGCCGAGTCCAAGGCTTCCGCAAGCATGAAGTCGATCCCCCTCAAGATATTCCGCACCCATACGGCGCCGGACCACGGGTCCATTTATGACGGGAGATTCGTTAAAGCCCGGTTACAAAGCGATATCGCCGGTCGCCTCGCGGGCCGGCGGCCTAGGCGCCGCCCAAATCCTCCAGGCGCAGGCTGGCGGCGCGAATGTCGGTGACGTCCTGGCGCCTGTCGAGGTCGGCCTGGCCGGCGCGGCGGGTCAGCACGATCTCGAGAACGCGAAACAACTCCCTGGCCACCTCCCGGTCGTCCTGGTCGCAGGCCATGTTGAACGCATCCAGGATGCGGTCGCTCAAGCGGTTGCGCGGCACGCTCATCGAAGGCTCCTTCTGTCTTCCCTCGCCCTCATTCCCATTCGATGGTCCCCGGCGGCTTGGAGGTGATGTCGTAGACGACACGGTTGATGCCGCGGACCTCGTTGATGATCCGGGTCGCCACCCGGCCGAGAAATTCCTGGGGAAAGGGATAGTAGTCCGCCGTCATGCCGTCGGTCGAGGTCACGGCGCGCAAGGCGCAGACATGCTCGTAGGTGCGCTGGTCGCCCATGACGCCGACGGTGCGCACCGGCAGCAGCACGGCGAAGGCCTGCCAGATCGCGTCATACAGGCCGGCGGCGCGGATTTCCTCCAGATAGATGCTGTCGGCTCGGCGCAGGATATCCAGCTTCTCGCCATCGACGGCGCCGAGAACGCGGATCGCGAGGCCCGGCCCCGGGAAAGGATGGCGCCCGACGAGGGTGTCCGGCATGCCGAGCTCGCGGCCCAGCGCCCGCACCTCGTCCTTGAACAGCTCGCGCAGGGGCTCGACCAGCTTCATGCGCATGCGCGCCGGCAGGCCGCCGACATTGTGATGGGATTTGATGGTGACGCTGGGGCCGCCCGAGAAGGACACCGACTCGATCACGTCCGGATAGAGCGTGCCCTGGGCGAGGAAATCGGCGCCGCCAGCCTTGGCGGCCTCTTCCTCGAACACGTCGATGAAGGTCGCGCCGATGGTCTTGCGCTTCATCTCGGGATCGGCGACGTCGGCCAGCTTGGTCAGGAACAGATCCGCCGCGTCCCGATGGACGAGCGGAATGTTGTAGTGGTCGCGGAAGACGGAGACGACCTGCTCGGCCTCGCCGGCCCGGAGCACGCCGGTATCGACGAAGACGCACAAAAGCTGGTCGCCGAGCGCCTCGTGCAGTAGGACCGCGGCGACCGAGGAATCGACGCCGCCCGACAGCCCGCACAGCACCCGCCCGTCGCCGACCTGGGCGCGGACCCGGTCGACGGCCTGCTCGCGGAAGGCGGCCATCGTCCAATCGCCGGTGCAGCCGGCCACCCGATGGGTGAAATTCTCCAGAAGCGCCGCCCCGTGCGGGGTATGGACGACCTCGGGATGGAACTGGACGCCGTAGAAGCGCCGCGCGTCGTCGGCGATGGCGGCGAAGGGCGCGCCCTCGCTGACCGCGACGACGCGGAAGCCCGGCGCGAGGCTGGTCACCCGGTCGCCATGGCTCATCCAGACCTGCTCGCGGCGGCCCGTTTCCCACAGCCCCTCGAACAGATGGCAATCGGCCTTGACCTCGATCTCGGCGCGGCCGAATTCGCGATGATCGGCGGTCTCGACCGCGCCGCCGAGCTGGGCGGTCATCGCCTGCTGGCCGTAGCAGATGCCCAGCACCGGCACGCCGAGCTCGAACACGATATCGGGGGCGCGCGGCGCCGCCGCCTCGGTCACCGAGGCCGGCCCGCCCGACAGGATCACCGCGCGGGGCGCGAAATCGCGGATCGCGTCGGCCGTTTCGCTGAAGGGGCGGATCTCGCAATAGACGCCGCTTTCGCGCACTCGGCGCGCGATAAGCTGGGTCACTTGGGAGCCGAAATCGAGGATCAGAACGCGGTCGGTCATGGCGCGGCAACCTAGCGGAGTTTCACGATCCGGGAAAGGCCGGCTCGCTGGCGGCGGCGTCCGTTTCCGCCCGTTCGAGGACCGCCGCGAAGAAGCCGTCGCATCCCTGGCGGCCGGGAGTCACGCTCAGATAGGCGCCGTCGGCCGACAAGGCGGCCGCGGGAAGGTCCGCCGCCGCGGCCTCGGCCGCCGGCAGCAGGCGAAAATCCGGTTGGGCCTCCAGGAACCGCGCCACTTGCGCCTCGTTCTCTGCGGCGAGGAAAGCGCAGGTGGCGTAGATCAGCCGCCCGCCGGGACGGACCAGCGGCGCGGCGGCCGCCAGGATCGCCGCCTGTTCCGCCGTCCGCCGCTCCAGATCCGCCGGGCGCAGCCGCCAGCGGGCCGCCGGGTCGCGGCGCCAGGCGCCCATGCCGGTGCAGGGCACGTCCAGCAGCACCCGGTCGGCGGCGCCGGTCAGATCGGCGAGCGGATCGTCCCCGGCCAACGGTCGCCGTTCGACGAATCCGGCGCCGGCGCGGTCCGCGCGCGGTTCCAGCCGGGCGAGCCGGTCCGGGGCGCTGTCGCAGGCGATCAGCCGTCCCCGCCCCGCCATGTCGGCGGCCAGGGCCAGGGCCTTGCCGCCGGCACCGGCGCAATAGTCGATCACGGTCATGCCGGGCCGCGCGTCGACCAGCCGGGCGACGAGCTGCGAGCCCTCGTCCTGGATCTCGACCGCGCCGGCTTTCCACGGCCCGGTCCGGGTCAGGTCGGCCGGCGCGTCCAGACGCAGGCCGAGCGGCGCCAACGGCGTCGGCGCCGCCGCGATCCCCGCCGCGGCGAGGTCGGCCCGTGCCCGTGCCCGCGCATCCTTGGACGGTCCCTCGACGCGCAAGGGATTGACCCGCAGATCGACCGGCGCCGGCGCGTTCAGCGCCGCCAGCTCGTCGTCGAGATCGGTGCCGAAGCGCGCGCGCAGCGGCGCCTCCAGCCAGGCCGGCAGATTGCCCGCCGCCCAGGCCGGCGCCGGGTCGCCGGCGCCGGCGCGGTCGGCGAGCGCCTCGGCGGCGGCCTGGGCGGCGAGCGCCTCGGCCGCGGCGCGCTCGGCCCCCGACAAGGGCGCGGGTCCGTGCCCGCTTCCGTCGAACAGGCCGTCGATCTCGGCCAGGGACAGGCCGTCGGCCAGCATCAGGTCGGCGATCAGCACCAGGCGCGGGCCAGGGTCCGCCGGTCCCGCCGATTGCAAGGCCCACAGCGCCGCTCCCGTCCGCCGCAGGACACCGTAGACGCGCGCGCCCACCGCGCGGCGGTCCTTGGACCCGGCATAGCGGCGCCGGCGGAAGTAATCGCGCAGCACCCGGTCGGTGCCACGGGCCTCGCGGGCGAGGATGTCCAGGATCTCCGCCGCCGCCTGGAGACGGGCGCCGGGGGTCATGCTAGGCGGCGCGGCGGCGGCACGGGCGGCTTAGTTGCCGGGCCTGTAGTTCGGCGCCTCGCGGGTGATCGCCACGTCATGGACGTGGCTTTCGCTGAGGCCGGCGGTGGTGATGCGCTGGAAGACGCAATTGCGCCGCATCTCCGCCAGGGTCGGGTTGCCGGTATAGCCCATCGCCGCGCGCAGGCCGCCGGTCAATTGATGCAGGACCGTCGCGATCGGCCCCTTGTAGGGCACCTGACCCTCGACGCCCTCGGGCACCAGCTTGAGGGCGTCGCCCACTTCTTCCTGGAAGTAGCGGTCGGCCGAGCCGCGTGCCATCGCGCCGATCGAGCCCATGCCCCGATAGGACTTGTACGACCGGCCCTGATAGAGAAAGACCTCGCCGGGGCTTTCGTCGGTGCCCGCGAACAGCGAACCGATCATGACGCAATCGGCCCCGGCGGCGATCGCCTTGGCCAGATCGCCGGAGAATTTGATCCCGCCGTCCGAGATGACCGGCGTGTCCGTCTTGCGCGCCACCTCGACCACGTCGAGGATCGCGGTGAGCTGCGGCACGCCGACCCCGGCGACGATCCGGGTCGTGCAGATCGAACCGGGGCCGATCCCGATCTTGATCGCGTCGGCGCCGGCGTCGATCAAAGCCTCGGCGCCGGCGGCCGTGGCGACGTTGCCGGCGATCACCTGGGTCACGTTGGACAGGCGCTTGATGTCGCGGACGGCGCCGACGACGCCTTCCGAATGGCCGTGCGCCGTGTCGACCACCACCACGTCGGCCTCCGCCGCGACCAGCGCTTCGGCGCGGGCGAGCCCGGCGGCGCCCACCCCGGTCGCCGCCGCCACCCGCAGGCGGCCCTTGGCGTCCTTGCAGGCGTTGGGGAATTTCTGCGCCTTCTCGATATCCTTGACGGTGATCAGACCGATACAGCGATAGTCGTCGTCGACGACGAGCAGCTTCTCGATACGGTGGGCGTGCAGTTGGCGCCGCGCCTCGTCCATATCGACGCCCTCGCGCACCGTGACCAGGTTCTCCTTGGTCATCAGCTCGCGCACCGGCTCGCCGGTATCGGTCGCGAAGCGCACGTCGCGGTTGGTCAGGATGCCGACCAGGCGCCCGTTCGTCGGATCGACCACGGGAATGCCCGAGATCGCGTTGTCGGCCATCAGCTTCAGCGCGTCGGCCAGGGGCTGGTCGGGGCCGATGGTGACCGGGTTGACCACCATCCCGGATTCGAACTTCTTGACCCGGCGCACCTCCTGGGCCTGGCGCTCGATATCCAGATTCTTGTGGATCACGCCCATGCCGCCGGCCTGGGCCATGGCGATGGCAAGGCCGCTTTCGGTCACCGTATCCATGGCGGCCGAGATGATCGGGACACCCAGCCGGATGTCCCGGGTCAGGCGCGTGGAGATGTCCGTTTCGTGGGGAAGAACGGTCGAGGCGGCGGGTCTGAGCAGAACGTCGTCGAAAGTAAGCGCGTCCCGTATCTCCACATCCGCCTCCCTGGGCCCTGGCCGGTAGGCGCGGCATCATACACGGAAGCGCGCCGTTGCCAAGCGATCAAAAGATGCGCCCCCCGCGGCGCCGGTCGGGGCCGTGGGGGGCGTCGATTAGCCGTTCCCGCGACCCGCGGCTAGTCCTGGCGGGGAGCCGGATTCGGGAAGGCGGTCATCATATTGGGCATGCCCTCGCAGAAATCGTCGTAGGTGAACATGCCGTCCTCGGTGGCCTTGAGCAGCGCGTGGGTCTCGATCGGCGCCGCGTAGGTCGAAGTCTTGCCGCGCTCGGCATGGATGACCTGGCCGTTGATATAGTCGGCATGGTCGCTGGCCAGATAGGAGACGATCGGCGCCACATATTCCGGCCCCGGCATCGCCATCGCCCGGTCGAAATAGTCCTGGGTGATGATCCCGTTCTCCAGCCGCTTCTTCAGGCCGGCGATGACCGCGTCGTTGAGGGTCATGCGGGTCCCGGCCAGCGGACAGATGGCGTTGATCGTTACCCCGAACCGGCCCAGCTCGCGGGCCATCGCGCGGGTCAGGCCGATGATCCCGGCCTTGGCGGCGGCGTAGTTGCACTGGCCGACCGTGCCGCGCCAGGCGTCCGACGAGAAATTGACGATCCGCCCGCCCTTCTGGGCGCGCATCTCCTTGGCGGCGTGATGGCTGGTGTTGAAATGGCCGTTCAGATGAACGTCGATCACCGCCTTCCAGTCATCCTCGGACATATTCCAGACCATGCGCTCGCGCAGCATGCCGGCGACGTTGACCAGGATATCGATCTTGCCGAATTCGCTCTTGCACTGCTCGATCATCTGACCGCAGGCGTCGAAATCGGCGACGGAGCCGAAATTGGCCGCCGCCTTGCCGCCCGCCGCCTCGATCTCCTTGACGACGCCTTCCGCCGGATCCGGATCGTTGCCGGCGCCGCTGCGGTCGCTTCCCGGATCGACGACGATGACGGCCGCGCCATCCTTCGCCAACTGCAAGGCGACCGCCCTGCCGATACCGCGTCCGGCGCCCGTGACCACCGCTGCCTTGCCGTCGAGATGCATGCTCTTTCCTCCCGGTTGATGTTGATCGGGCGCCATTCTAGGGCTTGGCCCGCGACGCGCAAGCGGCGCCGCGCGGGCTAGAGCAGCCCGCGTTTCGCAAGGTCGCCGGCGATGGTCTCCATGATCGACGAGACCACCTGCTTGCGCTTGAACGCCCAGCCCGCCCAGACGCCCTGGCGCAGGAACCAGCCCGGCAGATGCCGGCGCAACAGCCGGTCGACGACCCGGTCGGCGCGGTCATGGATGGCGGACCGAATGCGCTCCAGCCGGACCGAATCGATATGCGGCCAGTCGGGCTGGGCAATCTCGCCCTCGTCCAAGACCGGAACGATGGGGAAAAACCAGCCTCCATCCTGTTGACGACCATGGGTGGCGCGCGCCTCCGCCGACGCCGCCTCGGTCCACCAGCCGCCGAAGACCGGGTTGTCCTCATGCAGCAGGAAATGCTCGCGCAGGAAGCGCTGGCCGTTGCGCCGGCCGAGCTGGAAATCGTGACGGCGGAAGGATTCGGACAGGAACCCGCCGAAGCCGCCCAGCCCGCCGCAGGCGAGGGCGTGGGGCTCGATCCCCGCCGCCGGGTCGGCCGGGTTCCGGTGCCGCGACGGCGCCATGACGAAGCGGCTGTAAACCTGCGTGTCGCGGGCCAGCGCCAGCTCGTCGGGTTTGAACCGGGCCTGGGCGATCAAACTGTTGAACATCCGGCCGACCACCGCCGCCAGGGAGGGGTCCGCCTCGTAATCGGGGTCGAACAGCACCGGGTTGGGAAAGGGATCGATCATGACGACCGCCCGGTGCGCTTCCTTGGCGCCGCGCGGGTTGCGGCCCTCGGCCCCGGCCAGGGCCTGGCGGGCGAGCTCCAGGGGTTCGTTGTTCATCACCCCGCCATCGACATTGAGAAAATCGTAGCCCGCCGCGTCGTCCAGGTTCCAATCGGGGGCGATCTCGGTCAGCTCGAAGCCGCCGCCGTCGGCCGCGGCGCGCGGCACCAGCCATTCGCGGCGGTTGTAATGACCGGCGGCGCGGTGCAGCAAACGCGGTTTGAGCCCCACCGGGAAGGCGCCGCTGGCAAGCGCCGATTCCTTGAAGGTCGCCCAATGTTCGCCGGCGCCGGGCACCAGGCGCAGGGCCGAATTATGCAGCGCCGTCCCCGCCCCCCAGGTCACCCCGAAGCGCATATGGTCGGCATGGGCCGTCATGCCGTGCTCGACCCCGGCGGCGCCGCGAAAGCGCAAGGAGTACGGCACCCCGCGCAGGTTGGTGACGCAAAGGAACACGTCCAACGGGTCGGCGACATAGGCGCGGCGCCCGGCGCGCGGCGACAGCGCCAGCGCCTTGCCGGCGATGGCGTCTAGCGGCGCCGAATTGAGCAGCGATTCGACCGTCGCGTCCTTGGCGTCCAGATCGCCGAGGCCGAGCAGAAGGTCGATATCGATCTCGCGCACCCAACTGTCATAGAGCTTGTTGCCGGTCGCCGCCCCCGGCGCCGGCAGGTCGCGCACCGGGGCGAAATCCTCGTTGAGGACAATCCCGGCGATGGCGCAGGTCATGGCGCCCGCCGAGGTGCCGGTCAGCGCCCGGATCGAGACGTCGTGAGCGGGGATGTCGGGGTCTCCGCCCTCTTTCGCCGCCTGCCAGCGGTCCAGCGCCTCGATCAGATAATCGATGACCCCGCCGGTGTAGGCGCCCGCCGACACGGCGCCCGCCATCACCAAACCGAGCTCGAACGTCTTCGCCATGGTCCATCCCCCCATTTTCGCGCGAGCGGCGACTCAATCACGCCCCCCGGCCCGTGTAAACGTCCCGCGTCAGACCTCCGCGCCGCCGCGAAAGCCCAGCGCGACCACGTAGATCTCGGCCGAATCGGCGCGGCTCGCCGGCGGCTTGACATGGCGGACGCTGGCGAAGGACCGCTTCATCCGGGCCAGCATGTCCCGTTCGGTGCCGCCGCGCAGCACCTTGGCGACGAAGGCGCCGCCCGGCGCCAGCACCTCCTCGGCGAAGTCGAGCGCCGCCTCGCACAGCGCCATGATCCGCAGATGATCGGTCGCCGCATGGCCGGTCGAGGACGCGGCCATGTCGCTGAGCACCAGATCGGCGGGACCGTCCAGCGCCGCGCGGATCGCCGCCGGCGCGTCCGGGTCCAGGAAATCGATTTGCAGGCAGTCGGCGCCGGCGACCGGGTCCATTTCCTGCAAATCGACGGCGATCACCCGGCCGCCGCCGGCGCCGCCCGCGCGCACCCGATCGGCCGCCACCTGGGTCCAGCCGCCGGGCGCCGCGCCCAGATCGACCACCCGGGCGCCGGGCTTGAGCAGCCGGAAACGATCGTCCAGCTCGAGCAGCTTGAACGCGGCGCGCGAGCGCAGGCCCAGGCGCTGGGCCTCGCGCACGTAGGGATCGTTCAACTGGCGTTGCAGCCAGCGGGTCGACGAGGTCTTGCGGCCGCGCCCGCGCACCCGCACCGCCGGCGTGCCACGGCCGCTCGGCCCCTTCCCGCGCCCGCGCCGGGTGCTCATTGAGCCTCCGCCATCAGGCTGCGCAGGATACCGTCGCGGACCCCCCGGTCGGCGACCCGCAGCCGCCCGACCGGCCAGGCGCGCAGGATGCCGGCCAGGATCGCGCAGCCGGCCAGCACCAGATCGGCGCGCTGGCGGCCGATACAGGGATGGGCGGCGCGGCCGTCCAGGCCCATCTCGGCCAGGCGGCGGCTGGCGGCGTAGATGTCGTCGCGGCTGAGCCAGCTCGCGTCCACCCGTGCCCGGTCATAGCGGGACAGGCCCTGATGCAGCGCCGACAGGGTGGTCACCGTGCCCGAGGTGCCGAGCATCTGCACCGCGCCGGCGGCGACTCGGTCGGCCAGGCCGTTGCGCGCCTCGAACGGCGCCAGAAGGTCCCGGATCTCCGCCGCGACGGCGCGATAGGCGTCCAGATCGGCCCCCGGCCCGCAACGTTCGGCGACGGTCACCACCCCGTGCCGCAGCGATTGGCAATCGACCAGGCGTGCCTCGTCGCCGCCGTCCAGGCGCAGCCGCATGATCTCGGTGCTGCCGCCGCCGATATCGAAGATCAGCGCGTCGGCGATGCCCGCCTCCAACAGCGGATGGCAGCCGAGGCAGGCGAGCCGGGCTTCCTCGGCCGGCGAGATGACCTCCAGCTCCAGCCCGATCTCGGCCCGCACCCGGTCCAGAAAGGCGGCGCCGTTCTCAGCCCGCCGGCAGGCCTCGGTGGCGACGCAGCGGACCCGGCCCGCGCCCGACTGGGCGATCCGCTCGGCGCAGACGGCGAGCGCGGCGACCGCGCGGTCCATGGCCGCCTCGGACAGCCGCCCGGTTCGGTCCAGCCCGGCACCCAGGCGGACGATGCGCGCGAAGGAGCGCACCACCCGGTAGCCGTCGGCCGCCGGCACCGCGATCAGCAGCCGGCAGTTGTTGGTGCCGAGATCGAGCGCCGCGTATCTGTCCTCCCGCCCCGCCATGGCGATGCCTGTCCCCGTCGTCCTGTTGCGTGAAGCCCAGCCCGTCGATGCCGGGCGTCGATGCCAGGCCGGGAGCGCCCGTCGGCGCGGGCGCGTGTTATCGATCCATGTTAAAGGCTTTTCCCGCCGAGGGGGACTGTTCGCAATGACGATGCCGGCGTTTGCCGCATGGCCCGGGCGCGCGTCGCCGGGGCTACCCAAAGCGCCGCCGCTATGTTACACGAGGCCCCTTCCCGGCCGGCGGCCCGGGCGGCATCCCCGCCGCCCCGCGCTTGGGGGATAGTTTAACGGTAGAACGAGCGGCTCTGACCCGCTTAGTCCTGGTTCGAATCCAGGTCCCCCAGCCAACTTTCTGCGACCTACCAAGGTAGACTTGATCGTCTGGTATACTCCCGGAGCGATCGTTGGTGGAAAATGTGGCCCAAATATCTCCTCAAAATTTTTCCTACTTTGGTTTTTGTAGATGCCAGACCTCACAAAGCATGAAATCAAGGAGCTTCGCAAACAGCTCTGCGACTGGCATAGGCCGGCTGAATTTGCTGAAATTTTCGACAAAGCAAGCAAACGCCTTGGCAGAACTTTATTGATTCAGCCTGGCCTCGAGTTCCTGAGAGAGGCTTACTTGGCGGCTGTGTTCGGCCGAATCCGAGATGCGTCGTTTGTCCGCCTAATTGACGACCCGCAACCTGACGCAGAGCTGAGAATCGGCGATACCCTCGAACGGTTCGAATTCACGGAGGCGGATAATCCGACCCGGCGCCGCGGACAAGAATACAAGAAAGCAAGACGCCAGGCGGGAGAACACGATCTTGTCATAGAGGAGTCTGGGATAGAAGATTGG
>Ga0209475_10004286_pt1 | contig 12368 bp, 6 predicted proteins | sample tdDd471_FD_187128 | JGI IMG/M metagenome (GOLD analysis project Ga0209475, IMG submission 187128) | Marine sediment microbial communities from the Atlantic coast under amendment with organic carbon and nitrate - tdDd47.1 (SPAdes)... | ecosystem: Environmental > Aquatic > Marine > Coastal >...
TTTCAGCGAAACCAAGAGATTTCACTGGGAAGACCATGACAGTCTGAAACAGGAGATTTTAAACCGACGTGGTCGAGTTGAGATACTGGAGCCCTTGATACGAAGATTTCGCCGATGGATGGAAGAGGGTTATCTGGTATTTCTGGTTGCCAATACACATCAGCAGCTTGAGCGGTTGGTCAAACTGGTTGAACCGCATCAGGTAAAATGTGTGCTCTGGGAGGACAGTTTTCCCGAAGTCTTCCGCAAATTGGAGGATTTCAGGGCTCCACAGATAAACTGTCTGGTTGGCGGATTGAAATCCGGACAGATCTGGAGTGCCGAAAAGATTGTATTTTTGTGCGAAAGCGAAATATTTGGTGAGCGCAGAAAACAAGTCAAAAAGAAAGCTGCTTTTGACAAGGAGGCCTTTTTAACCTCGCTGGATGAGATTTCCGAGGGAGATTTTATTGTTCATGTGGAATTTGGTATCGGAGTGTATAAGGGACTTAAACACTTTGAAACCGGTGCCGCCAAGGGTGATTTTCTTCATATTCAGTATTTAGGTGGTGATAAGCTTTATCTGCCTGTGACCAGGCTTGAAAAGGTACAGAAATATTCCGGTGCGGAAAGCAATATACCAAACCTTGACCGTTTAGGCGGTACCCGCTGGGCCAGGATGAAGGGCAAGGTCAAGGCTGCCATTCGAGAGATGGCGGAAGAGCTACTTAAGTTGTATGCCAAAAGACAAATGGCCAAAGGTTTTGCTTTTTCCAAGCCTGATGATTATTACGCCGAGTTTGAGGCCTCGTTCCCCTACGAAGAAACACGGGATCAGCAGCAGGCCATTGACGATACACTGAAAGACATGCAGAAGGTCCGACCGATGGATCGCCTTGTTTGTGGTGATGTCGGTTTTGGTAAGACCGAAGTTGCTATGCGGGCAGCCTTTAAAGCCGTCGTAGACAACAAACAGGTTGCCATTTTAGTTCCGACTACGGTTCTGGCGGTTCAGCATGGTGAATCGTTTACCGAGCGTTTCAAGGATTATCCGGTTCATATTGAGACAATTTCTCGCTTCAAATCTGCCAAGGAGCAGAAGTTAATCCTCGATAGCGTAAAACGTGGAAAAGTCGATATTCTTATCGGCACCCACCGTATTTTAAGTAAAGATGTGGAATTTCCAAGGCTTGGCCTGTTGGCGATAGATGAGGAACAGCGTTTCGGTGTGGCTCACAAGGAAAGAGTCAAGGAAATGAAGGAATCGGTGGATGTTTTGACACTGACTGCCACGCCGATTCCAAGGACGTTGAATATGGCTCTTTCCGGTGTCCGCAATATCTCCATTATCCGCACCCCACCGATGGATAGGTTATCCATTCGTACCTACGTCAGTAAATTTGAAGAAGAAACCATTGCCGAGGCGATTCACAGCGAGCTTTCCCGTGGGGGACAGGTTTACTTTGTTCACAATCGGGTAGGCTCGATTGATGCAATGGGTACGATGATAAAACGGCTGGTGCCAAAGGCCAGAATATCTGTGGCCCACGGCCAAATGAGCGAGCATCAGCTTGAAAAAGTAATGCTGCAATTCGTCAAAAGAGAGACGAATGTACTTGTAACTACTACGATTATTGAGTCCGGGATTGATATTTCTTCGGTTAACACCATTATAGTAAACAGAGCCGATGCCTTTGGTTTATCCCAGCTTTACCAGCTTCGTGGTCGAGTGGGCAGAGGTAAAGAACGTGCCTATTGCTATTTGCTGGTGCCTTCACCTTCAACCTTGACCAAAGATGCACAGAAAAGGCTGGCAGCATTGGTCAGGTTTACCGAACTTGGTTCAGGTTTCCGCATTGCCTCCCATGATATGGAGATCAGAGGTGCCGGAAATCTGTTGGGAAAACAACAATCCGGACATATCGCCGCAATTGGTATTGACCTTTATTTCGAGCTGATTGAGGAGGCTATTGCCGAATTGAAGGGTCAGAAGGTCAGCAATCAGGTTGAACCTCAGATCAATCTCTTTTTGCCTGCTTTTGTTCCGAATTCGTATATTACAGATGCCGCTTTACGATTACACTTTTATAAAAGGTTATCTTCTGCTAAAAACATGGAGGCGGTGTATGATATTTCCGAGGAGATGGAAGACAGATTCGGACGTTTCCCGGAAGAGGTAAACAATCTTGTGCATGCTATTGAGATGAAAGTTTTATTGCGTTTGATAAATGCCGAGGGAATAGATCTCTCGCCGAAACGAGTTGCCATCAATCTTGGAGAGCATTGCAATCTTGCACCGGATGTGGCAATTGATCTGGCGACCAAAGGAAAAGCACCTTTCCAGCTTACACCGGATATGAGGCTTGTCAGGACTTTGCTGGCTCATGAGATGGAAGACCCGATAGGTGCTGCAAAAAACATCTTGCACAAGCTAATTGATTATGATAACAGTAGCCGCGAAGGATTTAACTAACTGTAACCGTTAAGGATTTTCGTTTTTTTGGAGGGTTTGTAAATGAAAGCCAGACATTTTGCCGTGTATATGATGATTATTGTGTGTTTATCTTTTGTCGTAGCATGTGGACAGACTCCGGGACAAAAGACAAATTCAGGCTCATCTTCGTCTGCTCCCTGGATGCAATCTGCCGGTTCCGGTGAAGTTTTAGCCAGTGTCAACGGTATAAATATTTATATGGATGAATATAAAAAACGTATGGAGAAGCAGTCTCCCTATATTCGTGCCAGATATAACACCATTGAAAAGCGCAAAGAATTTCTCGAATCTATGGTACGTTTCGAGCTTTTGGCACAGGCCGCAATCGACAAAGGACTGGACAAAGATCCCGATGTGATTCGCGCCGCCAAACAGGTCATGACACAAAAACTGATGCAGGTTGAATTTGAAGAAAAAACCAAGCGTGAAGATATTCCTGAAGAGCAGATGCGTACCTATTACGACGAGCATAAGTCGGAATATAACAAGGCAGCCATGCGCAGAGCCAGTCATATTCTGATAAGTATTCCCGCAGATGCAAACAAAACTCTGGTAAAAGCTGCCCAGAAAAAAGCCAATAAAATTTTTAAGGAAGCCAAAGCCAGCAAGAACAATCCTAATTCCTTCAGAAAACTGGCCAAAGAATACAGCGAGGACAAGGCTACCAAAACCCATGGCGGTGATGTGGGCTACTTTGCCAGAACCGAGGATGGTGGCAGCAGGCTGAAAGAGTTTTCCGATGCCGTTTTCAAGATGGGCAAAATCAATGATATTTCAGGCCCGATCCGCACTAAGCTTGGTTTCCACATTGTTCGTTTAACCGGAAAACGTGATAAGATTGAACGCAGTTACGAGCAGGTCAGAACCCAGATTCAGCATCGTCTGTTCAAGGAAAACCGCACCAAGATGTTCGACGATTTTATCAGTCAGCTGAATAAAAAAGCCAAGATTAACATCAATGAAAAATTGCTGGACTCCTATAACCCTATTGGCAACGACAAGAATCCGCTGAAAAACAATACAGCCGGAAAAACGAAAAAAGCGAAAGCACCTAAAGCCACCGACAAAAAAAGTGATGTGAAAAAGAAATAGCTCATAGCAGCACAGATGGCAGGTTGTTTGCCATCAGAATAGAAAAAGAAATAATGAAAAAGTACTCCCACATTTTAATGACGATTCTTTTTGTAGCTGTGATTTCTTTAACAGCTTGCAGAGAGAGTGCCGAAACCAGCGATGATGACTGGGTTGCAAGAGTGGGGGCCACTGTTATTACTCTTGAAGATATCGAATTTGAGTTGGCTGCTCTTGCCAAGGGTGGATTGCTGCCAGAAGAAGGCAGCCCGGAACTTTTAGAGGTTAAGCAGTCTGTTCTTGATGAATTGATAGAGACGAAACTGCTTCTGGCAGAGGCGAAGCGCCGACAGATTGTGGTTTCCCCGGATGAAATTTCCGAGAGTCTGGAGCTTGCCTATGGCAGCAGCGAATCTGATAAACTGGATGAAGTGAAAGAAACCACCGGTTTGGATGCTGCCAGACTAAGGGAAAAAGTTTCTGATGCTCTCTATATTGAAAAACTCTTCACCCGGGATATTTATCCCCGGATACTGATGTCTGACGAGGAGTTGAAAAAAGAATACGAGAGCAATCTTGAAAGTTATTATTTGCCAGAGCGTGTCAAGGTGAGACAGATTGTGCTTGCCACAGAAGAGGAAGCGACCGCTGCTTTAAGGCGAATCTGGCGCGGAGAGTCCTTTGCTGCACTTGCCAACGAGCTTTCGATAATGCCTGAAAAAAGCAAGGGCGGTGATTTAGGCTGGATCAAAAAAGGTGAGTATCCAGAGCCTTTGGACGAGCTTTTTTTCACATTGCCCAAAAGAACGTACAACAGACCGGTTAAAAGCAGTTTTGGTTATCACATTATTCATATTACCAATCATAAAAGAGCTACGCAGCTTTCTTTTGAAGACGCTGAAAGGCTCGTTGAAAAAAGTTTATACCGAAAGAAAAAACAACTGGCAGGAGAAGACCTTATTGAGAGTCTTACTGCGAGATACAAGGTTATAATCAATCCGAAAAAATCCATCGTGGAGAGTAAAAAGTGAAAACATACAAAAGATCTGCAATGTGGATCATTTTTTTAATCGTAATATGTTTGTTTGCAAATACTGCTGCTGCAAAAGTGGTAGAGCGCATTGCTGCTATTGTTAACAATGAAATTATTCTGCTTTCAGAGCTTGAGATGGCCGCTCAAAGCTGGCGCAGTATGCTTATCGGTATTCGCAACCCCGAAGAAAAATTATCCAAACAGCGTGAGATTAATATGAAGGTTTTAAATACGCTGATTGAAGATAAACTTCTGGAACAGCAAATTGAAGAGCTTAAAGTGGATGTAGGCGAAAAGGAAGTGGACGAGGCGATAAACCGGGTGATGCGCCAGAACAAGGTTCCTGATCTTGCCACCTTGAAAATGGCTCTCAGTCGTCAGGGAATCAAGTGGGACGACTATAAGGACGAAGTTAGAAGGCAGCTTAGAAAATGGAAGTTTATCAATGCCAAGTTTTCTTCCAGAGTTAAAATTTCTGATGAAGAGATTGAGGCCGAGTTTGAAAAACAGAAAGTGAAAAAAGAGCAGAAATTCGAATATCGTGCCAGCCATATTCTTTTCAGGTCTATTGAAGAGGATAGCCAGGAAATGCAGGAAGCCAAAGTTGCCAAGGCCGAAGCGATTCTCTCAAGGATTCGATCCGGAGAAGATTTTGCCAAGTTGGCCAGAGAGTTTTCAGAGGGGCCGACTTCCAAATATGCCGGCGATCTGGGTTATTTCAGAGAAGGTGTGATGGTTGAGTCATTTGAAAACGCGGTCAAGATGCTGAAAGTTGGAGAAATTACTGATGTTGTCAGAACTCCTTTCGGATTGCACATAATTAAATTGACGGACAAAAGAGCTGTGGAGTCTGAGAGCGAAGATAATGTAAGAAACGAAATAAGAGCCAAGCTTAGAGAAGACGCTATGAAGCGAGAGATGGCTGTCTGGTTGAATCAGATTCGTAACAAGGCCTACATTGATATTAAAATAGAGCAGCCTGAAAAACAACTTACGAACTAAAAGGACAGACTTATGACTGAAAATAGTCGACTCCCGGTTATTGCACTGACGATGGGTGACCCCGCCGGAATTGGCCCGGAGATAGTTTTAAAGGCTCTGGCAGACAAGACGTTGTTTGATTCTTGTATTCCGGTGATTTTTGGTGATGCGAAGGTCATGAAAAAAGCCAGGCGCGTTGTAGGCTTTCTCGGTGATTTTAACATTATCAAAAAAGTTTCAGAAGCTGAAGCCGGTAAAGTAAACTTGCTGGTGCTCTCCAGTATAAACATGGATGATTTTGAATTCGGTAAAGCCAGCACCGACCTTGGTCTTGTTTCTACCTTCTATATTCTGAAAGCAGCCGAAGCTGCCATGACGGATGAAGTTGATGCCATTGTCACCGCTCCCATAAACAAAGCAATGCTGCGCGAAGCCGGCTACGACTATTCAAGCCAAAGCGACATGCTGCGTTCTGTGGCTCAGGTGGATAATACTGCAGTGATGCTGGTTGGTGAAAAGATGCGCATAACCCGTGTGACAAGCCATATGCCTTTAAGAAAGGTTGCAGAGGTTTTAACCGTGGATAAGGTTTTTGAGGCTATCCGTTCTACCGTGGCAATGTTGAAGGACGCATTCAGAATACAAAACCCGCATATTGCTGTTTGTGGGCTTAATCCCCACGCGGGAGAAATTGGCCTGTTTGGTACTGAAGAGGAAGAGATTATTCTTCCGGCTATTTTCAAAGCCAGAACCGAGGGCATTCGCGTAACAGACCCTCTGGCTGCGCATCGAGTTTTCCCACGAGTTAAAGACGGTGAGTTTGATGCGACAATCTGCATGTATCACGATCAGGGTCATATCGCCTTTCAGTTAATTAATGAAACCGTAGGCGTTAATGTAACCCTCGGTTTGCCTATTATCAGAACTTCTCCCGATCATGGATGCGCCTACAGTCTTGCCGGAAAAGGCTATGCATCTGAAAAAGGCTTTGTCCATGCCGTTAAGCAGGCTTTGGTTCTGATTGAAAATTGTCGCGCAACTGATTGAAAATCCTTAACTGCTGACAAATGACATTGCCGGAAAATTCAGGACGTACTAGTCTCTGTTGTTGCCAATTTTGAACTATATCTCCTTTTGACATCTGGAACTCAATATGGCTGAAAATAAAATTGTTATAAGAGGGGCGCGCCAGCATAACCTGCAAAATATTAATCTGAGTCTTCCCCGAAACAAGCTGATTGTCATTACCGGTTTATCCGGTTCCGGCAAGTCTTCACTGGCTTTCGATACCCTTTATGCAGAAGGGCAGAGACGCTATGTTGAGTCGCTTTCGGCTTATGCCAGACAGTTTTTAGAGCAAATGAACAAGCCCGATGTGGACTCCATTGACGGGCTTTCACCTGCCATATCAATTGAACAGAAAACATCCAGTAAAAATCCTCGCTCTACAGTTGCCACGGTAACAGAAATATATGATCACCTGCGCCTGCTTTTTGCAAGGCTTGGAACGCCACACTGCTATTCTTGCGGAAAGCCGATAGAAAAACTGACTGTGCAGCAAATGGTGGATCAGGTTATGCAACTGCCTGAGAAAACGAAGTTTACTTTAATGGCTCCGGTTGTTCGGGGGCGCAAGGGAGAATATCGGAAAGAATTCGAGCAGTTCAGAAAAGACGGTCATATCAGAATTCGAATAGATGGCAAAATGGTTGATTTGTCGGTTGAAGAACCAAAGCTTAACCGCAAATTAAAGCATACCATAGAAGTTCTGATAGATCGCCTGATGGTCAAGCCCGGCCTTGAAAACCGTTTAGCCGAAGGCTTCGAGATGGCCCTTGGTATGGCTGATGGCTTGGCACTTATCGAAACTACCGATGGGGAACAAATCAACTTTTCCGAGCATTTCGGTTGCGTGGACTGCTCCATCAGCTACCCTGAAATTACACCCAGATTGTTTTCTTTCAACAATCCCTATGGTGCTTGTCCGGACTGTCATGGTCTTGGGATAAAGATGTATTTTGACAAAGAGCTGGTGGTGCCGGACGAAAGCCGTTCTGTAGCCGAGGGAGCAATTCTGCCCTGGAACTCGAAAAACGGTTTTTATTACTACATGATGCTTAGTACTGTTGTGGAAGAATATGGTGCTTCGGTGAATACACCCTTTGCCAAGTTGCCGGCCAAGGTAAAGAAGGTTTTGCTCTATGGTTCCGGCAACAGAGTGCTGGACTTCAGGCTGGAAAATTCCGAGGGCAGACAGCATCATTTTAGCAGAGAGTTTGAAGGTGTAATTCCCAATCTTGAAAGACGTTACAAAGAAACCCAATCCATGGGAATGCGTGAAGAGCTTGAAAAATATATGAACTACCAGATCTGCCCTTCCTGCAAAGGCGATCGCTTAAGACCTGAAGCTTTGAACATTTTCATAGATGGTCAGAATATTATCGGTCTTACTCGGCATACCATAGAAAGTTCCCTCGAGTTTTTCAACACGCTTAAATTAAGTGATAGAGAGTTGCATATAGCCGAAAGGCTTTTAAAAGAGATCAGGGAACGCTTAGGTTTTCTGGTCAATGTTGGTCTTGATTATCTTACCCTTGACAGAAGTTCAGCAACCTTGAGTGGTGGTGAAAGTCAACGTATCAGGCTGGCCACTCAAATAGGTTCTTCGCTGGTTGGAGTTTTGTATATTTTGGATGAACCATCTATTGGTTTGCATCAGAGAGATAACGACAGACTGCTTGCAACTTTAAAGAGAATGCGTGACCTTGGCAACACCGTAATTGTTGTGGAACATGATGAGGACACCATACTGGCGGCAGACTATGTTGTGGATATTGGCCCCGGTGCAGGTATTCATGGCGGCAAGGTTGTAGCGGCCGGCACTCCAAAACAGATTCTAAGAAGCAAAAAAAGTCTTACTGGAAGGTATCTTAAAGGCGAGTTAAGTATTCCTCTTCCTGCTGCAAGACGTGAAAACGGCAGCAGAAAACTTGTTTTGAAATCATGCAGTGCCAACAACCTGAAAAACATTGATGTTACTGTTCCTCTTGGACAACTGATTTGTGTTACAGGTGTGTCCGGTTCTGGTAAATCATCGCTGGTGATGGATACGCTTAAGCCGAGCCTTAAAAGAAAACTTTCCAGAAAAACGAAGCTAAAAAATTGCAAGAGCCTTAGTGGTTCTCAGCATGTGGATAAAATTATTGCGATTGACCAGTCACCCATTGGCAGAACACCCAGAAGTAATCCCGCAACTTATGTGCAGGTTTTTACACCGATCAGGGAATTGTTTTCGCAACTGCCTGAGTCCAAAGCCAGAGGATACAAGGCCGGACGTTTTTCTTTCAATGTTAAAGGTGGTCGCTGCGAGGCTTGCGAAGGTGCCGGTGTCAATCGAATTGAGATGCATTTCTTACCGGATATTTTTGTGCAGTGCGAGCAATGTGCCGGAGCCAGATATAACAGGGAAACCCTGGAAGTCAAATACAAGGGCAAAACAATTTCCGATGTTTTGGGCATGACGGTCAATCAGGCCTTTGACTTTTTCGAGCATATCCCCTCTATTTATAACAAACTCAAAACGCTGCGTCAGGTTGGTCTTGGTTATATCAGGCTGGGGCAGGCCGCCACTACGCTTTCCGGCGGTGAAGCACAGCGTATTAAGCTGGCCAAGGAACTTTCCAAACGTTCGACCGGAAAAACCATTTATATTTTGGATGAACCTACCACTGGTTTGCATTTTGATGATATTAACAAGTTGCTGGACGTATTAAACAAGCTGGTAGAGTCCGGCAACAGCGTGATAGTTATTGAGCATAATCTGGATGTAATCAAAACTGCCGATCACATAATCGACCTGGGGCCGGAAGGTGGCGATAAGGGCGGAACCATAGTGGCACAAGGCGTTCCCGAAGAAATTGCTGCCGTAAAACAATCCTATACCGGGCAGTTTTTAAAACGCAAACTATCACTTTCGTAAACTGTAAGAAAACGCAATAAAAAAGCCGATTAATTATCGAGTAATTGGGGGCAAACATTGGACTTTAGAAGTCAAAAGCAGTAAACTGCCTTCGATCTTCATCATGGTTATTACATAAGATAGCTTAGTTCTGAAACCACTTATTGGGAGAGAAAATCATGGGAACTGAAAAACCGCAAGCCATATTTCTGAAAGATTACATGCCACCAGCATATCTGGTCGAAAAAATAAACTTGCAGGTAGAACTCGGTGAGGAAGTCACCAAAGTCGAGTCCACTATAAATTTGTTTGCCAATGAGAAATATCCTGAAAAGGGAGCAGCACTTACTCTTGCAGGTTCGGATATGAAACTGGTATCAGTTGCGATCAATGGCGAAACCCTTAGTGCCGAGCAATATACACTTACGGACGAAAGCCTTACTATTGCCAAGGTTCCTGAAAAATTTACTTTGGTAATCAACAACGAAATTAAACCGCAGGAGAATACTTCACTGGAAGGTTTGTACAAGTCCAGCGGAAATTTCTGCACCCAGTGTGAGCCTGAAGGATTCAGAAAAATCACCTACTATCTGGATCAGCCGGATGTTATGGCAAGCTTTACCACCAAAATTATTGCGGATAAAGAAAAATACCCTGTGCTGCTGTCAAACGGTAACATGATTGATAGTGGCGATCTTGATGGCAATATGCATTTTGCTACCTGGGAAGACCCCTTTAAAAAGCCCAGCTATCTGTTTGCACTGGTTGCAGGAGATCTGGTTTATATTGAAGACAGCTTCACCACCATGCGAAACAGAGAAATTCCTCTTCGCATCTATGTCCAAAAACGCAACATTGATAAATGCCAGCACGCCATGGAATCGCTTAAACGCTCCATGAAATGGGACGAAGAGGCATTTGGCAGAGAGTATGACCTTGATTTATTCATGATTGTTTCCGTTGATGATTTCAATATGGGCGCGATGGAAAACAAAGGTCTCAATATTTTCAACTCGGCATTGGTTTTGGCCAAACCCGAAACCGCAACAGATATGGATTTCGATCGTATCGAAGGCGTGATTGGTCATGAGTATTTCCATAACTGGTCCGGAAACAGAGTCACCTGCCGCGACTGGTTCCAGCTTTCACTTAAAGAAGGTTTCACCGTTTTCAGAGATCAGAGTTTTTCGGCAGATATGACTTCTCATGCGGTAAAACGTATTCAGGATGTCAGTATTTTACGCACCCATCAGTTCAGAGAAGACGGCGGGCCGCTTTCGCATCCTGTCAGACCCGCATCATATGTGGAGATAAACAACTTTTACACTTTGACCGTTTACAACAAAGGCGCAGAAGTTGTCAGAATGTACAATACCTTGCTTGGCAGGGAAAAATTCCGCAAAGGAACAGACCTGTATTTCGATCGTCATGACGGCAATGCTGTCACTACCGATGATTTCAGAAAAGCTATGGAAGATGCCAATGATGTGGACTTGACGCAGTTCGAGCGTTGGTACTCGCAGGCCGGAACACCGGTACTGAAGGTTACAACAGCATACGATGAAGCTGCCAAAAAATATACCATTACCATGGCACAAAGTTGTCCGGCCACACCTGGTCAGGATACCAAAGAACCTTTCCATATTCCTGTTGCGGTTGGACTGCTTGGTGCTGACGGTGCTGATTTACCGATGCAGCTTGAGGGTGAGACAGAAGCCTACGCCGGTAACAGCAGGGTGCTGGAGCTTAAAGAGTCCGAGCATAATTTTGTTTTTGTTAACGTTAATGAAAAGCCAGTTCCCTCCATGTTGAGAGGATTTTCTGCTCCGGTGAAACTTGAGTATGAATACACCGAAAACGAGTTGGCCTTTTTGATGGCTAACGAAAGTGATGACTTTAATCGCTGGGATGCCGGACAGAGACTGTCTCTCATTGTTATGAAGTCTCTGATTGAAGATTACAAGGCTGGCAAAGAGCTGAAAATGAATGAAGCCTATGCCAACGCTTTTGGTAAAACTCTGGCCGATGCAACTTTGGATAAACGTCTGGTTGCCGAAGCTTTGATTCTGCCTGAAGAGTCCTATCTGGCCGAGCTGATCAAGGATGTTGATCCCGATGCCGTTCATGCGGTGAGAAGTTTTGTCAGAAAATCGCTAGCCACCAAACACAGACAGCTTTTACTCGATACCTATAAGGCCAATGTGATTGATGGCGAGTACGCCATTGATGGTGAGTCTATCGGCAAGCGCAGCCTGAAAAATATCAGCTTGGGTTACCTGATGGATCTTGGTGAGCAGGAAATAATTGACATTGCCATGAAGCAGTTTAAGGGTGGCAACAACATGACAGACGTAATGGCCGCACTGACGACACTGGCCAATTGCGATTGCCCCGAAAAGGATGAGGCACTTCAGGCCTTCTATGAAAAATGGAAAGACGAACCTCTGGTTATGGACAAATGGCTGCTTATTCAAGCCACCTCCAGCCTGCCCGATACCTTGGAAAACGTTATTAAGCTTACCGAACATCCGGTGTTTACCATGAGCAACCCCAACAAGGTTCGTTCGCTGATAGCCGCTTTCTGCATGAGAAACCCGGTGCGCTTCCACGAAGCCAGTGGTAAAGGTTACGAGTTTTTGGCCGACAAGGTGCTGTACCTTAACAAGCACAACCCGCTGATGGGAGCCCGTATGCTGAACCCGCTCAGTAGCTGGCGCAAGTACGAAGAAAACCGCCGTCAACTGATGTGCGCACAATTGGATAGAGTTTTAGCCGAGCCGGAACTTTCCAAGGACGTATACGAAATTGCCTCCAAAAGCCGTGGCGAAAAATAATAGCGATATTTGAATAAA
>Ga0209475_10004289_pt1 | contig 12367 bp, 11 predicted proteins | sample tdDd471_FD_187128 | JGI IMG/M metagenome (GOLD analysis project Ga0209475, IMG submission 187128) | Marine sediment microbial communities from the Atlantic coast under amendment with organic carbon and nitrate - tdDd47.1 (SPAdes)... | ecosystem: Environmental > Aquatic > Marine > Coastal >...
ACGCAGACAAAGTGAACCGAAAAAGGGCTGCTCCAACAATAGATTTGTGCGAGCTTTCAGGAGTTTTCTTCGAGCTGTATCCATAATCACCTAAAGGAGAACATCCGAATTGGCAGTGGCCCAATGCGAAAAGGCCGGGGTTTCCACAACGCCTCGATGGTTTTTCGCGGCATCCCTGACTAAAAGGACGCCAAACTCCGAAGGCAATCTGGAGGCATATGTGACTATGCTCTCCGCTGTTTCCTCCCCGGCTCTTTTCGCCAGGGCCTCGCACAACGCGTACAAGGTCGCGGGCTCCTCGGGGACTTCTGCTATACTAGGTTGGTTGATGACAGCATCAGGATCAGGCAATTGCCTAAACATCCGAGCAAACCCTGCGAATTCCGCTGCCGCACCTGGACCGACTGCCCCTTTTAACAGACTCAATTCCACTTCCGGGGCTGGAGTCGCGGCAAGTATACGGGCGGCGAACTCCCATGATCTTGGCGAAGGGAACGCCTTCTGATTTTGTTTGGGGTCAAAATCATGCAAAAGATTTGGCCTGAATCGAATAAACGCCAGGACTTCTTCGAAAAGGCCCTGCTCTTCAGCCCATTCCAACCATGTGCTTACGTCGACGGAAAAATCAAGATGTACAAACCGATTGGCCAAAGCCGATGGCATACGATGGGTCACTGCACGATCAGTCTCTCGGTTGCCAGCCGCGACCACGGTCCAGCCTTCAGGCAAAGAGTATTCGCCAACCTTGCGATCAAGGACCAATTGGTAACAGGCTGCCTGCACCAGTGGAGGCGCTGCGTTTAGTTCATCAAGAAAGAGGACGCCTTCGCCTTCAGTCGGCAAAAATGAAGGAGGACTCCAGTGGGCCACATTATCTTTTACCGATGGCAATCCCCGGAGATCAACCGGGTCCAACAATACCGCACGGACATCCGTCAACTGATGCCCCATTTCCTCAGCAACCTGCGCAACGACCTGACTTTTACCAACACCCGGGGCTCCCCAAATAAATACGGGCTGTTTCAAAAGAACAAGGGTCTTCAAAGAAGATTTAATCTGCTTGGGATTCATATATCGCCCCCGCTAACCAGCGAATTCAACAAGGTTAAATTTGATCTGCTCGACATCTCCCATAAACTCTTCACCGCACTCCATGGCAGACTCATTTTCTTCATGATAACGCCAGTTAACCTCAATATTCCTGCCCTTTTCGGCATAGTCATCAAGCATTTCGAAAAAATCCATAAAGGTTTTGGAAGAAGAGGAGTTAAAATAGATAATCTCCATATTGATCTCGATACGATCTCCGTTGGTGGAATCAAAAAAACTCTCCAACCACTCAAACATCGGGCTGTAAAACGCCCAACAATTCTCCGGGTAGGATTCTCCCTTGATTTCAAAAGACATATCCTCGGGATCAAAACTTATATATGGCGACGAAGTCGTTGCCTGAACGCTATATTTCGTCATATCCAACTCCTATTGGGTCACTACTTTCATGGAAAAAAACGAGGTGTCACCATCCAATGGAACAATGTCAAAATCCATAGGACGAAACGCCTTTCGAGCCATTTCGACAAACCCCAACCCAGCACCTTTGCTCGTGGCACAATCAGGGCCTTTCCTGCGCTCCCTGTAGTACGTTTTCAGCTCATTCTTACTCATGGAGCGTAAAGTCTGAATATATTCTGAGAGTTCTACACAATCTGAAGAATTCACTTTATTCCCACATGCCACGAAAAAACGACCATCATCCTCGCGACCAACGACGACCTGCCCAAGGGCCATCTCCCCCTGTTGGTTGACGTTATCCACCTGACGCTCGGATGAGTACCGCACGATATTTTGCATCTGCTCTACCAAGATGGCAAAAACTCGCTGTACTGACCCCATGCCCGCATCCTCTGCACGCATTTTGGAACGCATGAGTTCAGCCATCCCCTCCACTACAGGCTGAGACACTGGGCCATTAAAGTACAAAATCACGCCATCCCTCTGCATTTCGTTGTAATATTTAAATAAACTTGTTCTCATTTATTTTTCCACCTTGAATTCAAAACCCAGGACAGTCACATCGTCCCGACGAGATTCGTCTCCCTGAAACTCCCTCAATATCCGCATGAGTTCAACGCCTTGTCCTGCAATCGAATCATGCTGCTTTTCTTCTATGAACGACATGAACCGCCGCCGCCCAAAAGAAAAACCTTTTTCAGAGCCAATCTGGTCCACATAGCCATCTGAAGTGAGATAGAAACGTGTGCGGCCAGTAAATGGGACAACAACATCCGTGAATACAAATTCCCGAGACGAGCGGACGTACCCAAGGCCACAACGATCTCCCTTGATGCATTCGGCACCATCAACTCCCAAAACGTAAAGAGGAGAATTCGCGCCAGCAAAGGTGACAATGTGACCGGAGATATCAACATGACACAACGCGCAATCCATGCCATCGTCAGATTTCGCATCCTGATCGTTCTGCCCTAATGCATCCTTGATAAGAAGATTCATCCTACCAAGAATCTCCGCAGGGCTGGAGGTGCCATCCGCTGAGGCCTTTTCCAACAGCGAAATCACGATAAGTGTCATAAACGCCCCAGGCACACCGTGTCCGGTGCAGTCGATAACCCCCAGGAAAAAGCCTTTCTCCGTGCGCTTTAGCCAGTAAGCATCTCCCCCCACGGTATCCCGCTGATCCCAAATAAGAAAATGCTCAGGAATATAGTCGTACAAATCCACCTGACTAGGTAGAAAAGAAGTCTGTATCAAACTGGCACAATCAAGGCTCTCCCCAATCTGTCTCTGGGCAGTAGCAAGATCTGCTATGGCCCTTTGCAGCTTTTGCTCTCGTGTAGCAATGGTGTATCCCATCCAGTGCATATTTCTTCTGAGTTCCAAAAAGTCATGCCCATCGGCATCTATATTGGGCAGATTGAGCTGACTATAATTCCCCTGTTGAAGGAGTCGGCACTGCTCATTGAGTTCCTTAATATTCCGCAGGGCAATGACATGGCTCATCCACTTCGAAAAGGGCACGAGCAGAATGATGGAAAGGACAACCTGGGCAACTAAAAAATTCGTCGTAAACCCAGCACCTTGAGACTGAAGCAAAACAAATGTGACAAGCGGGAGAATAACCACTGGCAGAAACAGCATGATTATCATCTTGCGCTCCACGCTCCAGTTAAGCCCCCAATTTATCAGACTGATCTTGAAAATCATCCCCTCTCCCCTTTGCTCTCGTTTTCATAAACAGAAGAGGCGGCATTGCACTGGCAACCTGATCTACGATATACTTCCACTCTATCACGACCATTCTTTTTGGCCGCATAAAGTGCGATATCCGCAAATTTGAGCAGGCCATCCATTGTGTCACTAGCGGCTTCCAATGAAGCCAAACCGATACTTACAGTCATGGAGATATGATGGGTTGCTGCATCAACAACAATCCGCCGAATTCCCTCCAATATACGTTCCGCCACGCAACAGGCATCATTCGTTGCTGCATCCGGTAATAAAACTACGAATTCCTCACCGCCAAACCGCCCCACCACATCCACTTCGCGAACAGAATCAAGAAGCGCACGGCTAATAGCGACAAGAGCCTTATCTCCCACATCATGACCATACGCGTCGTTAATGCCCTTAAAATAGTCCGCGTCGACAATGAGCAAGGACAGCTTGTTACTTCGCTTGCTACGGACGACTTCACGTGATGCCAATTCCATGAAATACCCACGATTCCATAACCCTGTAAGGCTGTCCGTCCGAGCCAGACGGCACATCTCCTCTGTCATGTGCTTACGCTCAGTGACATCGGCCAATATTCCGACAACGCCACCACATGAGGCGACTCCATCCTCTTCACGCATGACGCATGCACTGATCTCCGCCCATAAAACCACACCATCCGGGCCACATACTTTGACCTCCATACGGTGCACATCTCCTGAGTCCAACAGGCTCTTATAGCGGGAAAAATCAATTTCATTGCTGAACAACTCACGGATATTGTTAACGGCTCCCAAAAAGGCGATAGGACGAGAATGCCCGAACATCACAGCCATGGTAGAATTGGCTTCAATAATTTCTCCCGCTGAATCACAACGAAAAACTCCTTCGGTCACATTCTCAAATATGCCACGATACTTCTCTTCACTGACTTCAAGGTTACGATTGAGCTCAGTGAGGGACTGTTGCATTCGATCCCCCATTGTGACTAACCGCCTGCTCTGGCGCAAAAGCTTGCCATATCCCTTCACCAATGCGGTAAATGCGGGGTCGATGCTCTGGCCCTGACTCTCGCTTCGTTCAAGTGTTTTCTTCGCCATATGAAGCACTTGTTCTTCTTTCTGAAAACCTTCTTTCTTCATAAAACAATCGTATGGTTTGCTTGTCACGGTCCGCTTAATTCACTGGCATAATGATTATGGCACCATGTACCACCACCATAAAAAAACCGCCAAAGAAGCGACTTTGACCATCTGTTTAGACTCAAAGCGGACTCGTGCCTTTACCTTTTTAAAGATTCTTGACTGCGTATCCTGCTCTGCCATTCCAATATATCCACCTGAAATCATTATTCGACACCTCGTGCAGCCATCATAGCTACCGAATTTAATGATATTGAAAATCGTTTTCAACGAATATTGAGATGACCTTGAATTGTCAACCACAAAATCAATAGTCTATTAACGGTACATTTGGTGGAATAATAATGGGTAGGTAGAGGTGGGCTCGATTCTTCGGACCACTGAGCGGCGAATTTAAGGTGGACAGTTTTACGGGTTACGCCGCCTTTTGGTTCCAAGCCAGAGGGGGTATCCCCTCTAGCTTGGAACTTTGATATACATACATCGGCTTCATTCCGTCAAAAGTGAAATAAGGCAGACGATTATTATAGAAATCAAACCACCACGCCAATGCCTCACACAGCTCACTTCCTCTGCTCAACTGACGTAAATACACACATTCATACTTCACGCCATAGCCGTTCGACCATGACGTTATCCACCGACCGCAACCATCCATTGAAATGCGTACGCTAGCATCGCTAAGAGTCTTCGAGAACTCGTGACTGGTGAACTGTGAGCTTTGTATCTCTGGCGCACCATAGCAATTAATGGACTCTTCCAAAGCTGCCACGCAAAAATCCGTATCCATCGTGTTCGACAGTCACCAGGACAGCACTGAGAGGTGGTCACGTCCGTCCCGATAAGAAGATTAATAACCCCGCAATAGTTGCGTTTTTTTGATCATCGAATGACGATGGTGTGTTGTTTTTTTCCTCGCTTTTTTGCTAAACCATTATTGATATTTTCAACTTTTTTAGATAGTCACTCAATGTATAATATTTATTGAGTATTTTTTATTGCTGAATAAAGGAATTTCCTTGTCATTCCAGATACGAAATAAGGAATTTACTTGATTTGATTCTCCTTGTTTTAACAGCCTAAACATTAGAGCAAGGGATGTGTGGGTTACTTGTTTGGTGGGCCTCCTCTTTTTTTTATAAGAAATGCCACTTTTACCCTAAAGATTCTTCCTCAGGCTCCGAAAAGCAAATATGGCTAAGGAAAATCTCATACTTTTCAAACTCGTTTTCTCAATTACTTCATGGAGGAAGAAATGAAATTCAAACTCGTAGTGCTTACTCTTATGGCCGCTCTTATGATCGTTGGAACCGCCTTTGCTGAAGAGCGAGAGCTTGATGTCAAAATCACACTTGCACAACCGTTCTCAGTTGATTCTGTTGCTGAAGCCAATTTCGGTACCCTTTACACCACTGGTGGAGCAGAGACCATTACAATGGACGTAACTGGCGTCGCTCCCGTAGTTGGCGATGATGCCGCCGCAGCTGCCCCGACTCACACCGACGGCAAGATCTCCCGCGGCGGAGCCCCCATCGCCATGGCTGCGGGTCAGACAGTTGGTGTTGTCTACATTGCTGCAATCGAAGCCGGTGTGGACCTGAATGTCGCTCTGGTTGGCGCCCCTACTTTGGAAATCCCCTACAGCTCCGCTCCGACTCCCATCAATGTTGTAGGTATCACTTCCAACGTGGCCGCATTCAACGCTCTGGACGCTGCTGGCTTCGCTGCCACTAAGGTCGGTTCCTTGAGCATCGGCCCCGTCCTTGAAGTGCCTATTAACGCTGAACTCGGTGCCTACAGCGGCAAAATGACTGTCGACGTCACCGCCATCTAGTCAGAATATAGAATGATCAAACTGGCTACACATTTTCACTCGATTGCGATTGGGTTATGTGTAGCCAGTTTTCTTTTACTTCCACAATATTCGGCGTATGCCGAACCCAATATTTATCTGGCCCAAGGGCTAGATTTTGGACGAATCATCCCCAAAAAAGGTACCTTGACCGTTACCCTTGACGCATTGGGGACAGGCCTCCCTCTCTGCTCTCCGGCAAGCGACTGCATTGCAACCGGGGGACATCCGGCAGCACTGTATTTTTACGATTTCGGAACACTTAACATTCGTATAAATTTCCCTTCCGAAACTCGGCTTTACACACAAACAGGACGGCAGGGGGCGGTCATTCGCAACATGCACATGCGGAGCAACGTTGAAGCGTTTACAGAAGGGAATCGGCAAAAGGCATATATTGGCGCCGATCTCTTGACTGGTTCTCCTGTATACGGGGAAACACTGACTGGCACCCTTCGAATCGATATCACAACATATTAACCGTTGTCGGGAGCCCATAGACAATGTCCATACTCAAGATATTTCTTTCGCCTCTGTTGATTGTTTTCTTTTTGTTTTCTTTGGCACAGGCCCAGTCAGCGCCCGGCATCATGCTCGAACCTTTGCGTATCGAAATACGCGATGGTCACCGCTATGCAAAAGTAACAATACTTAACCAATCCAACGTAGAACCGGTTGTTTACAATATTTCAACCGTAACCTTGCGAATGAATGAAGAAGGCGCCCTCTACGAACCGGAAGTCCCGACCAAACGAGAAGTCTTGACGAAATCCATGATCCGATTTTCTCCGAGAACGGCCCGACTGGATCCTTCTGGAAGTCAATCCGTTCGAATCGCCATACGCAAGCCGCCAAATCTTCCCGATGGCGAATACATGACATATTTACGAGTCGGCCCACTGGATACACCGGAAACATTCAAGAATGCCAAGCAACTTCCGGCAACAGCTTCCAGCATGACGATCAAAATGCAGGTTGGCATGCGAATTCCCGTTATCATTTATCAAGGACCATCAACAACAAAGTCGGCCGTCACTGCCGCACGGTTAACGTACTCAGAAGAAGGTCAACCATTCATAGATCTGAAGCTTAAACGCACCGGAAACAGGTCAAGTTACATTGGTACATCAGTTTATTCGGTGATTAATGGGGAAAAGAAACTTATTGCCCACAAAAGACGTACTGTAACCTATTTCCCACTTACCTCCAGAACGCTAACTCTCCCCATCACGGAAAGCAGTTTCAAAGGTGGCACAGTTCTCGTCGAACTGAATGACTTCAATGACAAGGAAAAGAAGGTCATCGACTCAAGGGAATTTTCATTCGATAGACAGTAAGTCTTTTCATAACGCCATAATAAGCCAACCCCTCTTTCGTCTCTACCGGACGAAAGAGGGGTTGGCTTATTTTTTGCTTAGTGCAACCTGTACACATATTTTTCCTCATACTCATATTGAAGTGGTACGTATTTTCGACCGGGATTTCGAACAGAATGAAGATGAACAAAATCACTATGTTATTTGCCAAAAATAGCGCAACGCTACTTTTGGTGCTGACTTGTGGCCTTTTGATAAATCACTTCATAAGCAATCCGGAACAAGGTCAAAAGATTGACAAGCAAAGCTCTGTTCCACTGACAGATACGTCGTCCACCGGACGAATTGCCATTATCTCCCCCCCTCCTGTATCCATTGAGCCCAGAAAACTTTCGGAGAAGGATACGGAGGCAGCTGAACCACCTGTGATTATTGAAAAGTCACAGTCTACGCCGCAACAAGTAAAAATCAAATCGAAGCCTAAGGTTAAATCTAAGGTTAAATCGATCAAAAACCCAAAACCCGCTCGCAAGCTATCAAAAGGCAAAGTACGGCCTCTTGCTGTGCCAATTTTGCCTTCTCCGCCTCTAGCCCCAGTTACCACTCATTCTACGCCGGAATTTTCCAAGGAAAGCGAACAGAAAGTGGCAAGTTTACCGCCAACTCAAGAATCCTCTGAAGATGTGCCTAAAGAAACGGAATTGCCCGACCCATTTGTCATGACCGGCGAAGACATCATTCTTGACGTCTACCTGAGGGGGGAACTCCTTTATCAGGGCCTTTTCTGTCAAGGACGTGGCACTAATGTCTTTCTGCCTCTGTCCGAGATGTTCGGTGTTGTCGGCTTCCCTATTGTCGTCAACGAAGACGGTGCAACTGGCTGGTACATCAAAAAAAAGCGCACCTTCAATTTTTCACTTGATTCTGGCGAGGTTTCCAATAGGGGAACAACTCGGGTCATTCCTGAAAGCGCCTATTTTACATATGATGATGATATTTTCATGACTCAAAAAGAGTTCGTGTCGTTGTTTCCTCTTCAGTTGAATATAGACCTCCATGCACTTACCATGGACATCATTCCCAACGAACATCTTCCAATGGAATTAATGAAAATACGGCAGGCCAACCGAAGAATCTATAAAGCGAAAAACGGCTTGAGATACCCTTTGCAGGATTTGGAGTATGCAGCAGTAGCCCCGCCCCGCCTGGATGCAAAGGTTAATGTCGGTTACACGAACAGGAATGACAAAGAAACCTCGACAGCCTCTGTGTCCGGTCTTTTCCGCGGTGATCTGCTTTACATGTCAACCGCGTTGTATGGGACATTGGGGTACGACATATCTGGAAAAAATAGTGAGATGCAGTACGACAACTTCTCACTGACTGCCGAACGGTTGCTTAAAGACAATCCCTTCTTAACCAAATTTACCCTTGGAGACATTATCCCGGCATCCACGCCCATGGGATCTGGCGGGCGATTGGAGCGCGGTGTGCGAATTACCAACAAATCGATCTCGTCTTCTTCAACGTATGACAGCAAGACCTTCACCGGCAAGGCGCTACCAGGCTGGGACGTTGAACTATACCGCAACAACCAATTGGTCGGATTTCAGACTATCGGTCCCAACGGGACATACATATTTGAAGACGTCTCTCTTCAGTATGGAGCAAATCGTTTCAAACTTGTTCTTTACGGCACTGAAGGACAGGAGGAAGTACGCGAAGAAGTCGTAACTGTCGGCACAAACATACGCCCCGGAGAAATTGAGTATGACGCTTCGTATACACAGCAGGGAATAGGTGTTTTTGATAAGGAATACAGTCAGGTCTCCACGGTGGACACGGACCTCCAAGGGACATCTCGCGTCAAGTCAGGGGTCAACATCGGCATAGGTAAAGGAATGGCTCTCAGGACAGGCTTCACCTACGATACCTTTCGAAACGAAGATAGATTCGCTGGATCAGCAGGACTGAGTTGTGGATACGAAGGGATTCTCGGTCAGTTCGACATTGGGCATTCCTCTTATGGCTCAACGCAAGTCCAAGGAAGTCTGCGCGGTAGCCTTCCCAAAGGGCAAACATACAGTCTGGAAGGCACAGCCCAAGATTCAGACAACTATGAAGAAAGTTCCACAAAAAATAGTGCGGCCTTTTCCATCAATGACAGTGCAGATCTCACCGAAACCATGCGAGCCTCCTTCGGAGGACGCATCGGACGCACTCATTCAACCAATCAGGACGGACGAGATTCGATATATTACGATATCGGCACCAACCTTGCCCTTTTCAGTGATATCGGACACTTCAGCACAAATTTAACTGGACGCGTATACGAAGAAAAAGCGGGTGCAGAGGAGCCTTCCATATTCGGAACCTCCACTTTCTATACCTCCCACGGCAAGGGAACGCTGAGGGGGAGTGTTGATTACGGAATAAACGATGAAGATGGAACACATTTTCGGTCAATATCTGCATCTGGTACCTTGCGTATGACCTCAAGGGCTTCCACCGCAATAAACATGAGTAAATACATGATTGGAGAGCGGCGCTTTAGCGTCAGTAACACTTGGAGCTACAAAACGGACACCATCACACCTTATATTCAAGGCACTTGGTCAGATGACGATTCCTATTCAGCCTTCGCTGGTTTTTCTCTCAGCATTGATTTTGACCCGGATACTTTTCTGCCAGGACTTTCAAAGGGTGGGGCTGGCTACGGTGGAGCAGCGTGTTTGGTATACAACGATAAAAATTACAATAATGTGTTTGATAATGAAGATATGCCCGTTGAAGACGTCGAGTTACTGGCCCAGCAATCCAATCAGGTCGCACTTACCGATGAAAATGGCCGCGCATTGTTTACAAGTCTCCCCCCGCTTCATGGCACGGATATCTCCGTGGACCCGGCATCAGTAAAAGACATACAGCTTTCCGCCGAAGGCGGCACTGCTGTCATGCCCAGAAAGGGGAAAATTTATAATCTTGAATTTCCGCTTCATGTGACGGGAGAAGCCGAGGGATACGTATACCTGCTGCGGGATGACGAAGCCCGAGGTAAGGGGCAAGTGCCCATTGAGTTGGTTGATGATAAAGGTAAAGTTGTCAAAAAAACGTGGACGGAGCAGGATGGTTTCTTTGTACTCGATAACATTTTGCCAGGCACCTACTCATTGAAAATCCAAAAAGATTTTCTGGAAAACAGAATGTATGTAGGTAGTGCTTCTAGCGACATCGAAATCACGAGCGATGGAAACGTTGTTGCCGACAACTATCTGTTCTATGGCAAGGACAAAACCGTTGCCGCGTTAAAGGATAAATTCAACACTTCCCTGAAACTTGGCGACGATGTTCAAATGTTCACGAATTTCACTGATCTCGACAGCCCCATTCAGGTAGCAAGTAATAGTCAAAGCCTAAAAAAGAGTGGGGTTATACGGTTGGAAAACATTGAAGAAGATTACAATAAGCTTGATAAACAGATCACAGAAAAATCTGTCCCCACGAAGGCTGAAAACACGACTCTTAGCACAACTCCTTCTACTTCTTCCAATTACGCGCTCGTAGTCGACACCTTTGTTTCGAAAAAGAATGCGGAACGAGCAGTCCGTCACTACATGAAAAAATATGCGGATCGACTTAAAGGTCTCTCACTTTCCTATCAAAAAGATGGGGATGCTTATGTCGTGATCGTCACAGGGCTTCAAAACAAAGAGCAACTATCAGAAATCACTTCACTTTTCATATGCAAGCCGCGCATCATCCAATTGTCGCAAAAGTAATAGAAAAGAAGTGGGCCGCTTTGTTGGTTCACTGAACGGCATCGCTGAGACGAACATTTTTGGTTCATCCGGATCAAACGTACTTTTGACAAAAGAAGTGGACATGGTGACCACTTGATGAAGAAGAGGATTCACTTCTTCCCCCCCCCCAAAAAAACCACCAAGTCAAAAAAGATTGGTAAGGGGAAAAGGGCCTCAAGCTAATTTCCTTGAATATCAAGACTTGCGGCTGCAGGTGTGGTTGGTTAAAATCATCATAATTATATCCATTATTTATGCTTACGATACGTGTAATCCTAAAAAGTGTTGACTAGATAGTTAACCAAGTTTACTATGTTCGCATGGTTAATCAGGAAAAAACACGAATGAACGTATATAGTCAGTTGCGTCGGATCATTGAAAAGCACACGCACATGGACGAGCAGCCATTTACGCTGAACGAATCCATAGCTCTATCTCCGCGTGAGGTACGCACTATCGAGTTTTTAGGTCAGAGCGGAAATGTCAATGTGACCAATGTGGCCACTCATTTTAATTTTACCAAAAGTGCAGCCTCACAGTTGGTTAACAGGTTGGTTAAACGAGGCTTTATCAGCAAGAATATTTCAAAGCACAGCGACAAAGAATTTCAACTGTCCTTGTCTCCTGAAGGTGAAAAAGCGCATCAACTCATTGAGACTATGACCAAGCAGCGCTTGGAAATGTTCCTGAAGATGACTGAGCGTTTTTCTGCGCAGCAGATAACCACTACTTCCGAGGTACTTGAACAAGTTGAGAGCATGGTGGACGAACGACTCAAACGATTCAAATAATTTTTTTACAACAATAGTTAAGCAGATTAACCTTTGTAGAAACAGCTTCTTCGACTCACAACATCGGACGCGAAACAGACAGAAATAATTTATGATCAACCGGAAACCCTACGGCAAAAACACGCAGCGTTTTTGGACCACGGCCTGAAAAGACTCAGCTCACCACATAATGCTGACACCCTGAAGTTCACTGAAAGACATTCCACGGCACTGAGCATAAAAAATCGAAAAGCCT
>Ga0209475_10004291_pt1 | contig 12354 bp, 8 predicted proteins | sample tdDd471_FD_187128 | JGI IMG/M metagenome (GOLD analysis project Ga0209475, IMG submission 187128) | Marine sediment microbial communities from the Atlantic coast under amendment with organic carbon and nitrate - tdDd47.1 (SPAdes)... | ecosystem: Environmental > Aquatic > Marine > Coastal >...
CGCGGGCATGTGCTCTACAGCAGCGGGCATTGGTTCTTACTGGCGTCTTGCTTCAATTTCAGGTGGAATTTTAGGGTCGATGGAGCTGCCTCCTAGCTTAAAAAAAGATATGACAGAGATCATAGATTATCTTCGAGCAAATCGACCTGAAGTATTTACCGATGAAACGAAACCTTTTTTTGATCGTGTTAAAGCTATCGATGAGTTCACAGCAGAGAGCTACAGAGCTACACTTAGTCAACTTATCTCTGTTGTCATGAGTAGACAAGCTGGCGTGCCAGTAGCCTTCAGTTATACTGACCAAGGTATTGATCTCACCAAACTGAGAACTATTAAAGACCAAGCATATACTGCTCAGCATCTTATGTTAGCCGATGGATATGCGCGGACAACATTTACTAGTGGAGGGGAGCCTCGAACTGCAGCTGAAGTGATTAGCTTCGTACAGCAATTAACTGCATTGAGAAGAGGGGACAAAGCATTTCACGAAGAGCTTAGTACTGCATCCCAAAGAGACCTTCAGAGTGGTGTTCTTCACAAGGCCTTAGTCGAATGTATGCGTTGTCTAGAGAAAACGTCATGTGTTCCGGCAATTAATGCAGTTGATCAGGCACTTAATACGAATGTTTCTCTTGCCGAGTTGAAGATACTGGTTCGAGAGGCAATAACTGAGACAGATAAGTATATTGCTGCTGAACATGATGCAATAAGAGGTACCTCAGAGAGTACCTTGCGTAAAATTGAGCGAAATGAACCCGACATGGTGGAAGCTACTATTGCTTATATACATGAAATTCTAAGGCGACAAAGCTACCTCCCCACAGAAGAAATTGATGTGTTGAGAGGTATGTGTCCAGAAGAGGGGGCAGGTGCTGCCTCGGCTATACGAGCTCGATCAGTTCCTCAAGATGAGACAGATGCTGTTGCTTCTGCACTCCACAAAAAGCTGAGACCTACAGTGTTATCTCACATAGCTGCACTGCGTGGATTTTCTGTAGAATCCATTGAACCGTGTGATCGAGGTGATAGCGATCGGATTGCTTCTTTAGAACAAGAGCTTAAAGCACTCTGTGAGGATAAAGCTGGGTTAAGTATGGCGCTTAGAAAATGTGTTAGTAGACTTTCTGGAACCCCATATTGGGAGAGTTTTCAGGCCCTCGAGCAAAGTTTAAATAGGGAAATAGGAAATACGTCTAGGCTTCTAAACGGTAAAAAATTAACCGGATGGGAGCTAACTCAGAGGTCTTTGAGCGGAGCAATGACTGGTGCGAGTAAGGGCGCAGCGGCAGCTGGCGCTTCCCTATCAGGCGGGGTCGCTGCTTTAGGTAGTTTCTTTGCATGGGGAAAGAGTGCAGCGGCATCGAGTGGGCCTGCTGCAGAGTCGAAATCACCTTCCCCTCGTAGTGTAAGTCCTGGTGATGATACGCTACCTTCATTGCTTAATAGGCTCTTAGGCTTATTTGCAAGTTCAGACGGTGGTGCAGCAGCAAGCGGGCCTGTTGAAGAGACAAAAGAAGAAGAGCCTTCTCCAATGGGTTTCGAAGAAGCTCTGAGAAAAATCGCCGGTGATAAAGAGCTTCAAGCACGAATTGAAGCCCACACTCAGCTACAACCAAAATTTGAAGTTCGGTTGACGCCTGGAGCGGACTCTAGTGGTCGCGGATTGGGTGCACAACTTGTTCGCCTCATCAATGAAGTTGTAACGTCAGGAGACTTCGCAACTAGCAACCCAAGGGTTCGAACTTTGACGAGTCAGCTTCACCGAGTTCTGGCTATTTTACAAGAAACAGAAGCCAAAGCGTAAACATTTTCAAAAATGAAAAAGCCCTCGATTTAGAGGGCTTTTTTTATTTAATAAATTAAAATAATTATTATTAATTAATCTTTCCTTTAATTGATTGTTATTATATTCCTCGAATTAAGAGGCGGAAAATTCCCCCCTTTAGTAATCAATAATAATAGTGAAGTGAGAGGTTGCTTGTGCGCAGGGTTGCTCAATGGTTGCTTGTGCTCCTACTTAGTTTGTCATGGGGGTGTTCCGCGCAAGAAGTCACCTCATCCGATGTGCGACGGGTTATGCATGAATTGTTTGCATACCACGTTCAGTCGAAAGAACTCACCCCTGAGCTCTACAAACGATCTGTTAAAATCTGTATCGAGCAATTTGATCCAAACCATGTCTATCTCCTAGAAAGTGAGAAAGAGGAATTTCTCTCTCTCTCCAATGAGCAACTTCATGATGCAGTTGAGGGGTACTACAAAGATGACTTCACCGTATTTGATGCAATGTTTACCCTTTTCCAAAAGGCCCAATTAAGACACAAAGCCATTGTGAATACCCTAAAGTATAGCTCGCTTGAAAAAGTCGAAATGCTCAATACCAACTATGCAAACAACGAGCGTCAACTGGCGAGTCGAGTAAGACAATACTACATGCTTGTTATGCTGAAAGAGGCAAAACGGGTGAACAAAAAAAGCCACGATGCAGCACGCCTTTTCTCATATGCAAAGCAAAAGCAACTCGTTCACGAAGAAGTATTTGTTACACAGAATAAGTATGTTGTTCTTCTCAAAGCCTTTGCAAAAAGTCTCGATGCGCATAGCGGATACTACAGCCCAACAGAAGCTGCAGATATTCGAAAACGACTAAAAAAGCAGTTCGCTGGAACAGGGGTTGTCTTTAAAGAGACCTACCTAGGAATCTACGTGACAGAGATCATGCCGAAGAGCCCTGCTGCAATAGATGGAAGTGTCCAAAAAGGTGATAGACTCGTTGGTGTTAATGGAAACTCCGTTGAAAATAAGGCATTCTCTCAAGTTATGGACAAATCGAGAGGGGAAGCTGGTTCCAAAGTTCGATTCGAGTTTGAACGTGGAAACAAAAAATATAGCACGACTCTTGTAAGGCAGGATCTCATTCTTGAAGATGCCCGCGTTAAAGTAAAAACCGTTCCTTTCTCTGATGGGATAATCGCGGTGGTTACCGTTCCTGCATTCTACGACAATGGCGATGGTGTCAGTGCAACAGAAGACTTCAAACTAGCAATGCGGGAAGCAAAACTCGATGGGAAGCTCAAAGGGATTGTTATCGATATGCGCGATAACGCCGGAGGATTCCTTTCACAAGCAGTCAAATTTTCAGGCTTATTCATAGCAAAAGGAATCGTTGTAATTTCTCGGTATTCTGACGGAGAAATACGATACTCGAGAGATATCGATGGGCGCTATATCTATGATGGGCCACTTATATTGCTCACCTCAAAAGCCTCTGCATCCTGCACCGAAATTGTTGCGCAAGCATTGCAAGACTATGGTGTAGCACTTGTTGTTGGAGACAAACGAACCTATGGTAAAGGGTCGATGCAGTACCAAACAATCACAGATCAATACGCTCGAGCCTACTACAAAGTGACCGTCGGTCGCTACTACACAGCATCTGGGCGATCAACCCAGTTAGATGGAGTGCTTGCCGATATCAATATCCCTACTATCTACGCTCCTTTTAACGTTGGGGAAAAATATCTTCAATACCCGATTCCACCCGATCATCTCAGTGGAGATCAAATAGAAACCTTAAGCGCGATGCATGCGGGGAGTTTCAAAAAATCTCCAAGAACAGCTGTGCCCTACTTGCAACCAAGAGAAACCATCTGGCGCAAAATGAAGCCGACACTTGCAAAAAACAGTAAGGAACGATTGGAGAACAACAGAAACTACCAAAACTTCCTAAAACGGGTGTATGGAAAAATCCCATACTCTGAACTCAAAGGGTATAACTTTGGAGCAAATGATCTGCAGATTGAAGAGGCGATTCATATCGTTCAAGACATGAATATGCTCTACCAGTCAACCACGGTTACTTCAGAATAGTATCGATAATTGAAAAGAACTCCTTTGGATGTGTCCAAAAGGGAAGGTGTTTCGCATCATCAATAACATGAATATTCGTATTTGGTGCGATCTCTTTTATTTTCGCGTGAGCCTCTCTTGGAATCGTATCATCCTTCCCTCCAAAAATAAAATCGACAGGCATAGATAACTCGGGAAGTCCTTTTCGAAAATCAGCCTTATCACAAAAACCAACCCCATGAACAAGGATATCCATATTAACTTTTGGAGACTCCTGTGCAAGCTGCATGAGCGTCTGGTATTGCTGAGAAGATCGCTGATCCTCTGGAAACTCAGTCTCTATAAAAGAGGTAATAAAAGGAAGGTACCCCTCGGGTTTTGCCTTCTCAAACTCGGGAGTAAATCCAGGTTCAGGTATCCCAGGCCAACCCTCTTCGGTTACAAACTTTGGTGTTGTGCACACCCCAATCATACGCTTTACCAAATCAGGATATCGGATTGCAATAGACTGAGCAACGAGCCCTCCGTATGACCAGCCGAGGAAGACCGCGCTTTCAGGCAAGAAAGGTATAATGCCGTCAGCAACATGGTCAATATGCTTCATCTCAAAGGACCACTCGCTCTGCCCTCGACCCGGAAGGTCAAAACTCAGCGTGCAGTACCGATCACACAGGTGTTCAACCACAGGAGCCATAAACCGGCTATCAGCTCCCCAGCCGTGAAGGACCACCAGCGGAGGGCCTTCTCCAATCTCATCACAAAAAATAGACACGTCCATACCGCTAGATCTAGCATCCTCAAGCAAATAAGTGCAAGATCTGCTCGATAAACACTTGCGAAAAAGAAACGAACCAACTATTATTTTTCACATCTACTGAGGCCAGGTAGCTCAGTCGGTAGAGCAGAGGACTGAAAATCCTTGTGTCGCTGGTTCGATTCCGGTCCTGGCCATCTTCGTATGTATCTAACAACGGCAAACTCCAATTAGCGCATCATCTGCGGCACTCCGCCACTCGAACAGCTCACTTGAGAGCTGTCCTTCGTGCCGCTGCACCGAATCTAACGCCCTTCTTGAACTGTGCCAGTGTTATCTCCATACTCCGCTGGCCTGCCATCTTAAGAATATAAAAGCGTCGAATTTTCAGAGTACTTTCCTCATCGTAGAATCAGAGCTTCGCTCCTCTCTCAAACTTCTTGATCTAATATCCTAAAGAACTCGTCATCTCGGATTATGTTTATTTTCAATTAGCGCATCATCTACGGCACTCCGCCACTCGAACAGCTCGCTTGAGAGCTGTCCTTCGTGTCGCTGCGATAAAAAGTCCCATATAAGGTTTATAATAAGAAAGGAATTTTCGTAGACTTTGAAACATCAGGTTTGTCCAGAGGAATTAGAAGGATTACTTAGGTTATTGGTGGCACTTTTTAGAAAAAGCCTTCCAAGGGATACTATGATTAAATACCCGTATAATACGAGGAGAAGAGCTGTAAATGATGAAAAAGGAAGGTAGCCCATTAATGCAACGCTGAAAACCGCAGCGCCCATGTTGATAAAGTTCATAACACCAGATGCACTAGCTCGGTCTTTGGTATTCTGAAGAGCTAGGAAAGATGCGCTAGGAAAAAGCCAGCTCATAAAGAGATAGAGAAGTGTAGCAGTCGAGAAAAACCAGATATGATTTTGTGAAGAGAGCACTCGTTGAATAAAAAAGCTCAGGAAGCCGATTCCAAGTAAAATCAGTGTTAAGTTTATAACTGTGCGAATATGTAATTTTTTTATTAATTGAGCCCCTGTTATGCTTCCAAGAATCATTCCAACCATAATTGAAGTATTCCAAGTGCCATATTCAGCTGCATTGAGAATTAGAAACTGTTTAGCAATCATTGGAGCAGCAGTAGAATAACAATATGAAAATACTGACGTCACGCCAAAAATTGCGGAGTAAATAATTAATTTTTTGTTTTGGAGCACATGAAAATATCCCATTACAATTGTCCTTGGATGAATCGGAATTTTTTCTTGATGAGACTCCGTAAAGAGCCATGTCGATGCGAATAAAACGATTCCATGAATGAGAAGCACAAAGAAAATAGCTCCCCAATGGAGATATTCAGTAATAATTCCTCCAACGAAAATCGAAAGACCAATACCTAGTGTGAAAGACAGAACAGAATAGGAAAGGGCTTTTTTTGCTTCATCTTCTGGTAGTAGCTCATGAATCAGAGTAAAAGTGCAACACAGACCAGCAGCTGCCCCGAGACTTGTGAATAACCGTGCACATAGAAGACCAAGAAAACTTTCTTCATATACAGCTAAGAGAGAAAGCAGTATGCCTATAATATTAATCAAAAATCCAATACGGATAGTAGGAAGTCGACCATAGCGATTTGATAAAGGGCCGTAGATGAGCTGTCCAAACATATACCCTAAAAGAAATAAAGTAACGATCCATTCTACTGCACCAATCGGTAGATGGAAGCTTTTTTCAATAGTTGGAAGTGCTGGGGTGATTATTGCTCCTGATGCAGAAGCGGTACTAATATAGCTTAATAGGGTTATTTTTTTACTTAAATTCATATTTGGTAGCATATCCAAAGGTGAAGAGTTCTAATGGTCTCTCTCTCTTATCCTGTAGAGGAGAATAGCCATGATTTTTCCCCTGTTATATCCGAATCACTGAAAATGAACAAATTTTATTCTAAAGAATTCCCTTGTTGGGGCATTGATTTTGTTCGCCATGTTTATTTATAAACCTGTTTGTTTTTCCGCATCAATCAAGATAAGAGCAATTCATTCCTCCCTGGAAAAAAACGACTCTGGTATATTCTTATGTATTCAGAGTTCTTTAGACTGAAATTACACCACTGCATCTAAACCTAAAATCTTTCTATCGCGCAGATATATACTAAATCAAGGAAAGGATTTAACTATGGATATTATAGGTTACACTCAAGTTGGTTCCGGAGAGGAAAAAGTATTGGTTTTGCATAATTGGTTTGGTGATTGCAAAAGCTATGACCCGATGATTCCTTATTTAGATGCTAAAAAATGTACATACGTTTTTATGGATCTTCGTGGCTATGGGAAATCCAAAGAAATTAGAGGGGTTTATTCTGTAGATGAGGCAGTTCAGGATGCAATATCTTTAGTTGATACTCTACAATGGGAAAAGTTTCATGTAGTTGGACATTCTATGTCTGGTATGATTGTACAAAAGATGGCAGTTGATCACTTCAGCCGGGTACGAAGTGTCATTGCAATAACCCCGGTTCCTGCCTGTGGATCTCCTGCTCCAGCTGAGATAATGGAATTCCTAGAACAAGCTGCCTTGAATAATGACATGAATGCCATTGAAGCTATAGAGTTGGGTACTGGTCATCGATATAGTAATTTGTTTGCGAAAAAAATGGTTAACCACTGGAGAGAGTGTTCTTTAGCAGAGGCTCGAAGTGCCTATTTAAAAATGTATGCATATACCGACTTTTCAGATTTGGTAAAAGGATTGGAAACTCCACTACTCGTTATCTCTGGAAAATATGACTATGAAGGGGCTGATGAAATGCAAAAAGAGACTTTTCTGAAGTGGTATCCGAATGCTCGAATTCAGTCTTGTGAAGGAGCTGGACACTATCCCATGATAGAAACTCCAGTTCATTTGGCTTCATTAATAGAGCAATTTCTACAAAAGAATTAAAAGCTTCTTTTCCCGGAATATCTCCGGACACCGAAAACTCTTTGGATTGAAGTGATTGGTAATCCTCGCTCGAAAAATTGGTATTGGGTAATTTTACGAAAGGTAAAAACGGGATTTAAGGATCGATGTCTCAAGATCAGAATAGTATATTCATTCAGATATGAGTTCAGTCGCTTTTTTTAAGGCTTGATCAAAACTTGGAAATATATTTTGAGGCTGAATTAATGTGATCAAATCAAATTTTCTCAGCGTCTTCAACACTGGCTCATTTATTCCGGAAAGTATAAGCGAGATATGATCTCTTTTACATTTGTTGATGAGCTCTCTTAGAGCATGCATCCCAGTTGCATCGATGACAGGGACATGCCGCATTCGCAAAATGAATGCCTTGGGAGGAAATTTGATGTTAGACAGGACATCTTTTAGACTATCTGCTAGGCCAAAAAATAGAGGGCCTGTTATTTCATAAATCTCAACACCTTTGGGAATAGCCGATTGTTCGAAGGATTCTAGATTGACTTCTTCATTTTCGAGAGGTTCATCTTTCGAAAAATAGAGGGGGCCTATTTGGGAAACATCTCCAATCCTCTTAATAAATAAAAATGCAGAAAGCACTATTCCAACCTCTACGGCGATTGTGAGATCGACCAAAACCGTAAGGAAAAAGGTCACCAGTAATATGGCAATATCACACGGTGGTGCCTTGAATAGGCTCAGAAAATGACGATGTTCACACATGTTCCAGGCTACCATAACCAAGACAGCAGAGAGAGATGCTAAAGGAATTTGACTAACGACAGGTGCAAGAACAAGCAAAATAAAGAGCAGAGTTACTGAGTGAATTATCCCGGCAAAGGGAGTTTTTGAGCCTGTTTTAATGCTTGTTGCTGTTCGGGCTATGGCACCTGTTGCAGGAATTCCACCAAATAATACAGAGCCAATATTGGCAATCCCAACAGCCATGAGTTCACAGTTTGATTTATGGCGCCTCCCTGTCATTCCATCTGCGACTACTGCAGAAAGAAGCGATTCGATGCCGGCAAGAAATGCTATCGTGAGAGCTTCTGGGATTAGGTTGTACCATTTATCGAATGAAATTGAAAAATCGGGAAGTGAAAAAGCTGGGAAGTTTCTAGGAATTTCCCCAAAGCGAGTAGCTATAGTTTCTACAGGCAATCCTAAAATCCAGGAAATCCCACCGGCTAAGACAATTGCTGTGATTCCCCATGGTAGAACAGGAATGAATCGACGTATAAGAATTATCAATAAGAGAGAGCCCGCTGCCACAGTGAAAGTTAAAGGATGCCAAGAAGAAAAAGAAGAAAAAATTGCAATGCATTTAGGGATAAATTCCGATGGAAGATTCTGGATATTCAGCCCGAAAAAATCTTTAATTTGAGAAACAAAAATAACGACAGCAATACCAGAAGTAAATCCAACAACTAACGGGTAGGGGATATATTTGATTAAGGAGCCGAGCCTAAAAAATGCAAATGCTAAAAGGATAAACCCTGCGAGAATGGTTGCAAGGACTAACCCGGAATAGCCATGGTTTTGAACGATATTGTAGATAATAACAACAAAGGCACCTGTTGGACCTCCTATTTGTGAATAACTCCCTCCCAATAATGAAATGATGAATCCAGCAATTATTGCTGTATACAAACCGCTTACGGGAGATAACCCTGATGCAATTGCAAAGGCCATGGCTAGAGGAAGAGCTATAACACCGACTGTCACTCCTCCGATCAAATCATGTTTGAACAATGAAAAGGTGTATTTGTTTTTGAGGCAAATCCAGGTTTTAGGAGTGAACTCTATCAATCTTTGAGCGATGGTTACTTGTTTTCTGATCATTTAATAGGAGTCCTCCTTACACGAATATATTTGGCATATTTCGTAATTTTTCATCGCAGATGCTAGCATAGATGCCTAGGCCGTTCAATAAAAAGCAAATGTATCCGGAATATATCCCGTCGAGACAAATTCTCGAGCTTGAGTCTACCTGATTCCGATTGACAATATTTGCTCAAAAAACTGGGATGTGTCGCGTAGAATTGATAACGTTGGGTGATTTTAGGTTATCATTTCTTTTGACGCCGGAGAGGTTCAATGAGGTATGATTATAGAATGAAGGATGTAGGTTACGTTCTCTTATCTCGTCTGTATTTCCAAGGTGGTAATATTATAATGCATGGCATAGTAATGTCGTGTGGTCCAATTCAAGGTGTTGATAAAAACCACTTCGATTTTCAGCGGATCTTTGTATAAATGCAGTGGGACTCATTCTGCCTCCTATAATTTACCGTAAAATTATAATATTTAATAAAAAACAAGAAAATGTAAATTAAGTTGAGCTAACAATTTATTTTTAGTTCGGAAATTTTTCTATCCTTCAGGTTCACTAAAAATACAGAGAGAAAGTGATAAAAAAAAATATTGAGTGGGCTTTGTAACAAAAGCGGAGCATGATAGGGTGAGGAAAAAGGAGTCTTGTTATGTGGTATTTGAAATTATATGTGGTAGCGTTTGTAACCTTTTTAGTGATTGATGCGTTGTGGCTAGGGTTTATTGCTCGAGGCTTGTATCAAGCAGAGTTGGGACCTCTTTTGGGAAATGTGCGCTGGCTTCCTGCGCTTTTATTCTATTTTCTTTACGTTGCGGGTATTTTGTACTTTTGTATCGTACCTGGAATTGCTCAACATGATTGGAAAATTATCCTTTTCAATGGAATGTTTTTTGGTCTGATTTGTTATGCGACGTATGATTTGACAAATCTTGCTACACTGCATGGATGGTCTCTTAAAGTGGTTATATACGATGTTATTTGGGGTGCGGTCGTCACAGGAATTGCGAGTGTTGTTCCATATTGGGTAGATCAGATCGGAAAATAGAGCTGAAAAAGACTGCTAAATATTTCATAGAGAAATAGATGAACAATGCTATTTTTTTTACTAAAAAACGGGTGATTGGGTATCTTCTGATACTCACCGTTTTTTTGGCGTATTACTTTATTCCTTTCGATATTTCAGTCTTTGCAAGACAGGCGCTAGCTCTTTTTTTGATTGCAGCATTGTTTTGGGCATTTGAGATTATTCCTCTTTATGCCACCTCTATATGTCTCGTCGTTGCGTTGACATTTTTATTTGGGAGACCTGACGTCCTTGCTGCGTTAAATCAGAAAAAGTTTAGCTTTTTTTTCGCTCAATTTGCAAATCCGATTATTTTCTTGTTTATGGGCGGGTTAATCCTCGCAAAAGCGTTGAGTAAACACCACATAGATCAATATTTCGCGAAGGTCGTTTTTCGTTCATTGGGGAAAAAAAGCTTTTCGGTTTTACTTGGGCACCTTTTTTTAACTGCATTTCTCTCGATGTGGATTTCAAATACTGCAGCGACAGTAATTTCACTTTCTCTGATAGCGCCTATTCTTTCTCAACTCCCAAAAAATGACCCATTTCAGAAGGGTTTACCGATAGCAGTGGCCTTTGGTGCTAGTATTGGGGGAATTGGAACTCCGATCGGGACTCCTCCAAATGCGTTAGCCATTGGGATTCTTGCAGAGCACGGAATTAGGGTATCCTTTTTACAGTGGATGGGGATGGCAGTTCCATTAATGTTGATTATTTTGATAGTTGCATCGGTAGTTCTGTGGCTGTTTTTTCCGTCAAAAACTGAGATGCGAACGCTCGTGCGCGAACCCAGTCCTTTAACCAAGCACGCAAAGGCTGTGGTTTTTGGGTTTATGGCAATGGTAGTTCTTTGGTTAACCTCGCCTCTACATAAAATTCCGGAGTCGCTTGTTGCATTGCTTGGCGTAAGCTATTTTGTTTTTTTTGAATTAGTAAAACTTGAAGATGTAAAACAAATCGAATGGGATGTTTTGTTTTTGATGTGGGGTGGTCTAGCCCTAGGAGAGGCGATGCTCGTATCTGACCTCATTCCATCTCTTTTTGGGGTAAAGGATGTTATCGAGGTAACCTATTTTGTTTTTGTCTTGATATGTCTTTTGTGTATGGGCTTATCCTCTTTTATGAGCAATACAGCCACTGCAAATATACTCCTCCCAATTGTTGTATATTTCCCACCAGAGAATCAGGTAATATTCTCAATTATAGTGGCACTATGCTGTTCACTCACGCTTACTTTTCCAATTTCAACACCTCCAAATGCATTGGCTTATTCATGTCACACGTTCACAACAAAAGATATGTTCAAATCTGGAGGGGTTATTTCTGTTTTTGCTCTAATAATAATTCTTCTTGGATTTGATATTATTATCCCTTACTTTTTCTAAAAAAAATTAAAATCTTCATATTCAATATGAGTTCTATCAACTGAAAGCGAGAGCAGTTGCTTCCTGATAGATTGAGTGAGTTTTCTTGGACCACACATAAAAATTTTTCGATCTCGATAATCAGGGCATTGTTTAACAATGTTCGAACAGTTTAAGTGCTGACTTTCTTCGGAACAGAACGTAAAAATTCTGATTCCCTGTACATCATGTATAGTCTCACGAACCTCATTAAGGATATCTAAGTCGGACCTATTGTGGCAGCAGAAAAACAAATCAATAGTCTTCTTATCTGAAATTTTGAGCGCATGTATCCAAGATAAAAATAAAGCAATTCCAATACCACCCGCAATCCAGATTTGCTTTTTATCAGATCGAAAATCAAGTCGTCCGTATGGCCCTTCTAAATAAGCATCCCAACCAGTTTGAAGCGATGTATGCAGTGCTCTTGTGTAGTCTCCACGACTTTTTACATAAAGGAGTATATGAGCGCTTTTTTTGTCTAGTGCAAGCGTA
>Ga0209475_10004297_pt1 | contig 12335 bp, 13 predicted proteins | sample tdDd471_FD_187128 | JGI IMG/M metagenome (GOLD analysis project Ga0209475, IMG submission 187128) | Marine sediment microbial communities from the Atlantic coast under amendment with organic carbon and nitrate - tdDd47.1 (SPAdes)... | ecosystem: Environmental > Aquatic > Marine > Coastal >...
TGACGAATCCGAACTGCTGGTCGAAGGAGGTCAGGTCGTGTTTGAGGATGTCGTCGGATGAGTAGCCCACCTTGATGTCGAGCATTCCCAGCGAGGCGAAGGACTGGCTGAGGCCTTCGTAGCGGGGAGTCGAGGTCCCGTAGGCGAGCTCCAGGAAGGGCTTGAATTTGCCGGATTTGAGGGTCAGGCCGGTATGGATCTCATCTGTCGACTCCTCATACTCGGCATCGCCTAGAGCGGGCTGTGTGGCGAAGAGGAGGGTGATGGCCAGAAGGGGTAGGATGGTGCGCATGGTCTTGGCCTTTCGTGGCTTGATCAGTTGGGCGTGGCTGAATGCTGAGCCTGGGATCGGTTTCCCGCGGCCACTCTCCGGTTCAGATGGAGAGGAGAGTGGACGCAACGGTCGCAGTACTGGGCGAAGAAATCCTGGGTGGCCATAGGTGCAATCCTCCGAGGCCATGGTAGCTCATTTCAGAGGCCACGGGAAGCTTGACGAGAGGCGTATTTACTTCGACCAGGCAGGTCCCCGAGGTTGAAGATCGGCTCCATGGTTATGTTGAAGTCGCTTGATTCGCGGACTAGGATGAGCGCGCGCGAGCTCAGCCACATCCTGGCCTTCACCTCGGGAGATCTATCTTCATGGCGACCATCCTGTTTATCGCCGCCCTCCTGTCCGCGACCGCGGAGCAACCACGGGACTCGGTGATCGAGCGCAACCTGGCCGTACCGACATTGGCTGCCGTGGACAGCCTCCTGGCTCTGGAACAACCGCTTCCCACTGCCCAGCGAATCGGCCTCTGGGCCCGCCGCTTCCATGCCGACGGTTCCTTCGACTACTGCTTCGGCCTCGCCGATGGCGGTTACGTGGACGATGGATTGCTGGTCCCCGGCAAGCGCCAGGATTGCGTGAGTTTCTTGTATCGCACCACCGAACTGGCGCGGGCGACCGATGCACGTGACGCGGTTCTGGTCGCCCTGGACACCCGCTTCGCCGGCGCCGACCTCGACAGCATCATTCAGTCCGACGGTCGTGTCGATTATGAGCGTCCGGAGCACCTCGACTTCTCCCTCGACATGATTCGCAGCGGCCACTGGGGTCGGGATGTCACCGCCTCACTCACTGGTATGATGATGGACGAGACTGGGAGTGTGCGATATCCAGCCGGCAGTTTCTCCCAGGTGCCGGCCGGCGCCCTGGTCGCCGACGAACTCCGCGAAGGTGACCTCGCCTGGCTCGTCTTGTCGCCCGATGAAGAACGCGCCGCCCGGCTACGCACGGAGTACGGCCTGGTCATTGGCCACGTCGGCATCATCGTGGTGGACCATGGCATTCCCATGCTGATCCACGCAGCCAGCAAGCCGTTGCCTGGCTGGTACGACCAGGGGGGAATCGTCAAGGTGCCGTTGGCGGAGTATTTGCACCGGGTCGAACGCTATGATGGGGTGTTGATCACTCGATTCGACCCTTGATCGCCGATATAAAAAGGCCCGGACAGCATGCCCGGGCCCGAGAACAGGTCTTAGGGGACCAACTCTATTCCTCGACCTCCGGCACCACCGTCACGAACACCGAATCGGAAAAGGCCTCACCACCGGCCCAGACCTTGGCGATGATATTCACCGGCTCGGGCGATGAACCCGGGGCCGACGGGTCGTCCCAGTAAGCTTGCCAGCTCGACAGGTCGTCGGTGAACACCACATGGTTGCCGGCGTAATCCACCACCACACTGTCGAGGGGCGCGCCCTCGAGATAAGGCGCCGCGGTGCCGGTGATGACCACCAGTTCGCCCGCGGGCAACTCGGCATTGGCTTCCGGATAGGTGATCGAGGTGGTGAGCTGGCTGACGGTCACCGAGATCCACTGCGTCCCGACCTCGACATTGCCGTCGCCGTCCTCGGCCTGGGCCCGGGCGCCCACGACCGTCTCGGTATCCGCGGTCATGCGGGGCACAGACCAGTTTGCCTGCCATTCATCCGTGCCTTCGGCATCCACCCAGGCGCCGTCACCATTGTCATCCACCGTCCACACCTGGACCTGGGTCAGGACATAGTTGTCGTCGAAGGAATTGGCGGTGCCGAACATCTCGATGGGATAGCCACCCTCGACCACGGTGTTGTTGAGTGGGTAGAGGATATGCACCGACACATCGGCGCCGGACAGGTAGACCAGATCGGTCTCGATGCCGGAACGGGTCCAGTGGTTGCGGGCCTGAGCGTGCAGGATGCGGGCACCCGAATCACCTTCGAGGATGACCACCGATGCCGTGTCATAGGGCACCCAGGTGACATCGTGGAAATCGGCATACTGGCTGATGCGCATCTCCGTGGCCACGGCCAGGAATTCCACGGGGATCACGCCGTCGTCGGAGATGTTGCCTCCGGGGATGGTGTTCTGGAAGGTGAGGGCGGTCAGGGGGTCGGCTTGCATGAACAACGATGTGGTGTCGACGAAGCCGAACTCGCTCACAAACTCGCCATAGACGTATTGCAGCTCGATGGTGTCTTCGCCGACCCATCCTTCGACCACGGCTGCTCCATCCATCCAGATCGCGTCCTCCAGGCCATCCTTGGAGGGGGCGAAGCGCATCTGGACCACCCCTTCGCCTTCATCGCCGATGTAGAGATCGTTGATGGGGCTGGCAATGGCGTTGCCACCGTCATGCAGCGAGATGGTGGGGCTGAAGGCGAACGACAGAGGCAGGCTGTCGACGGCGGAGTAGATGACCGTGGTCTCATCGATGACCCAGACGCTGCGGGCGTACAGGGCGAGGGACAACGTGTCGGAATCATACATGCCGAGATCGTAGTCCTCGAAGAGGGCGACTCCATCGGTCGGTCGCGCCAAGATCTCGAGATTTCGTACGAATTCATCATCGAGTGCCAGCTCCACCGAGTCGCCGGTGCTGGAGCTGATGGTCACGTCCTGGTGGCGGCTGATCACATCGGTGACGCCGCTGGTCAGGGCAACCACAGGAGGAACCATCACCACGGCCGGTACCAGGGAGGACGTCTGGGCGCCTTGATCTTCATCGATCATGGCGCGGATGTAATAACTGTTGGTGGCGTTGGGCACCGGCGAGCTGTCGGTGTAATTCATGATCGGGTCTTCGCCCGGCGCCACGGTGGCCAGGATGGTGTCGTTGGTCGCCCGGTAAATGCGGTGGATCTCATAGCCGGAAAGGTCGTATCCACTGAGCTGGTTCCATTCCAGGAAGACCGAGCCTTCACCTTCATACACGGCCGTCAGCGCGAAGGGGTTGTCGCCGGTGGGGCTGTCAGGGTCGAAGGGATTGTCGAACTTGGGTTCGTCGGGTTTGGACGTGCAGCCCGAGAGGATGGCCAGCAGGACCAGGGCCAGGGCGACCACCGGAGGCAGGAGACGGAGAATTCGTGCGACGGACATCATGGTGTTGCTCCCGATCACGGTCTAGAAGCCCAGGGTAACGGCGGCGTGGATCCCACTGGTGGACGGTGTGCTCATTCCCATGGTCCCGGGGGGCACGGTTCCCGGTCCGACGTCCACGTTGGGGAAAAGGATCATCGCGTCCAGGATACTCAGGGCCCAGGAGCCCACGGCCACATAGAAGCCGGTATTGCGCAGTTCCTCCATCTCCTCAATGTCGCTGTAGGCCTTGGCGGATTTCTCCTTGTAGTATTCGATATCGCTATTGAGAACGGCAGCATCATAGGCCGCCTTGTAGTTGGTGTAGTCGTCCTTGGCGTTCTGCATCTGGAGTTCCCCGGCCAGGGCGGTCAACAGGCCACCGGTCTCCCCGAGGAAGTAGATCCAGCCTCGCACGCGAGCGCCCATGTACCACTGGCCCAGGCCGGCGTAGAGCACGCTGCCGGTGACCACGTGTCCGCGCTCCAGGAGGACGGGACGTAGTTGCACGTGCAGCCAGACGTCGGGCTCGGAGATCACGACCACCTGGTCGAGCTTCTTGTAGCCCTTGGCCCGGCACTGGATCGTGTAGACGCCCGGTTCCAGGTTGATGGGTTCGGCCAGGGGCAGCATGCCCAGGTCACGGTCGGCCAGGCGAACCTGGGCGCCGACGGGACCGGCAATCTGCAAGGTGGCGGCCGGGGCGGAGGCGGCCACGACCAGAATGAGGGCGACGAAGATGAGCCAGGGGGTGCGAGGCGGCAATGATGTCATCACGTGAAGCACCTGGGATCGAGGGCACGGCAACGCGGCCGCCTGGATTGGATGGACCTGCAAATTATAGGGGAATCACGCCGTACGTGAAAGCGCGGAAAGGCAGGTCATCGGCGATGATAGGGCATCCCCCGCAGGATGCTCAGCCCTCGGTAGACCTGTTCCAGCAGGAGGACGCGGGCCATTTCGTGGGTAAATGTCATGCGGGAGAGGCGCAGGACCGTGTCGGCCCGCTGCCGCACGGGGTCGGTCAATCCGTCGGCCCCGCCAATGATGAAGGTCAGGCTGCCGTGCTTGCCGAGCAGGGTCGCCAGTTCGGTGGACGCCATGGACTTCCCCCGTTCGTCCAGGGCCACCACATGCTGGCTGCCATCGCGGGAGCCCAGCTTGTCGAGCATCTGGCGGGCTTCCTTCTCGGGATTCTGGTCCTTGAGCTCCACGACTTCGGCCGAGGCCAGAGGCCTGATCCGGCGCTGATAATCGTCGGCCAGGTCGGCCAGGCGGCGGTCCTTGAGCTTGCCCACGGCGAGAATGCGGATCATGGAATGGTCTCCTCGGGTCTCAGGTTGGACTCCACATTGATGACCGCGCGTTCGCTTGGCAACCAAATGCTGCTTGCACCATGGCGCTGAAATCGTTGTAATGATCTTCCAATCCGTTCCTCGACTCAACAACGGACAGCAGGTGACATGACCCAGGGTCCTCCCCTTCCCATCGCTCCCGGTGCCATCGGTCAACTGACCGCCCTGGTGACCACCGCGTTGGTGGCCCTGGTCCTGGTTGGATTGCCGGCCCTGGTGCTGGCCTGGCGCGCCCGTGGACAGCGCCGGTCCATGCCGATGCCGTTGCCGTCACCGACCCGTGCCCACACCGTCCACCTTCTGGGCGCCGCCTTGATGCTGCTGCTCCTGCTGCCGGCGGGTGTGGCTCTGCGCCAGCTCTGGCCCTGGCCCGGCCTGGAACGTCAGCTACTCGTCACCTGGCTCTTCGTGCTGTTGGTGCCCGGCGCCGCCTGGATCGTGCTGGCCACGGTCGCCCGACGAAGGGGGTCGCGGTGAGCGAAGGCATCCTCATGTCCACCATCATCTGGACAGTGATCGTCGGTTGCCTGCTCCTGGCCTGGCCCTGGTTGCTGGCCTGGCTGCATGGTCGCCGGCCGGCCCTGGTCGCCGGTTTTTCTCCGGTGTCTCTGCCGACCCTGGTCGCCGTGGCGCGTCGTGGGGGCTTCCCCCGGCCCTGGACGCTGCTGGCCTGGGTGGCCGTCTGTGGCGGGGCGGCGCTGATGCCGGTGAGTGCAGGTCTGCTGGCGGCCGACCTCGACGCCGGCCTGCTCTGGCTGATGGTCCTGACGTTTCTGGCCCTGGCGGTGGCCCCCGGTACCAACCTCGACGAGATGGCGGGGGGATTCATCACCCTGGCGGCCTGCCTGACGCCCGTGGTCCTGCGAGCGTCTTCCCTGAATCTGGCTGATCTGGCCATCTCCCAGCAGGGCGGGGTCAGCAACTGGTATCTTCTGCACAGTCCGACTCTGCTGTTGCTGGGCGTAGTATTCCTCGTGACCATCGCGGCCCTCTGGGCACCGCGCCTTTCCCGACCCCGGGGAAGTGATGGATTGCTACGAATGACGCTCTGGTCCGGTATCCCTCTGGTCCTTGCCCTCCTGTTCACGGTGACTTACCTCGGCGGCTGGTACGCCTTCGTGCCGATTGTCGACCAGGTTCTGGGGCTCAATACCCTGGTCAAGCTCGTGGTGGTGGTGCTGCTGGTCGTGTGGCTGCGTGGCTGGCTGGCCCGGCGTGGGCCGACCCCACGATTGCTCCGGTGGCTGCTGCCGTCGGTGGCGCTCTTGCTGGCGGCCATCGATTCCGTGCTGATGGTCACCTCGGGGGCGGTCCAATGACCTTGCTCACCTGGACATTGCTGGTGACAGCGGGAATGACGGGGGCCGGTCTGGCCTCCCTCTCCGCGGTTTCCAGCCGCCGCCATGCGGGGTTGTTGACCGCGGCCCTGGCCGTGGGGGTCTTGCTCGTGCTCCTGGGATCCGACCTGGTGGCCGTGGCCTGGCTGACCCTGGCCGGCGCCGTGGTGATCCTCGGCCGCGAAAATGGGGAGTCGGGCAGCGAACTGTCCTCGCCGGCATCGCGTGCCATCACCGGTGTCCTGGCCATGGGCCTCTTTGCCCTCTTCTATCAGATCATCCTGCGGGTGGACTGGGCCGACTTGCCCCCGGCTCCATGGCAAGCCCAGACGGCGGTCACCGGGGGCAATCTGCTCACCGTCGACCTCGCCTTGCTGGTTGGTGCGGCCCTCCTGCTGGCCGTGGTCCTGGTGGGGGCTTCTCTGGACCTCGCCGACGAGGAGGATGCCTCATGATCCACCTCGGATTGGCCACCTGGCTCGTGTTCGCTGCCGCCCTCTTTGTCTGGGGATTGGTGGCCGCGGCCGTGGGCATGCGGCGCGGCGGTGCGGCACTGGGGATCCTGTTCATCCTGGGTGGGGCGACCGTGGCCCTGGCGGCCCTGGTTCGCTATGCGGTGCTTCCCGAGGTTGCCGTGTCCACGCTCCTGATCATGCTGGTTCTGGGGGGCGTTCTCTTGCTGGCCACCGAGGTGGTCGGGCGAAAGGACGGGCCGTGATTCAGATCGTGGGCCTCCTGCTGGCCGGCTGTACGGCGGCGGGGCTGCTCCTCACCGACGACTTTCGCACGCTGCTGGGTTGCTGGACCCTGGCTGCGGTGATCAATGCCGCCCTGGCCGCCGCCGGTCGGGGCCGCGCCACCGAGGCGGCCCGCGAAGCATTCCTGGTGGAAATGGTGGGCGCCTGGGTGCTGGCTCTGGGCGGCCTCTTCCTGGTCCTCGTCGCCGGCACCGGCGACCTGGAGCTCTTCGCACCCCTGCTGGCCATCGATGACCTCGCGCGCCCCGCCTTGCCCTGGGCCGGGCTCGGTCTCCTGATCGCGGTGCTGGCCAGGCTGGGCCTGGCGCCGCTACCCTGGTGGACGGTCCGGGTGGCCGCCGCCCCGCCGGCTGTCCGCTTTTTTCAGCAGGCCGGACTGCATCCGGTCACGGCCCTGATCCTCTGGCATCGCCTGGACCCCTGGCTCCTGCCCTGGCACCGTTCCATCGCCATGGGATGCGGACTGGTGGGCGCCATCTTGATGATCCTGGCCGCCGCCGGCGAACGCCACGGGGCCCGGCGCGCCGCCTTCATCGGCGGGAGCCGCTGGGGCGCGGTCCTCACCCTGGCCGCCGCCGGCTTGCTGCCTCTCTGGGGACCCTGGGCCCTGGCCGCCGCCATGGCGCTGGTGAATCTGGCCGCCGCCACGCCCCGCTGGCCCCTGGCTGTTCGCCGAGGCCTCCTGGCCGTGGGTGGTCTGTTCGCTGTGGCCATGGGATTGCCCTTCCAGGGAGGTGGTGACCTGATCATCACCATTCCTCTGGGATTGGCGGCCCTGATGTCCCTGTATGTTCTGGCCCGCTGGTGGCGAGAGCTGGGCCAATCGCGCGACGCCGAAACAGGTGAGCTGCGCTCCCTCAGTAACCAGCCCGGCCTGGTCTGGCTGGCCTCGGTGGGACTGTCGCCTGTCTCGGGTTTCCTGCTGGCCCGGCGCGCTGCCGCCTGGCTGGCCAACCTGGTGGCCGACATCGACCGTGTCGTCATCGACGGCATCGTCGAGGGCCTGGGCTGGTGCGCCCTGGGCGCCGGCTGGCTGGCCGCCTGGATCGACCGCCGCGGACTCGACGCCCTGGGTCACGGGGCTACCAATATCGCTGTCGGCCTGGGACGCGGTTGCCTGCGGGCGGCCGGTCAACACCCGGGCTGGATCATGACCGGTTCGGCAGCAGCCATCCTGCTGCTGGCATTGCTGGCCAGTTAAGAAACGAGGAGCTTCACGGTGATCCCTGCCCACAGTCTATCCTGGATCATCTTTCTGCCCCTGGCCGGAGCCCTGGCCATCTTCTGGCTGCCCCCCGAACGCCGGGAAGCCATCAAGACCGTGGCCCTGTGCACCGCCGCCCTGCCCCTGGCCCAGACCCTGCTCCTCTTCTTCCGCTTCGACCCGGCCGACACGGCTTTCCAGTTCGTCGAGCACTACACCTGGGTGCCCGCCTTCGGCCTCGAGTACTTCGTCGGGGTGGACGGCCTCTCGTTGCCGCTCTTGACCCTGGCCACGCTGGTCGGCTTCCTGGCCCTGCTCACCGCCTGGAGCGTGGAAGAAGGAGTGAAGGGATTCTTCGCCCTCATCCTGGTGATGCTCACGGGCATCCTCGGCGTTCTCTGCGCCCTGGACACCGCCTTGATGTGGGTCTTCTGGGAGCTGGTGCTGGCCTCGATGTTCTTCATGGTCTCGCTCTGGGGCGGTCGGGAAGGCCGCCGCGCTGGTCGACAGTTCCTCCTGCTCACCCAGGCCGGCTCTCTGGCCATGCTGCTGGCGATCCTGGCCCTGCGCCAGCACACGGTCAGCCCGGTGGACGGCGGTCCCACTTTCAATCTGCTCCTGCAGATGGACCGCGCCAACCACGACCTCTGGCTCAACAACCCCGGCATCCGCCACTGGATCTTCGGCGGCCTGGCCCTGGGCTGCGGGGTCCTCATTCCCATTTTTCCGCTCCACGTCTGGCAACCGCGATTGCACCGTTCGGCGCCGCTGGCGGTATCCTTGCTGGCGTCGGCCCTGGTGGCCAAGCTGGGGTTTTATGCCCTGCTGCGCATCGCCTGGCCGGTGCTACCCGACGCGGCGGCCTGGGCCCGTCCCGCCCTCATGACCCTGGGCGCCATTGCCGCTGTCCACGGTGGCCTGGGTGCCCTGGGCCGACGCGATCTGGCAGTGATCCTGGGCTATGGCAGCTTCAGCTTGCTCGGTCTGGCTCTCATCGGGCTGGGTTCATTCACGCTCTCGGGAATGCAGGGCGCCACCCAGCTCATGGTGACCCACGGCCTGGTCTTCGCCATGCTCTTCTCGGCGGCCGGTGGTCTGCGAGACCGCCAGGGTCATCTCGACCTCGACCGCTGGGGAGGCCTCTACCGACAGGCTCCCTTTCTTGCGTCCCTGATGTCCCTGGCCCTGCTCGCGGCCTGGGGCATGCCTGGCCTGGCCATCTATCCCGGTGCCGCCCTGGTGCTGGCCGGGGCCCTGGAGAGTCATCCGGCCGCTGCCGTGGCCGGGGCTTTCGGTCTGCTACTGGCCGCCGCCTGGACCAGTCGCGTGATCCTCCGTATCTGTCTCGGTGATCCTCCGGCCGGTGCTGAGGCCGACGCGGTCCCCGCCATCCGCAGCCGGGAGCTGGGCGTGCTCTTGCCTCTGGCCGTCCTGCTGGTGGCGCTGGGCCTCTACCCTCGTCTGCTGGCCGATCGCACCTCGGCGGTCCTGGATATTCTGGTCAAGGTGGTGGGCGGATGATCGCCACCGCCACACCCTTGCTGACCGTTCCCGAACTGGACCTCGCCCTCTGGTATCCCGAGCTGGTGCTGGTTGCCACTGTGATGCTCGGCCTGATCGGGACCCTGACCTCGCGCGTGAACGCACGATGGCTTGTCCTGGCCGGATTGGCGGTGGCCAGCGGTTTGGCGGTCATCTCTCTTTCAGGTGATGGCGGCCTGCCCATAGGCCCACACTTCGCCGTGGCCGCCACGACACCTCTGATCCGGCTGGTGATGATCCTGGGCACCTTTCTCGTGCTTCTGGCCTGGCCGACAAGGATTCAGCGGGCAGCCCCGTTCCTGACTCTGGGGACCCTGGGTGTGGTCCTGCTGGCCCAGGCCATGACCGTGGGTGGGATGCTGCTGGCCGTGGCCACCACCGTACTGGGCGGTGGCCTGATGGCCATGGCCGCCTCCGGTTCCCATCAACTGACCCGCCAATGGTTGCGGGTGGCCGTGATCGGCTACGCCATCCTGGCCTTCGGGTTGGTGTTCTGGAGTGGCCTCACGGGGACCATGAGCTTCGCCGGCGGCCTGGCCCTGTTGACGGTCAATCCCTCGCTGCCGGCCCTGGCCGTACCGGCGACCCTGGCCGTGATGCTGGTGGGCTTGAGCCTGGCGCTCCTCGGCGAGCCCGGTCGCCTGATCGTCGATCATGGAGAGGTGTTGCCGGTTCCCGCGACGGCCTGGTTGACCACGATGCCGCCCCTGGGCCTGGTGATGGCCGTGCAGAATCTTTTGATCCGCACGGACACCGGCCAGCCGATTCTGGAGCCGGTTCTGAAGACCGTGATCCTGGTGGGCGGGGTCCTGGTGCTGGGTGGCTTCATGGCCGCCCTGGCCCAGACCCGAACGGTGCGTCGTCTTGCCTGGGCCGCCTCGGGACAGGTGGGCCTGGCGTTGCTTGCCGTGAGCACGGAGATCGTGACCTGGCCCATGGCGACCCTGGTCATGCTGGCCTTCGTGCCGGCGCAACTGGGTGCCGTCTTGCTCGCCGGACCGACCAGCCGACGCGGGGAAAGCGGTCCTCGCTGGATGCCGGCCCTGATGCTCACGGGTCTGTTGTTGTCCCTGGCCGGGGTGCCGCCCCTGGCCGGCTGGCGTCCCCGATTCGGCCTCCTCGATTCGTTGCTGGCCGCCGATCTGACCCTGGTCAGCGGGCTTGTGGCCCTGGGTGTCCTGCTGGGGATGGTGGTATATCTGACCCCGGCCGTGACGATCTGGCGAACCGCTGAAGATGCACCTGAAGAGGATGGTGGCGGACACGGCCCGGCTCTGAGTGTGGCCGGCCTCCTGCTGTTGCTGTCGCTGGCCTGGGGGGCGGGACTGGTCAACCTGGGGTGAGTCGGTTTTTTCTGAGGCCACTCCGTTGATTTACCTTATCGTATCGGGCGCGTGATACCCCAAGACCTGTCCGAGGAGTTTCCATGGCCTTCCCGCACACGTTCTATCGCTGGCGTCCCCATCCCTGGCATGGCCTCGAGGTGGGCGACGAGACGCCCCGCATCATCAACGCCTACATCGAGATCACGCCGTACGACAACGTGAAGTACGAGATCGACAAGAAGACCGGCTATCTGATGGTGGACCGTCCCCAGCGGACGAGCAGCCAGCCACCGGCCCTCTACGGTTTCATCCCTCGCACTTTCTGCGGACCGCGGGTGGGCGCGCTCACTCCCGCCGCCACCCAGGGCGACGGTGATCCCCTGGACATCTGCGTGATCAGCGAACGTCCCATCGACAAGTCGGAAGTGCTGCTGCGGGCCAAGGTCGTGGGCGGCCTCCGCTGCATCGATCAGGACGAGGCGGACGACAAGATCGTGGCCGTCCTGCTCAACGACAACATCTACAGCGAGATCAATGACATCAGTGAGCTGCCGCCCGCGTTGGTTGAGCGTCTCCGCCATTATTTCTCCACTTACAAGATGGTCCCTGGTGAGGAATCCGACCTCATCGTCGAGGAGACCTATGGTCACGAGGAAGCCTTCAAGGTGATCCGCGCGGCCATCGAGGACTACGACGAAGAGTACGGCGGATGAAGCCGCTGGCCCTCCTGATCCTGGTGCTGGTGCTGGCTGGTTGCGGCTCGGCGCCGGCTCCCTCGACGGGGGACCTGACGGTGGCTGACTCCGCCCAGTTGGCCGCCATCTTCAGCGCCGCCGACCTCGATGTGACCGTGTTCGACGACGGCTCGGTGGTCCTCAAGGAATATCCGCTGCAGGTGCTGGTGTTCATCGAGGATGAAGGCGAGTCGCTCCAGGCCGTGTTCCCCTTCGTGGGGGTCGGGCTGGGGGATCCCGCCAAGGTGGACCGCTGGAACGGTGAACGCCGATTCGGTCGTGCCTATATCGACGAGGACGGGGATCCGTTGCTAGCCAGTGATCTATTGCTGGGGGAAGGTGTGCGCGAGGAGGCCGTGGTTGCCTGGGGGAAACTGGTGCTCTCCATGCTGCCGGTCTTTCGCGACGAGGTCTGGCCGCGGCAAACACCTGCGGCCGAGCCCCTCAACGAGTAGGTGAAGGGCCCGCCGGCGGGCCCTCCCTCGAGCTAGATCCCCTTGAATGTCCGCTCCGTGAACGGCTCCGATCCCACCTTGGCCCACGACTTCCCATCCGCCTCGTCCGTGGCCTGGATATTCACACCCAGCTTACGTCCCCGTGACCACCGTGACCGGTTGTTCAACCCGAATCCTCGGGTCACGAATTTCGTCTCCCTCACGATGCGTTCGAAGACGGCGTTGATCCGCTCGGGCCGAGAA
>Ga0209475_10004305_pt1 | contig 12323 bp, 11 predicted proteins | sample tdDd471_FD_187128 | JGI IMG/M metagenome (GOLD analysis project Ga0209475, IMG submission 187128) | Marine sediment microbial communities from the Atlantic coast under amendment with organic carbon and nitrate - tdDd47.1 (SPAdes)... | ecosystem: Environmental > Aquatic > Marine > Coastal >...
CTTTATCAATCTGTTGATGGCACAATATCGCATGAGTAAGCGGCAAGTCAAACGCTTACTGTCAGAGGGATTCAATAGTTCCCAGTCCGAATTTACCCCGATTGTTGTCAGGGTTTTCCAAAAAATGTTTGAAACCCTCAAATAGCTTCGATATATACCAGATACTACTGTAAATTAATTGGAAAATTTCATATTTGCCTTCGTATATCTTGTTCTATACGAATGTATGTAAAACAGACAAAAAATTTCATCTTCGATACCTCTGAGAGATCCCCTATTTCACCATGTAATTGTTCATGAAATGTCATAACAGTCCATTTGTCCCAATTCTGTAACAACAATCGGGGTAAATTCGGACTGGGAGCTAAGGTAGCCCTCACGCTTGATAATTACTTGATATTGATAATTGGAATAATATTATTTGTCATCAGCAAAAAGGTGTTGCGGGAACAAGCCAACAACACCTTTGAATCTAATCGTACAACTTAACCAAGGGAGGCTAACGTCCCATCCAACCACCATCAACAACCAGTATTTCGCCGTTTACATAATTAGAGGCTTCTGAAGCAAGGAAAACAACAGGACCTTTAAAGTCATCTATTTCACCCCAACGTCCGACTGGGATACGCTCAAGGATTGCATCATGTCGTACCGGATTGTCTTGAAGTGCCTGCGTGTTATCGGTGCGAATATAACCGGGGGCAATCGCATTAACCTGTACACCCTGCCCACCCCATTCATTAGCGAGGGCTTTTGTTAGTTGTCCGATGCCCCCTTTACTCGCCGCGTATCCAGGAACGGTGATACCGCCTTGAAACGTCAGCAACGATGCAGTGAAGATGATTTTCCCTGACCCGCGTTCGATCATGTGCTTGCCCAATTCCCGACTCAGGATAAATTGAGAATTCAAGTTGACTTCGATGACTTTATCCCAATATTCATCAGAATGTTGAGCAGCAGGATCGCGTAAAATAGTTCCAGCATTGTTGACCAAAATATCAATTACGGGATGATCAGTTGTCAGCTGTTCAATAAATTTGTGTACCGCTTGGCGATCTGAAAAATCACACGAATACCCCGAAAACTTTCTACCGAGCTCGGTGACTGCTTTTTCAATCGCGCTACCGGATGCTTCAAGGCTAGCACTGACGCCAATAATATCAGCGCCTGCTTCTGCCAGTGCAATTGCCATCGCCTTACCGATACCGCGACGCGCACCTGTTACAAGTGCTGTTTTGCCATCTAGGCGAAACATGTCCAATACATTCATATTTTTATATCTCCAGTAGAATTTTCATAACTTGTCCACCTTTTTCCATATCCTCAAAGCCAGATTGAAGATCATTTAATGGACGAACATCAGTAATTAATTCATCAAGCGGTAGTTGTCCTGACGCAGCAAGAGCAATTGCGTCAGCAAAGTCTTGTGATTCATAGACCCTCACACCCTGCAAGCGCAACTCCCGCCAGAAGAAACGGAACAAGTCAATTTCTGGTTTCTTTGCGAAAATTGCCACGATGACAGCTAAGCCACGTGTACGGAGCAAGTCGGTCATAATATTTGCTCCCGCTTGAGACCCTGATACTTCAAAGACAATATCAGCTCCTGCATGGTCGGTTTCGGTCATCACAAGGTCAACAAGATCAGTTTCTTGTGGGTTGATTGCCTTGAGCCCTAGTTGATTGGCAAGTGAAACACGGTAGGGATTAATCTCCGAAATGATTACATTTGCACCTGCGTTTTTTGCGACCAGCGCAACCAGCATCCCGATGGGTCCACCACCCAACACTACAACATGGTCTCCATCTTTGACATCAGCTAACCGCACATCATGGCAGGCAACAGCCAATGGTTCAATCAATGCGCCATGTTTCAATGATAATTCATCGGGCAATTTATGTAGTGTATAAGCGGGTACTGTCCAGTAACTCTGGAAAGCACCAGGTGTATCAATCCCTAAGAACTTAAGATTATGACAGATGTGACTATGTCCTGCTTCACACGCAGGGCAATCTCCACAAGGTGCTAGCGGCATCACAACGACTTTATCGCCAATAGAAAAATCAGAGACCCCTTCACCAATAGCATGAACAGTTCCTGACATTTCGTGTCCAAGAACCTGTGGAAATGTCACCCGTTGATCCATTGCACCATGAAAAATGTGAAGGTCAGTTCCACATATCCCACAATGAGACACTTTAAGTTGAACCTCGCCCTTTTGTGGGGCAATGGGTGCATTTGTACCAACACTGACTTTTCGATCCCCTTCATAAAATACAGCTTGCATAATTATCTCCTATATTGAGTAAATTCCTATTGAATATTTGACTCTAGAGCCTTCATTGCCGCATCTTTATCCCCATCACGAATCGCATCGACAATGGCTTGATGTTCGTGATAACTATCCATGAGATTAGTGTGTCGATCATAATGCATAAGCATCCGAATCATGATCGGTTCCCAAATCGCGAATAGTTCGGGATCTTCATGACAATCCAGAACTCTCTTGTGAAACTGTAAATCATGTTCGACCAGAGCCATCGTGTCTTCTTTCTCACACGCAAACTTGATGTCAATCAAAATGGCTTCTAAATCTTTGAGAGCTGTATCTACGATCTGATCAAAACTACTTTCAATGACAAAGGTTTCGATCTTTCGGCGTAATTCGATAATTAGTGGTCGAACACTTTCGTTGGGCGAGGGGGCAACTCGTACGCCCTTATTCGGTTCCAGAACAACCAACCCCTGTTGTGTTAACTTACGTAATGCTTCTCGTACGGGACCTCGGCTCACATCAAAGCGTTCGGAAATTTCGATTTCACGTAGCGGATCACCCGGCTTTAACTTACCAGACAAGACTTCATTGCGTATATGTGCGGCGATCTGTTGAGGTAAGGTTCTGTAAATTTGCATAGACTTTTCTCCAGCGGTTATTGTTTATAGGGATCGGCAGCATCACGTAGACCATCACCAACAAACTGAAAACATAAAACCGTAACGATGACAAATATTCCCGGAATGAGTAACCAAGGACTTTGTGCGAGACTACGGATATTCTGTGCATCTTGCAATAATACACCCCAACTTACAGCAGGCGGTCGAATACCGATTTCAAGAAAACTTAGTGCTGTTTCGGCTAAAATCATACCCGGTACAGACAAACTTAGAATAACAATTAGATAACTTGCAAATGAAGGTAACAAATGCTTTACTATAATATCAAAATCGCCCATATTTGAAATACGTGCTGCCATAACAAAATCTGCTTCACGTAATTCCAATAATTTTCCACGCACATCACGCGCCAATGTTGTCCAACCTACTGTTGCCAATACAACAGTAATGCCCAAGTAGACTTGTGTTGATGACCAGTCCGGCGGTAAGGCAGCTGCTAACGCAATCCACAGTGGAATCTGAGGTATGGAAATGATGAATTCGATCACACGTTGAATTACCATATCCACGATTCCACCGAAATAACCAGAGATCCCACCAATAATACAGCCGAGGATAAAGCTAATTGTTACGCCGATTAATCCAATGGATAGAGAGATACGTGAAGCAATTATTGTGCGAGAATACAAATCTCGACCAAATTCATCCGTACCGAAGGGGAAATAGACTCCGGGGGATTCTACCCCTAAGAAATGGATGTTTGTGTCAATGATCCCCAGTAATTTATAGGGTTCCCCTTCTAAAAAGAGCCTCAAATGATAACGTTTGCTTGTATCTTCGGTATAGTTTCGTTCTAGCGTATCCATGTCTAGCTCTTGTTTTAGATCATAGACAAAGGGAATGAGATGGAAAGTTCCATCTTCATCAATAAAGTGCAAAGCCTGCGGTGGTGCAAATACATACTTTGCATTGCGTCCATCAAAGTCTGCAATTGTAAAAAAATCTGCAAAAACAGCGACAAAGTAAAACAATAGGATAATGGCAGTAGCAAATAGAGCTAATTTATGGCGTTTGTACTTGCGCCACACCAATTGCCATTGTGATGCAAAGTAATAATCTTCACCACGTTCAATCTCTTTTTCTTTCGTGTTCCGTCTAAATAACTGCATAATATGCTCCTCGTTTACTCACTATGTCGCGCCACGTTCCATACGAATACGTGGATCGAGCAAGACCAATAGAATATCTGACACAGAAGTCCCAATGACCGTTAGAATACTGATAAACATGAGTAATGTAGCAGTTAGGAATGTATCTTGTGTCAGTAATGCGCGGAGCAACATAGGACCAGCTGTTGGTAGCCCTAGCACAACAGCTGTGATCGTCCCACCAGAGATCAGTGCAGGAAATAACCATGCCAAACTACTCGCAAGTGGGTTGAGTGCGATGCGAACCGGATATTTAAAGAGAAGTTTTGTTTCACCAACACCTTTGCTTCTGGCGGTGATCACATATTGTTTATTCAGTTCGTCGAGAAGAGTCCCACGTAACACCCGGATGAGTCCCGCAGTCCCTCCTGTGCCCACCACAATAACAGGAATCGGTAAGTGAATCAACAAATCCCCAACCTTTGCTAGACTCCACGGCTGGTCGATAAACTCTGGCGAAAATAATCCACTCAGATTGACACCAAACACCTTAAATGCGACATATAATAAAATGAGTGCCAGCATGAAATTGGGTATAGAAAGTCCAATGAAACCAACCACGGAAAAGAAATAATCGCCAACAGAATATTGGTTGACCGCCGAATAAATACCAATCGGAATCGCAACAGAATATGTGAATATTGCGCTGATAATGGCTATAGTAAATGTAAGTGCAAGTCGCTCGCCAATTAAATTGCGAACGGGCTGTTGCCAATCATATGAAAAGCCATAGTTTCCCTGTAAGACTGCCCCAAACCACTTGAAGTAACGCTCATATACAGGAAGATCGAGTCCATATTGTCGGCGTAAATCATCAATTTGATCCTCGCTCATCGAACTTCCAGATTGTTGTTCTAAACGCGAGATGTAGGTCGAGAGATAATCGCCTGGAGGTAATTGAATCACAATAAAAGTGACAATTGATACCATCCACAGCAAAAATATCATGTAGATGAAACGTTGGAATAAATAACGTCGCATGATGTTTTCTCCAAAAAATCTATTAAAAACATTCTAATAATATTGACGCACTAGCTTCTTAGTTCAAAAGATCAAGTTAATCAATAATCGTCTGCTGATCGACTTGCTGCTGTTCTGCCAGAATACGTGCCTTCGATTCATCAGGTAGTGCTGTTACAGGTTGAAACCATGTCTCGTCATTGTAGCTAATGCTGCTCAGTTTAAACTCATCACGAACAACATCTTGGCTCAGTGAGCAGTCAAAGCGTAGTATGAAGCTATCGTGAAGGGGTTCTCCTGCATTGGGAACAACATGAGCAAGTCCCCATGTCACACCACGTCCATTTCCATTGTCCGCAAAAGCATCAGGACAGAATGGACCGGGTGCAAGTGGTGGCATTTGAACATGTGCCTTTAGTTCAAAATTCAGACCATCCTTTGCGTACTGTATCGTATCCTTTTCAGCACCGTCACGGATCAGCAATGCCGCCATACCATCTTTATAGGGCCACAGCATGGTTTCGTGCCCGGAATTAGTAATTGGATTCAACGGTGGCTTGATATATGGACCTTCTGGATCATCAGCAATTGCCACACCTTGCGCTCTTAAGAGGTTTCCAGCCGTCTTATCCCTCGGTGACCCTTTATAATAGACCCAAATTTTCCCTTGAAATACGATCGGATAAGGGTCATGAATAGCACAACTGTCCCACGCACCTGCTTCACCTTGTTCGATCACTGGACGATCCAGTCGCGTCCACGGCCCATCAGGTGAATCTGCCCAAGCCATGCTTACATTCACACAGTCGTTTTCACGCCACATAGTCGTAAAACACTGGTAATACAGATAATATTTTCCTTTATAAACGAGGATATCTGGTGTAGAAAGTGACCTGTCTCCGTATGTTCCTTTTGGCGCACGAGGAACTGCTATTCCCTGCTCGACCCAATTAAAACCATCTTTTGATGTCGCATAATAGATGTCAGCGAGATCCCAGTCAACAAGTGGTGTCACATCATCGGCACTATCAATCTTATCTCTACCGATTGGATTAACTGCGGTATTTCGGCACGTGTACCATACATAATATGTATCACCGAGTTTAAGTATTTTAGAGGGATCACGGCGTGAGACACCATCTTCCCTCCCGATTCCTGTAACGCGTGAATATCTGAATTTAGTATAAAACTCGTTATCTATATCCTGCTTACCAGACCATAAATCATAAAACCGCTGCATTGCGCTACTAAGCTGATAACCCTTAGGTTTTTTAGAGGGAATTAGTCCAGGAAATGATGATGATTCCGAAGATTCTTTCGTCATGATGTCTCCTAAAATAATATATTCAAAAAGTATTGTCACGAATAAATTCAATTTAGACGGATTATAATTGTCATATTGCAAATTGTCAACAATGTACACTTGACAATAATACAAAATGAGTTTAGATTATTCTCAACAAATAGTCTTTTTGCATTTTTTGATATCACCTAAGTGGCAAAACATTATCGTTAATAGATTTTCTAAAATTACTATTTTGAAAAAGGTGCCTTCATGAAACATCCTCAAAACGGTGTCGACCATTACAAAATGTTCATTAACAATGAATGGGTGGATTCGACATCGGGTGATCGAATCGAAGTTGAAAACCCAGCAAATGAACAGATTTTCGCTACTGTTCCATCAGGCAATGGTGAAGATGCTAAGCGTGCGCTGATCGCTGCACAAAAGGCACAAATCGGCTGGGCAGCTACACCATCTATAGAACGTGCCAAACTTCTTCAAGCCCTTGCCGATAAAATTTTAGACAATCAAAATCATCTCGCAACTTTGTTATCAACCGAGCAGGGTAAAGTCTTTGCTGAGGCACAGGGTGAAGTCGGTGCAACAGCAAACTTTATTCGCCATGCTGCCGAAGCTGCGCGACGCATCGAAGGTGATATTTTCCCATCCGATTTTCCCAATGAGCAAATTTGGATCCAACGTGTACCCTATGGGGTTGTCGTTGGATTGGTTGCATGGAATTTCCCGCTGGCACTCACAGGGCGTAAGCTAGGCCCTGCGCTGGTTACAGGGAATACAATTGTTGTTTTGACACACTTCGATACCCCCGTAACGGTTTTGGCGTTAGGGAAATTGGTTCATGAAGTCGGGTTTCCACCGGGAGTTATTAACTTTGTGACAGGATATGGACAAAGCATCGGTGAGGCACTTGTGCGTGATCCGATCACCCAACTCGTAACTCTTACAGGCAGTGTGAGGGCTGGACGTGAGGTTTATAAAGCCGCCGCCGACAATATCACCACTATTCGACTCGAACTTGGTGGCAAAGCCCCTTTCATTATTATGGATGATGCTGATTTAGATAAAGCTGTTGAAGCTGCAATCACAGCGCGATTTGCCAATTGTGGTCAAGTCTGCACCTGTAATGAACGTATGTATGTTCACAGTGCAATTTACGATGACTTCATGGAACGCTTTATAGACGGCGTATCCAAACTCACAGTTGGCGATCCATTTTCTGATGTCCAACTAGGTCCAAAAGTCAATCGCTCTGAAGTTGAAAAGCTGGAAAGACTGGTTAATGAAGCTGTCGAACAAGGGGCAACCCTCGCGGTTGGTGGAAAGAGACTCCGTGATGGGCAATATGCACACGGACATTGGTTTGAACCGACTGTTCTGACTAATACATCCCATGATATGACAATTATGAAACAGGAAATCTTTGGCCCCATCGTTCCTGTGCAACGTATTGATAGCTTTGAAGAAGCAATTTCGCTGGCAAATGATAGTGACTACGGTTTATCGGCGTATCTCTTCACGAGTGATATGCGCCGTATCATGAGTGCCGTTGATAAGCTGTCATTTGGCGAAATATATGTCAACCGTGGGATTGGCGAACTCGTACAAGGATTCCATCATGGTTACCGTCTGAGTGGACTGGGTGGCGAAGATGGTAAGTATGGTCTAGAAGGCTATTTACAGAAGAAAACACTCTATATCAATTACTCATAGGCTAATTTGAATAGCCTGTATTTATCCCTATAAAGGATATTCGGATGAACATCGTCTCGATAGCAACAAAACACTTTCGTTTACCCCTCACACATCCAATGACCGATGCAATGCACGGCAACATGACCCATTTTGAGGTTGTCATGGTACAGATAGAAACTGACCAAGGATTACAGGGAACAGGATACACCTACACAATAGGACTCGGTGGTGAAGCAATTCGCTCGCTTATCGACAAAGAACTAAAACCCATGTTAATCGGTACCGACCCCGCCAATATTAGTCTGTTATGGGAAAAGATGTGGTGGAGACTACATTATGTAGGTAGAGGCGGTCTAGTTTCGTTTGCGATCTCGGCTGTGGATATTGCGTTGTGGGATTTAAAAGGACGATGTGAAAATCTACCGCTTTGGAAGTTGTTAGGTGGCTATTCTGGTCAAGCTAAAGCCTATGCTGGTGGTATTGACCTACAGTTATCAACAGAAGAACTATTGGAGCAAACACAAAAAAATCTCGAAAAAGGCTTCCGTGCTATCAAGATGAAAGTAGGCTGTCCTAACCTGCGTGAAGATGTTGAACGAGTTGCGGCGGTGCGTGACTTGATCGGACCCGATATGCCACTGATGGTTGATGCAAATATGCGTTGGACTGTGGAAGCAGCGATAAAAGCGGCACGTCGTTTTCGCGAATATGGTGTCTACTGGCTGGAAGAGCCAACAATTCCTGATGACTTTGAAGGTCATGCACGCATTGCTAATGAAGGTGGATTACCGATTGCAACAGGTGAAAATCTGCATACGGTTTACGAGTTTGATCATATGCTCAATATCGGCAAAGTTGCATTTCCAGAACCAGATGTGTCCAACATCGGCGGCATCACCAATTGGATGCGTGTTGCTCAAATGGCTTATGCGAAGAATCTGGACGTGACAACACATGGTGTACATGAGTTACATCTACATCTTTTGGCAGCAATTCCTAATGCGTCATATCTCGAAGTGCATAGTTTTGGTCTAGAGCGATTTATCAAGAATCCACCGGCTCTGGTAGAGGGCGTGATGACAGCATCCAATGATGCAGGGCATGGTATTGAGTTTGATTGGGAATCCCTAAACAAATGGGAGATAGATGCTTAACTCAATAGATGTATTGTTTTTTATAGTAATGGCTCTTTGTTAGCCAAATTGTTAACAATAGACATTTCGCAAACGTACAATTTAGATCGAGTATCCTCAGGATCAATGCTGAGAAGAACAAACTCGAAATTGGTGAAACCGAATAAGAGATAGGGAGGCACTATTGCAGAATCGAATTTAATTCCATTGTTAATCTAAATTAATTTACAAGGAAGGAAATAAAAAATGAGTAAAAGAATATTTTTTCTCCTAACGTTGATCTTATTACTATTTAACACCACTGTTTTAGGGCAAGATGCCAGCGAAAAAATCTATCCATCACAATTTTCGACTGTAGCAGAGTATCAAGATGCAACAGGCAATGAAATCACCAGTTATCAAGAAGCTCCTATGTTGACAGAACGTGTAAGTGCTGGTGAATTACCATCTGTCGACGAACGTTTACCTGCCGAACCCATGGTCGTAGAACCATTTGAATCAGTTGGAGTCTACGGCGGTGAATTGGCGGGTCCATCGACTAACCCCACGTGCTGTGGCTGGGACGCGATAGAAATGCGTCTTCAAAAGTTGCTGACGATTGACACAGACTTAAGCACAATCATCCCCAATATAGCTAAAAGCTACGAAGTCTCTGATGACTCCACTGTGTATACCATCACCCTGCGTGAAGGTCACAAATGGTCAGACGGTGAACCCTTTACAACCGAAGACTTCCGCTTCTATTTTGAAGATGTTCTCGGCAACGAAGAATTAACACCTGTGCCCGGACCTCCATGGGCAGTCAATAACGAATTACCAGAAATAGAATACATTGATGAAACAACCATCCGCTTTACCTATGCCGAGCCATATCCTGCATTGCTGGTTGCAATTGCTAGTGAAGTTGGAAATCGCGGCTACCGCCCTAAACATTACTTTGAACAATACCACATTGATTACAATCCAGATGCCAACGAACTCGCAACAGAACTTGGATTTGAAGACTGGATTCAGATGTTCAATGCAAAGATGACACCCTACAACTTTACGTGGAATCTTGGCGCAGAGACTGATGCGTACGCACCAACACTGAATACCTATGTGTTTGTCAGCGAAGATTCATTTGGTAACAAATCATATGAACGTAATCCATATTTCTTCAAGGTCGATACCGCTGGTAATCAGCTTCCCTATGTCGATACACTTCGCCGTATTCTAGTTGAAGATCTGGAAGTTCAAGATTTGAAAGCTCTCGCTGGTGAATATAGCCACTTTGGCTGGGGTACGTTAAATAGCTACCCAACCTATCGCGACAATGAAGAAACTGGCGGTTATCGTGTTGCTCTTGCCGAATATAGCCGAGGCAACGAATATGCGATTATGTTCAACTTCACAACACCTGATGAAGGATTACGCGAAATCTTCTGGGATGTCCGCTTCCGTCAGGCGATGTCAGTCGCTATCGATCGTAACGAAATAAATGAATTAGTCTACTTTGGTCTCGCAACACCTTCGCAGGCAGCTCCTGTGCCTTCATCGGCATTCTACCAAGATTGGATGACAGATTATTACGCACAGTATGATATGGATCTTGCAAACCAGTTACTAGATGAAATGGGATTGGATCAGCGTGACAGTGAAGGTTTCCGCTTACGACCTGATGGCGAGACTCTATTTTTGAACTTCCAAGTGTCTGTTCCAGAACAAGCATGGCAACAAATCGGTGAATTGATCACATCATACTGGAATGCGGTCGGAGTTAAGACTAGCTACAAGCTCATTGAGATCGGTTTATACAATGAAATTCGTGATGGAAACCAACATGATGTGGCCGCATGGGCGCTTGATGTTGATGATATTGGCGACTTCTCGAATGATCTCGGCAATCTACGTCCATTCTGGGGATCACGTGCATCAGCTCACTTATGGGATGACTGGTTTGATACCAATGGTGAAGAAGGAGAAGAACCACCCGAGGAAATTAAACAATTGGATGCATTAGCGAATGAATTACTGTTACAAACATTTGGTTCAGAAGGCTATCTCGAAATTGGTGCTGAATTCTATGATATGGCATTCAGAAACCTCTATATGATTGGGACAATTCAACGTCCACCACAACCCCTGTTGTTCAAAAGTAATTTGATGAACACACCCCCTAATGACACCACTGGTCAATGGAGTTGGAGTTATCGTCAATGGGTCATGTTCTTACCGGAACAATGGTACTTCGCACCAGATAGTTAATTGCTTGATGCAGTCAAATAATAACACTTTGGATAGTGTGGTAGATTTCTGCCACGCTATCTTTTTTGTGTGTTTACGCAATACTATATGTCGAAGTCAAAACAACATGAGTAAGTGATATACAAGGAGTCGTAACGATGTCGAATAAGCAATGTAAACTGATTGAAGGCAAACCAGTATTGGTTGTCATTGATATTCAGGGAGGTGAATCAAATGGAGACGAGCCTTCACCCATACCGTTTATGCCCGGCTATCAAAAATATATGGATCGTGCACCTGCTTTGATTGAGAAAGCGCGAGAGTGTGATGTACCTGTTGTATTTATTCAGGAGGCACATCGACGCGATCTTGTCGATTTTGGACGGGAGTTAGATGGAGCTGAGGGCATCCATCTATTAGAAGGTGACCCCAGCACAGAAATCGCCAAAGCGGTTGGGATGCGCCCTGATGATTATTTTATTCGCAAACGTCGATATTCATGTTTTTTTGGCACTGACTTCGAGATTCTGCTTAAAGGGTTAAAAGTCGACACCCTACTCATGATTGGGGGACATACCGATGTATGTGTTCATTATTCATTCGTTGATGCACATCAGCATGATTATTTTTGCCGCGTTGTTGAAGATTGTGTGGCAGGGTCAAGTTTGGAAGCGCATGAGGCTGCACTGCGGGCAATGGAATATCTTCAAATAGGTGCGCGCCGAACTTCAACAGAGATCATGGCTGCATTTGAGACATACAAGAGTAATCTCTAAACAAACATAGGTGTCACTATCATCCTTGATAACGTTGCATCCAACTCATGCGCTCGTCATTTAATTGGTCTAATAAAGCTATTCGTGCATCCTCTGTCTGGAAAAATCGACAATGCTCAAAGAACT